>Ga0187880_1000731_pt1 | contig 27004 bp, 25 predicted proteins | sample June2016WEW_19_4_FD_132998 | JGI IMG/M metagenome (GOLD analysis project Ga0187880, IMG submission 132998) | Peatland microbial communities from SPRUCE experiment site at the Marcell Experimental Forest, Minnesota, USA - June2016WEW_19_40 | ecosystem: Environmental > Terrestrial > Soil >... | reverse complement strand
AGCAGGTCATCATTGGTCACGGGCGACCCTCCTCAGGACTTCGAACACCCCAAGGATGGGTCGCTTCTCTATGTCTGGGGAAGCCCCCCAGGTGTCGCTACATCTCGAAAGCCGTGCATCCTAAGCCGCGCCGGCCCCCAGCAGCCGGGTCACCGCCTGGCGGAGCTCGCCGATCGACCCCTTGGTGACCACCTCCACCTCGGAGATGGCGCCGGCCTCGGCGACCCGGGGGTCGCTGGAGACGAAGGCGGTGAAGAGGATCACCGGGACCCGGCGGAGGGCCGGCGCGTCCCGGAGCGCACGGATCAGCTCGAGGCCGTTCATCGCGGGCATGCGGAGGTCGGTGACCACCAGCGCGGGAGGCCTGGCCACCGCCAGCTCCCAGGCGGCGGCGCCATCGGGAGCGGTCTCGACCTCGTACCCCGCCCCGGTGAGCGCCAGGCGGAGGAGCTCGCGGATGTCGGCCTCGTCCTCGGCGACCAGGACATGGTGGCTCACCGGCTTCTCCCTGCCTCAGGCCGCCTCGGCGACGCCGACGCCCACCAGCCGCCCGATCCCGAAGGTGATGGCGGCGGCGACGGCGGTGATCAGCAGCTGACGGACCGCGGCGCGGGGGATGGACCGCTCCGAGAAGTACCCGATCGCGGCACCGATGGCGAGCGCGGCGACCGCGCCCAGGACGATGGAGACGAGCACGGCCCCCCAGCCGGTGGCGAAGAACCACGGGATGAGCGGGATCAGCGCCCCGATCGCGAAGCTGACAAAGGACGACACCGCGGCACCGAGGGGAGACCCGGTGCGGGTGGGGTCGATGCCCAGCTCCTCGCGGCTGTGCACCTCCAGGGCGACCTCCGGGTCCTGCATCAGGGCGTCCACGACCTGCTCGGCGGTCGCCTGGGGCACCCCACGCCCCATGTACACCGCCACCAGCTCCCGTCTCTCGAAGTCGGGATTGCGCCGCAGCTCCTCACGCTCCACCGCCAGCTCGCGGTGGATCAGCTCGGCCTGGGCGGTCATCGAGATGTACTCGCCCGCGGCCATCGAGATGGCACCGGCGACCAGGCCGGCGACCCCGGCCAGCCGAACCAGCCCCGAGATCGGGCTCGCCCCGGCGACGCCGAGGATCAGCGAGACGTTGGTCAGCAGGCCGTCGCTGACCCCGAAGACGGCCGCCCGCGCGGTCCCCCCCTGGATGTTGCGGTGGTGCTCGGGTCGCAGATCGCCCGGTTCCGCGTGTGCCGCTCCAGTCTCCGGGTCGGTGGCCATGCCGGTACGCGGGCCTCCCACTTGCGCAGACAACCAGGCGACTGTACACGGCGCGGGCTCTCCCTGAGCCGTCGCCTCTGCGAGCGGCTCAGACTCCGGGCCATGGACCAATCCGTCGCCGCCGGGCACCTCCTCGCCATCGGCCTGACGGTTGCGCTCATCGCCATCCTGGTCCCCCTCGTGCGCCTGCGGCCGGGCACCTGGGTGACCGCGGCCTCCTGGCTCCTCGCCCTCCTCCTGGTGGCCAACGAGGTCGCCTACGAGCTGGTGCAGTGGCAGGGCGGGCTGGGGGAGATGTACGTCGCCCACACCTGGACGGTCGGTTTCAGCCTGCCCCTCTACGTCTGCGACGTCGCGGCCTTCGTCGGCGCCGCCGCCCTGGTCACCCGGCGGCCGATCCTGGTCGAGATCACCTGGTTCTGGGGGATCGCCGGCACCGTGCAGGGGCTGCTCACCCCCGACCACCCCATCTACTTCCCCTCGTACGACTGGCTCGAGTTCTATGTCGACCACATCGGGGTGATCCTGGCCGCCCTCTGGCTGGTGGTCGGCCTCGGTCTCCATCCCCGACCCCGCGCCGCGCTCCGGGTGATCGCGATCACCGCCGTCTTCTTCGCCCTGGTGGGGCTTGTCGACGTCGTGACCGGAGGCGACTACGACTACCTGCACACCCGGCATCCGCCCGGTCTGCTCGCCCTGCTCGGCCCCTGGCCCTGGTACATCATCGGGGCCACCGGGGTGGCGCTCCTCTCCATCCTGATCCTGGACCTGCCCTTCTGGCCGGAGCGTCGCCGGGCGGCGCGAGAGCGCACCCGGTCGGGCGACGAGGCCCCTGCCGGATCCGGCTCCCCGTGGGTGGTGCCCCCCTGGTGAGCTGAGCGATCGGCTCGCCTCGGAGGCCGCTCCGCTGCCCGCCGACCCGGCGCGGCGTGGCACGATCGCACCCTCATGGACTCGACCCCGCGACCGCGCGGGCCCTCCGGCGCCGACCTCCTCGCCGGCACCCCCGAGGCGGTCGAATACTGCCGCTCGCTCGTCCCCGCCGCCTTCCCGGACGGCGTCCCCTCCCCTGAGCTGGCGGCACGGGCCGCCGGCGCCATCTGGCGACACCTCCACGAGCACCCCGGCATCGAGCCGGTGGCCTGGGACCCGGACGACGCCGACGCCCAGCGGATCAGCGCCGCCTTCCAGCGCGACGGGCTGGCGGCTGCCCTCGCCGAGGCGGCTCGCGGCCACTCCACCGCAACCGCGGAGCGGCTGCGGGTCATCGCATACAGCGAGGAGTTCCTCCCCTGAACAGGGTCGAGATGGGCAGGGGCCCGGCCCGGGATCCGTTTCGTACGATCACAGCTGAGCAGCCTCCCACCTGACTCGGCCCCCCTCAGCCGGATCGCTACGCCGAGGCCCGGGGCTGCTCCATCTCCGCGATGACCGCATCCGCGACCTGCGAGGTGCCCACCGCGGTGGGGTCGTCACGCTGCGGCTTCATGTCATAGGTGACTGAATCTCCGCGGGCGATCACCGCCGCGAGGCCCCGCTCCAACCGTGCGGCGGCCTCGAGCTCGCCGAGGTGGCGGAGCATCAGCACCCCGCTGAACATCATGGCCATCGGGTTGGCGACGTTCTTGCCGGCGTAGCGTGGGGCGGAGCCGTGGGTGGCCTCGAAGACGGCGATCTCGTCGCCCATGTTGGCGCCGGGGGCGAGCCCCAGGCCGCCGATCAGGCCGGCGCAGAGGTCGCTGAGGATGTCGCCGTAGAGGTTGGGCATCACCATGACGTCGTAGAGCTCGGGCTTCTGGACCAGCTGCATCGCCATGTTGTCGACGATCCGGTCCTCGAACTCGACGTCGGGGAACTCCTGGGCCACCTCCTGGGCGGTGCGGAGCCAGAGACCGTCGGTGTGCTTCATGATGTTGGCCTTGTGGACGGCCGTGACCTTGCGCCGCCCGTTGGCCCGGGCCCAGGCGAAGGCGAAGCGGAAGACGCGCCGGGTGCCGAACACCGAGATCGGCTTGATGCTGATGCCGGAGTCGGTGCGGATGGCGCGGCCGCCCAGCTCCTGGATGGTCTCGATCAGCCGGAGGGTCTCGGGCTGACCCTCCTCGAACTCGATGCCGGCGTAGAGGTCCTCGGTGTTCTCGCGGATGATCACGAGGTCGATGTCCTGATAGCGGCTGCGGACTCCCGGGTACCACTTGCAGGGCCGGACCAGGGCGTAGAGGTCGAGCTCCCGCCGCAGGGCCACGTTGACGCTCCGGATGCCCCTGCCCACGGGGGTGGTCAGCGGGCCCTTGATGGCCACCCGGTTCCTGCGGATCGACTCCAGGACGTGGGGCGGCATCGGCTCGCCGTACTTCTCGATGACGTCGAGGCCCGCGTCGTGAACCTCCCACTCGATCTCCGCACCGGAGGCATCGATGACCCGGCGAGCGGCCTCGCTGACCTCGTAGCCGATGCCGTCGCCGGGGATGAGGGTGACCGTGTGCCGCGCCATGCTCTCCTCCTCTTGTGTGGCTGCGAGTGTGCCACGTCGCCGCCGGGCAGCGGACCCGGGTGACCGACGAGCTCGCCGCCTGGTACCGCGCGGCCGGTCGCCACGACCTGCCCTGGCGCCGCACCCGCGAACCCTGGGCGGTGCTGGTCAGCGAGGTCATGCTCCAGCAGACCCCGGTGGCCCGGGTGCTGCCCCGCTGGGGCCGGTTCCTCGACCGCTGGCCCACCCCGGCGAGCTGCGCGGCGGCATCCCTCGACGAGGTGCTCCGGGAGTGGGACGGGCTTGGCTATCCCCGCCGGGCCGCCGGCCTCTGGCGCTGCGCCGCGCTGGTCGCGAGCGGCGGCTGGCCCGCCGACGAGCCCGGCTTGCGAGCTCTCCCCGGGGTCGGCCCCTACACCGCCCGGGCGCTCCTCTGCCTCGCCTTCGACCGTCCCGGGGCACCGGCCCGGGACGTCAACCTGGGCCGGGTCGCCGCCCGCTGCTTCCTCGGAGCGGAGACGGCGTCGGGGACCCGGCTGGACGCGGCCCTGACCGCGCAGCGTCCCGAGGCGATGAGCTGGCGTGACTTCACCCTGGCGCTCTTCGACGTCGGGGCCCTGCTCTGCCGGCGGCGCAGCGCAGCGTGCGACCGCTGCCCGCTGGCGCCCGGCTGCCGCTCGCGCGAGCGGCTGACCGCGGGCGTGGAGCCACCGCCGCGCCGGCAGGCGCCCTACCCGGGGAGCATGCGCGAGCTGCGGGGCGCGGTCCTGCGGGCGATGCTCGATCGGCCCGAGCAGGGCGCCGCCGCCTTGGAGCGAGCGATAGCGGGGGTTCCGGCGGCGGCCCGTCCCGGGGCGGTGGCGGAGGCGCTCGCCGGGCTGCGCCGGGACGGGCTGCTCGGCTGAGGCGGGGCAGAGGCAAGCAGATCTGCTGGTGCCGGGCAGAGGCCGGCTGATCCGCGGATGCCGGCACCCCGCGCCCGCCGTCCGGGACGGGCGCGGAGGCACCGGAGCAGCCCCGGATTGGGTCAGCCGGCGACCAGGCCGATCACGTTGCCCGCCGGGTCGGCGAAGCGGGCGATGCTCGTGGCGGGCGCGATCCGGAGCGGCGGAGTCACCGTCCTCCCCCCCTTCTCCGAGACGCTGCGCAGGGCGGCCTCCAGGTCGTCGACCTCGATGTAGAACGTCACCGGAAGGAAGCCGGAGGTGCGCCGGCCGATGCCCGCCGAGACGGCGTGGGGCCCGTCCTCGATCCGGACCATGGCGTACTCCATCTGCTCGGGGTCGTCGGTGGCGACCGGGCCCACCTCCCAGGAGAAGACCGCGGCGTAGAAGTCGCGCAGCGCCGCCGGGTCCTCGCCCAGGACCTCGACGTGACCGATGGATCCGTTCATCTCCCTGCCTCCTCGAACGCTGACCGCCAACGATCCCGAGGGTATCCCGGTATATAAGCCACCTCTTGTCATATATCTCGCCTAAGCTGGAGCCTGATGCGCGCCGACCGGCTGCTCTCGATCCTCCTGCTCCTCCAGGCCCGGGGGCGGATGACCGCGCTGGACCTCGCCGAGCGGCTCGAGGTGTCACGCCGGACCATCCACCGAGACCTCGAGGCGCTGAGCACGGCCGGGGTGCCGGTCGTCGTCGAGCGGGGCGCTCGGGGCGGCGCCTCCCTCATGGAGGGATATCGCACCGACCTCACCGGCCTCACCGAGGCCGAGGTGGAGGCCCTGCTGGGGCTGGCCAGCGGGCCGGTCGCCGGGCACCTCGGGCTCCGCCCCGACCTCGAGAGCGCCGCGCGCAAGCTCTCGGCGGCGCGCCCGGGACAGGCCGGCCTCCGCCTTCAGCAGCGGGTGCTCATCGACGTCGAGCACTGGTGGTCGGGGACGGCGGCTCCCGGCCACCTCGGGCGCATCCAGGATGCGGTGCTCTCCGACCGCCGGCTGCGGCTTCGCTACCGGCGTGGTGAGGAGCACGTGGTGGTGCGCGAGGTGGACCCGTACGGTCTGGTCCTCAAGTCCGGGGTCTGGTACCTGCTGGCCGGCCGCGACGGGGAGCTGCGCACCTACCGGGTCTCGCGGGTCGAGGAGGCCGAGGTGCTGGAGGCGCCCTGCCGCCGGCCGGACGGCTTCGACCTGGAGCAGGCGTGGGCGGAGCAGGTCGGGGGGTTCCGCGACCGGGCGACGGCGGCCGAGGTCGCGGTCCGGATGCGTCCCGGGGCCTCCGGGGCGTTCCTCCGGATCGCCTCCGAGCACCTGCGCGGGCCGATCGCCTCCGGTGTCGCCTCCCTCGTCTTCCCGTCGGAGGCCGCCGCCGCCGCCTTCCTGGCCGGCCACGTCACCGAGGTCGAGGTGCTCTCCCCGGTGGCCGTGCGCCGCCGGCTCGCCGACCTCGGCCGGCGCCTGGCTGCCGCGTACGCGCCTCCCCGCTGAGAGGCGCGGTGACGGCGACCGCGGGCCTCGCAGGCTCACTCGCCGATTAGCATGGAGATCGTGGCCACGATCTCCCCGTACCTCGACATGGTCCGCGAGGAGCTGATGTCACGCACCAGCTTCGGTTTCGCGCCCGACCGCGACCTCCCCCCGGCACCGGCGCGCCGCGCCGACTCCGGCTCGGGCCCACGCGTGCTCTTCGTGGGGTTCCCCTCCGACTACTCGCTCGCCTTCCTGCTCGGGCTTCTCCAGCTTGAGGTCCGCGTCTGCGGCATCGTCACCTCGCCGGGCGCCCACCCCGCGATCCTCGGCGACAACGCGCTGAGCCGCATCGCCGATCACCTCGGCGTCCCCCTGCTCCGCACCTGGCGGATCAACGACGACCACAGCCGCATCGACATGGCGGGGCTGCGGCCCGAGGCGGCGGTCATGGCCAGCTTCAATCAGATCGTGAACGCCCCGACCCTGCGCATCCCCCGGCACGGCTTCATGAACGTCCACCCCTCGCTGCTGCCCCAATACCGTGGACCGGAGCCGGTCTACTGGGTCATCGCCGACGGGGCGGAGCGCACCGGCATCACCCTCCATCGAGCGGTCCCCAAGGTGGACGCCGGGCCGATCCTGGCCCAGGCCACGGTGGCGGTCGACCCCCACGACACCTCGGGGACGCTGACCCGGCGGCTGGTGGGAGCCGGCGTGCCACTGCTGAGGCCGGCGCTGGAGGCGCTGCTCGCGGACGCGCCCGGGACGGTGCCGGACCTGCGCGCCGGCAGCTACCTCCCGCCGGTCGGGCACCGCCGCCTCGACGAGGCACCGAGCGCCGCGGCGGCCGAGCGGATGGTGCGGGCTGGGGTGCCCAACATGCCCGCCTGGACGCGCGTCGGCGGGGAGGTCGCGTACGTGCTGGCGGCGCAGCTCCGCGACCCCTCGATCCCGGGACCGGACCTGGCTCCACGCCTCTCCTTCCCCGACGGCGACCTTGCCCTGCTCGCCGTCTCTCCGAGCTGCCACTGCCACCACGACGTCGAGGATTGCCCGCACCGCGAGGATGCCCGGGCGAGCTGATCCCCCCCAACCTCGGTCGCCATGTCACCATGGAAACGACGTGAAAAGCGAGGCGCTCTCCCACATCCCCTGGGCCGTGACCCGCGCCGAGTTCGTGGCCACCGCGCGCGACACCGGCAGAGGCGGCGCCTGCCTGGTCTTCGTCATCTCCGACGAGATCCCGCCGAGCGCCCGAGCCGGCTACGCCCAGCTCATCATCGCCTACGCCCGTGCCAACGAGCCGGTGACCATCGACGGCGAGGGCACCTCGACCCTGCTGATCACCGAGGGCGGGGTCGATGCCGGGGCGGTGGTCGCCGACCGGGTCTTCGGCCTGATGCGGCGCATCTCCCTGGAGACGACCATCCGGGCCGGGGTCGCCGCGCTGGCGGGCGACCCCGAGGCCGCGATCTCCACCGCCCACCGCCGGGCAGAGGGGGCGGCCCCCGCGTCGGCGGTGCTGGAGGGCTGACCGGCCGCTCCGCCGGGACCGTCCCCGCTATCGCACCACCCGGTAGCGAAGGTGGGTGACACCGTCGGAAACCACCACGCGCGTGCACTCGAGGTTGCACTGGCGTCGATCCAGGTTGGCGAAGAGGCGGACGCCGGCCCCGAGCAGGACGGGGACGAGGTCGACATCGATCTCGTCGAGCAGCCCCGCCCTCAGGTACTGCTGGGCCACGTTGGCTGCAGACACGGCGATGTCCCGCTCCCCTGCGACCGCGCGGGCCTGAGCCAGGGCACTCTCGATGCCATCGGTGACCACGGTCCCGTCCGTGCCCGGGCCGACGTGCCGATCGGGCGGGGTGTGCGTGAGCAGGAAGAAGGGGGCGCTCAGGGGATGGTGCCCGCCCCAGCCGCCGGCGATGTCGAAGGTGCGCCGGCCGGTGATGATCGCCCCGCAGCGGAACATCTCCTCGACCACGGCCCGGCTCCGCGCCGGGGGGCGCAAGCGGTCGTCGGGACCGAGGCGCTCGGTGCCGGCCGTCCACCAGTCGAAGAGCCTGCCACCGCCGTCCCCGAGCGGGTTGTTGGGACCGTCATTGGGCCCCGCGATGAAGCCGTCCAGCGACATCGAGAGCCCCACCACGACCTTTCCCATCGTTCGCCTCCCGTCAGTTCGGTATCGTTGCCCGGTTCGGTATCGTTGCCCAGCGCCCCGGGGCCCGCCCCCGACGGCTGCAGCGCGACAAGGGCCGAGGTAGCTCAGTTGGTAGAGCACGGGTCTGAAAAACCGAGCAAACGCTGCACATGGACGTCCGGGGACGTCCGTTGGGTATTCACAGAGCCCCTCGAGCGTCCGCCGAGGTCCGCCTCCTTCCGTCCGCGAAGGTGACATAGAGGGTGACATCGTGCGTCGCCGCGGCCGACGCCGTCTGCCCCCTTTTCGTCCCCCCTGGCGCTCAGCACTGGGAACGTTCGATGAGACGGTCGACGTACTCCTCGAGGGCACGCGCCGGGAGCAGGCGACGGCGCCCGATCGAGACGCTCGTGAGCTCATGACGGTCCATAAGGAGATAGAGCGAGCTGCGGGCAATCCCGAGCGCCCGAGCCGCCTCGGGTACCGACAGCAGGAGGTGACGGGAGGCCACCGAACCCGGGTTGGTCGTGCCGGGAGCCGCGACGCCATCGGCGTTAGCTGTCGCGTCGCGGTCTGAGCAGAGACGCCGCTCCCCTGGCATTTCCCTGCCGCGGCCAACGGCTAAGGCTCGTCGCTTCACAACGCCATACGATCAGATGGGGCGTACGAATCCCGTACGCAATCCCGTCGCCTCTCAGCGCCAAGCCGACCCGATCGCACAGTACGCACCCAGCCCTGCGTACGGGTGCGACCCCCTTCGAAGGGATTGCGGGTACAGACGCGGTCCATCGCTCCGTATGGGGGTACAGACGCGTTCACGGCGGTGCGTTTGCGGGTACAGGTGCGGCTGAGTGATCCTGCGCCGTCACCGACCTGTTACAGCCCAGGCGTCTCAGGCAGGGCATGCCCGATCGCGTAGTACGCGGCAGACGACCCGTACGGGCGTGTCACCGGCCTCTCGCACCAACCGCATGCGCTGCTGCCTCACCCTTCGCCCTCGTGATGAGGAGAGGGGTGGTCCCGTGTTTCGCGCTCACCGAGTTGGGGCTGGAGGGGTCGTCGGGCAGGCGAGGCAGTCCACCCCCCGGGCGCGGCGCGAAACTGAGCCACCACCTTCACCGTCTCCCGACCTGGATCCCCTCTCTCCTCTCAAGCACACCGGACGTGGGCCACAAGAGCGCCTAGGAGGCCCGGAGCCGGGTGCCGTCGACCCCTGACACCTTGGGGTATTGCCTGCCGCCGCCGAGCCCCGAAACCCCTCCTTTCGCGGCCCCGTCCACCGCCCCGCGGGCATCACCAGGACGAGTGCGGGGAGGGCACCGAGGTGCGACGGGGAGGGTGGATCGAACAGATGATCGGAGAGAGCAAAGGGTACGGTATCCGAGAACGGCGCGCAATCGGAGCAGACGTTCCGCATGCGAGAGAGCGCGATGCACGAGACGGCAGAGGGTGGGAACGACTGACGACGATGCTGGATGCGGTCGGGACGGGGGTGAGGTACGCGCCCGACGATGCGTTTTTGATCCGTTCTGGGAGACGCATGTGCAAGTACGGCGGGATTGCCGAACAACCAAGCCGGCGTGGTAGACGCCGTAGCTCCTCGGCGTGATGAGCCCTCAGTCACCCGCGGTGGTCCTGGTCGAGCGGACAGCGGGGCAATGCTCGAGCAGCTGGCCTCCGCCGCCCGGCTGCTCCAGATGCGCCGGGGTGTCCTGGCGCGAGACTCGCTTCTCTTCGCTCCCCGGCGCCGGCGCCGCTCGGTCACAAGGTGGCTCCATCACGCGGTTGCCGACCATCGCGGTGCGGACGTGAACTGCCGAGCGGCTGGGGCCACTGAGGCCATGAGCCCAACCAGTCCTAGGTCAAACGCCCATTGCCGGTTGCTCAGCGGCGTTCACAATGGTGTTAGCCGATTGTCTTGATGCAGGAGGGTCGGATGCCAGGGCGCTCGGCCTGGGGACGATGGCGGTGTCCCGCCGTTCTTGTTGCCGTCGGAGCCATGTTGCTAGGTACCGGTCTGCCAGCACTCGCCTTTCATGAGTACAGCTACGGCGGCGAGAACGGTGCCCCGAGCTTCACCGGCGTCGAGGAATCCCGTGCCGACGCCTTCTTCACCGGGATCCCATCCGACGGCTGCTCGAGTCCGTTCACCGGTACGCCGGTGTATCAGACCATGTGGGTGCTGTTCACGTCGGACGCCCAGAACTGGGCCGAAGAGGGGACGGGCCACCAATGCAACGACACCTACCGGTACTGGTACTGGGGCTATGGGAGCCAGGGGGTCTGGTACTCTCAGGGCAACGTGCGGATCTCAGGCGGTGCCAACCACGTGTTCGGCTTGTATCTCTCCGCTGGGGGGTATTGGTCGGCTAACGTTGACGTCACTCAGATTGGATCATTCACCCACACCGGCGTCGGCGTCGATGTCGAAGCGGGACTAGAGAGCTGGGCGCAGGGTGCCAGCTCAGGTGGAGTCCTGCCTAACTGGGGCTTGGCGTACACAGACTACAGCGGGTGGATCAACTGGAGTGGCAACGACTACAGCTACGTGAGTCCGCCGGCCAACGAGCCCATGGGGGGTGCGTGGAATGGTCAGATGGAGTGGGATGCCTGGGAGACCCAATCTGGGCCGCCTTGCTCCGTCTCCGGAAGTGGGGAATCGCCGCAGAAGCCGTGTTGAAGCTCTCCATCTCGCTCGCCGTCGCAGCCTTGGCACTGACATCTGTTTCCTGCGGAATGACTACTCGCGGGGCGCCGCTTGGCACAGCCAACGCGTCCTCGTCCAGCGCTCAACCTGCGGCGGCAACACCATTGGGATCGCCCGATGCCGTCGCCGTTTGCCAAAGCGTCGGGCTGACGTTTGCTGACGAGTTCGGCTCTGCGACCCAGGTAGCCGCAGGCTACGATAGCAATGCGGCGGATGTTGCTGTGTGGCAGGAGACACGTCTCGGCCCATCGGGCTTCCACTCGGTATCGTCATTCGCCTCACAGCCCAGCGACGAAGCCGTTATCATCTGCTACCTCGACGGAGAGTTCACTAGCTTACCGGCGCCACCGCCGCCTGCCCCACCGGCCACGCCATCCGCTTTCAGCGGTTACACTCGCCTCCTCATCGAGATACCCGTTGGGGGACAGCCGGTGTTAGACGCCGCAGGGCAGACCACCAATCTGGATGCAGGTCAGCGCCCATGACCTCGGTGGACTGGGCCGCAAGCACGGCGTGAGGGCGGCGGACGGGGCGGTTGAGGAAGGCAAGCAGCTGGCAGCACCTGCGGGCCAACCCGAGGACTGCGACGTGGGTTAGACGCCGCCGTCTGGATGGGGGCCACACCGATGGTGAGGCCACCCGGCGGGGGCGCTTCGACGGAGGGGAGGCACGCGCAAATGACAGAGAGCGACGTTCGCGCAGCTAGACCTGTGAGTGCCCGGGGCTCAATGAATCGCCGTCGACCTTCGCGTGAGCGACGTGCTGGCCGTCAAGCTGACACCTGTCCTGACACCTTCTCAGCTATTGCGAGACAGGTTCTCGGGTGTCCATATCCGTCTGTGGGCATCCAGATCGGAGCCGCGACCCGTTTCGGCGATCACGCGGAGCGGCGATCCTGACACGCCTGGACGCCCAAGGACACCGGCAGCTGCAATTTGCAGACTCGACTCCTTCTTTCCGTTGATCCGGGGGTGTGGTGAGCCGTCAGTCCGATCTGATGCTACGCGTCGGGTCCTCCCCACACGGCCTCCTGCGCCTGCCGCTGCAGCGCCGTCGTGGCGTGGCTGTAGAGATCCAGGGTGATCGCGACGCTGGAGTGGCCGAGCATCTCGGAGACGACCTTCGGGTTGATGCCACCCTCCAGCATCCGCGTCGCGGCGGTGTGGCGGAGGTCGTGGAAGCGGATGTCGGGTAAGCCGGCCTCGCGGAGGATTCGGTCGAGGGCGTGCCTGAGAATCGCTCGCGTAAGGTAGTCGCCGATCTCGGTGGTGAACACGAGGTCGCGATCCACCCATCGCGAGCCGGCGCGGAGCCGCTCTTCGAGCTGACGGGCGCGGTGATCGCGCAGCGCCGCGACAGCCCGGGCCGCCAGGGCGACATCCCGCTCGCGGCCGGTCTTGGTGGCCCCGATGCAGAGGCCGCCCCGGTTCATCCCCTGAAGTGACCCCGTGACCCGGAGCTGGCCGCGCTCCAGGCTGACGTCCCGCCAGCGCAGGCCGAGCAGCTCACCCTGGCGAAGCCCAGCAGTGACCGCTACCACGAAGAGGGACTCGAGGCGCTCCCCGCGGATGGCGGTGAGGAAGCGGGCGGCCTGGTCATCGACCGTCCCGCGCGGCCCCTCCACCCGCTGCAGCACCGTCATCCTCACCTTGGCTATGCCCGGCTTCTTGACCCCTGCGGCGGCGTTGCGAGCCAGGTTGCGGTCGCTGACCGCGTCGCCGAGCGCCCGGTGGAGGATGGCGTTGAGGTGGTGGCAGGTGCGGGCGCTCAGCCCCTCGGCCACCTTGCGGACGTAGAGCTGGCGCAGGTCGCTGGCCTCCAGCCGGGCCAGCGGCTTGCGGGCCAGCTCCGAGCCGATGATGTGCTTGCGGAGGTAGCGCCGGTAGTAATCGAGGGTCGACGCCTTGATCTCGCCGCCGCCGCGGACCGCGCTGCCGGGCAGCCCGGCGATCCAGGATTCCAGGTAGGCGCCCACGGTGAGGCGGGCGTCAGGCACCGGTTCGCCATCCTCGGCCGCCCGCAGCGCCTGCCTGAGTCGGGCCCGGACCTCGCGCTCGGTGCGGCCGGTGAAGTAGCGATGGCCTCCCCCGGGCAGCTTGATCCGGCCCACCCAGCGGTCATCGCTGGAGCGCTGGTACAAGGCCCCGTCGGAGGCAGCGCGTCTCCGTCGAGGCCGTCGGGCCCCGTCCCGCCCCTCCCCTGCTCCGCTATCCTCATCCACCGGCACGCCTCGCTGCTATTCACACCAGCCGAGCCGCCAGCCGTGGCAACCCGGCGCCCTCCATCCTAGCGCGAAGGTGACATCGAAGGTGACATCGGCTCCCGGAAAAGAGCCGTGAAACTAGAATAGCGTTGGTAAGCCAAGGTGTGCCGAGGTAGCTCAGTTGGTAGAGCACGGGTCTGAAAAACCCGGTGTCCCCAGTTCGATTCTGGGCCTCGGCACCATCTTCATCTGAACTCACCAGGTGCTGACGGTGGCCGCCCTCTCGCCATCTTGGCCTCTCCGAGTGCCGCAAAGTCCAGGGCGCGCCGGAGGTCGATGGGTGACGTGTGTGTCACGGGTCAAGCGCTGCTCCGAGGCTTTTGCGTCATAACTCAGAGGTGACACCTGATCGGGTCACCGTCTTCCTGAACGGTCAACCGGTGCCGCACGACGCTGAACACCCGACGGCCCCAGCTCGGGCGGCCACCACACACCATGAGGTGCGACGACGATGTCGATGATGGACGTGCACGAGTGGGTGCACGTGGAGTACCAGCGGTATGTGGAGGCGAGGACCTGCGCCAGCGTCGAGGAGGCGGGCGCGTGGCTCTCGCCGGAGACGGCTGCGGGGTCTCGGCACGGGGAGAGCCCAACATGAGAGATGCCGTGATCGTGGAGGCGGTGAGGACGCCGGTCGGAAGGGGCAAGCCGGGCGGTGCTCTTGCGGGAATCCACCCCGTCGACCTGATGGCCCACAGCCTCCGCGCCGTCGTGGAGAGGGCGGGGATCGACCCTGTCGAGATCGACGATGTCATCGGCGGCTGCCTCGACCAGGTCGGCGAGCAGGCCCAGAACACCACGCGGTGGGCGGCGCTCGCCGCCGGATTCCCGGAGTCGGTGCCGGCGACCACGGTGGATCGTCAGTGCGGCTCGTCGCAGCAGGCCATCCACTTCGCCGCCCAGGGTGTGATCGCCGGGGCCTACGACCTGGTCATCGCCGCCGGTGTGGAGTCGATGAGCCGGGTGCCCATGTGGTCGAACGTGCCCGCGGGGACGGATCCCCTCGGCCCCCGCCTGAAGGCCCGCTATCCCGACGGCCTGGTGCCTCAGGGCATCAGCGCGGAGCTGATCGCGGCTCGTTGGGACCTCCACCGCGAGGAGATGGACGCCTTTGCCCTTGAGTCGCACCGCCGCGCGGCCTCGGCGACGGCCGAGGGCCTCTTCGCCGGGGAGGTCGCCCCCGTGCCGGCGCCGCAGGCCGACGGCACGGTGCGTGACGTCAGCACGGACGAGTCCGTCCGCCCCTCGACCAGCGCAGACGCACTCGCCGCGCTGCCCCCTGCCTTCCAGGGCGACGGCTGGACAGCCCGCTTCCCCCAGATCGGCTGGCGCGTCACAGCGGGAAACAGCAGCCCCATCAACGACGGCGCGGCAGCCCTCCTGATCACCACCAGTGACCGGGCTCGTCAGCTCGGGCTCAGGCCGAGAGCGCGCCTGCACAGCTTCGCCGTGACCGGCGACGATCCCCTCTACATGCTCACCGCCGTCATCCCGGCGACCCGCAAGGTGCTCGATCGGGCCGGCTTGGCGCTCCGGGACATCGACCTTTTCGAGGTGAACGAGGCCTTCGCCGCGGTCGTCCTGGCCTGGCAGCGGGAGACCGGCGCCGACCTGCGCAGGGTCAACGTCAACGGCGGTGCGATCGCAATCGGGCATCCCCTGGGCGCGAGCGGCGCGCGTCTCATGACCACCCTGCTGCACGCCATGGAAGCACGCGAGGCACGTTTCGGCCTGCAAACCATGTGTGAGGGAGGCGGCATGGCGAACGCCACCATCCTGGAACGGCTGTGATGGCGGGCGCCAGGCGGAAAGCGCGGGGCCGCGGTCCTCATCGATCCGGATGACAGCTGGACGCTGCCGGGATCCTGGAGCCTTCGAGTTGAGCGACGCGTTTTCGTGACGCAACCGCCAAACGCGCGACCGGCTGCCAACCTGCGCCCGAGCGTGAGCTTGCGCCGGTCCTTCCATGTTGACTAGCCTCACGTTGGCAGCCTGCGAGTCCCCAGGAGACGGTGGCCGATGATTGAGCACGAGGTCAGGGTCCACCCCAGCGCGGCCGACCTGCCACGCGCGGAGCAGCTGGCGTGGAAGCTGGCCGCCCTCGCCACCGACCCCGTCCCGGTCGACGACGACGTCGCCGAGATGGTGGTCAACCGCCTCATCGACGACGCCGCGGTCGCTGCCGCCTCGCTCACCCGACCGCCGGTGGCCAGCGCCCGCGCCCAGGCACTGCGCCACCCCTACGCTCCGGGGGCCTGCCTCTTCGGCTGCGCGCGCTCCACCCGGGTCTCCCCGGAATGGGCGGCGTGGGCCAACTCGGTCGCGGTCCGCGACCTCGACTATCACGACACCTTCCTGGGCGCCGAGTACTCCCATCCCGGGGACAACATCCCGCCGCTCCTGGCGGTGGCCCAGCACCGCCACCGCGGCGGCGCGGACCTGGTCCGGGCGGTGGTCACCGCCTATGAGGTCCAGGTGGACCTGGCCCGCTCGATCTCGCTCCACGCCCACGGCATCGACCACGTGGCCCACCTCGGGCCGTCGGTCGCAGCCGGGCTCGGCGCCCTGCTCGGTCTCCCCACCGAGGTCGTCTTCCAGGCCATCGGCCAGGCGCTCCACACCACCACTGCGACACGGCAGTCCCGCAAGGGCGAGATCTCCTCCTGGAAGGCCTACGCGCCGGCCTTCGCCGGCAAGGTGGCGATCGAGGCGGTGGATCGGGCGATGCGTGGTGAGAGGTCGCCGGCACCGATCTACGAGGGCGAGGAGGGGGTCGTCGCCGTGCTCCTGGATGGCCCCGAAGCCTGCTATCACGTGGCCCTGCCCGGTCCCGGCGAGGCGCGGCGCGCCATTCTCGAGACCTACACCAAGGAGCACGCGGCCGAGTACCAGGCGCAGGCGTTCATCGACCTCGCCCGCCGTCTCCGGCGCAGCATCCCGGACCTCCGGCGGGTGCGCGCCATCACCATCCACACCAGCCACCACACCCATCACGTGATCGGGACGGGCGCCAACGACCCCCAGAAGCTCGACCCGACCACCTCCCGGGAGACCCTCGACCATTCTCTGATGTACATCTTCGCGGTGGCTCTCGAGGACGGCGCGTGGGACTGGCAGGCGTCGTATGCGCCGGAGCGGGCGGGCCGCCCCGAGACGGTCGAGCTCTGGCACCGGATCACCACCGCCGAGGACCCGGAGTGGAACCGCCGCTACCTCGCCGCCGACCCCCGGGAGAGGGCGTTCGGAGGACGCGTCGTGGTGGAGCTCGATGACGGCGCCGTGATCGAGGAGGAGATCGCCGTCGCCGATGCGCACCCGTTGGGTGCGCGCCCCTTCGGTCGTGCCGAGTACATCGCCAAGTTCCAGGACCTGGCCAGGGAGACGGTCGCGGAGGAGGAGCGGGAGAGCTTCCTGCAGCTGGCCACCCGCCTTCCCTCCCTCGGCGCCGCGGAACTGGCCACCCTCACGTTCACGGCCGCCGACCTGGAGGCGCGGACCCCGGGAGGAGGGCTCTTCTGATGCTCCACACCAGCGTCTCCGTCACCGAGCGGCGCCGAGCCTTCCGCGCCGGGCTCGCCTCAGGACGCCTGCTGCGCTTTCCGGGGGCCTTCACGCCGCTCTCGGCGATCCTCATCGAGCAGCTCGGCTTCGAGGGCGTCTACGTCTCGGGGGCCGTCCTCTCCGCAGCGCTCGGACTGCCGGACATCGGGCTCACCTCGCTGGGCGAGGTCGCTGCGAGGAGCCATGAGATCGCCCGGGTGACCGGGCTTCCCGCCCTGGTCGACGCCGACACCGGCTTCGGCGGTCCGCTCAACGCGGCCCGCAGCGTTCAGGTCCTGGAGGAGATGGGCGTCGCCGGCTGCCACATCGAGGACCAGGTGAGCCCCAAGCGCTGTGGCCATCTCGAGGGCAAGACCGTGGTCTCCCGCGAGGAGATGCTCGCCCGGATCGCGGCCGCGGTCGGGGCGCGGCGCGACCCCGACTTCGTCGTCTGCGCGCGGACCGACGCCCGCGCGGTCGAAGGCATCGAGGCGGCCATCGAGCGCGCTCGGGCCTACGTCGACGCGGGAGCTGACCTCGTCTTCCCCGAGGCGCTGGCGGGCGCGGCGGAGCTCGAGAGGTTCCGCAGCGCGGTGGACGCGCCGATCCTCGCCAACATGACCGAGTTCGGCAAGACCGACCTCCTCGACGTCGCCACCCTCTCCTCGATCGGGGTGAACGTCGTCATCTACCCGGTGACGCTGCTCCGCCTGGCGATGGGCGCGATCGAGAGGGGACTGCAGGAGCTGGCCTCGGCGGGCACCCAGCGAGGGCAGGTCTCCGCCATGCAGACGCGCGCCCGCCTCTACGAGCTGCTCGACTATGAGGGGTACACGAAATTTGAAGCCTCGGTGTCGGCCGGGGCACTCACCGCCGACGAGGACTGAGAGATGGCGATGGACCTTGACGTGAGGCGAGGCCTGGACGGGGTGATCGCGGACACCACCGCGGTCTCGATGGTGAATCCGCAGACCAACTCCCTTCTCTACCGCGGCTATCCCGTCCAGGACCTGGCCGCTGCCTGCAGCTTCGAGGAGGTCGCCCACCTGCTCCTGTACGGTGAGCTGCCCAGCGCGACCGAGCTCGCCGACTTCCTGCGGGCGGAGCGCTCGCTGCGCGAGCTGCCCCCGCCGCTTCCCCAGGTGCTCGCCGGACTGCCCCTGGACTGCCACCCGATGGACGTGCTGCGCACCGCGGTGAGCGTGCTCGGCTCCGGGGACCACCGGGAGGACGACGGCAGCGTCGAGGCCAACCTCGGCAAGGGGCTGAGCCTGCTGGCCAAGCTGCCCACCGTCGTCGCCGCCGAGCAGCGCCGCCGCCGGGGCCAGCCACCCATCCCCCCCGATCCCGGGCTGTCCTTCACCCACAACTTCTTCCAGATGTGCTTCGGTGCGGTCCCCGACCCCGAGGTGAGCCGCTGCTTCGAGGTCTCGCTCATCCTCTACGCGGAGCACAGCTTCAACGCCTCCACCTTCACCGCGCGGGTCATAACCTCGACCCTCTCCGACCTCTACTCCGCGGTCACGGGGGCGATCGGGGCGCTCAAGGGACCGCTGCACGGCGGCGCCAACGAGGCGGTGATGGTGATGCTGGAGGAGATCGGCGACCCGAATCGGGCCGAGTCCTGGCTGGCCGGCGCGCTTGCCGAGAAGCGCACGATCATGGGCTTCGGTCACCGCGTCTACAAGCACGGTGACTCCCGGGTACCGACGATGCAGGCGGCCCTGGAGAGGCTGGCGGCGGCGCGCGACGGTCACCGGCTGCTCGAGCTCCACACCCGGCTGGGGCGGGCGATGGTGGAGACCAAGGGGATTCATCCAAATCTCGACTACCCGACGGGTCTCGCCTACCACCTGATGGGCTTCGACATCCCCACCTTCACGCCCATCTTCGTGATGAGCCGGATCAGCGGGTGGACCGCTCACATCGTCGAGCAGCAGGCCCACAACTCGCTGATCCGGCCGCTGGCGAGCTATGTCGGCCCGGCCCAGCGGCGGGTCCCAGCCCGGGTGCCGGCCCAGAGAGGGGGGTCGGACCCCGGCGCCGTGGCCCGGCCAGGCCGGTGAGCGCAATGGATGTTGACGACACGCCGCTTGGTGGATTTCCACAACGGCCGGCGCCAAGAGTTCTCGGTTCCTCCAATGGACCGCCGGGCAACGGTCTGCCTCCAGTTGAGTGCCGGGCTCCGTCAGAGAGAGCCCGTGGAGCTGGAGCGCACCCCTACGGACGGGCTCGGCCCATCGGCGCCGGGGACTGGTCCTTGGCAGACATCACCACATGATTGGGGGGCGACGACGATGGCGATGATGGATGTCCAGCTCAACTCCTGGCTGCTCTTCGACCATGCGCCGCGCCACTTCGGCACGACCGAGGTCGTGACCCACCTCGGCGCCGAGGGTGTCCACCGCTACACCTACACCGACTTCGCCCGCCGAGCTCAGCAGCTGATGCACGCCCTCGACCAGCTCGGCATCGGCAAGGGTGAGCGGGTGGCGACGCTCGCCTGGAACAGCTACCGCCACCTCGAGTGCTACTTCGGCATCCCGTGCACCGGACGCATCCTGCACACGCTCAACCTGAGGCTCTCCCCGGCGGAGCTGGGATGGATCATCGCCGACGCGGATGACCGAGCTCTCTTCGTCGACCGCGACCTGGTCCCCCTCCTGGAGCGGGTCCCCGAGGCCGACCGTCGGGGTGTCGAGCGCATCGTCGTGCTCTCCGACCTGGTCCCGGAGTCGTCGCTGCCCGACCTCCTCGCCTACGAGCCGCTGCTCGCGGAACAGCCGGCGAGCTATCCGCCTCCCGACATCGACGAGCACAGCCCGCTCGGACTCTGCTACACGTCGGGGACGACCGGCCGCCCCAAGGGAGCCGTGTACACCCACCGCTCCACCGTCCTGCACTCGCTGGCAGCCAGCTCGGCGGCCGGCCTCGGCATCGGCCCGGAGGACTGCATCCTGCCGCAGGTGCCGATGTTCCACGTCAATGCCTGGGGGATGCCGTATGCCGGGGTCGCCACCGGGGCCAAGCAGGCGTTCCTCGCCGGCCCGCTCGACCCCCGCTCCCTCGTGGACGTCCTCTTCGAGGAGCAGGTGACCGTCGCTGCCGGGGTGCCCACCGTGTGGCTGGCGGTGGCCGACGAGCTGGCCAGGCGGGGCAGCCGGCCGCCCGCGCTTCGCCACATCGTGGTCGGCGGGGCTCAGCCGCCCGGGTCGCTCATCGAGCGCTACCGCCGTGACTTCGACATCCCCATCGTGCAAGCGTGGGGGATGACCGAGACCTCTCCGCTCGCCAGCGTCGCCTGGCCCAAGCATGAGATGCGGGACTGGGACGATCAGAGGCTGGCCACCGCGGTCAGCGCCCAGGCGGGTCTCCCCGTCCCCGGCATCAGCGTGAGCATCCGCGATTCCGCGGGAGCCGAGCTGCCCTTCGACGGCAGGACCATGGGCGAGCTGTGGGTACGCGGCCCCTGGGTCATCGACAGCTACTGGAAGGGCGCGGGCCGCGAGCAGTTCACCGCCGACGGCTGGTTCAGGACCGGGGACATAGCGGTGGGGTCGCCGGACGGCTACTTCGTGATCGCAGATCGGATTAAGGACCTCATCAAATCCGGGGGCGAGTGGATCTCCTCGGTGGACCTGGAAGCCGACATCATGGCCATGGCGGAGGTTGCCGAGGCCGTCGTGGTGGCCATGCCCGACCCGCGGTGGCAGGAGCGCCCGCTCGCCTTCATCGTCGCGAAGCAGGCGAGCACGGTGACGCTGGAGCAGGTGCGCCGGCACCTGGAGGAGCGGGGATGGCAGCGATGGCAGCTCCCCGACCGCATCCAGATCATCGACGCCATTCCCCGCACCAGCGTCGGCAAGTTCGACAAGAAGCAGCTCCGGGCCCGGATGGGGACCGACCCGGCAGCACCCGATCCGCCCGCATGAGCCCGAGCCCCGACACCATCGAGACCGCGACCTCCACCGTGCCCGTGGCCGGGGGTGAGCTCCTCCTCACCCGCTTCGGGTCGGGGCCGCGGACGGTCCTCGGCATTCACGGCATCACCGCCAACGCCATGTCGCTGCGCGCGGTGGCGCGCCGGCTCGGGCCCGACTTCACCCTGGTGGCGCCCGACCTGCGCGGCCGGGGCGGCTCCGCGGACCTCCCCGGGCCCCATGGGATGCGCGCCCACGCAGCCGACTGTGCGGCTGTGATCCACGCTCTCGGCTCCCAGCCCATGGCGGTCCTGGGCGAGTCGATGGGAGCCTATGTGGGGGTGGTCCTCGCCGCCCAGCATCCCCTGCTGGTGCGCAGGCTGGTCCTCGCCGATGGCGGGCTGCCCCTGCCGCAGCCGCCCGGCTTCATGCCGGGGGCCGATCCAGCGCCGGTGGTGGAGATGGTGCTGGGCCCGGCCGTCGCCCGGCTGTCCAGGGTGTTCACCTCGCGCCGTGCCTATCTCGACTTCTGGCGAGACCACCCCGCCCTCGCGGAGGACTGGAACCAAGACGTCGAGGCGTACCTCGACCACGACCTCGAAGCCTGTGAGGGTGGCTTCAGGAGTCGGGTCAGCGAGGCCGCGGTGCGGGCAGACGCCGCCGAGCAGCTCACCGATCCGGACCTCTTCACCCAGGCGCTGCAGAGCATCAGCTGCCCCATCACCCTGGTCACGGCCCCCCGCAACCTGTTGAACCAGCCAGTGCCTCTCCTCAGCGAAGCCGTCATCGCCGAATGGCGGGCGAGGCTGCCCAATCTCACCGTGGAGATGGTGCCGGACGTCAACCACTACACCCTCATGATGGGAAGCCAGGGTCCGGCGATCCTGGCGGCGCGGCTGGCGGCACGATGAGGACCTCACCATGACCGATGTCACGAGCGCGGAGTCCCGCAACGTCGCAGAGGCGGCTCGCGAGAAGGAGTGGAAGCTGCCCAGCTTCGCCAAGGAGCTTTTCCTGGGCAGCTTCCGGCTCGACCTCATCTCGCCGCAGCCACCCCTGGACCCCCAGATGGTGGCGCGCGGTGAGGCCTTCCTGGCCAGGATGCGTGCCTTTCTGGAGGCCAGCGTGGATCCCGCCCAGATCGAGCGTGAGGCCAGGATCCCGACCGAGGTGATCGACGGCCTCAAGGAGCTCGGTGCCCTCGGCATGACGGTCCCGGAGGGATACGGAGGGCTGGGGCTCTCCCAGGTGTACTACAACCGCGTCCTCAGCCTGGTCGGCAGCTGGCACCCCGCCCTCTCAGCGTTGCTCTCGGCGCACCAGTCGATCGGGGTCGGGAAGCCGCTGCTGCTCTTCGGCACCGAGGAGCAGAAGAGCACCTGGCTCCCGCGCGTCGCCCACGATCACATCTCAGCCTTCCTGCTCACGGAGCCGGACGTCGGTTCCGACCCCGCCCGCCTGCGCACGGCCGCCGTACCCACCGAGGACGGCAAGGGCTACCGGATCGACGGCGTGAAGCTGTGGGCGACCAACGGCACCATCGCCGACGTGGCGGTGGTGATGGCCAGGGTGCCCACGGGTGAGGGGCACCATGGCGGGATCACCGCCTTCATCGTGCCCTACCACGATCCTGGGGTGACCGTCGAGCACGCCAACCGGTTCATGGGCCTGCGGGGGATCGAGAACTCCCAGACCCGGTTCACCAACGTCTTCGTCCCCAAGGAGAACGTCATCGGAGGCGAGGGTCGCGGGCTCCGTGTGGCGCTCAGCGCTCTCAACACCGGCCGGCTCTCGCTTCCCGGGATCCAGGTGGGTACCGCCAAGTGGGCCACCAAGATCGCCCGCGAGTTCGCCAGCCAGCGGGTGCAGTGGGGTAAGCCGGTTGGCCAGCACGACGAGGTGGCCCAGATGGTCGCCCTCATCGCCGCCAGCGCCTTCGGTCTGGAGGCGATGGTCGACGTGAGCAGCAGGCTCGCCGACGAGGAGCGCAACGACGTCCGCATCGAGGCCGCGCTGACCAAGCTCTACGTGGCGGAGTTGTGCTGGAAGGTCATCGACACGCTGGTTCAGGTCTGCGGCGGCCGAGGCTACGAGACCGCGGACTCGCAGCAGGAGCGAGGTGAGCGGCCGCTCACGGTCGAGCAGGTCCTGCGCGACTCGCGGATCTTTCGGATTTTCGAGGGCACCTCCCAGGTGATGCACCTCGCGGTGGCCCGGGAGGCCGTGGACCAGCACCTGCAGGTCGCCGGCAAGCTGATCGCCCCCGACGCAGCCACGGGGGAGAAGGCGAGGGCCGCTGCTCGCGCCACCCGCTTCTACGGGCGCTGGCTGCCTCGATTGGAGTTCGGCAAGAGCCAGGTCCCCGGCGCGTACGCTGAGCACGGGCGTCTCGCTCCCCACCTCAGGTTCGTCGAGCGGAGCTCGCGGAGACTGGCCCGCTCCACCTTCTATGGCATGGCGCGCTGGCAGGGCGGGCTGGAGCAGAGAGGAGCCTTCCTCGGTCGCATCGTCGACATCGGCGCCGAGCTGTTCGCCATCTCGGCCGCCGTGGTCCACGCCGAGACCCTCGCCGCTGAAGCTCCCGACCGCGCCGGAGCGGTCGTAGAGATCGCCGATCTCTTCTGCCGCCAGGCCAGCCACCGCGCCGTCGCTCTCTTCGACGCGCTCTGGTCGAACGACGACACCGCCAACCACGCCGTCGCGTTGCACGTGCTCGCGGGACGCCACCTCTGGTTGGAGGAGGGCGTCATGGATCCCAGCGACACCGCCCCCACTCCGAAGCTGCCCGGCGACGACGGTCAGGCCCCGGACGGGGGAGAGGCGTCGCCTCCGAGTGCCCCCACGATTCCGGCCTCGGGAGCGGCGCACTGACAGACGTTTTCCGAGGAGAGAACCGTGGACCTGAAGGGAAAGGTGGCCGTGGTGACCGGGAGCGGGAGGGGTTTGGGGAGGGCCTACGCCAGGGCGCTGGCCGCAGCCGGCGCGGCGGTGGTGGTCAACGACGTGGACCGTGACGCCGCGGAGGCCACCGCCCGAGGGATGACGGAGGAGGGTGGCAAGGCGGTGAGCTGCGTCTGCGCAGTCGGCAGCACGGAGGCGGCGGACCAACTGGTCCGCGCCGCGGTGGACGGCTTCGGTCGCCTCGACGTCATGGTGACCAACGCCGGCATCCTCCGCGACCGGACCCTGCTCAAGATGGAGGACGCCGACTTCGACGCGGTCATCGAGACCCACCTGCGCGGCACCTTCACCTGCGGGCGGGCCGCGGCCCGGCAGATGCGCGACCAGGGCCAGGGCGGTCGGATCGTCCTGGTGTCGTCGATCGCGGGACAGCTGGGCAACTTCGGCCAGACCAACTACGCCGCGGCCAAGGCGGGGATCGCCGCCATGGCCCGCACCTGGGCCCTGGAGCTGGCCCGGTCCAACATCGCGGTCAACGCGGTGGTGCCCAACGCGCTCACCCGGATGGTGGCGACCGTCCCCGTGATGGGCGCGCTGGCGGAGGCGGCGGAGAGGGGTGAGCCCCTGCCTCCCACCGCCCGCCAGCAGATGGGGCTTGGGACCCCCGAGGACGTCGCCCCCCTGGTCGTCTTCCTCGCCTCCGACGCGGCCGCGGGGATCACCGGCCAGGCGATCGGGCTGGGGGGCGACAAGCTCTCGCTCTGGGGGCATCCCCACGAGGTCGCGGTGGCGTACCGCGAGGGAGGATGGTCCGCGGAGGGGATCGCCGAGATCTGGGCGACGTCCGTGGGACAGCGGCTCGAGCCCTACGGCGTCCCCTTCCTCGGCGGGGTCGCCGGCGGCTGAGGGGTCAGCTGAGCCTCTCCACGATCATCGCCATCCCCATCCCGCCCCCCACGCACATGGTCTCCAGGCCGATCGTGCCGCCCCGCTCGCGGAGCCCGTTGAGCAGGGTGCAGAGGATGCGCGCGCCGCTCATGCCGAAGGGGTGTCCGAGGGCGATGGCGCCGCCGCGGGGGTTGAGGCGATCGTCGAAGGGGTCGATCCCGAGCCCCCGCGCCGAGGGGATCACCTGAGCGGCGAAGGCCTCGTTGATCTCCATGACATCGACGTCGGAGATGGTCATGCCGGCTCGGCCCAGGGCCTGGCGGGAGGCGACGACGGGTCCCATGCCCATGTACTCCGGCTCCAGGGCGCACAGCCCGCTGGCCCTGATGCGGGCCAGGGGTGCGATCTCCAGCTCCCTCGCCCGGGTGTCGCTCATCACCACCACGGCAGCCGCGCCGTCATTGAGTGGGCACGAGTTGCCCGCGGTGACCCGGCCTCCCTCGCGGAATACGGGCTCCAGAGCCGCCAGCTTCTCCAGGGATGTCTCCCGGCGGGGGCCGTCGTCCCGGGTCATCACCGCCCCGTCGCGGAGCGGGACGGGCACGATCTCCCGGGCGAAGAAGCCGTCGTCCTCGGCCGCCACCGCCCGCTGCTGGGAGCGCAGGCTGAAGCGGTCCATCTCCTCCCGGGAGATCCCCTCGCGCTCGGCCACTCGCTCGGCCGTCTGGCCCATGGCGATGTAGTAGTCGGGGTACCCCTCCGCGTTGCCCGGCTGGAGCAGGGGGTTCTGGCACGCGGGCGGGTCGCTGCTGCCGTTGCCGTAGCGGCTGATCATCTCCACGCCGACGGAGAGGAAGACGTCGCCCTCGCCGCAGCGGATGGCGTGGGCGGCCATGCGGGTGGTCTGGAGCGACGACGAGCAGTACCGGGTGACGGTGGTGCCGGGCACATCCAGACGGGCCAGGATCGACACCGCCCGCCCCAGGTTGAATCCCTGCTCGCCCCCCGGCAGCCCGCACCCGCAGATGAGGTCATCGATGGTGTGCGGGTCGAGCTCGGGGACCTCGTTCAGCACCTTGCCGACCAGGAAGGCGGCGAGGTCGTCGCCGCGCCAGTCGACCAGCGACCCCTTGAAAGCTCGCCCGATGGGGGTGCGACCGAGAGCGACCACGACGGGCTCGGGCATGGCGTGAACCTCCGACGTTGAAAATCCGCACTTTCGCGTGGGCTACCGTGCAACCTCCCTTATATACGGCCGGCGCGACGGGCGTCCATGCGAGCAAGCGGGCCCGTCAGGACCGGGCCGCGGCCTGCGACCATACGCGCCATGCTGATGTTCCTCGACGACTACTCGGAAGGCGGCCATCCGGCCCTCCTCGAGGCCCTGTTGGCGCACAACGGCGGGCAGGAGCTCGGCTACGGGGAGGATCGGTACTCGCGGCTCGCGGCCGCGCGGATCGCGGCCCAGGTCGGGCGGGACTGCGAGGTCCACCTGCTGGTGGGCGGCACCCAGACCAACCTCACCTGCCTAGGCGCCTTCCTGCGCTCCCACGAGGGTGTGGTCGCCGCCGAGACCGCGCACATCAACGTCCACGAGACCGGTGCCGTCGAAGCCACGGGCCATCGCATCCTCCAGGTCCCCACGCCCACCGGCAAGCTCGACCCCGGGCTCGTCGACCAGATGCTGGCCCAGCACGAGGACGAGCACAGCGTGCGACCGGCCGGGATCTTCCTCGCGCAGGCCACCGAGGCGGGCGGCGTCTACAGCGCCGCCGAGCTCGAGGCCATCTGCGCCCACGCCCACGCCCGCGGGCTCTGGGTCTACCTGGACGGCGCCCGGCTCGCGCAGGCACTGGCGGCGCTCGGAGCCCGGCTGGACCTGATCGCCGCCTGCGGAGTCGACGCCTTCTTTGTCGGGGGCACCAAGAACGGAGCGCTGTGCGGGGAGGCCGTCGTCCTGGTCAGCGACGGGCTGCGGCGCGACTTCCGCTACCACATGAAGCAGCGCGGCGCGCTGCTCGCCAAGGGGCGGCTTCTGGGCATCCAGTTTGCCCGCCTCTTCGACGGCGACGACCTCTGGTACCGGCTGGGGGCCCAGGCCAACGCCGCCGCGGCGCGTCTCGCGCGCGGGCTCAGCGATTGCGGCGTGCCACCGCGCGCGGCCGAGGCCAACCAGGTGTTCGTCGAGCTCCCGGACGACGCGGTCGACCGGCTGGCCGCGGCCGTTCGCTTTCATCGATGGTCACGCGGTGAGCGGGGCACGGTGATCCGGCTGGTCTGCTCCTGGGCCACCGACGAGGCGACGGTCGCCCGGCTGGTCGACGAGGTGCGCTGGGCGCTGGCACCGCCGACCGCTTCCGAGATTCCGCCCAGCTGATATAACGCGGCCGGGGGTCAGAATCGCACCGATCTTGACCCTTGCGGGGAGACCGGCGCGCAGCTATCCGGCGGTTCGACCGATGTCGCTAGTGACCGGCCCTCGCTCTTCGCCTT
>Ga0187880_1000723_pt1 | contig 27121 bp, 21 predicted proteins | sample June2016WEW_19_4_FD_132998 | JGI IMG/M metagenome (GOLD analysis project Ga0187880, IMG submission 132998) | Peatland microbial communities from SPRUCE experiment site at the Marcell Experimental Forest, Minnesota, USA - June2016WEW_19_40 | ecosystem: Environmental > Terrestrial > Soil >... | reverse complement strand
CTTCGAGCGCGCCCACACCGGCATCCACAACCGCGGGCTCACCCCCGCAGCTCTGGTCCACGGTGCTAGAAAGATGAGGCCCCGGTGAGCCGCTCCTGTCGCCTCATCTTGAGAGCCGTACATGCTAGGCTCTCGCGAAGTAAGCGCTTACCGGCATCCGCGGGTGCACCGGGAGCGGACTGGGCCGACAGGGTCGGACATTGACGAAGCACAGCAGTGGAGGCGAGATCGTGACCCACCTGCGGGTCGGCCGGAGATGAGCGAGGAGCGAGTGATCCTGGCTGTGGCCGGCGACAACACGAAAACCGACGTCGGGATCGGGGATCCGGACGGGACCCTGCGTGCGGCGGTGCGAGGGCCCGGGGCCTCCCCGGATCTGCTCGGGCTCGAAACTTCCCTGTATCGCCTGGGGGAGGTCATCGATCACGCCTGGCTCGCCGCAGATGCGGCAGCGCGCCCGGCGCGTGCCGCGATCGGCGTGTACTTCCTGGCTGGCGTCAACTCACCTGCGACCGAGGCCAGGGTCAGCCAAGCAATTGAGGCCCGTGGCTGGTCCGCGTGCGTACAGGTTGCCAACGACGTCTTCGGGAGCCTGCGGGCAGCGAACGGCAAGGGAGAGCGGGTGGCGGTGTTCATCGGGGCGGGCATCAATTGCGTCGGTCGATTGAAGTCCCATGCCCGAGCGCGATTCGCGTGCCTCGGCCCTCTCAGCGGCGAGTCGGGTGACGGCCACTCCCTGGGAATCGCCGCCATCGCCGCCGCCGTCCGCGCCGAGGACGGCCGGGGCTCGCCCACAGCCCTGGTCCGGAGCATCGCGCTGTACTTCGGCCGCGCCGCCGCCGGAGAGGTCGCGCTGGCGTTCCACGATGGTGAGATCCCCGAGGACCACCTGCTCGAGGTGGTGCCTCTCGTGATCAACGCGGCCGCCCTGCACGACGAGGTCGCCGAGGCACTTCCCGACGCCAGGCAGACGAGGTGGCTCGCTATGTGGTGGCTGCAGCCGGCCAGCTGGGGATCGGCGCCGAGGGGTTCGACACCGTGCTCTCCGGATCGATGGCAGGTGATGAGGACTGGCCCACCGTGATCCGGATTCGCCGCAGCCTTGCGGAGGCGATACCACAGGCTAGGATCGTCATCTCGACCGCGCTGCCCGTCGTGGGGGCGGCGCTCGCGGGTCTTGCCTTCATCGCCGCTGCCGATGCGGCCCGGGCTCGCGTCCGCGCCAGTCTGCACGCGCGCGCTCTTCAGGTCGTCGGGGGAGCCGCGTATCTCAACTTTCCGGGACAGTGACGGAGGCTGCCGGTCGGGGACGACCCTATCCTTGAGGCTGTGTCGCGAGCAAACCCATCCCCGGTTCTGGCCGCACCCCCGGCCCTGGCTGCTCGCACGGGCCGGGACGACGGCGCCCGGTGCTGCCGCGGCGCGGCTTGTCGGCAGGCCCGAGAGCGGGATGGCCGCAGCCTGGTCCAGGCGCCCCTTCGCCGCCCGGGCCGCATCGGGTGGTGGTGGTCCACCGCGGGGGGACGATGACCCGCCAGTATGTGGGCAGATCGCGTCTCAAGTTCCGAGCCGCGCATCCGGTGGGAGGTCTGGTCGAGGTCAGTGGCGAGGTGTTCTATCGCATCGCCGATCACGATGCGATGCCTCCCTTCCTGATGAGCATGGTCAGTGACTCCAACCACTGGATCTTCCTGTCGAGCAACGGCGCCCTGACCGCCGGGCGCCGCGACCCCGACCGCGCGCTGTTCCCCTACCAGACCGACGACCGTATTCACGACAGCGAAGACCAGGTGGGCGGCAAGACCGTCCTGCGGGTCAGGCGGCGGGGCCGGGTTCAGCTCTGGGAGCCGTTCTCCCCTCGATACGCGGGACTCTACGAGATCACCCGCAGTGTCGCCAAGAGCGTGTACGGCAACCGGGTGGTGTTCGAGGAGGTGAACCACGACCTTGGGCTCTCCTGCGCCGCCGCCTGGATGACCAGCGAGCGCTTTGGTTTCGTCCGGCGCACGACCATCCTGAACCTGGCACCCGGGTCGGTGGAGCTCGACGTGGTCGACGGAATCCAGAACGTGCTACCCGACGGCTTGACGCGCGCATTCCAAATGGAGTTCAGCACTCTCGCGGATGCCTACAAAGAGAGTGAGCTCGACCCCTCGAGTGGGCTGGCCCTGTTCCGGCTGAGCGCGATTCCGACTGACCGAAACGAGCCGAACGAGGCACTGAGGACGACCACCGTCTGGTCCGAGGGCATCCATCCAACCCGCCGGCTTCTGTGCTCGGCGCAGCTGGACCAGTTCCGCGCCGGCCATGAGATCGAAGACGAGGCCTTCATCCGCGGTCGGCGGGGCGCATACCTCGTCGGCGCGCAGATCGCGCTCTCGGCCCACGAACAGCGCGAGTGGAATGTGGTGGCCGACGTGGGGCAGGATGCGACGTCAGTTGCCGACCTCATCCGGCTCCTCACGTCGGACGCCGACCTCCACGCCGAGCTGGAAGCGGACATCCAGCTCGGCACCCGCAACCTGATCCGCATCGTGGCCAGTGTCGACGGCCTCCAGCTCACCGCGGACGAGCTGGCCAGCTGGCGGCACTTCTCCAATGCCCTGTTCAACGCCATGCGCGGCGGCGTACCAGGCCGCGGCTACGAGATCTCGAGCTCGGATCTCAGGTCGTACCTTGTCTCAGCAAGCCGGGCGGTGTCGGCGCGGCGCTCCACCCTCCTGGAGGCGCTCCCCGCGGTGCTCTCACACCGCAGCTTGCTCGAGCTGCCCGACGTCGGCGAGGATCGTGACCTCGAGCGCTTGGTCAACGAGTACCTGCCGCTGACCTTCAGCCGCCGGCACGGTGATCCCAGCCGCCCCTGGAACCTGTTCTCCATCGAGCTGAAGGCCGCGGACGGTGGCCGACTTCTCAACTACGAGGGGAATTGGCGCGACATCTTCCAGAACTGGGAGGCGCTGGCCCTGTCATTCCCGGGTTATGTCGAGAGCATGATCTTCAAGTTCCTCGACGCGTCGACGGCCGACGGCTACAACCCGTACCACATCGCGCGGGATGGGTTCGATTGGGAGGTGGTGGACCCCACCAATCCGTGGTCGCACATCGGGTATTGGGGAGACCATCAGGTCGTCTACCTGCTGCGCCTGCTCGAGGTCTCGGCCCGCTATCATCCCGAGGCGCTGGAACGACTGCTGGATCGACGCGTCTTCGCATACGCAGATCTCCCCTATCGCATCAGGGCACACTCGGCCATGCTGCGCGAACCCGCCACCACGATCGACTTCGACCACAACCTCGATCGCCAGATCCAGGGTCGCGCCGCGAGCCTCGGATCCGACGGCAAGCTCCTTCCCAGGCCTGACGGGACGCCCTACCACGCGAACCTGGTGGAGAAGCTTCTCATCTCCGTGCTGGCGAGGCTATTCAACTACATACCGGAGGCCGGCGTGTGGATGAACACTCAGCGACCCGAGTGGAACGACGCCAACAACGCCCTGGTTGGAAACGGCGTCTCGGTGGTGACGCTCTGCCAGTTGCGCCGCCTGGTCGCCTTCTGTGCAAGGCTCTTCCGAGCGACGCCGCTCGCGGGGTTCGAGCTATCGTCGGAGCTGGCTGATGCTCTCCGCCAGGTGGCCGGCGGGCTGGGACGGCACCCCGTGCCCGCCGACGGCCGCATCTCGGACCGCGAGCGCAGGAGTGTGCTCGACGCTCTGGGCGCGGCGGGCAGCGACTATCGGCAGCGGCTGTACACGGAGGGCTTCTCGGGCGACCGAGCCTTCCTGACCGTCCCTGAGCTTGGATCCTTCTGGGACGTAACACTGGGTCACATCGACCACTCGATTCGCGCGAACCGGCGTGCCGACGGCCTGTACCATGCCTACAACCTCATGGAGGTCTCGGAGGACGGGATAGCGATCCGCCATCTCGACGAGATGCTGGAGGGTCAGGTGGCGGTGCTGGGATCCGGCGCGCTCTGTGCGCGGGAGTGCGCCGACGTCCTCGATGCGCTGCGGGAGAGCAGGCTGTACCGCGCCGACCAGGACAGCTACCTCCTCTACCCCGACCGCAAGCTTCCCGGGTTCCTCGAGAAGAACACCCTGGCGCCGGAGGCGGTGCTGGGCTCGGCGATCGTGGCGAGCATGGTTGAAGGCGATGACGACCCGATCGTGGTCCGCGACGTTAACGGGGCGGTCCACTTCCGCGCCGACCTGCGCAACCGCCACCTCCTCCGCCGGGCTCTGGAGGAGCGTCGCCTGTCGGACACGGAGGTCACGGAGATCTTGGCCCTGTACGAGTCCGTCTTCCATCATCGGGCGTTCACGGGCCGTTCCGGGGCCTTCTACAAGTACGAGGGTCTGGGGTGTGTCTACTGGCACATGGTCTCCAAGCTCCTCTTGTCAGTTCAGGAGGTGCTGGCCTCCGTGGGCGGGAACCCCGAGGAGGAGGCCGTGGCCGAGCGGCTGCGGAAGCATTACACCGGAATCCGAGATGGCCTCGGCGTCCACAAGACGCCCGACGTCTACGGTGCCATGCCGCTCGATCCCTACTCACACACGCCGAGCTTCGCCGGGGCGCAGCAGCCGGGGATGACCGGGCAGGTCAAGGAAGACCTGATCATCCGACTCGGTGAGATGGGGGTTCGGGTGGAGGAGGGGCGGTTGATCTTCCAGCCTCAACTGGCCACCCGCGCGGAGTTCCTGCCGGAGGCCCGGACCTTCCGATTCATCGACGTCGATGGCCAGGAGGCCAGCCTCCATCTCGAGATCGGGACGTTGGCTTTCACCACCTGCCAGGTCCCGGTGGTCGCCCATCGGGCGGGGCCGCCGCGGATCGAGCTCACTCCTCGCGAGGGCCCGTCTCGAGCGATCGCCGGCCTGGCTCTGGACCGCGCGACCAGTGACGCCATCTTCGAGCGAACCGGTGAGGTGCGACGCCTCGACGTTTACTGGGGCTTCGCCGAGGAGTAGGGGGCACCGCGGATGACCCGGGGCAGCGGGCCCGGACGGCGCCCAACCGCGGGCGAGCAGGCCGAACCGGCCAGGGATGAATCGGCGACCGACAAGAGGAGACGGAGGACGCGAATGGCCGACACAGAGCTCGACCGTGCGGCGCTCAGCCAGCAGTTCGTGGCGGCGCTCGACGTCGTGGAGCGGGCCCTGCACGGCTGCTCGGAGGAGCTGTGGGCAGCCAGCATCTGGCCCGTGCAGCGGACCGATCCCTGGGTGTGGCCGCGCGACGGCGCCCCTCCCATCCCCGAGCGAACCGACCAGTCGATCCAGCAGCTGTCGGCCTTCTGCAACGTCGCGTACCACTGCCTGTGGTTCCTCGACTTCTACGTCACCACCGAAGTGGTCGAGTTCCAGAGCCCTGAGTATGTTCGGGGCGGTCCCGAGGAGCAGGGGATGGCTGCCGACGGGGCAGCGCCCGTCCCCGTGAAGCCGTGCTATCCCCGCGAGGTCCTGCTCGCCTACCTCGCCGCGGTCCCGGGAAGCTCAGGCCGGGGTGCGTCCGATCACGCCGCGGAACATCCGCAGCTCTCCCGGACGACGGGGATGGCCGGGAGGAGGATGTCGTGAGCCCCCCCACCACCGACGATGATCCGGTGAAGGAGGTCGAAAGCACTCGCCCCCATCTCTCGGATGGGTTGACGCACGGTCGTGAGCGTGGGCCGCAGGTGGCGGGCGAAAGCGAGATCGTCGAAGCCGGTGACCGCCACGTCTCCCGGAACCGGGAATCCGTGCCTGTCGAGGGCGTGCATGACCCCGAGGGCGGTCTGATCGTTGGCGCAGATGATGCACCGCGGGAGTCGCGTCCCCGCTGAGAGGAGGGCCGAGATCGCTCTGGCGCCGCCGGCCGCGCTGTAGTCGCCGACCCACTCCGGCCCTCGGAGCAGCTGGCACCCGTTCCTTCTCGCCTCCAGCGCCACCGCTCGGGCACGAGCCTGATTATCCGGGCTGTCGACGTGTCCCGACACGTACCCGAAGCTGCGGAAGCCGTGATCGACGGCCAGGTGTCGCACCAGCGCTCGCATTCCGCCCCCGTTGTCACAGCGGACGCTCAGAACGCCGGGGATCGGCTTGCTGGCCAGGGTCACGATCGGTGTCAGCGCGGCAAGGCGGGCGAGCTGTGGCGCCGAGATCACGCGGTCATGGATGATCAGCCCATCCGCTTTGCGAGCCAGAACCTGCAGCCGGGTGGCGGCATCGCTGCCGCTGACCAAAGAGATGAGGACATCGAACCCAACCAGGTGTGCCGAGGTCTGGATGCCTCGATTGACGATCTCGTCGAAGAGCGGGCTCTCGTCCTCGCCCGCGAACCCGGCCTGCTCGCCTCGGCGGAACACCACGCCGACGACCTCTTTCAGCCCGCGGGAGAGCGCGAGTGCCGCTCCATCGGGCACGTAACTGAGCTCACGGACCGCCTTCATGACGCGCTCTCGGGTCTCGACCGTGGGCTTTCCTCGCTGGTTGAGGACGCGGGAAACCGAGGCGATCGACAGACCGGCACGGTGTGCGACGTCGTAGATGGTCGCGCTCTCTCTCGGCCGGAGGGTCACTTCCAATGCCTCGCCTGATGCCCCGCGCCATTGTAGCCGGGTGCGAAGCGGCCTCCGGATCACGTCGGCGTGGTTCGGGGAAGGAGTGCCGAGCCTCTCGGTCACCCGGTTGGTGATCCTCTCCGGCGGTCCGCGTGCGGCCGCTGGGCGGACGGGACCGTCGCTCCACGGCCCCGCCGCCCGCCATGATCTGGCTCAGCGTGTGGCGGCGATCGCCTGCAGAACCGCTGGCTCCCCCTCCAGCTCCCGACTCGGGGCGCTGACGGTCTCCGGCCTTCCGAACAGGAACCCCTGGGCCCGGGTCACGCCCAACCGGATCAGCTCGGCGGCGACGCTCAGCTTCTCGATCCCCTCGGCCACCACGTCGGCGTTGATCTGCTCGGCGAGCGCGATGCACTCGAAGATGAGTGCTCTCGCCTCGCCGTCGAAGCAGCGGTTGGTGACCCCGGCGTCGATCTTGATGACCTCGGGGCGGGTTGCATAGAGGAGGTCGAGGCCAACCCCCGGCCGCCCGGTGTCGTCGATCCCGATCTTGAACCCGGCTCTCCGGTAGACGTCGACCCGGGCCGAGAGCTGGCCGAGATTGGTGAAGCGATCGGCGTCGGCGATCTCCAGCACGACATTGGCGGGGGGCCGCCCGATCCAGCGCAGCAGACTGCGCATCTGGTCGACGTCCTCGTCGACGTCGGAGACGGCTGAGAGGTCGATGTTGAGGTAGAGCTCGGCGTCGCTCCGGATGCCCTCGGCACCCCGGACCACCGCGCGGCGGCAGATCCAGTCCAGCTCGTTGGCCACACCCAGCCGCTGGGCCGTCGCGAAGAACTCCTCGACGTTCTCGGCACCGTCCAGGTTGATCGGCCTGGAGAGGCCCTCGTAGGCAACGATGTGCGCGTCGGGCAGGGTGACGATCGGCTGGTACACCGGGTGGATCTGCTGGGAGGCGAGGGTCCGGCTGAGCAGGGTGGTCCAGCCGCGTCCCGGGTCGGCAGCCGGGCGGCCGGTGATCGACCCGGTCACCCGGTTGCGTCCCTCACGCTTGGCCCGGCCAAGCGCCTCGCCGGCCCGAGCCCACACCGTCGCGGGGTCCTCGCCGGGGGCGCCCACCGCCCAGCCGATGCTCACCCGAGCCGGGAAGGCTCCACTGACGAGCTCGGTGACCGCCGCACGCATCCGCTCGGCGACGCTGCCGACGACGGCGGTGGCGGCGCCGACGGTGAGGATCGTGAACTCGTCGTCGCCGGTGCGGCTGACGACGTCGCGCTCCCGCGTCGACGCCAGGAGGGTCCGAGCCACGGAGCGCAGCGCGTCGTCGCCGGCCTCCCGGCCCAGGGCGCTGTTGAGCTGATCGAGGTGGTCGAGGTCGACCGAGATGATCGCGAACGAGTCGCGGACCTCGCGGCAGCGCTGCTCGAATGTGGTGCGGCCGATCAGCCCGGTCAGCGAGTCGGTCGGCACTTCGGGCACCGCAATCGGCCCCTGGACCCGGACCAGGTTTGAGACCGCCAGGGTCGCGATCCCGCTCAGGCCGTCGACCAGGGTGATCTCGTCATCGCGGAAGGCCCGGTCGTGTCGCTCCGCGACGATCATCGCGCAGATCACGGTGCCGGCGTGGATGGGGCTTGCGATCCGGTGGGGGGAGGGGCCGGCCTCGGCGAGGGTGTGGTCCCCGGTGACGGCAGCCAGGATGAGGGGATCGGCGCTGAGGAGATGGCTCTCCCCGACGGTTGCCCCGGCTGCTGCGCCATGCTCGCCGGCCACCACCATCGTGTCGCGTTCGATCCTGTACACCCGGGCGATCACCGGGGACGCTGTGCGGGTCTGGAGAAGCTCGACGACCGCCTCGCCTGCGGCGGTCATCACGGTGTCGACCTCCCGCCCGGTGCTGATCCGGGTCATCGCCTCGAGGATCCGGTCCGGGCGGTTGCCGCGGCGAGCGCCGCGCGGGCTGCCGCCCCGACCGAGACGGCCGAGCTGACCGATGTCGCGGCGGGTCGGGCGATGGGGGGAAAGCGGCGCCGGGGCAGGGCGGGGAAGCGCCAGGGTGCCGGCCGCGGCGGCAGTGGCCCCGGCGGCGGCGACCGCCATGGCCAGCCCCACGGCGCCGGTCGCCCGCAGACTGCCGATCTCGAGGGGGCCGTGGCTCCCGGTGAGGATGACGGCGGCGAGCAGCCCGGTTGCGGCGACCAGGAAGGAGAGGGTTGCCGCCCTGGCGCGCCCGGATCTGACGGGGCGCGCGCAGGGCGGGGAGAGTGGGGGGTTGGGGGTGGGTTGGGGGGAGGTCACGTTGTCATCGCTTGGGGCGCTGGTGGGATGAGCCCATTCTCCGGGGCGGGCACCGGAGGCCCAAGAGCAAGGGGCGTCAAAGTGCTGCAGTGCACTTGCACTCGTTGGCGCGATCCGTGACATCGCGTCTTCTCTCCGTCACCTGCGCCGCAGCGCGCGTGGCAGTCCGCGCCGATCCTGCACCCGGTGGTACGCACGGAGTGGCCGGGTTGAGCGGGTGAGGTGAGCCTGCCCCGTGTCTTGTGCTCTCCGTCTCGAACTCCGGGGCAGATCCGGCATACCGGCCGGCTGGCTGTGGACACGCGGCCTTCACCTCAGCTATCCTCAGGCGCAGAGTACGAAGCTGAGCTCCCAAAATGGGCGGCTCCAGCCATCAGAGGGTGTCCATGCCCGGCGCTCGCTCCCGCCCCAAGACCCCCGACGTCGTCGCCGCGGCTCAGGCGGCCGGCATCCGCCACCTCGATCTCCAGTTCACCGATGTCACGGGTTCGGTGAAGACGGTGACCATCCCCGCCGACGAGCTCTCCGCAGCCCTGGAGCACGGGGTCTGGTTCGACGGGTCGTCGGTGGAGTCGGTGGCTCGGACCGCCGAGTCGGACATGTACCTGGTCCCCGATCCGGACACCTTCACCCTCCTCCCCTGGGCTGCGGTGCCCACCGGGCGGATGATCTGCTGGGTGACCACCCCCGAGGGGGACGCTTATGCCGGGGATCCGCGCGGGGCGCTGCGGAGGGCCATCGAGAAGGCAGCCTCGCTCGGATACGCCTATCGGGTGGGACCGGAGATCGAGTTCTACCTGCTCGAGCGGGACGGGCTGGGACGGCCGGTGCAGCCGCCCCACGATCGTGGCGGCTATTTCGACTTCGCGACCGATCCGACCGTGGCGGTCCGGCAGACCATGGCAGAGCAGCTCCGCGCCATGGGTCTCGGGGTCAACACCATCCACCACGAGGTGGGGAGCGGGCAGCACGAGATCGACGTGGTCGCCCAGGAGGCCCTCAAGGCGGCGGATGACGTGGTCACCTTCCGCTACACCCTGCGGGCCATCGCCCAGCAGCACGCCCTGACCGCGACCTTCATGCCCAAGCCCTTCTTCGGGCAGCCCGGCAGCGGCATGCACGTCCACCAGTCACTGACCCGAGCCGGCGACGGCGGCAACGCCTTCGCGGGCGACGACGACTACGGGCTGAGCGATGTCGCCAAGCACTTCATCGCCGGCCAGCTGCACCACGCGGCGGGGATGTGCCTCGTCCTGGCCCCGCTGATCAACTCGTACAAGCGCCTGGTGCGCGGGTTCGAGGCCCCGGTCTTCGTCTCCTGGGCGCGCACCAACCGCGGGGCCTTGGTCCGCGTGCCCCACGTGGGGCGCCCCGAGGTCACCCGGGTAGAGCTGCGCAGTCCGGACCCGTCCTGCAACCCCTATCTCGCCTTCGCGGTGATGCTGCGCTGCGGCCTGGATGGCATCGAGCGCCGGCTCGCCCTCCCGCCGCCGGTGGAGGAGTCCCTCTACGGCTTCGACGACATCGAGCTGGAGCGTCGCAACGTCGGACTCCTCCCCGACAACCTCAAGGACGCCATGACCGCTCTCGAGGCGGATGAGGTGGTGCTCGACGCGCTCGGCGACACCCTGGCGGAGCGGTTCCTGGAGGTCAAGCTCCTGGAATGGAAGGAGTACCGCGCCCAGGTCACGCCGTGGGAGCAGGAGCAATACCTGGAGCGAGCCTGATGACCGCAGAGGGCACCGGCGCGGTGGCCGGGAGGCCGCGGTGATCACCGTCAAGGACCTCTGGCGCGGCGCTCTGCCCGCCGGAACCGAGCTGCTCGGCGGTCGCGGGGGCCTCGAGCGTCAGGTCGACTGGGCCACGTCCCTGCGCACCCGCCCTCCCGCCTTCGAGGCCATCAAGGGCGGAGAGATCGCCTTCATCGCCGTGCGTTCCATCAAGCTGCTCGATGAGCGTCTCGACCTCACCCGGGTCCTCGACAGCTTCGCCGGGAAGGGCGGGGTGGCGGCTGCGGTCATAGGGGAGGTGGCGGATCCGGCTGTCGAGCTCGCCGATCGTCTGATGCTCCCCCTGCTCCGGCTGCCCGAGCAGGCCCACCTCGCCGACGTGCAGCAGGCCACGACCCGGTTCATCCTGGACCAGCGCACCGCCCTTCACGATCGCGCTCAGGAGCTCCAGACCGAGCTGATGGAGCTGGCCCTCAACGGGGCCGGCCCGGCCGGGATCGTGGAGCGCCTCGCCGAGCTGCTCGGGCTGCCCTGCGCCTGGCAGGACGAGTCGGGGGAGGTCCGCCGTGCGGCCGGCGATCTGCCTCCGTCCGCCGGCGACCGGCCCTGGGGTGCCGAGATGGCCGCCATCCGGCGCTTCGCCGACTCCTCCGCCGTGCTGGCCGCCAACCCGCCGGTCCGCGAGTTCCAGCTCGGTGTGCCGGGGATCGCCCGTGTGGTCGCGCCCATCCCCCTCCGCGATGGCATCGGTGGTTTCATCTCGGTGCTGGCGTACGAGTCCGACCTGGGCCAGCTGGCTCGGCTCGGCTGCGCTCGGGCAGCCTCGGCGTGCGCCATCGAGCTGGACCGGGAGCGGGCCGTCCTGGCCGCACGCGACGACCTCGAGGGAGAGTTCGCCACCGCCCTGCTCACCGGGGCCTACAGCTCCGAGGGGTCGATGCTGGAGCGGGCTCGCCGGGTGGGCGCTTCGCTCGGCGACGAGTCCGTGGTCATGGTCGTGCGCCCGTCCTCGCGCACCCTCGCTCCTGATCCCCAGGGATGGCCGGAGAGCGGTGTGCGCTCGGCTCAGCGCTGGGCCCAGCGTCGCGGGCTGCGGGTGCTCGCCGCCGCTCACCAGGGCGCCGTGGTGGTCATCGCCGCCTCCGGGCAGACCGACCTGCGGCGGGCCGCCGCCGAGCTTGCCGCCGACTGCCGCGGGGTGGCGGGGAACCTCCCCATGGCGGTGGGCATCGGCCGTCCCAAACACGGGCTGGGCGGGGTCCACAGCTCACACCGCGAAGCCGAGCAGGCCCTGGGCATGGGCCTCAAGCTGGATGCCACCGCCGTGGTGGTCAGCTTCGTCGACCTCGGGCTCCACCGTCTGCTCTACTCGGTCGCCCAGCACCCCGAGCTCCACGAGTTCCTCCGCGACAGCCTTGGCGCGCTGATCGCCTACGACGAGAAGGGGAGCGGCGACCTGCTGCGCACCCTCGACGCCTTCTTCCGGTGCCACGGATCGCCCACCGAGACGGCTCAGGAGCTGAAGCTGCATCGCAACACCGTCCTCTATCGCCTCCGCCGGATCGAGGAGGTGGGGCGGCTGCGTCTCAACGACCCCGACACCCGCCTCAACCTCCAGCTCTGTCTGCGCATCCGGGACGTTCTGCAGGCTGCGGGCTGAACCGCCGCGAGGCACCGCCCTGGTGCCCTTGGGGCGGCACGCGCCGGCGATCTTGTGCCAGACGCCCAAGAAATCGGTTCGCCGATTGGTGCGGCCAGCCCTCGGGATCCCCCGTCGACCCCGGCTAGGGTGTGCGCCGCAGGATCCAGGTCTGGCAGGGAGATCTCCCTTGCGATTGATGTCGCGCGTCCGCGTGGGCGGCTGCCTCGGGCTCGCCGCCGCCGTCCTCCCGCTGATCGCCCACGCCGCCGGTCCGACCGTCGACCCCACGCCCGGCCAGCAGGCGGGGGTCGCCGTCGACACCCTCTGGGTGATCCTGGCGGCGGCCTTGGTGCTCTTCATGCGGGCCGGTTTCGCCATGCTCGAGGTCGGCTTCACCCGGATGAAGAACGTCGGCACGGTGGTGGCGAAGATCGTCGTCAACCTGTCGATCAGCTCGATCATGTGGTGGGCGGTGGGCTTCGGCCTCGCCTTCGGAGCCGGGAGCGGCTTCCTCGGTCACCTGATCGGCGGCGGCGCGGGATTCTTCCCCTCGTTCACGCCCGGCTCGACGCTGGATCTGCCCGCCCTGCACGGGTCGGATGTTCCCGCGGCGGCGAAGTTCTTCTTCGAGTTCGTCTTCTGCGCCATCTCCCTGGCGATCGTCTGGGGGACGATGCTGGAGCGCACCAAGTTCATCGTCTACATCCTCTTCGCGATCCCCTTCGCGGGCTTCATCTATCCTCTGATCAGCCACTGGGTGTGGGGTGGTGGCTGGTTGGGCGCTGGCCTCGGCGTTCAGGACTTCGCCGGATCGGGGGTCGTCCACCTCACCGGGGCCACCGCCGGTTTCGCTGGTCTGCTGCTGCTCGGCCCGCGGATCGGCAAGTACGGCCGTGACGGCAGGCCCAATGCCATCCCCGGGCACAACATGCCGCTCGCTCAGCTGGGCGTGCTGATCCTCTGGTTCGGGTGGATGGGCTTCAACCCCGGCTCGACCCTGCAGGCGCTCAACCTGCACTTCGCGGACGTGGTGGTGGTCACCAACCTCGCCGCCGCGTCGGGTGCCATGGCCGCGATGGCGGTGATCTACCTGCGGCAGAGGAGCCTCGACGTCGGCATGATCGGCAACGGAGCCATCGCCGGTCTCGCCGCCATCACCGCTCCCTCCGGATTCGTCCAGCCCTGGGCCGCCCTGATCATCGGTGCCGTCGCCGGTGTGATCGTGGTCTTCGGGGTCCTTCTCATCGACAGGTTCCTCGATGACCCCGTCGGCGCCCTCTCGGCCCACGGTCTCGCCTGCGTCTGGGGGCTTCTCTCCTGCGGCCTCTTCGCCGACCCTGCCCTCGTCCGGTTCAACGGCACCGGCCGAGGCGGGCTCTTCTACACCGGCAACCTCGCCCAGCTCGGCGCCCAGGCGGTGGCGGTCCTCGCCATCGTCGGTACCGTCTTCTGCCTCTCCTTCGGCCTCTTCTGGATCCTCAAGCAGACGGTCGGACTGCGGGTGAGCGAGCGTCACGAGATCGACGGACTCGACATCAGCGAGCACGGCATGTGGGGCTATCCCGAGAGCTTCATGCCGGTGCCGGGAGGCGCCTATATTCACCCTGACGCAATCGCCGTGGCAGCGGGTGGGCGAGCCCTGGTCGCGGCCTCAGGGGAGACGACGGTATGAGGAAGGTGGAGGCCATCATCAGGCCCGATCGCCTCCAGGCGGTCCAGGACGCTCTCGATGCCCTGGGCTCCTCCGGGGTGACCGTGACCGAGGTGCTGGGCTGCGGTCGCCAGCGGGGCTACACGGAGATGTACCGGGGGACCCGCGTCAACATCTCCCTGCAGCGCAAGGTCAAGGTCGAGGCGGTGGTCGTGGATGCCCGGGTCGAGGCGGTGGTCGAGGCGATCGTCGGCGCCGCGCGGACCGGGGAGATCGGGGACGGCAAGATCTTCATCCTGCCCGTCGACGAGGCGGTGCGCATCCGGACCGGCGAGCGCGGCGACGGGACCATCCACCATCTCGAGCAGGAGCACTGGGGCCACTGATCGGGCGCCGTCCCGGGCACCCGTGGTGGCGTGGGCCACCGCAGCCGAGAGGCTCGAGCCTGAGCACAAGCCGAGCCCGTGCGCAATTGTGCGAGCGGCCCATTGGAGCCATGACGGCCGGCCCGTAGGATCGCGAGATCTGGCGGTGTCCGCGGTGGCCACCCTCAGCCGCCATCCCCTGAAGAGCCCCAGTGGAGGCGCCCATCATGAGTGCACGTCCGTCGCCCGCTCCCGACGTTCGCATCCTGGAGATGTTCACGACCTCGGCCGCCGGGCTGGCGGGGGATCTCTACCAGGCACGTCAGCCCCTGCTGCCGGTGCTGCAGGGGCGGATGCTGCGGGTCGATGAGTTGAACATCACCGCGGGCCTGGAGCGGCAGAGCCCGCTGGCCGCCGCGGTGATGGCACTGGGGCCGGCGGTGGCCGCGGTCGGTGCCAGGGTCGCCGCCATGGGTGGGCTCGGGGCCGCGGAGGGGACCGCGATGGCGGGAGTGGCGGAGAGCGTCGTCGAGGTGGGACTCGACGCGCTCGATGCAATCGAGGTGGGGGGAGGACTGCGGGATCGACCGTCGACTTCGCCCACCGACTGGCCCACACGACCCATCTGGCGAGCACCCTCGCAGGCGGGCCACGCGCGGTCTCGCGCCGCGCCGGGAGGGGCTGCCCGCCACGCGCCCCGGCGCTCTGGCCGATGCTCCTCGAATCGCTGAGCACCCGCATCCGGGTCAAGCAGCATTGGCAGCACGGGCCCGGCTCGGCGGGCTGGCTGCGCCGCGTCGAGGCCGCCTCGGCCTGCCGCGACGCCGCCGTGCACAGCATGAGGGCGCACGCCACGGCGGTGGCGACGCGTGCCGCCTCCTCCACGGAGCGCCTGATCCGCTGCCTGACCTTCGCCGCCCTCTACTGCGGCTTCGCGATGCTCCAGCGCCCCCCCTGGGTGGTCGACGGCGTCGCGATGCGCGCCGAGAACGCCGCCGAGCGGGTCGCCGTCCCCGTGCAGCTCAGGAGGGTCGTCTATCCCTTCAGGCCGGAGGGCCAGGGCGCGACGGCCTTCTGACCCTGGCGGCACCCCGGCCCCGCAACCGGGGATAATCGCCGGCCTTTGGTAGACTTCCAGTCGATGACCTACATCGTCACCGAGACCTGCGTTGACCTGAAGGACAAGTCCTGCATCGAGGTCTGCCCGGTCGATTGCATCCACGAGACCGACGACGATCGGATGGTGTACATCGACCCCGACGAGTGCATCGATTGTGGCGCCTGTGTCGATCCTTGCCCGGTCGACGCGATCTTCGCGGAGGAGGATGTTCCCGCCGCCCAGATCGCCTACGTCGACATCAACAAGCTGTACTTCAAGGACAAGGAGGGGGCGCGGGCCCGGCTCGACGAGCTCAAGCCGCGGGCCTGACCCGGCAGGCACCCGGTCCGTAGAGCGGCTGCTCTGAGCGGCGCCGCCCGAGCCCGGCATCCCCCTTCCGCCTGCGCGGCGTGGCTGTGCATTCATCGCAAATCCAGCCTTCGATTTTTGTGCCGCGCGCACAAGTGACGCGGAGCCAGTCTCGTCCTGACCGTCCATGGCGGATCAGCCCCGAGAGCGGCTACGCTCAGCCGGATGTGATAGCAGGGTCCTGCCCATAAGGGACGGGCCGTCGGCCAGCCGATGCAAGGGGAAGTGGATGCCAACTGACGAGAAAGCAGCAGCCGGGGCCACCCCGAAGGATGTCATCAAGAAGGCGAAAGAGGCCGGCACCAAGATCGTCGATCTGCGCTTCACCGACCTCCCCGGAACCTGGCAGCACTTCAGCATCCCGGTCGGCGAGCTGAACGAGGCGCTCTTCGAGGAGGGGATCGGGTTCGACGGCTCGTCGATCCGCGGCTTCCAGAAGATCCACGAGAGCGACATGCTCCTCTTCCCCGATTCGGGGCGGGCGATGGTGGACCCGTGCCTCGAGGTGCCCACCATGGCGATCGTCTGCGACGTCCGGGATCCGCTGACCAAGCAGCCGTACTCCCGCGACCCTCGCTACGTCGCCCGCAAGGCGGAGACGTACCTTGCCAAGTCCGGGGTCGCCGACCTCTCGTACTGGGGGCCGGAGGTCGAGTTCTACATCTTCAACAACGTCCGCTTCGACCAGAACGCGCACGAGGGGTACTACTTCATCGATTCCGATGAGGGGATCTGGAACAGCGGCAGCGACACCGGATTCAACCTCGGATTCCGGCCTCGGCACAAGGAGGGGTACTTCCCCGTCCCGCCGACCGACCAGCTCCAGGACCTGCGCAGCCGGATCGTGCTGGCCATGCTCGACTCCGGGATCGACATCGAGGTCCATCACCACGAGGTCGGCACCGCCGGGCAGACCGAGATCGACATGCGCTTCGGTCCACTGGTGGAGATGGCGGACAACGTCCTCCTCTACAAGTACATCGTCCGGAACGTCTGCCGGCAGCACGGCTTCACCGCCACCTTCATGCCCAAGCCCCTGTTCGGGGACAACGGGAGTGGGATGCACACCCACCAGTCGCTGTGGAAGGGCGGGGTGCCCCTCTTCTATGACAAGGACGGCTACGCGCTGTTCAGCGACCTGGGACGCTGGTACATCGGCGGCCTGCTCAAGCACGCGCCGGCGATCCTCGCCTTCGCGGCGCCGACCACCAACTCGTACCGCCGCCTGGTCCCCGGCTACGAGGCTCCGATCAAGCTGGCCTACAGCGCCCGCAACCGCAGCGCCTGCGTCCGGATCCCGACCTACAGCGATTCGCCCAAGGCTCGGCGCCTGGAGTTTCGCTCGCCCGACCCCACCTGCAACCCCTATCTGGCCTTCAGCGCCATGCTGATGGCGGGTCTCGATGGGGTGGTCAACAAGATCGAGCCGCCGGCTCCGGTCGAGGCCGACCTCTACGAGCTCGAGGGCGAGCTGGCGGAGCAGGTCAAGGACCTTCCGGGCTCGCTGCCCGAGGTGCTGGACGCGCTGGAGGAGGACCACGACTTTCTGCTCAAGGGTGGCGTCTTCACCCAGGACGTGATCGACACCTACATCGCCTACAAGCGCGAGCGCGAGGTCGACCCGGTGGCTCTGCGCCCGCACCCCTACGAGTTCTTCCTTTACTACGACGCATAAACGGAGCGAGGGCCGAGGCGGCGCGCCGCAGGCGTGCTGCCAGGGTGACGCCCACCCGGGCGCCGCGCGCAGCGCGGACGCTCGGGTGAGGCGGCACCTGGGGGAGCGAAGCGACCCGGCCCGAGCGGAGAGGCCGCGGCGTACCGTGTACGACGGGTGACGGAGCGGGCGCCGCGCGCAGCGCGGACGCTCGGGTGAGGCGGCACCTGGGGGAGCGAAGCGACCCGGCCCGAGCGGAGAGACCGCGGCGTACCGTGTACGACGCCTGCGCGGCGGCGGAGGCCGTCAGGGCGGGCGGCGCTCAGGCGATCCGGCAGGGGATGTCGGCGTCCTCGTCGATGTGGTAGCTGGCGCAGATGCGGTGGTAGCCGTCGGCGACCGTGAGCGGGACGTCGGCGTCCAGGCGGCCTCGAAGCAGCAGCACCGGGGAGAGCAGGTGGCCGCCGTCGACCTTGGTCAGATCCTTCTTGACGTGGACGTTGTCCGCCGGCAGCAGATCCAGCCGGCTCGCCCGCAGCAGGTCCTTCGCCTTGCGGTGGGTCAGGGTCGCCTTGCGGAGGGCGGCGACCGCATTGGTCACCTCCCCCTTGTCCATCAGCAGGCTGAGGTAGTCGGCGGCGGCGGGATAGTCGTGGTCGTCGGGCTCGCTCTTCCAGTGCTCCTTGGTGGCCGTCATGGGACGTCTCTCCTGTCGAGGTGGGATCGCGGGCGCGCCACGCGGGCTGGGTGCAGGGGCACCCGGTGCGCCCGCGCCGCGTGAGCTGCGGCGCACGCGTCACTCTACTGCCCGCACTGACCGCCTCGGCCGGGGACCCCCCGGGGTGGCGGCGGGCGGCGCGACACGGCCACCGCCTGCGGCCGCGACTGGCACGGCACGCCCCCGCACTTCCGCCCGGCAGCGTGCCGGGCAGACCCGTCGTCGGGCTCGGAGGCGGCGGGCAGCAGGCCTAGGCCACGCTCATCCCGTGCGGCATATATGCCGACTGGTGGAGAAGGGCTCGGGTGGCGGCCACCCTGCAGGCCAGCATCTCCAGGATCTCATCGAGCCGCTCAACCAGCTCGGGGGGCAGCTCGATGGGGTGATTGTCGATCTCCCGCAGCAACGCAGACAGCCTCAGCGCCTTCTGGTCGATCCTCGCAACGGTCTCCTGCGGGTTCCCGACCGCTGCGGCTTCCTGGCTTGGCTCCATACTCGACCTCCGTACTGGCGGCAATGGATGACCCGGCGGCAGGGCCGCTCAGGGCAAGCCTAGGGGCCGGCGCGGGGGATGTCCAGGGCTGTTGGTCGCAGTCGCTCGGGGCCGACCAGGCTGGACAACGTACGGTGACCCGGAGCCCGCCGGCGCCCTCCTCGGCGCGTGCGGAGAGGGCGTCCGATCGGTGCAATCGCCGGTGTTACACTCGCCCCGGACCTGCCACGACCGGCGCGGGTGGCGGAACCGGTAGACGCGCGGGATTTAGGATCCCGTGGGGTGACCCGTCCGAGTTCGACTCTCGGCCCGCGCACGCGGGTCGGCGGGGCGGGTGGCGCCGCCGCCCGCACCGTCGCCCAGAATGGGTGGGCCTGTGACACCTGAGGAGACCATGTGACCACCGCAACCCCCGAGCTGTCCGTCTTCGTCGAGCGCAAACCGGGCTGGATCGTCGAGTTGACCGTCGAAGCCCCGCCCGAGAACCTGGATCGCGCGCTCGGGGAAGCCAGCCAGAAGCTGGGAGCCCGGCTCCGGATCCCGGGCTTTCGCCCGGGCAAGGCACCGGCCGTGCTCGTCGAGCGGGTCGTCGGCTGGGAGGCGCTGCGCAACGCGGCGGCCGAGGAGCTGATCCCGCGGCTCTACGCCCGGGCCGTCGAGCAGGAGGAGCTCGACCCCGTCGGGGATCCGTCCGTGACGGTCGGGACCCTGGAGCGGGGACAGCCCGTGAAGTTCAGCGCCGAGGTCGCGGTCCGCCCCGTGGTCGACCTCGGCGACCACCTCTCGCTGCGGGTCGACCCCCGGCACACGGAGGTCACCGAGGCGGATGTCGACTCCGCTGTCGAGGGGGTCCGGCGGGCGCTCTCCGACCTCGTCGAGGTGAGCCGTCCGGCTCAGGCCGGCGACGTGCTGCGCTGCGTCCTGGTGATGCGCCGGGGGGAGGAGGTGCTCTCGGGCGGGGAGGAGCGCGACCTGGAACTGGACCGCGAGCGTCTGATCGCCGGGTTGGTGGATGCGCTGATCGGCCTCGAGGCCGGCGCCGAGAGGCGCTTCCCCCTCACCCTCCCCGCCGACTACCAGCAGGAGGAGCTGCGCGGGGTGACCGTCGAGGCCGAGGCCCGCATCCTCGCGGTGCGCGAGCGCACCCTTCCGCCCCTCGACGACGAGCTGGCCAAGCGGGACGGCAACGGGCAGACGATCGACGAGATGCGTGCCCACTACCGGAGCCGGCTGGTCGAGGCCGCCGCCCACGACGACGAGGAGGGCTTCCACTCCGACGTCCTCAAGGCGCTGCGGGAGCGCGTGAAGATCGACGTGCCGGCGGCGATGGTCGAGCGCGAGCTGGATCGCGAGCTGGCGTCGATGGAGATGCGGCTCGCCGAGCTCGGGCTACGTTTCGATCGCTACCTCGAATACACCGGCGGCAGCATCGAGAAGCTGCGACAGGAGCGGCGTCCGGCCGCCGCGGACAGCGTCCGCCTCGAGCTGGCCCTCGACGCCCTGGCCCGCGCCGAGCAGCTGGAGGTCGACGAGCTGCAGGTCGAGCGCGAGGTGGAGAAGATCGCGCTGGGCCGGCGCCTCTCCGCGGCCGACCGCCGCCGCCTCCGGACGGCGGCCCGCTCCGACCTGGTGCGGCGTGCCGCCGCCGAGCGGGCCTACGAGATCGCCGCGGGCAACGGTTGAGGCCGGCGAACGGCGCGAAGCCGGCTCAGCCGAAGCGCAGCGCGGTCGGGGGACGGTAGAAGCGCACCCGGCACCGCTCGCAGCGGAAGACCAGTCGAAGACCCAGCCGGCCGATCACCCCGGAGTCCCGCTCGTCGCACACCGGGCAGCGAGCTCGCTCGTCCACCAGGTCAACCGGCACCCTGCGCAGGGGCAGCTCCACGGGCTTGTACTTGCGGGCCATGCGCGATCGCCCTCCCACCTTCCTAGGTCCCTTCCCGAACTGTGGGTGTCAATATACATGATAGCGTCGGTATCAGCAATGCCCTCTTCGCATGGCCCGGGGAATGGGGTCTCCGGTGAACCGGCGAGGCCGGCCCCGGCGGGGTGGATGGAGCCCCCACCGGCTCTCGTGAGCACCCGGAGGGCACGGCGACGGCCCGTGGGTATACTGGCCTGGCAATGACCCTCATCCCCTACGTCATCGAGACCACCAACCGGGGTGAGCGCGGGATGGACATCTACTCCCGCCTGCTCAAGGACCGGATCATCTTCATCGGCACCCCCATCGACGACCAGGTGGCCAACGTGGTCATGGCCCAGCTGCTCTTCCTGGCCGGCGAGGACCCCGAGAAGGACATCTGGCTGTACATCAACTCCCCGGGCGGCTCGGTCTACGCGGGGCTTGCCATCTACGACACCATGCAGTACGTCGAGCCGCGGGTCGGCACGATCTGCATGGGGATCGCCGCCTCGATGGCGGCGGTGCTGCTCGCCGGGGGCGCCCCCAACCTCCGCTACGCCCTCCCCAACACCCGGATCCTGATCCACCAACCCAGCGGGGGCTTCAGTGGCCAGGCCGCCGACATCCAGATCCACGCCCAGGAGATCCTTCGGATCCGGGCCCGCATCGACGAGATCCTCGCCCACCACACCGGCAAGTCGATCGAGGTGGTCACCCGCGACTCGGATCGGGATTTCTTCATGAGCGCCGAGGAGGCGAGGACCTACGGCCTGATCGACGAGATCATCCAGGCCCGGCCGAAGAGCACCGGGGACGGCTCATCGCCACGGGGGACGAGCGGCAACGGTGCGAGCTCATCCCACGATGACGGGGCCGACGGCCCGGCGGTCGGGGGCGGCGCCGCCGCCCGCTGAGGCCGCCACGATGCGGGTGAGCAGATGACCGACCGCGAAGATCGTCGCCGGCACACCCGCTGCTCGTTCTGCGGCAAGGGTCAGGAGCAGGTTCGCAAGCTGGTTGCCGGCCCGGGCGTCTACATCTGCGACCAGTGCATCGACCTCTGCCAGGAGGTGCTGGAGGAGGACAACCGCTCGACCTCGCAGAAGCGGGTCAAGTCGGGGATGATGCCGACACCGCAGGTGATCATGGCCTCCCTCGACCAGCACGTGGTGGGCCAGGAGCACGCCAAGAAGGTGCTCTCCGTTGCCGTCTACAACCACTTTCGGCGGATCGCCAACAGCAAGGCCAACAGCGACATCGAGCTCCAGAAGTCAAACGTGCTGCTGGTCGGACCGACCGGGTGCGGCAAGACGCTGCTGGCTCAGACCCTCGCCAAGATCATCGATGTCCCGTTCAGCATCGCCGACGCCACCAGCCTGACCGAGGCGGGCTACGTGGGAGAGGACGTCGAGAACATCCTGCTCCGGCTCATCCAGGCGGCGGACTTCGACATCGCCCGCGCCGAGCGCGGGATCATCTACATCGATGAGATCGACAAGATAGCCCGCAAGGCCGACAATCCCTCGATCACGCGCGACGTGAGCGGGGAGGGGGTGCAGCAGGCGCTGCTCAAGATCCTCGAGGGGACGGTGGCGAACGTGCCTCCCCAGGGGGGCCGCAAGCACCCGCATCAGGATTTCATCCAGATCAACACCACCAACATCCTGTTCGTCTGCGGAGGCGCCTTCGACGGTCTGGAGAAGATCATCGAGCATCGCACCGGCCGCCGCGCGATCGGATTCACCAGTGAGCCGCTGAAGAAGGGGCGGACCAAGGAGTCGACCAAGCTGCTCCGCGAGCTGCAGCCGGAGGACCTCCTCAAGTACGGGCTGATCCCCGAGTTCGTCGGCCGGCTCCCGATCGTGGTCACCCTCGACTACCTCGACGAGGACGATGTCGTCCGCATCCTCACCGAGCCCAAGAACGCGTTCGTCAAGCAGTACCAGAAGTTCTTTGCCCTCGACGACGTCGAGCTGGCCTTTCACGAGGGGGCTCTGCGGGCGATCGCCAAACGCGCCCTGGCTCGGGGCACCGGGGCACGCGGCCTGAAGTCGATCATCGAGGACGTGCTGCTCAACAGCATGTTCGAGGTCCCCAGCCGTCCCGACATCAAGCGGTGCGTGATTACCGAGCAGTCCATCCTGGACGGCGTGGAGCCGCTGCTGCTGACCGAGGAGCCGCGTCGCGGGGCCGCCGAGCCGGAGGGGGGAGAGGCGGCCGTCGCCGACAAGTCCGCCTAGCAGCGCGCCTCGGTCTGAGCGCCCTGGGTGCCGCCGGGCGCCCGCTTGATCCTGGCCGGCACCTGATCTGATGCTCCCCGGCCCCGCCCCGAGGCCCCACCCGGGGTGGGGCCTCGACCCCGGAGGCCGCCCGTATACTTCGGGCCACCCATGGAACCCAAGTTCAGTTCGGCGGAGGCGGAGTCGCGCTGGCGCCGCCGCTGGGAGGAGCTGGGGGTGGGCCGGGCGGATGTCGCGTCGAGGCGTCCCGGCTTCACCATCGCCCTCCCGCCCCCGAACATCACCGCGCCGCTCCACATGGGCCACGCCATGGGCGGATCGGTCCAGGACATCCTGGCCCGCCACCGGCGGATGCTGGGCGCTGAGGTCGAGTGGTGCCCGGGAACCGACCACGCCGCCATCGCCACCAACGCGGTGATCGAGCGCCAGCTCCTCGCCGAGGGCACCAGTCGCGAGACGATTGGACGGGCCGCCTTCCAGGCCCGGGTCGACGCGTGGTACGAGGAGTGCGGCGGACGCATTTATGAGCAGATGCGCCGGCTCGGCTTCACCTGCGACTGGCCACGCTCCCGCTTCACCCTCGACGACGCCTACGTGCGCGCCATCCGCACCGTCTTCAAGGCCCTCTTCGATGAGGGTCTGATCTACCGCGGTCCTCGAATCGTCAACTGGTGCCCTCACGACCGCAGTGCCATCAGCGATGAGGAGATCGACTGGGTGGAGCACCACGACACCCTCACCCGTCTCCGCTATCCGGTGGAGGGTGGGGGAGAGGTGGTGGTGGCCACGGTGCGACCCGAGACCATGCTCGGTGACACCGCGGTGGCGGTGAACCCGGAGGATGCCCGCTACCGCGACCTGGTGGGCGGCTACGTCATCCTCCCGCTGACCGGCCGGCGGGTCCCGATCGTCGCCGACCCGGCCGTGGAGATCGGGTTCGGCACCGGCGCCCTCAAGGTCACCCCTGGCCACGACCCCACCGACTACGAGATCGGAGCCCGCCACCGCCTGCCCATCATCACCGTCATCGCACCCGACGGGACCATGGACGTGCCCGATCTTCCCCGATTCCACGGACTCCCCGTGGAGAGCGCCCGTGAGCAGGTCACCGCGGCTCTGCGGGCGCTGGGGGTGGTGGTGGGCGAGGAACCCTACGTTCACGAGGTCAGCCACTGCGACCGCTGCCACCATGTGATCGAACCGCTGGTCAGCGAGCAGTGGTGGGTGCGCATGCCGACCCTCGCCGCGCCCGCCATCGCGGCGGTCGAGAGCGGCGAGGTCAGCTTCCACCCGGAGCGATACCGTGACCAGTTCCTCACCTGGATGCGCGGCATCCGTGACTGGTGCATCAGCCGCCAGATCTGGCTCGGCCATGCCATCCCGGTGAGCACCTGCGCCGACGGCCATCGCTTCGCCTGGGTCGAGCCACCGCTCCACTGCCCCAGCTGCGGCAGCGACCGGCTGGTGCACGATCCCGACGTCCTCGACACCTGGTTCTCGAGCGCCCTCTGGCCCTTCGCCATCTTCGGCTGGCCCGACCAGACCGACGACCTGCGCCGCTTCTACCCCACCCAGGTCCTGGTCACCGCGCGCGAGATCATCAACCTCTGGGTGGCCCGGATGATCATGACCGGCCTGCGCTTCACGGGCACCAGGCCGTTCGACGACGTGATCATCACCTCGACGATCATGGCGCGTGACGGGACCCGGATGTCCAAGTCGCGGGGCAACGCCGTCGATCCCCTGGACATCATCGAGCGCTACGGCGCCGACGCCATCCGGGCCTGGGCCGGCGCGGTGGGGACCAGCGGTCAGGACGTGCGCTACGACGAGGAGCGCGTCGCCAGCTATCAGCGCTTTGCCAACAAGCTCTGGAACGTCACCCGCCTGCTGGTGACGGGCCTCGGCGACGGCGAACGGATCGCGGTGCGGCCCGCGGCGGTCCCCGTGGAGTCCCTGCTGGCCGAGGACCGCTGGATCCTGGGGCGCCTCGCCGAGGCTGTGGTCGCGGTCGACCAGGCGGTGGCCCAGTTCCGCTTCCACGACGCCATGGAACGCCTGTACACCGTGATCTGGCAGGATTTCTGCTCCGACTACATGGAGATCGTGAAGGTGCGGCTTCGGGACGGCGCGGACGGGCGGGGCAGTCAGGCTGCCGCTGCGACGGCGGTCACGGTGCTGGACTCCCTCCTCTGCCTGCTCCATCCGTTCATGCCCTTCGTCACCGAGGAGTGCGCCCAGCGGCTGCCGGAGCCCGCGCCCACCCTCCAGCGCCGCACCTGGCCGGCGGTCGGGCCCGAATGGGTCGACCCCACGTGGGCGGGCGAGCGGGAGGGTGTCGACGAGCTGCTGGAGCTCGTCGGTCAGCTTCGTGCTCGGCGCCAGGAGGCGGGCATCAGCGCGGCCGACCGCAGCCGTCACCCGGTGACCGTCCGGGGTGGCCATCCGGACCTCCCCCCGGCCGATCGACGGCGGATCCTCGAGGCGCTGGTGCGCGTCCGCCTCGTGGACGGCGATGAGGTGCAGGCGACTGGGGAGGGGGACACGGCTCAGCTGGTGATCGCGGGAAGCCTCGAGGCCGAGCTCCATCTCGGCGGGGTCGGGGGCGGGGAGCGGTTGCTCCGCCAGATCGCTGACGTCGAGCGCCAGGTCGACCGGCTCCGCGGTCAGCTTGCCAACCCGGGGTTCCGGGAGCGCGCGCCCGAGAGCGTGGTCGAGAGGGCTCGCGAACAGCTCGGTGAGGCGGAGTTGCAGGCGGAGAGCCTGCGCCGCCGCCTGGGAGACCCCGCATGAGACTGCTTGCCGTGAACGGCACCTCGCTCCTCTACCTCGGCATCGTCCTGGTCTCCCTCTACGTCGCCCTGCTCCTGGTGGCCCTGGCCTATAACGTGGTGAGAGACGCGAGACGGCGCTCCGCGTCGATCCCGTTCGCCGTCTTCGCCTTCCTGCTGGCGTTCATACCGCCCTTCCTGGGAGCGCTGATCTACCTGGTTGTCCGCCCTCCGAGGACCCTGGACGAGGAGCGCTCGCAGGCGCTGGAGCAGCAGATCCTGGAGGAGCCGCCGGCCAATGGTCCGGAGACCCGTCCGTGCCCGACCTGCGGGCGCGACATCGAGGAGGAGTTCGTCATCTGCCCGTACTGCCGCACTCAGTTCGCCCGGCGGTGCGCGGTCTGCGAGCGGCGGCTCCGGCTGGGCTGGCCGGTCTGTCCCTATTGCGCGGCCGAGGTGGGCGCCCACGCCCTGCCCCCCGCCCATCCCAGGTCCGCCGTCCCACACTGAGTGGGGCCCTGATGCCCGTGCTCCGGGACGCTGACGGGGGACCACGCAGGTGCTGAGCGTGGGGAACCGGCCCGCGCTCATCCTGGGTTTCCTGCTGGTCGGGGCGCTGGTCGACTTCGTCCTTCCGTCGGCCTGGCAGCTGCCCCGGCGGCTGGTCGCGGCGGGCGCGATCCTCCTGGCCGGGTGGGCTGCCCTGAGCCTGGCGCCGCTCGCCGCCAGCGGGCCGGTGATGGCCTCGTTCGGCAACGCGGTGCCCGGGGTACCGCTGGCGCTCCGCGCCGATCCGGCCGGGCTCGCCGTGGTGGTGGCCGCGCTGGTGGCGGCGCTCTTCGCCCTCGGCGCCGCCGATCGCCGGCCGGGTGAGGAGACGGCCCTGCTGGTCACCGTCGCCGGCGCCGCCCTGGCCGGACTCGCCGGTAACGCGGTGATCCTCTTCGGCGGTGCCGAGATAGCGAGCATCGGGGGCCTGCTGATGGCCTCCGCCGGTGGCGGGCGGGTCAGCAGGGGCGCCGTCACCGCCTTCACGATCCAGCACCTCTTCGCCCTCGGACTGCTGATCGCCGCCGTGCAGCTCATCGTGACCACGGGGACCAGCGACCCCTATGCGGTTCCCCAGAGCGCGGTCGGCCTCTCGGTGGCGCTCCCCTGGGGCCTCGCCGGAGCGGGGCGCCTGCTCACCGCGGGGTGGTGGCCGGGAGCCGCCGGCGGTCGGTCGACCCGAAGCTGGCTGGCGATCGGTGCCGTGCCCTGCGCCGCCGCCATCCTCCTGCGGCTGGACGCTGCCACCGGTGGCACCGTCGCCCCCGGTTTCACCGTCACCCTCGCCGTGGCCGGAGCCGCCGCCGCGCTCTGGGGCGCGGTTGCCTCCTGGCGCTGGCGGCACGAGTCGCGACGCGCCGGCCGCGGGCTGCTCACGGCCTCGGCCGGCACCCTCGTGGCTGTCGCCGGCGTTCCCGGCGGTGGCGGAGGATTCGCCGCCGGACTGGTGGCCCTGGAGCTCGCCCTGCTGGCGGCGCCGGCCTGGAGCCTGCCCACTCGGCCCAGCCGCCGCGGTCGGGCGCTGGCCGCCACCGCGCTCGCCGCCGCCGGAGGGTTGCCGCTCGGCTTCGGTACCACGGCTGCCGTCCTCGAGCT
>Ga0187880_1000686_pt1 | contig 27758 bp, 25 predicted proteins | sample June2016WEW_19_4_FD_132998 | JGI IMG/M metagenome (GOLD analysis project Ga0187880, IMG submission 132998) | Peatland microbial communities from SPRUCE experiment site at the Marcell Experimental Forest, Minnesota, USA - June2016WEW_19_40 | ecosystem: Environmental > Terrestrial > Soil >... | reverse complement strand
CTCCTGAATCTGGGCGCTGGGCGCTACTCTCTTTCCCACGGCGTAGTTCTCCTCGGTGGTTTCTCAGACCTACCGCGCGAGACTACGCCGCTCCACTTTTACAGCGCCACCGGTACGCCACCCCCACGACCTACGTCAGCACGGCCGAGGCGTCGATGCAGGCGTCCGCCGCCACCGTGGGCTTTGCCTTCACGCCCGTGTCCGGGGTGGGTGACGAGGCCTACTCCTACTCGTACAGCCTCTCGCCCTCCGGGACGGCGCTGGGCATCCTGGCGGTCAAGGGGACGACCTTCGTCGGGATCGCCTGCACGAGGACCACCGCCACGCTGACACAGGTCGAGGCGTACGCCAACCAGCTCCTCGGATAGCGGAGGGGCCAGGCAGGGGGAGTCCGGGACGGCGCCGAGCCCCCGTCCGGCCGCGGGCATCGGATCTGTCGCAGATCGCTGACGGGTCCCGGCAGGGCCGCCGCGGCCCCCCTATGCTCACGCTGGCTTTCCCGGCTGTTCAGGAGACGCAGATGCCCGATGCCGTCGAGGATCAGGGAAACGAGGCCGACCGTTTGACGCGCCTCAGTCAGAGCGGGGTGGCGCGCGAAGCCGAGCACCTCGTGCCGTTCCGCGGCCGTATGGTCCGCAAGCTGGAGCAGGCCGCCGATGAGCTGGACGAGGAGGATCGCCTGGACCAGAAGATGCTGGTCGACCTTGGCACGGAGTTCCACGAGCAGCCTCCCCCCGAGGCCGCCGGGGTCGACCTCGCGCCGATCCGGGCCGTCGACCCGCAGTTCGACGACTTCACCTTCCGCACCATCGCCCGTGAGACCTTCAACAAGGTGCGCGAGGCGCGCAGCACGGAGCGGACCGAGGAGGCGGAGGCCCTGCTGAGCCCGACCATGGAGGCGGAGGTGCGCCAGGAGGTGGGCGGGGACGTCGCCGCCCACCGCCACCACCTGCTCCCCGGGCTCGAGGTGGACGACGCCACCATCGTCGCGGCGGCAGTCGCCGGCGGCAGGGAGGTGCTCGACGTCCGTCTCGACGTGGCCGGCGAGGAGATGGAGCGTGACGACGCCAGTGGCGCCGTGGTCGCGGGCGATGCGACCGTGCGGCGGTGGTCCGAGCGCTGGCGCTTCGAGCGCGATCCCTCCATGGACAGCTCTCAGACCGACCGCGAGCACACGCTCACGTTCGGTGACGAGGGCTGGATGGTCGCCCACCGCGGCTGGGTTGTCACCCAGATCGAGAGGCTCCCCGCTCCACCGGTGGCGTAGCGGGACAGGTCAGGTCTGGGGACGACCCGTGCCGCGCCTCCGGAAGTAGCGGACCAGGTGGACCAGCCAGTAGGCGTTGACCGTCCAGCCGGCGCCGAAGACCTTGGGGGTAAAGAGCCGCGGGTCGTCCGGGTTCCAGTACCGCAACCGGTGGCGCGCCACCGTCGGTGGCCGGACATCGTAGGGCAGCCCGTGCCACGACCCGTGGCCGCCGTCGTTTCCCGATGCGGGTCCTTCGGTCATCACCGTCCTCGATGCGTACGACCGGTCAGTGCTCCTAGCGTCTCGGCCGGTCAGCGCACCTAGAATCATGCTCTCAGTCCGTATGAGGAGACACGCGAGATGGATGCTCAGATAGTCGGCACCACCATGCCGGTCCTGGAGGTTGCTCTCAATCCCGGCGAGGTCGTCTTCTCCGAGTCCGGCGAGCTGTCCTGGATGACGGCGTCCGTCCAGATGCGGACCTCCACCCAGGCGGGGGGTGGCGGCGGGATCGGCGGTGTCTTCAAGCGCGCCATCGCGGGCGGCTCCATCTTCATGAGCGAGTACACGGCAGCGGGGCAGCCGGGCATGGTCGCCTTCGCCGCCAAGCTGCCGGGGACGATCTTCCCGGTGGACGTGGCTCCTCAGCCGGGCATGAGCTTCATGGCCCACCGCCACGGCTTCCTCTGCGGCACCCAGGGGGTGAACCTCGGGATCGGCTTCCAGCAGAGCCTCGGCGCCGGCATCTTCGGAGGCGACGGCTTCATCCTCCAGAGGATCAATGGGCAGGGCCGCGTCTGGATCGAGCTCTCCGGCGAGATCATCACCTTCGAGCTGGCCCCCGGCGAGGTGATGCGGGTTCACCCCGGTCACGTCGGCCTCTTCCAGGACACCGTGCAGTTCGGCATCACCACGGTGCCCGGCATCAAGAACAAGCTCTTCGGTGGCGACGGCTTCTTCCTCGCCCAGCTCCAGGGCCCGGGCAAGGTCTGGTTGCAGTCCATGCCGCTGCCGATCCTCGCGCACGCGGTCGGCGAGTACCTCCACACCGAGGTCGCAGCCGGCGGTATGGCGGGTGGCGCCCTGGGCGGCGGGACGATGGGCGGCCTCCTCGGCCGGGGGTTGTAGCCGAGGCGAGAGGGCGGTTGTCGTGGGGCCCAGAGCCTCACAGACTGGTTATGGACAGCCGCGTCTATAACCGGGTCACCGGGTGGGGTGGGGACCTCCCTGGCGCGGGGTGTCGTGCGCCACTGCCGCGGAGGGCACCTCCGGGTCCGCCCGGGGCCACTCCCCCTGGCGCCGGCACTCCACGATCGCGAACTCGAAGGCGTCCGCCAGGGCGATCCAGGACGCCTCGATGAGGTTGGTGCTGCAGCCGACCGTGCTCCACCGCCGGTGGTGGTCACCGCTCTCGATGAGCACCCGCACCCCGGCGGCGGTGCCGTCCTGCCCGTCGAGGACGCGCACCTTGTAGTCGAAGAGCTGGGTGGCGCCGATCTCCGGGAAGGCCGTGGTCAGCGCCTTGCGGAGGGCGGCGTCGAGGGCGTTGATGGGGCCGTTGCCCTCCGCCGCGGTGTGCACGGCGGCACCGTCGATCTGGAGCTTGACCGTGGCCTCGCAGGTCATCGCCCGCCCCTCCCGCTGCTCGACCAGGGTGATGTAGTCGATCAGCGCGAACGGAGGCTGGTGGCCGCGGGCGCGGTGGACCAGCAGGGCGAAGGACGCCTCCGCGCCCTCGAAGGAGTAACCCCGGTGCTCGAGCTGCTTCACCTCCTCGGCGACCCGGCGGACCAGGGCCTGGTCGTCACCGAGGTCGACGCCGAAGTCGGCCGCCTTGGTGAGCACCGTCGCCCGCCCGGAGAGCTCGCTCACCACCGTCTGGCGATGGTTGCCCACCAGCTCGGGGTCGATGTGCTGGTAGGTGTAGATCGCCTTGGCCATGGCGTCGACGTGCTGTCCGCCCTTGTGGGTGAATGCCGAGGTGCCGATGAACGGCGCCGAGTGGGGCGGGGCCACGTTGGCGATCTCGGCGACGTCGCGGGCGATGAGGGTCAACCGGCGGAGCTGCTCGTCCGCCACCACGGCCATCCCCATCTTGAGCTGGAGGTCGGGGATGAGGGTGCAGAGGTTGGCGTTGCCGGTGCGCTCGCCGTAGCCGTTGACGCAGCCCTGCACATGGGTGGCGCCGGCGTGGACCGCGGCCAGGGTGTTGGCGACCGCGCAGCCGGAGTCGTCGTGACAGTGGATGCCCGCCACCGGGCCGAAGCGGGCGACCACCTCGCCCACCACCCTCTGGATGTGGTCGGGCAGCATCCCGCCACGCGTGTCGCAGAGGGCGAGCGCCTCGGCGCCGGCCTCGAGAGCCGCCTCCAGGCAGTGGAGCGCATAGCCCGGGTCGCTCCGGTGGCCGTCGAAGAAGTGCTCGGCGTCGAACACCACCCGACGTCCCTGCTCGGTGAGCCAGCGCACCGAGTCGGAGATCATCCGCAGGTTCTCCTGGTTGGTGGTGCGCAGCACGTCGGCGACCTGGCGGTTCCAGGTCTTGCCCACCAGGGTCACCATCGGGGCCCCGGAATCGAGCAGGGCACGGAGCTGCGAGTCGTCCTGGGGATGGACGTGGGCGCGCCGGGTCGCCCCGAAGGCGGCCAGCACCGCATGGTGGAACCGGTGGCCGCGCATCTCGGCGAAGAACTCGGTGTCGGTGGGATTGGAGCCGGGCCAGCCGCCCTCGACGACCGCGACCCCGAGCTCGTCGAGCAGCTCGGCGATGCGGAGCTTGTCCGACACCGAGAAGTTGATCCCCACCCCCTGCGCGCCGTCGCGCAGGGTGGTGTCGTAGATCTGCAGCGCACTCATCCCACGCTCCTCAGGACGCTGCGGCGACGCGGTCGCCGCCCCCTGGATCGGCTGATCGGCTGGCATCCGGCTCATCCCCCCACCGTGCTCGCGGCGGCGAGCCGGCGCACCACGCGGTCCCGCACCGCGGCGCCGATCACCGCGGTCCCCATCGATCCCCCGAGGTCGGGGGAGAGGACACCGTCGTCGATGCAGGCGTCCACCGCCGCCTCGAGGGCCAGGGCCAGGTCGTCGCGACCCAGCGAGTGGCGGAGCAGGAGGGCGGCGGAGAGGATCGCCCCGTAGGGGTTGGCGACGCCCCGGCCGGCGATGTCGGGCGCGCTGCCGTGGATCGGTTCGTAGAGGCCGGCCCCCGAATCGCCGAGCGACGCCGAGGGCAGCATCCCCAGCGATCCCGCGAGCACGCCCGCCTCGTCGCTCAGGATGTCGCCGAAGAGGTTCTCGGTGACCACCACGTCGATGCTCGCGGGCCGCTGCACCAGCCTCATGGCGAAGGAGTCCACGAGCTGGTGCTCCAGGGTCACCTCGGGAAAGTCGGCGGCCAGCCGGGTCACCGTGTCGCGCCAGAGCTGGCTCGTGATCATCACGTTGGCCTTGTCCACCGAGGTGAGCTGCCGCCGCCTGCGGAGGGCGAGGCTGAAGGCGACGCGCGCCACCCGCTCGATCTCGGCGGCGGTGTAGACGGTGCTGTCCCGGGCGGTCTCCTCCGGTCCGCTGCCGAAGCGCTCGCGCGGCTCACCGAAGTAGGCGCCACCGGTCAGCTCCCGAACCAAGACCATGTCGGTTCCGCGCACCACCTCGGGGCGGACGGTGGTCCGGTCGAGCAGCCGGGGGTGGACCCGCACCGGCCGGAGGTTGGCGAAGACGCCCATCCCCCGGCGCAGCCCGAGCAGCCCGGCCTCGCAGCGCTCCGTGCCGCGCAGGTGGTCCCACCTCGGCCCGCCGACGGCGCCGAGCAGGACGGCGTCGGCGTGGCGGCAGGCGTCGAGGGTCGGCTCCGGCAGCGGCGTCCCGGTCTCGTCGATGGCGCGTCCGCCGATCGGCCGCTCCTCGACCTCGAGCTGGACCCCGGCTTCGGCGCAGACCGCGGTGAGTACCTCCAGCGCCACCGCGGTGACCTCGGGCCCGACCCCGTCGCCGGGCAGTGAGACGACGTGCGCTCCCATCAGGCGGCCCCCACCGGCCCGGAGAGGCTGGGCATCCAGGCCGGTCGCCGGGCCTCGAAGGCGCTGATCGCGGGCTCGTGGATCAGGCTCAGCCCGATGTCGTCCAGGCCGTCCAGCAGGCAGCGGCGCTCGAAGGGATCCATCTCGAACCGGAACCTGAGGTCGCCGACCGCGACCGTCTGCTCCTCCAGGTCGACGATCCCGACCACACCCGGCTCCTCGGTGGCGACGTCCAGGATCTGGCGGACCTGCGCCTCCGGGAGCACGACCGGGAGCAGGCCGCACTTCACCGCGTTGTTGCGGAAGATGTCGGCGAAGGAGGGTGCGATCACCGCCCGGAAGCCCTGGTCGGCGAGCGCCCAGACCGCGTGCTCGCGCGACGAGCCGCAGGCGAAGTTGCGCCCCGCCACCAGCAGCGAGCCGGTCCGGTACTCGGGCCGGTTGAGCACAAAGTCCGGCCGCTCCGCGCCCGTCTCGTCGTAGCGCCAGTCGTTGAAGAGGAACTCCCCGTACCCGGCCCGCTCGATGCGCTTGAGGAACTGCTTGGGGATGATCTGGTCGGTGTCGACGTCGGAGCGGTCGAGCGGGACGACCACCCCGTGCTCGCAGTGGAACGGCCTCATCCCTGCTCCTCCTGAAAGCGCCCGAGCCGGCGGACGTCGGCGAAGTGGCCGGTGACCGCCGCCGCCGCGGCGATGGCCGGGGAGACCAGGTGGGTGCGCCCGCCCCGGCCCTGCCGGCCCTCGAAGTTGCGGTTGCTGGTGCTGGCACAGCGCTCCCCGGGGCGGAGGATGTCGGGGTTCATCCCCAGGCACATCGAACAGCCGCTGTTGCGCCACTCCGCGCCGGCGTCGCGGAAGATCCGGTCCAGCCCCTCGGCCTCGGCCTGGGCCTTGACCTGCGCCGATCCCGGGACCACCAGGACGCGCAGGCCGTCGCGGACCCTTCGGCCCTCGAGCACCGAGGCGGCGACCCGGAGGTCCTCGATCCGCCCGTTGGTGCAGGACCCGATGAAGACCGCGTCCACCGGGATGTCCTCGATCGCCGTGCCCGGGACCAGGTCCATGTAGGCGAGCGCCCGCCGGCCCGACTCGCGCGCCGCCGGGTCCGCGAAGCTCTCCGGGTCGGGGACGCGGCCGGTGATCGGCACCGACTGGGCGGGGGTCGTCCCCCAGGTGACCGTCGGCGCCAGGGATGCGGCGTCGATGACCACGGTGCGGTCGAAGGATGCGCCGGGGTCGCTGCGCAGCTCGCTCCAGGCCGCCACCGCGGCGTCCCAGGCGGCGCCCTTCGGCGCGTAGGTCCGCCCCTCGACGTAGGCGATGGTGGTGGCGTCGGGGGCGATCATCCCGGCGCGGCCCCCGCCCTCGATGGTGAGGTTGCAGAGGGTCATCCTCTGCTCCATCGAGAAGTCGCGGACCGCCTGGCCGGCGTACTCGACGACGTGGCCGGCGGCGCCGGCGGTGCCGATGGTGCGGAGCACGCCGAGGGCGACATCCTTGGCGGCGACGCCGGCCGGCAGCGCGCCGTCGATCCTCACCTCCATCGTCCGCGGACGGAACTGGCGCAGGCACTGGGTGGCCAGGACGTGCTCGACCTCCGAGGTGCCGATCCCCAGCGCGAAGGCGCCGAAGGCGCCGTGGGTGGCGGTGTGGGAGTCGCCGCAGACGATGACGGTGCCGGGGAGGGTGAGCCCCAGCTCCGGTCCGATGACGTGGACGATCCCCTGCCAGCGATGGCCGACCCCGAAGCAGGTGATGCCGCTCTCCTCGCAGTTGCGCCGGAGCGTCTCCATCTGGGCCCGGCTGATCTCGTCGGCTCCGCCCAGGACGTCGGCGGTGGTGGGCACGTTGTGGTCCATGGTCGCCACGACCTGGCCGGGCCGGCGAACCTGCCGGCCCTCGGTGCGCAGGCCCTCGAAGGCCTGCGGCGAGGTCACCTCGTGGACCAGGTGGAGGTCGACGTAGAGGAGGGCCGGCGCGCCCGGCTCCTCCACGACCAGATGGGACTCCCAGATCTTGTCGAAGAGGGTGCGTGCGCTCATGACGCGCCGCCCCCGGCGACCGGCCGCACCCGGGCGACCGTCGCGCCGAACCGGTGCCTCACCTGGGCACCTCCTTCTCCACCCGTTCGGCTCCCATCCGCTCGGGGGTCTGGCGGGGCGTCGTGCCCCGGGCTGCGACCACCCGGTTTAGCGCCTGGACGTACGCCTTGGCGGAGGCCACCACGATGTCGGTGTCGGCGCCGTGCCCGGTGCTCAGGCTGCCCTGGTAGCGGAGCCGCACGGTCACCTCGCCGACCGCGTCCATCCCGGCGGTGACCGCCTGGACCGCGAATTCATCCAGTTCTCCGTTCACCTGGGTCACCTCGTCGATGGCCCGGTAGGTGGCGTCGATGGGCCCATCGCCCAGGGACACCGCCTCCCGGCTCTCGCCGCCGGGCAGGAGCATCCGGACCGTGGCCGTCGGCCGCAGATTGGTCCCGCAGCTCACCTGGACGTGCTCGAGGCGGAAGGACTCCGCCACCACCTGGCGCTCGTCGGCGACGATCGCCTCGAGGTCCCGGTCGGTGACCTCGCGCTTGCGGTCGGCCAGCTCCTTGAAACGTGCGAAGGCCCGGTTCAGGTCCTCACCCTCGAGGTGGTAGCCGAGCTGGCCAAGCCGCTCGCGCAGGGCGTGGCGCCCGCTCAGCTTGCCCAGCACCAGGGTGGAGCCGGCCCCCACCTCGCCCGGCTCGATGATCTCGAAGGTGCGGCGGTCCTTGAGCATGCCGTCCTGGTGGATGCCCGAGTGGTGGGCAAAGGCGTTGGCTCCCACCACCGCCTTGTTGGGCTGCACCAGCATCCCGGTGAGCTGGGACACCATCCGCGAGGTGCGGTAGAGCTGGGAGTGGTCGAGGCCGGTGGCGACCCCGTAGACCTCGGGGTGGAGGCGGAGCGCCATCGCCACCTCCTCCAGGCTCGCGTTACCGGCCCGCTCGCCGATGCCGTTGACGCAGGTCTCGACCTGGCGAGCCCCGGCCAGGACGCTGACCAGCGAGTTGGCGGTGGCGAGGCCGAGGTCGTTGTGACAATGGACGGAGAGGTTCACGCCCTTCATCGACGGGACCCGCTCGTAGAGCCACGCGATCAGCTGGCGCCATTCGTCGGGGGTCGCGTAGCCGACCGTGTCGGGAAGGTTGATGGTGGTCGCGCCCGCCTCGACGCAGCCGTTGACCACCTCGGCCAGGTACTCGGGCTCGGTGCGGGTGGCGTCCATCGGCGAGTACTCGACGTCCTCCTGGAAGGACCTGGCCAACCGGACCATGGACACGGACCGCTCGTAGACCTCCTTCTGGGTCATCCGGAGCTGGCCCTCGCGATGGATCGGCGAGGTGCCGATGAAGACGTGGATCCGGGCGCGCCTCGCCGGCGCGAGGGCGGTCGCGCAGGCCCGGACGTCGTCCTCGAAGCAGCGGGCCAGGCCGGCGATGATCGGCCCGTCGACCTGCTCGGCGATCGCCTTGACGGCCGCGAAGTCGCCGGGAGAGCTGTAGGGGAAGCCGGCCTCGATGATGTCGACCCGGAGCCGGGCGAGCTGGCGGGCGATGGCCAGCTTGTCCTCCGCGGTGAGGGTGACGCCGGGCGACTGCTCGCCGTCGCGAAGGGTCGTGTCGAGGATGAGCAGCGGCGCCGGGTTCTCCGGCGCCTGCCGCGCGAAGAGGGGGTTGCCGAGACTGACTGAATCGTTGGCGCTCATACCTCTGTCCTCGTGGCGGCGCCGCCGTCACCGGCGGTCTCGCTCAGCTGCTCCATCCCGGGTGCGGTCTTGGCTCCCAGCCAGCTCATCCTGGAGCGGAGCTGAGCCCCGACCTTCTCGACCGGGTGATGACGATCCTCGTCGCGATACTCCATGAAGTTGGGCAACCCGATGGCGTTCTCCTCGATCCAACGCTTGGCGAAGCTGCCGTCCTGGATGTCCTTGAGCAGGGCGCGCATCGCCTCCCGGCTGGTCTCGTTGATGACCTTGGGACCGCTCACGTAGTCGCCGTACTCAGCGGTGTCGCTCACCGAGTAGCGCATGTAGGAGAGCCCACCCTGATACATCAGGTCGACGATCAGCTTCAGCTCGTGCATGACCTCGAAGTAGGCGAGCTCGGGCTGGTAGCCGGCCTCCACCAGGGTCTCGAAGCCCGCCTTGACCAGGGAGGAGACCCCGCCGCAGAGCACCGCCTGCTCCCCGAAGAGGTCGGTCTCGGTCTCCTCGGCGAAGGTGGTCTCCAGCACGCCCGCCCGGGTGCCGCCGATGCCCCGCGCGTAGGCCAGGGTGCGGGCCCGGGCCCGCCCGGTCGCGTCCTGGTGGACCGCGAAGAGGCAGGGGACCCCCTGCCCGTCGACGTAGGTCCGCCGGACCAGGTGACCGGGGCCCTTGGGCGCCACCATGCTGACGTCGACGCCGGCGGGCGGCTGGATCAGCTCGTAGCGGATGTTGAAGCCGTGGGCGAACATCAGCATGTCCCCCGGCTTGAGGCTGGGGGCGATGGCGGTGTCGTAGAGCTCCCGCTGCCGGGTGTCCGGGATCAGCACCATGACCACGTCGCTCTCGGCGCAGGCCTCCGCGGGGCTGAGGACGCGCAGCCCCTCGGACGCCGCCGCCTCCCGGCTCCTGCTGCTCTCGGGCAGGCCGACTCGGACGTCGAAACCGGAGTCGCGCAGGTTGAGGGCGTGGGCGTGACCCTGCGAGCCGTAGCCGAGGATGGCGATCCTCTGACCCTCCAGGGCCGCCGGGTCGGCGTCGGCGTCGTAGTACATGCGGGCGGTCATCGCGGGGTCTCCCTCCGGTGGGCCTGGGGTGCGGCCGCCGGATCCCGGTGAGGGCCAGTGGACGCGATCACGGCGTGGATTCTGCCTTGCACTAGATGTCCCCTGTCGTGTCGGCGCCGGCGGCGAGCGCCAGGGCGGGCCGGCTGCCGCCCGCCGACTCCTCGTCCAGGTCGGGGAGGCTGATGCCGACCTGATCGCCACGCACCAGGGCCACCGCCCCGCTGCGGGCCACCTCCTTGATCCCGAACGGGCGCATCAGCTCGACGAAGTTGTCGATCTTCTCGGTGGTTCCGGTCACCTCGATGATCATCGAGCTCGAGGCGATGTCCACGATGCGTCCCAGGAAGACGTTGACCACTTGAAGTAGCTCGGTGCGCTGCCCCAGCGGCGCGTTCATCCGGATCAGCAGCAGCTCGTGGGAGACGTTGCGCAGCTCGGTGATGTCCTCGATGGTGATCACATCGATCAGCTTGGACAGCTGCTTGGTGGCCTGCTCCGCCTGCTGGCGGCCCACGTGGACGGCGATGGTCATCCGGGACACCGATCCGTCCTCGGTCGGACCGACCGAGAGAGAGTCGATGTTGAATCCACGCCGGCGGATCATCGAGGCCACCCGATTGAGCACGCCGGGCCGGTTCTCGACCAGGACCGAGAGCAGACGGCTCGGGTTCATCAGCTGGCCTCCACGAAGTCGAGCATCCCCTTGCCGAGGGGGACGATGGGGTAGACGTTGGCCCGGGGGTCGATGTCGAAGGCGAGCAGCACCGGTCCCCGGTGGGCGAGGGCCTGGTCGAGCATCGGCCCCACATCCTCGGCGCGGTTGGTGCGGAGCGCCTTCATGCCGAAGGCCTCGCCGAGCTTCACGTAGTCGGGGGTGCAGCTGAGCTGGACCGCGCTCTGCACGCCGTCGTAGAAGTCGTCCTGGAACTGGCGGACCATGCCCAGCGAGTTGTTGTTGAGGATGATGACCTTGACGTCGATCTGGTTCTCGACCATGGTCGCCATCTCCTGCATGTTCATCAGGAAGCCGCCGTCGCCGGTGACGCAGAAGACGGTGCGATCGGGGTTGCTGAGCCTGACCCCCATGGAGGCGGGGAACGCGTAGCCCATGGTCCCCATCCCCCCGGAGTTGAGGAAGCGCCCGGGCTTGGCGTAGTTGAACCAGAGCGCCGACCAGATCTGGTTGTTGCCGACGTCGGCGATCACGATCGCCTCGTCGTGGCAGCGCGTGTACATCTCCTCCAGCACCTCCTGGGGCTGCAGGAAGCCCGGTCGTTTCACGTAGTGGACCGGGTGCTCCTCCCGCCACTGGTCGATCTGGGTCAGCCACTCGTGCTCGCGCTTGGGCCCCACCAAGGGGAGGAGCTGACCAATCGCGGTCTTGGCGTCGGCGACCACCGAGACGTGGGGGACCACGCTCTTGCCGATCTCCGCGGGGTCGATGTCGATGTGGATGAGGTGCTCGACGCGGGGCGCGAAGGAGTCCAGACGGGTGGTCACCCGGTCGTCGCAGCGCATCCCCACCATCATCAGCACATCCGCCTCGCAGACCGCCTTGTTGGTGTAGCCGGCGCCCATGAAGCCGACCATCTGGAGCGCCATCGGATCCTGGAGCGGGAACGCCCCGGTGCCGAGCAGGGTCCAGCCGACCGGGATGTGGGCCCGGTGGGCCAGCTCCAGCACCTCCTCCTCGGCCCCGGAGATGAGCACCCCGCGCCCGATCAGCATCACCGGCCGCTTCGCCTGCTTGATCAGTTCGGCGATGCGGGCGAGCTTGGCGGGGTCGGGCGCCGGCGGCGCCGGGAAGGAGCGGAGCCGGACCGGCTCCTCGGGGTAGTTGAACTCGGTGACCGCGGCCTGGAGGTCCTTGGGGAAGTCGATGACCACCGGGCCGGGACGGCCGGAGCGGGCGACGTGGAAGGCCTCCTTGATGGTGGGGGCGATGTCCTCCACCCGCGTCACCAGGTAGGAGTGCTTCACCACCGACATGGTGGAGCCGATCACGTCCGACTCCTGGAAGCTGTCGGTGCCGATGGCCGCGACGGCCACCTGACCGGTGATGGCCACCACCGGGACGGAGTCGGCGTAAGCGGTGCCGAGCCCGGTGACCAGGTTGAGCGCGCCCGGTCCGCTGGTCGCGAAGCACACCCCCACCGCGCCGCGGCGGCTGCGGGCGTAGCCGTCGGCGGCGTGGGCGGCGGCCTGCTCGTGGCGGACCAGGATGTGGTGGAGCTGCGGGTACTCGGGGAGACGGCGGTAGAGCCAGAGGTTGGCCCCGCCGGGGTACCCGAAAATGGTGTCGACACCCTCGCGGATCAGGGACTCGAGGCAGATCTCGGCTCCGGTCAGGCGCCGGGCGGGCGAGCCGTCGGGGCTCGCGACGGGCGGCGCGGGGGCCGCGGCGGTCAGCGTCGGGGTGGTGGTCACTGGAAGGCCCGCTGCATGGCCTGGAGGACGAAGTCAGCACCGGGGTCACCGTGGCTCGGCCGGGCCGGCCGCGTGGTGCCCGCGCGGCGGGCGGTCCACGCAAGCGCCCTCTCCCGGCGGCCCCGGTTCACCGGGGTGGTGGCGCGATCGCGATGAGAGGCGGCCGCGAGCAGGCCCCACGGCGAGCCGGCGTCGCGCCGGCGCGCGCCATGCCCCCGGCCTGAGCGGTGCGTCGCGCCGCCCCCTGGCTGCGGGCTCGGTCCCTGTCCGTTGCTGGTCATGCCTCTGCCTCCTGCTCGGATCCGGATACAAAAGAAGGGGCCCCCTCCTGGGAGGGGGCCCCTTGGCTTGTTCCGGTCTGTTCTGGTGGCCTACCTGCGCACCGACCCGGCCTGAAGCCTGGAAGCCCCGCCCCTAATCAGGAGCAGGCCCAGCAGCAGTACCAGAACGGCGGCGTAGGTCATCGTGGCCCCGGAGCATACCGTGCGGCCGGTTGCGGCGTCAACCGAGCCCGGGTCACGATCGTGAGACGAGGGCGGGCCACGTCGGCCGGGGCTGACGGCTACCAGAGCCAGAGGCTCATCCGAGGGGGGCGGTGCCGGCGCCATCGACCGTCGAATCCGCCGGCCGGAGCGGCCTCCACCCGGGGACGAGGCGGCCCAGCGCGCGCACGTCGGGGAGGGACACGTCGCCAGACGGGAGCGCGACTCCGACCCCAGCGAGGCCGGTGACCAGCATCGCAGCGGCCAGGTAATACTCGTTGAGGAAGGCCAACTTGGCGAACAGGAAGGTGGCCAGGAGCAGCACGGCCGCCTGCACCGCGAGGTCCCCGAGAGAGTGCGGGCGGCCGCGCCAGCCGATGACCACAAGGGCGATCAGCACCACCATGACGGTCACCAACGAGGACAGAGCCAGATGCCAGGATTGCAAGGTGAATGCGGTGACTGTCAGAGCGCCGGGCCAGGTCGGCAGCGAAAGCTGGAACCCGATGACGGCGGAGAAGAACGGACCCACGCCGGTGATGAGGACGAAGGGCAGCGCGAAGATCGCGGCGCCGATGGCTGCGGCCACCATCTCGCGCCGGGCTCGCCGTGACCAGAGGAACGCGGGCAGCAGCACCAGAGGGGTGAGGGGGTTGACCAGCAGCGCCACCCCGAGACAGGCGATGGCCAGGCGCCGACGGAGTCCGCGCAAGGCCAGCCACATGACCACACCGGCCCCGATGTAGACCTCGACCCAGCTTCGATTGACCATCCCGACGTTGAACGGCGAGGCGATCGCCAGGGCCACCACCCGGTGCGCATCGAAGCGATGACCACCCTGACGTGCCAGCAACCACAATCCGGCGAAGGTGACCCCCAGGGCGGCAACCGACATCACCCGGATGTCGCCGACCAGCCATCCCAGCGCGGCCAGCACCGGGACGATGGGGCCGTAGACAAAGTGCGCGTGCACAAGCCCGGGGTACTGGGGGATGTTCATCGAGAAAACCGGGCCGTAGGGGTTGGCCCCGTGGAGGAGCGCGGCGGTCGCCCCGCTCACAGCGGTGAAGACGTCGATCCGGTCGGCCCCCCAATTCCAGGTGACCGCCATCAGTCCGAGAAGGCAGAGCGTCGCGGCCCCCAACAGCGCCAGGGCGGCACGGCCGGGGCGCAGCACGCACGCGGCCCCGGCGGTCGCCGTCAACGCCAGGGCCAGGGCCACCTGGGCACCCACGTGGTACGCGAAGGGCCCGCCGAGGCGCGGGTATAGCAAGTTGGTGAGGCCGACGATGACGGTGGCCACGACCCACCAGGCCCGACCAGCCATCCGCAGGCCGGTCTTCAGCGCCATCACCGCCAGCACCAGTGAGGCGGCCACCAGGAGCAGCGCCGCGTCGGTCAGAGCGCCGAAGGCCTGCATCACCCCGATGGCGAGGGCTGCCAGCGCAAGGCAGCAGAGACCGGAGCCGAGGAACTCACCGCCCAGTCCCAGCGGGCCTCCGTGGGGCACTGCCCTGAGGCTCACCTCGACCGATCTCTCACTCGAGCCAGCTCTGAGGTCGAAGGGGTGTCGAGGGAGGCGTCATCGGGTGCCAGCGCTGGCGCGGACATGATGGAGAGAAGGTTCTCCGGTCGGGTGCCACCTGGGCGATGGGGCGGGTCGAGAGCCTGTGACGATCTGGTGCGGAAGCCCCGGCCCCACCGCGAGACGCAACTCGCCGCGCCACGTCATGGTGACGAGGGTAACCGAACCGTGACATCTCAGCGCAGAGACGGGCGCCCGAGAGGCATGGAACAGAGAATCAGCGCGGTGCCCCTCGACCAGCTTCTCCGCGCCCTCCCCGTCGTCCTGCTCCTCGGGACCATCCCCGGGCTGGCGGTCGTGACACTCATCGACCCACGGCTTCCCTGGGTGCAGCGGCTCGCCGCGGCACCGGGGTTCTCCGCGGCTGCGGTGGGTGTCACCGGGCTGGTGCTCCACCTGGTGCATGTCGGGTTCATGCCGGTCACGGTGGTCCCTGTCCTGGCGGTGCTTATCGCGGCCGCCGCGGTGCGGCAGCGGCTCTTGCGGGGATCCACACTGCCCGTGGAACGCGATCGCCCGGGGCCCGGGTGGGCGGTTGCTGGCGCCGGTCTGATCGCCGGGCTGGTGCTGGCCGGCATCACGCTGACCGCGCTGCGCAACGACGCGCTGCCACCGTCCACCGACCCGGCCGTGCACGGCGCCGTGGCGGCCACCATCGTCCAGGACCGCGACGTCCTTCCCGTGGTTCCCGTTCCGGCAACCGGCTCCGGATTCGTCCGCACCCAGACGGCCTTCGAGGCGACCGATGCGCTGGCCTCCGAGCTCGGGGCTGGAGGCCCTGCCAACGTCATGCTGCCGCTCGCCCTGGTCAGTCTCCTGTTGCTCCCCCTGAGCGTCGCTGTGCTGGCGTATCGCGCGGTCCCCGACCGGCGGGTCGCCGCCCTGGGATCGCTGCTGTGCCTCGGCCTGATCTTCCCGGCGCAGTGGGTGGCATTCGGGGACTACCCCTACCTGGTGGACTCCACCCTCGTGGTCCCCCTCATCCTCGCCGTGGCCTGCTGCCTCGAGGCGAGATCGACGGTCGCCAGCGCGCTGATGGCGGGTGCAGCCGTGCTGGCCATCTGGGTCATCCACGGTCTCGAGATCCCGACCGCTGTTGTGATCGGTGCGCCCCTCTGGGCAGCGATCCTGATCCGGCAGAGGCGGGCCGCCCTGGCCGGCGCAGGAGCGGCCCTGGCCGCGATAGCCGTCGGGGCCGCTGCCGGCTATCTCCTCACCCGCGCTCCCGCCCTCCCGGCCGGACAGGTCTCCGGTCCGGTGGTCGACGAGGCTGCCGGCTACCTGGCGGGTTTGCGCTTCCAGGATTCCGCCGCCCTCCAGGCCTTCGTGAGCTGGGCGCTCTCGATCGTCACGGCGGTCCTGGTCTGCGCCGGATGGCTGGTAGTCGTGCGGGAGCGCCGCGGGCGGTGGCTGATAGGGTCACTGCTGCTCCCCGGCCTCTGCATCCTCGACGTGGCCGGTCCCCAGCTCCTCCGTCCCCTCTGGTTGCGGGTGTACCCCTGGGGCGCCATCGACCGGCTCGCAGGGATGGAGTTCTTCGCCGTCCCCGTGATCGCGGCGATCGGGGCGGTCGGCCTGGCGAAGCTGGTGTCGAAGCTGGGAGAACGTGCGCGGGCGGGATCACGCCGCCGCTCAGCGGCGTGGTCCACGGCGGTGGTCGCGGTCATCGGTGCCGGCGGCCTTCTCACCGGCGCCATCGGCACCGCCGGCACGGAGTCCTCCAACGTCTCCACCCAGGTGCGGGTCTCGGCGGAGGACGTCTCGGTGATCCAGACGCTCGCGACCGAGATCCCCTCCGGGTCGGTGATCCTCAACGACGGAGACCTCGACGCCGGCCAGTGGGTCACCGCGCTGACCCACGACGCCGAGGCGGAGCCGAAGAGCTACGCCGCGTCGTACCCGGACGACTGGCGGCTCGTCGCCCTCGGCCGGGCCTGCTCGGACCCGGGCGGGGCCGAGGCCGCCCTGGCGGGGATGCAGGCGGTCTTCGTCGGGCGTCAGACCGCCGGACCGGAGAACCCGCATCCCTGGAGTGCCGCCTGCATCGCGTCGTTGCCGGACCTCCGGCTGGTGGCCGGCTCGACCTCGGGGCCGGCCGGCTTCGTGGTCACCGGCTGACCCGGCCAGCCCGGCTCCCGGGGCCCGAAGCCCCTGTATCCTTCCGGCCCATGACCCCGACCGACCACCCCCGCAAGAGCGCCGTGATGCTCCACGGCCCCGACCGCGCCGCCGCCCGGGCGATGCTCCACGCCATCGGCTTCAGCCGCGAGGACCTGGAGCGGCCGATCATCGGGGTCGGCCACGCCTGGATCGAGACCATGCCCTGCAACTGGAACCATCGGGCCCTCGCCGAGCGGGTGAAGGCGGGCATCCGGGCGGCGGGCGGGACTCCCATGGAGTTCAACACCATCGCGGTCAGCGACGGGGTCTCGATGGGCACCGAGGGGATGAAGGCGTCGCTGGTCTCGCGCGAGGTGATCGCCGACTCCATCGAGCTGGTGGCGCGCGGGCATTGCTTCGACGGGCTGGTCCTCATCGTCGGCTGCGACAAGACCATCCCGGCCGCCGCCATGGCCCTCTGCCGGATGGACCTTCCCGGGCTCGTCCTCTACGGTGGCACGATCGCGCCGGGGCGGCTCCGCGACCGCGACGACCTCACCGTCCAGGACGTCTTCGAGGCCATCGGCGCCTACAACGCCGGGCGGATCGACGACGCCGAGCTGCGCGCGGTGGAGGAGGCGGCCTGCCCCGGAGCCGGCGCCTGCGGCGGCCAGTACACCGCCAACACGATGAGCGGCGCCCTCGAGTTCCTCGGCCTCAGCCCGGCGGGAGCCAACGGGGTGCCCGCGCTGCACGCCGAGAAGGCCGGGGTCGCCGAGGCCGCCGGCCGGCTGGCGGTCAAGCTGGTGAGTGACGACGTCCGGCCCCGCTCCATCGTCACCCGGGAGGCCCTGGAGAACGCCATCGCCTACTTCTCCGCCACCGGCGGCTCCACCAATGCGGTGCTCCACCTGCTGGCCATCGCCGCCGAGGCCGAGGTGCCACTCTCGATCGAGGATTTCCAGACGATCTGCGTCCGGACCCCGATCATCGCCGACCTTCGCCCTGGGGGCCGCTTCGTGGCCACCGACATTCACGGCGCCGGAGGGCTCGGAGTGCTGATGCAGCGACTGCTCAGCCTCGGCCTGCTCCACGGCGAGGCACGCAACGTCGAGGGGCGGAGCCTCGCCGAGATCGCGGCCGCGGCCCGCGAGACCCCGGGGCAGGAGGTCTTCCGGCCCGCCGACCGGCCGGTGAGATCGCACGGTGGCATCGCCATCCTGCGCGGCAACCTCGCCCCCGGAGGGTGCGTGATCAAGCTGGCCGGCCACGACAAGACCTCGCATCGCGGGGCCGCCCGGGTCTTCGACTCCGAGAACGAGGCGTTCGCCGGGGTTCGGGAGGGGAGGGTCACGGCCGGCGACGTCGTGGTCATCCGCTACGAGGGCCCGGTCGGGGGGCCCGGGATGCAGGAGATGCTCTCGGTCACCGCGGCGCTGGCCGGTGCCGGCCTCGACGACTCCGTCGCTCTGGTCACGGACGGTCGCTTCTCGGGCGCGACCCACGGCTTCATGGTCGCCCACGTGGTCCCGGAGGCCGCGCTGGGCGGGCCGCTGGCGGCGCTCCGCGACGGCGACGCCGTTCGCATCGACGTGGCCGCTCGCGAGCTGTCGGTCGAGCTGACCGATGCGGAGATCGCCGCTCGACTGGCCGGCTGGGTGCGCCCGCCGGCGCGCTACCCCACCGGTGCCTTCGCCAAGTACGCGGCGATGGTCGCCTCGGCGAGCGAGGGCGCGATCACCCGCCCGGCGGGCAGGCCGGCAGAGGATCCTGCCTCGGTCTGACGGGTTTCCGCGGGCGGCACCCCACTGGCGTGCGCCCCATCGCTGCCTTTCGTGACGAAATATTCGTCACGAAGTGTCTCTCGGCTCAGGAAGGGGCAGAGGTGCGTTGGTCCAGGCCCACGTGGACCCTCTGGGGGCGCTGCCGGCAGCCGTCTAACGGTGGCCGCGCAGAGCCCCCGGGCTGAAGCCGTAGCCGTCCCGGTCGCGCTGGGCCGCGGCGCGCTTCCGCGCTCTGCGCCGGCTGTTCCATCCGACCGCAAGGCTGATGCCGGCGGCCGCAAAGGGGGTGAGCGCGAAGGTCGCGTCGCCGATGCGCGTGGACAGCTTGTCCTCGACCGCCAGCATGGGGGCGTTGGGATCCAGGTACACGGTCACGCGTTCCGGCGGCTGGTTCTGAGCGCGATCGTGCGCATCGAAGGTGTACTCGATCCCACGGTACCGGTAGTTGACGGTGCCGCCGAGGTTCAGGCCAGGAACCGGATGGCCGGTCTAGAGAAGGAAGTTCGGCGACACGACCTCGGTGAGCGTCGCGAGGACGCCGATGGCGACCAGCACCAGCGCGCAGCCGCCCGAGCATCCGGTTGCGGCGGTTGAACGCAGGGCAAGGCTTCTCACCCTTCTCCACAGGACCCGGGGGTAGCTCACATGCGCCGCGCCCTCACCTCGCAGAGGTTAAGCCCGCTCGGGTGCGGTCACAACCTGGGAGCAGGCACCCTGCACGCAGCCACCGCAGCGGGCGGCCGCCGCGCGGCCGCCACCCTGCCGTCGGCCCCGTTCCCAGGCTATATTCGTGACGAAATATTCGTCACGAACGGTCTACGGCTCAGGAAGAGGGCAGATGGTCCGTTTGTGTCTCTCGGGCGGGCCGGGGGACAATCGCGCGGCAATGGAGGGCCTGGCAATGGATGGTCGTGTTGCGATCCTGGGCACCGGGCGGATGGGCTCCGCCATCGCGCAGCGGCTGGCCCAGGCCGGCGCTGAGATCTCCCTCTGGAACCGGACCACGTCGCGGGCGGCGGAGCTGGCCGGGCGGCTCGGGGTGGGATCAGCCGCGGGCTCCCCTGCGGAGGCGGTCGGCGGCGCGGATCTGGTGATCAGCAGCCTGACCGGCCCCGAGGCGGTGAGGAGCGCCTTCGCCGGTCCGAGCGGGGCGGTCGCCGGCGCCCACGGCCAGGTCTTCGTGGAGATGAGCACCGCCGGCCCCGACGTGGTCCATGAGCTCGAGCTGGCCCTCGCGGCCCACGGGTCGCCGCTCCTCGACGCGCCCATCATGGGGCCGCCCACGGCGGTTCTCCGCGGCGAGGCGGCGGTGCTGGTGGGCGGGCCGGCCGCCGCCGTGGAGGCGGCTCGCGCGACCCTGGCGCACCTCGGCGAGGTCCGCCACGTCGGGCGGTCGGGCAACGGCGCTCGCCTCAAGCTGGTGGCCAACAGCATGCTCGGCGTGGTCACCCTGGCGGCGGCGGAGCTGCAGAGCGCGGGTGAGGCCGCCGGGCTCGACCCGGAGGACGTCTTCTGGGTGTCGGCTCGCCTCTGTCCAGTGCTCAACCCGCGGCGCGCCGGCTATCTCCACGGCACCCACAGCCCGACGCTGTTCGCGGTCCGCGACCTGGTCAAGGACCTCGGGCTGGCCCTGGCGCTCTTCCACGAGTCGAGCAGCTCGGCGCCGCTCATCGGTCTCACCCGGGAGCTGATCGGTGAGGTGGGGGCCGTCTCCCCGGACCTGGACATCAGCGCCGTGGCCGGCCGCTACCCGCGGAAGGGAGAAGCCTAAGCTCCCCGGTGTGCGCTGGGATGAGTTCGCGCGGCAGTGTCCCGACCTTGCCCGCCTGGGAGAGGAGCGGCTGCGGAAACGGGAGCTGTGCCTCGTCGGCACCTTGAGGAAGGACGGTCATCCGCGCATCAGTCCGGTGGAACCGGACTTCGTCGACGGTGAGCTGATGATGGGGATGATGTGGCGCTCGCCCAAGGCCCTCGACCTGCTCCGCGATCCCCGGTGCGTCATACACAGCGTTGTCTCCAACCGGCACGGGACCGAGGGCGACTTCAAGCTCTACGGTCGAGCGGTCGCCGTCGCCGTCGCCGACGCGGAGCGGCGTGCGCGCTACCGAGCGACCATCCGGGCGCGCATCGACTGGGAGCCCGCGGAGCCCGGCTACCACTGCTTCGCCGTCGACGTCGAGTCCGCAGGGTTCGTGGTCTTCGGAGAGGGCGGGTACGGTCTCGCCTGGAACCCGGCGGCAGGGCTGCGGCGCTGGGCGACCGCCGGCTGAGGCCGCCCACCGCGACGTGGCGCGATCGTCCAGCCGCAGTCCGCCGGCCGGCTGGCTCTCAGGCTGGCGTCAGCTTTCGGGCGGTCACCAGCCGGTGCTGGGGCAGGTGGAGCGCGGCCACGGAGCCGACCGGTAGCGGCCAGCGACCGTAATGGGCGTCGGCGGCTCCGCACTCGGTCAGGGTGGCCTCCCAGCCCAGGGTGGCCAGGTCGTCCTCCGCGTGGTCGATGGTGCCGATCCATGGGGCGCCGGCGGCGGCCTGCATCTCGATCCACGGCCGCGTCATCGGATGGGTGAACACGGCGCGGTCCGGTATGTCGAATCCCAGCCGGCTGCCCGCCGCCGCCAGCCCGGAGACGCGCTCGAGCAGGGTGGCGATCGCCTCGCCGTCGAGATAGAAGAGGAATCCCTCGGCGAGCCAGACGGCAGCCGCGTGGCGGTCGAGACCCGCGTCGACCAGCTGGCCCGACCAGGTGTCGCCGCTCAGGCTCGCGCAGATGCGAACGTGACGAGTGCAGCGCGCGGATGCGCCGGCGCGACCGAGCACCTCCTCCTTGCGACGCATCACCTCCGGCAGGTCGACTTCGAAGAGGGAGGTGCCCGCCGGCCAGGCCAGCCGCAGGGCGCGGGTGTCCAGCCCGGCGCCGAGCAGGACCACCTGGGTGGCGCCGCCGGCGGTGGTGGCCTGAACCAGGAAGTCGTCGAAGAAGCGGGTGCGCACGATCATCGGCGCGAGCATCTCGGGGGCGCGTCCCTCCGCCCACCGCCGGCCCTCCTCACCGGCGAGATCGGCCGCCCAGGGATCGTTGAACAGCGCGTCGGGCCGGCTCGTTTCCAGGGCGCGGACGGCCGCCGTCCAGCGTACCGTCGCCCCGAGGTCAGTCACCCCTCGCCATCCTCCTCCTGGTGTTCTCAGCCCACCCTCCTCACCAGGGCATCCCGCTCCGGACACGACGCGGGGCGGTGCCGGCGTCCGGCGTCAGCCCGGCGCCCGAGATCTCCCAGCTGACGAGTACTCTCGGCGTCTTGTTCCGCGGATGCCCAGCGCCGTCGGTCCTGTCCAGTCGGTGACAATGGGCCCGGCGGTCGCGGCCCCGGCCGATGCCTCGTGCCGGCCGGTGCTCAGATCATCCGCCGGTCCATCGCCCACCGGGTCAGCTCGTAGCGGCTGGAGAGCTGAAGCTTGCGCAGCACCGAGGAGACGTGGGTCTCCACCGTCTTGGCGGAGAGATTGAGACGCACCCCAATCTCTTTGTAGGTGAAGCCGCGGGCGATGTGGCGGAGCACCTCGCGCTCCCGGGGGGTGAGCTGGTCCATCTCCGGGTCGATGCTGGTGGGCAGCTCGCCGCGGAACGCATCCAGGACAAATCCGGCCAGACGTGGCGAGAACACGGCGTCACCGCTGTGCACCCGGCGGATCGCGTCGGCGAGGTCGGCGGGGGAGATCGACTTGGTGACGTAGCCGTGGGCCCCGGCTCGGATCACCCCGATGACGTCCTCGGGCGCGTCGGAGACCGAGATGCCCAGGAAGCGGGTGGCCCCCGCGCCGCGCCGGACGATGGCGTCGGCGACGGTGGCCCCGCCGCCGCCGGGGAGGTGGACGTCGAGGAGGACCACGTCAGGGCGGAGCGCCACGATCCCGGCCACCGCCCGGTCCACGTCGCCGGCCTCGCCGACGATCTCGAACTCATCCTCCAGCTCCGCGCGGAGCCCGCTGCGGAAGAGCTGATGGTCGTCGACCAGGAAGAGCCGGGTCCGCGGGCCGGTGGTTCTCATGACGCCGTCCTCGGCAGCTCGAGGTGGACCTCGGTCCCCCGCCCGGGCTTGCTGGTCACTGTCGCCGTGCCCCCATGGCGGCGCATCCTCCCGACCACCGACTGGGTGATGCCGCGCCGGTCGGCCGGCACCGCGCCCACGTCGAAGCCGGCGCCCTCGTCGCGAACGTAGGCGGTGATCCCGTCGGTGTCGGCCTCGACGTAGATGGAGACTCGCGCCGCCCCGGAGTGGCGCGCGGCGTTGATCGCCGCCTCCTGGCAGGCGAGCAGCAGGGCCTCGACGTGCTCGCTCATCGGGGCATCACCGACCACGACGGTGTCGACCGTGACGTGGTGGAGCTGCTCGACGCGGGAGGCGAGCGCGTCGACGGCTCCGCGGAGGTCCTGGTGGTCGGACGGTGTGGGACGGTGGTCGAGCCAGGCTCTCAGCTCACGCTCCTGCCGCCGCGCGAGCGCCGAGACGTCGGCCGGGTCGTCGCTCCGCTGGATCAGGGCGAGCGTGTGCAGGACCGAGTCGTGGAGATGGGCGGCGATCTCGGCACGCTCCTCGGAGCGGATCCGCTGTCGGCGCTCCTCGCCGGCGTCGCGAACGAGGCGGAGGATCCACGGTCCCAGGATCAGGCCGAGCCCGGCCGCGGTGACGAGCACCACCAGCACGGCGGTGCGGGTCGACGCCAGGGCCCGGTTCGCGACCAGGAAGATGGTCATGCCGGCGGCGACCAGCAGCGCGCCGGCGGCGATCCGGAGCGGCGAGATCCTGCCCCCGAGGACGCTGGCCAACGGGTTGCCGGGCAGGTGCTCGCTGATCCGCGCCCAGCGCTGACGGTCGCCCTCGTCGCTGCGGGCCCAGATCAGGGCGGACCCGGCGGCCGCCAGCGCCACCGGCCAGGCCACCGCGTCGCCGAACCAGATGCCGGCTCCCCGGAGGAAGACCATGCTGCCCGCGACGATGCAGGCCACCGCCGCGATCTGCCGGTTGCGGGGGCGCTGCCGGGCCAGGGTGGCGGGGCTCGTGGTGTCGGGCTCGGTGCTGAGGGCCCAGAGCACCAGGTAGAGCACGATGCCGGCGCCCCCCGCCGCGGTGAGCACGGCGAACCCGAGGCGGATCAGGAGCGCATCGATGCCCAGGGTCTCAGCCAGCCCGGCGGCCGTCCCGGTGAGGATGCGGTCGCGCCCGCTGCGCACCAGGAAGCGGTAGCGGCGCGGGCCGGGAGCGTCGGTGCCGTCGTGGGCGCCGGTCGCTCCCCGAGGGTCGTGCGTGGCCGAGGTCGAGCTCACCGGGTCAAGCGTGACACGTGCCAGGGGCTCCCGATAATCGGGCCCTCCCCGGAGATCTCCCGGGCCGGCTCGGGGATTCTCGGGGGAGTCCCCGGATGGCGCCGGGGGGCGGGGAGGTCCACGCTGGGCAGGCGACCCGAAGGTTCGGCAACGGCGTCACGAGCGCCGTCCAGCCCGCGAAGGGTCGCCAGATCCAGGAGATCCACGATGGAGCAGACTCCCGGCCCGCAGAACCCCGGCGCACCCGGATCGCCCCCACCCTGGGGCTCGGTGCCTCCCACCGGCGGGCCACTGCCGCCCCCGCACCCGCGGCGGCTCTACCGCCTCCGCAATGACCGGGTGGTGGCCGGTGTCGCTTCCGGGCTGGCCTATCACCTGGAGGTGGACCCGATCTGGATCCGGCTGGGCTTCGTGGTCCTCACCTTCCTCGGCGGCCTGGGCGTGGTCCTCTACCTGGTCGCGTGGGTGGTGATGCCGGCTGTCGACAGTCCCCCGATCGGCGGGCCGACCCAGCCGCCTCAGGCACGCCGCCTCTACCGCCTCCGCAACGACCGGGTGGTGGCCGGGGTCGCCTCCGGGCTGGGCGCTCACCTGGACGTGGACCCCATCTGGGTCCGGCTGGCCTTCGTGGTGCTCGTCTTCTTCGCCGGCCTTGGCGTCCTCCTCTACATCGCCGCGTGGGTTGCGATGCCGGAGATCGATGGCCTGCCCCCCGGCTCGTCGGGAGGAGCTCCGCGCGCACATGGCTCCGGACCGGACGGGCGGATCATCGTCGGCGCCGTCTTCCTGATCGCGGCGGTCGTCGTCCTGGCCGGCAGCTTCAACTTCTTCGACTCCGGGCTGATCTGGGGTGCGGCGCTGATCGGGATCGGCCTGCTCTTCCTGCTCGGCGACTCGTGGCCGGCGGGACATCCGGCCGGGCACTCGGCGGCAGCGGCCGATTCCGTCCCCGGCTCAGGCCCGGGATTCGCCGCGGCCATGCCCGGCGCCGGCGGGATGCCCCCCGCCCCGTCCGCTGCGGCCCCGGGGCCGGAGCCGTCCGGGTCGGGCTCATCCTCCTCCCCGGCTCGTCTCGCCTCCACGGGTTACACCGCGCCCGCCTACTCCTCCTACACCGCGCCCGCGTACTCCTCCTACACCCCCTACACCCCGGGCTCCTACGCCACCCACGTCCCTCCCGCCTACGCGGGGCCTGCCTTCGGTGCGGCGTGGTCCGGCCCCATCTCTCCGCCGGGGCGCGCCCCGCTCGGGACCATCGGCTTCGGCGGCGTCGTCCTCGCCCTCGGCGTCGCCCTCCTCCTGCAGAGCGTCGGCGTGATCCACCTCACCGTGGCCATGGGCTTCGGCATTGTCTTCGCGGTGCTCGGGCTGACCCTCGTGGTGGGGGCGCGATTCGGGCGGTCCGGGGGGCTCGTCGCTCTCGGCATCTGTCTCCTGCCCTTTGCCGCGGCCGCCCTGCTCGTTCCCGAACCGCTCACCGGTGGGGTGGGCAACCTCGGCTACACCCCTCCGACGGTCTCCGCCCTGCAGCCCGCCTACCGCCTCACCGCCGGTCAGCTGACCGTCGACCTGAGCCAGGTCGACCTCGGCGGCCGGAGCGTCTCCGTAACCACCAGCGTGGCGTTTGGCCACCTCGTCGTCGTCGTCCCCGCGGACACCACCGTGGACCTGACCAGCAAGGTGGGAGCGGGGGAGGCCAACCTGCTCGGGCGGATCGACTCCGGGGTGCAGTTCTCCACCCGCTTCGACACGTCGACCGGAGTTGAGCCATCCGGCACGCTGGCCCTCAACGTCAGCGTCGGCTGCGGACAGCTCACGGTCATGACCGGGGCCATGGACGTGCAGACCGGCCCCCCCCCCCCGAGCGGACCCACCCCCGTGGCGGCGTCCGCAGAGCCCGTGCGCGACCAGGGAGGCCGGTGATGCAGGGACGGCGCACCAGCTGGTTCTCGCTCTTCTTCGGCGTGGTGTTCCTCGGGGTGGGCGCGCTCCTGCTCACCGGCCAGGTGGGCGTGGTGACCAGGCTGCGCTGGGCCGGGCCGATCCTGCTCATCGTCATCGCCCTCTGCCTGATCGGCTGGGCCGTCGCGGAACGGCCCCGTCCGATGCCCGGCGCACCCCAGGCGGCGTCACCGGTGTCGTGGGGCGCCGGCGAGGGGACGCCCGGCACTGCCTCGTCCCGGGGCGTGGCAGGCGGTCCCGGGGCGGAGAGGCCGGAGCCGGCCCCGGAACCGGCGGAGGGGCCGGGCGGTGAGGCGGAGCCGGGCAACCCCGGAGACCCGGGCGATCCCGCGGACTCGGCGAGCCCGGCCGGCTGACCTCCTGCCCGCCGGATGCTGGTACGATCCCCCTCGATGTTCGCGATCGCGCCGCGGTCCTACTCTTACTTTGAGTACGCCACGTCGGCCCCAGGGCCGGCGCGGGTGCTGCTGAGCAAGTAGACCTGCGCCGAGATCCGGGTGGCCGAGAGGTCGACCCGGAGCTCGCAGCGACCCGGGCCGGTCCTCACAAGACAAGTGGAGGAACCGATGCTCACCGACCTTCTCAAACCGATCACCTCGTCCCCTGATCGGCGCCGGGTGTCCATCGGCGACGTGGTCTTCGGCGGACCGGCGGTCCCGGTCATCGCCGGGCCCTGCGCCGTCGAGCCCGGCTACATCAGCCACGCCCAGGCCATGCGCGACGCCGGCGCCTCGGTGCTCCGGGCCAGCATCTACAAGCCGCGGACCCGGCCGGACGCCTTCCAGGGGATGGGGGAGGAGGGCCTGATCCTGGTCGAGAAGGCGCGCGCTCTGACCGGCAAGCCGGTCCTCGTCGAGCCCCTCTCCGTGGAGCACGTGGAGATGCTGACCGGCCGGGTCGACGCCTTCATGATCGGAGCGCGCTCGATGCAGAACACTCCGCTGCTGCGGGCCGCGGGCCGCTCCGGCCTGCCGGTCGTGCTCAAGCGGGGGATGGCCGCCACCTACGACGAATGGCTCGCCGCCGCCGAGTACGTGCTCGCCGAGGACAACCCCCGGGTGATCCTCTGCGAGCGGGGCATCCGGACCTTCGAGACCGCCACCCGCAACACCCTCGACGTCTCCGCCGTGCCGGTGCTGCGCGAGCGCACCCCGCTGCCGGTGATCGTCGATCCGAGCCACGCCGCGGGTCGCGCCGACTGGGTCCCCGCGCTGGCGCTGGCGGCCGTGGCCGCCGGGGCCGACGGGCTCCTGATCGAATCCCACACCGTGCCCGCCGAGTCGTGGAGTGACGCGGCGCAGGCGATCACTCCGGAGACCCTCGAGGCGATCATCGCCGGGGCGGCGGTGCTGGCGCCGATGCTGCGGGGACACCAGGCGGCGGAGCTCGCCGAGCACCGGCAGATCATCGATTCGCTGGACCTCGCGCTCGGAGCGGTGCTCCAGAGCCGTGCCGCGGCGGTGGACGCGGTGCAGCGGGACAAGCGCAGGAGCGGTCTCACCGTGCGCGATCGTGCTCGCGAGCAGGAGATCATGGCCAACGTCGCCAGCCGGGTGCCGCGGCTCTCCGCGGACGCGGTGTCGATGGTGATGACCGCGGTCATCGATGGCTGCGTCGAGGCCGCCGAACGGTCCGCGGCCGCCGAGCTCAGGGAGGGTACGATCCCGGCCTGATGGGAGCGGAGGCGCGCGCGGCGGCCATCGCCGTCGTGGATCTGCACAAGTCATATGGCGCGCTGGAGGCGGTGCGCGGGGTCAGCTTCAGCGTGGAGCCGGGCGAGGTCTTCGGCCTGCTCGGACCCAACGGCGCCGGCAAGACCACCATCGTCGAGATCCTGGAGGGCTACCGCCATCGCGACGCGGGGCGGGTCGAGGTGCTCGGCATCGACCCCGCGAGGGGTGGCCGAGACCTGCGGCGCCGGGTCGGCATGGTCCTCCAGGAGTGCGCGGTCGAGCCGTACCTCAGTGTGCGCGAGGTCGTCGAGCTGCACGGTGGCTACCACGCGAAACCCCTCCCGACCGAT
>Ga0187880_1000680_pt1 | contig 27854 bp, 30 predicted proteins | sample June2016WEW_19_4_FD_132998 | JGI IMG/M metagenome (GOLD analysis project Ga0187880, IMG submission 132998) | Peatland microbial communities from SPRUCE experiment site at the Marcell Experimental Forest, Minnesota, USA - June2016WEW_19_40 | ecosystem: Environmental > Terrestrial > Soil >... | reverse complement strand
CGGAGATGATTTGTACGGTGGGACCTACCGGCTGTTTTCCAGAATCCTCGACCGCACTGGCGTGACTGTCCGTTATGCCGATGCGTGCGACATCGAGACCTTCGCGGCGCAGATTACACCCCGAACGCGACTGCTTTACGTCGAGACGCCGACGAACCCGCTGCTGCGGATCGTTGACATCCGCAAGCTGGCCGACTTGGCTCACCAGCATGGCGCGCTGTTGTGCGTGGATAGCAGCGCGATGTCGCCGTACTTGCAGAATCCGCTCGATCTGGGTGCCGACATCGTTGTGCACTCGGCCACCAAGTATCTTTGCGGCCACAGCGACGTCACCGCAGGCGTGGTTGCAGTGAAGCGGCCCGAACTGGCGGAGCAAATCTATTTTATTCAGAACGGCGAAGGCTCAGCGCTTGGGCCCTTCGACTGCTACCTGCTGCTGCGCGGCGTGAAGACCCTGAAGCTGCGCCTCGACTGCCAACAGGCGAATGCGCTCAAGGTGGCGAATTTCTTGAGCGCGCATCCCGCGGTGCAGCGCGTGCATTACCCGGGGCTGGCCAGCCATCCCGGTCACGATGTGCATGTGAAGCAGGCGCGCGGCGCAGGGGCGGTGATCAGCTTCGAGACCGGTTCGTTCGAAGTGTCGAAGCAAGTGGTGGAGGCGACGCAATTGTTCCGCATCAGCGTGAGCTTCGGCAGCGTGAATTCCTCGATCAGCCTGCCGGGATGCATGTCGCACGCCAGCATTCCGGCGGAGGTGCGTCAGGCACGCTCGTTGGCGACGGACCTAGTACGGCTGTCGGTGGGGATCGAGGATGTGGACGACCTCATCGCCGACCTGGAGCGGGCGTTCGAACGGGCGGCGTGCGCAGTTGCCGCGGCGAACCGCAGTGGGGAGGTGCGGGAGCGGCAGGTTGTATAAAGCCATCTAGAAATTGTGCGTATGAATTGTCATTACGAGTGCCCGTTTTGGCGCGCGGAATCTGCTTTTTCTGTCAACTCAAAAGCACATCCCTCGCGGGCTCAAGCCCGCTCGTGATGACAAGAATGAAGAACGCAGGCGCTTTGGCCCCGCTCAGAGTAGGCTCTGAAGCGCTGGTCTCCGTAAAGTACCTAACGATTATTTCGTCGGGGCTGGAGCTGGCTGCTGCGCTGGCGCTCCGCCAAAATTCACTTTTGGAGCCTGCCGTGCTCCCTCGTCCGTCTTAAAGTAGGCATCGTTGCGGGTAAACCCTGAAAGGCTTGCGACAATATTGTTCGGAAACAAGCCGATATACGTGTTGTAGTCTTGCAGGGTCTCGTTGTAACGGCGGCGTTCGATGGCGATGCGGTTCTCCGTGCCCGCCAGCTCGTCCTGCAGCCGCAGAAAGTTTTCGTTCGACCGCAGTTGCGGATAATTCTCCACGACGACCAACAAGCGGCTGAGAGCGGAATCGAGCTGGCCGTTGGCGGCGATCCTTTCCTGCGGCGTCTTCGCTCCCATCATGGCGGCGCGCGCTGCGGCAATGTCGCCGAAGACCTTCTCCTCGTGGATCGCAAAGGCTTTCACCGTTTCAACGAGGTTGGGGATCAGGTCGGCCCGGCGCTGCAAAACGACATCCACCTGCGACCAGGCGGCATTCACGGCTTCGCGTTTGCGCACCATCTGGTTGCGATGGCCAACGAATGTGCCGCCGATCCAGAGCAGCAGCAAAACAATCACGATCAGTACGATGATTCCTTTTTTCATGCCCACTCCCTCCCCGCCGATCATTGCCAGATGGACATCTTCCTAGGTCACTTTCTGCAACTGCTTCTTGGGTACGCGCGCATCCAGTTCGTGAGCGACCCGCTGAATTGCGCTCATGTACGCATGGTATCGCTGGTGCAAGTTCTCCGAATGCGGGCCTTGGTTGCGCAACGCCAGGATTGAACGCAACGGCTGCACTTCGAATCCAAAAACCTCCCCGGCGGTTTCCAGCAACTGCGGCTTCGCCTGCGGCGGATCCTGCCCCAACGCGATCAAGGCATGGCGGAACAGCGTGAGAACGCTGGTGATCGACTTTGCCAGCACCGCACGAAGTTCGTCCTGGTTGTCAGGACTCAGCAGCAAGTGGTGGCGCAACCGCAGCAGCGTGGTCCGCAGTTCGTGTTCCACCTCGACGCGGTGCAGATTCATGGGCACATCGATCGCGGTCACCACATCCTGGCCGAACAGCGTCTTATGCGAGCGCTGAATATCCAGCAACTCTATCGCGAACACATCGGCGGACTCACGCAGCTCGTCGAGGGTCATGATCATCGGCGGCCGCAGTTTCTCGTCGTGACTCCACCAGTGCAGGACTGCCGAGATCGCCGCAAACGAACTCGGTTTCAAGTGCTGCACCACAACCAGCACGTTCACGTCGGAGAATTCTTCGTGGAAATCTTCGCGGGCCGCGGAGCCATATAGCACGATGGACACCAGATTTTCGCCGCACGCCTGCTGCAATCGGGTAACGAGTTCCTGCAGTTTGCTTTCCGGTTTCTTCATCGATTGTCGCTCCCGCCGTAGTAGTTCACCAACTGCCGCCCGCGCCGCCACCGCCGCTCATGCCGCCACCAAAGCCGCCAAATCCGCCGCCGCCCGAGTAGCCTCCTGAGCTGCCACCAAACCCGCCGCCCCAGCCACCTCCACGGCCGCCCAGTGCGCTGCCCAACAGAAACCATGGAAGCGCGGCCCCCCCGCCTCCGCGTGATCGCGGACCGCGACCGCCGCCACGCGTCGAGCGCGAAATAGCCCGGATGACGACCAAGATGATCACGACGATCAGCCACGGGAGCCACCACGCCGTTTGCCATGCAGGCGCGGGCGCGCTGGGCTGGGAGGCCGGTACGCCATTCAACTGCACACCTTTGTCCGCTGCTATCAGTTGGGCCACACGAGTTGTACCGACGAGCACCGCAGCGCTGTAGTCTCCGCTGCGCAGATTGGGCACCATCTCCCGCCCGATGTCGCCTGCGCGAGCATCGTTGATCACCGGCTCCAACCCGTAGCCAATCTCGATCTTGTACTGATGCTCCTTGGGCGCCAGTAAAAGCAAGACGCCGCGGTTGTCTTTCTTCGATCCGACACCGAGCTGCTTGTAGAGATCCGCCGCATAGTCTTCCCTGGTGCGGCCCTCGAGGGAGTTCACGGTCACGACCGCAATTTGCGTGCCGGTCTTTTGCTCGACCTCGGCGCACAGCGTCTCCAGCCTGGCTTTGGTGGTGGGATCGATGACGTGGGCGAGATCGGTAACGTAGCCCTGGGGACGAATATCGGCGATCTTCTCAGCCCATGTGAAAGGACACCCAGCCAACAGCAGCACAGCCAGAGCGAATTTGACACGCGTTGCCATGGGTTATCGGCGATATTGCATCGGCGTAAATACCGTAGAGAATGCAGGACGCAGTGTCAAGGAACGCTTGCAGCATTTGCGAATCGCAGTTCTCCAGTTGCGTCAGACCCTCGGAACAGGATATTGTCTCCGCGCACACTCAGGAGGGGCGAAGCGATGCGATTGAACAGGGCCGCCGTGGTTTCGGCAGGCATTGCGGATTGGATACTGGGGGCGGTGTGGTTCACGTGCTTCCGCGCACCGTGGCAGGCGGGCACCCGCATACCGCCGGAGGAGTTGCAGGCGTACATGGCCCATCCCAACTTCTGGCCCTATATCATCTCGCTCATCTGCAGCATCTTGATCGCCTGCGTTATCGCCCGGGTGCTCAGCATCTGCCAAAGCCACAATCTGGTAAGCGGAGCCGGCGTTGGACTCCTGGTAGGCTTGGCGGCCGCATTTGCGATGGTCACGGAAATGGTCTTTGAAATTCGCGCGGTTTCGTTCATCATGATCTCTGCCGCCTACCCGCTGCTGGGCTGCATTCTGATGGGCATCATCGTAGGCGCGTGGAAACCAAAAGCGAAGGCCGAACCGAGTTCGGCGCCGGCGTCACCATGAAGATCGAAGGAAAAATCGTTCCCGGTTACCTGAAGGCAATGAGCGGGCTGGAGCAACTGCCCGGCCCTAATGGCGAGCGCTCGGTGGAATTGTTTCGCCACGGCACGCTTACGGTGAAGCTGTATGCGCCGCGCAGCGCCGATCATCAGCACCCCCACACGCGCGACGAGATCTACGTGATCGCCACCGGCACGGGACGCTTTGAACGGGAAGGAAAAGAAGTGAGCTTTGGTCCGGGAGATGTTCTGTTCGTCGCCGCCGGCGAGCAACATCGCTTCGTAGAGTTTACCGACGACTTCGCGACGTGGGTATTTTTCTACGGGCCGGAGGGTGGCGAAGCAAACCGGGAGAAAAGCTGAGCCGCGGAAAAACCTGGGTCGCACCGGCTACGGTTCCGTTACTTCCCGGCATAACTTACCCGCCAGATCGACGTCGACCCATCGTCCGCGACCAGCTGCGATCCACGGCGCAGCTACATCCCGATTGAAATTAGTCCCTGTTCAGGGTATCTTTACCACATGCATGCTACAGGGTTCACAGCCGCGGAAGCGTCGTGGATGACCGGTTTGTCGGTGAAAGCAATCAATAAGGCGATTGAAGACGCGGCTGTACCGGTACGGACGGTTCGTGCGGGGAGAGGACGCCGCCGCTACGTTCCTTATGAGAGCTTGGTGTGCTTGCAGCTCCATGCCGAGGGCCTGGACCAGTTACCGCTGCGCGTGCGCAAGGAAGTGTTCCGGCGGGTGTTGCGAAAGCCGCAAGAAAGGCGGCTCAGGTACACGGATGCGCTGATCATCGACGTTGGAGGAGCCAGAATGAAGCTGAACAGCAAGCGCAGAGAGCTGGAGCGGACCACCACCATGATTCATTCCGACGCAGAAATCATGGGAGGCACACCGGTGTTTCGGGGAACGAGAATTCCGGTTTACCTGGTTGCTGACATGATCGAACGAGAGACGGCGCTGGACGAGATTCTGGATGGATATCCCTCGCTGACGCGCGAAATGGCCGAGTATGCCCGCATCTACGCGGCAACGCACCCGAAACGCGGCCGCCCACCGGTCCAGCCCTGGCATAGCAAAAAACCGGTGGGGCGGAAGAAGGGCAAGCTGGGGCGTGTCGCGTAGAGTCACGTTGTTGATCGATGAATGCCTGCACACCAGCCTGGTGAAAGTGGCTACCGACCGGCTGTACGAGGCGTACCACGTAGCTCATTTGGGCATGAGTGGTCTCAAAGATCATGAGGTGATGCCCAGAATCCGGGACAAAGATTTCACTCTCGTCACTAACAATGCCATCGATTTCCGGCGGCTGTTTCAGCAGGAGCAGATTCACGCGGGTCTGATAATCATCGTCCCCAACGTAGCCCCGGCAATTCAGCGCGCACTCCTCGCAGCCGCGTTGGATTACGTTGGCGATCGCGATCTCGTGAACCGCGTCATCGAGATCAATCTGATTGCTGTTGGCACAGACATAAAGGAGTACGAAGTCCCGCCTCAGAACCCGGCGGATGTTTGACCCTTCTCATCTCGCAGTGTCCCCATTCTGATCCTTTTCGTTTTTTGTCACCATGCTTCCGAGATTCGGAGCCTGCGGCTCCCTGCCAGGCCAGTTGCGGAAAGTGTCGCACAAGGTCTAGGCTGTTGGGCAAGGAGTTGGGGTGAGTTGTGTTCAGCCTCAGTTTCATCCTCATCGTCGCCGGCCTGGCTTTTGGCGGGGCCACCACGCTCATCGGATTTGGCGGTCTGCTGGGCGCTTGGTTTCACCGCGCCTTGGGCGCTCCCTTGCCGCTGCCGACCATTCACAATCCGTTCGAGCGGCGCCTGTATATCTATGTGGGGACCGGGGGATTCGTGGTGTGGGTTAGCGCTTTCTTGTGTAGCCTGAAGATCGCGCCGTGATTTCTCAACTGTCTCGCTCTGGCAGCCAACCACATAGTGATCTTGTGGCAATAGGGGTCCTTCGACTCGTCGCTTCGCTCCTCGCTCAGGATGACAGTTCGCGGATTTGCTCAAGCCCCGCCCGCTGCAGCAAGCACTGCATCGGCGACGGCGGCGGCTTCCACCGCTGGCTTCACGTCGTGGACGCGCACGACGTGGGCGCCGCGCAAGATGCTGGCGACCATGGCAGCCACCGATCCATAGAGCCGTTCCGAGGGCGGCGCGTCCTTGCCGGCGCGCTGGCCGACGCTGCGTCCCACAAACGATTTGCGCGAGGTCCCGGCCAGCAGCGGGAATCCGAAGCGCTGCAAGCGATCGAAATGCGCCAACAGGGGATAGTTCTCTTCGAAATTCTTGCCGAAGCCGAAGCCGGGATCGAGCACGATGCGCGGCCTCTGGACCCCACCATGCAGGGCAATGAGCAGCAGGTTGGCGAGGTCATGCTCCACCAATTCCGTGATGTTGGGATCACGGGAGAGATTGCGCCATTCCTCGGGCTGTCCGCGGGTGTGCATCAGCACCACGCCGCACTGCAATTCGGCGCAGGTCCGCCCCATCTCGGGGTCCCACTGAAAGGCGCTGACATCGTTGACGATCTCCGCGCCTGCGCCCACCGCCGCGCGGGCTACGCCTGCTTTGTAGGTGTCCACCGAAATGACCGTTTCCGGCCGCGCTTGCAGGATGCCGTGCAACACCGGCATCACCCGGCGCAGTTCTTCCTCCTCGGTGACCACCGGCCTAGGGTTTGAGTTTACTGAGGCGCTGGCCTCATCGCCGGCAAGGCGGGCTCCCGGACGGGTGGACTCGCCACCCAGGTCCAGAATGTCGGCGCCTTCGTCCAGCATGTGCAGCGCATGCTGCACGGCGCGTTCCGGCTGCAGAAACTCGCCTCCGTCGGAGAACGAATCCGGGGTAACGTTCAGCACTCCCATGATGAGAGTTCGCCGGCCCAACTCCAGCGTGCGGGACCGTAGCTGCCAGCGAAAGTGAGGACGCATGAAACAATTGTAATGGGCGCGAAGGTACAACATTCCTGCCGCAAAATGAAATATGGCAGCCTTGCCTGCCAGTGCTAAAATCCAGAGCAGTAGCCCTATGTACCGGGTTCGCCATCTCGCCTCCTTTGTCCTGCTCGGCGCGCTGCTTACGTCCGCTTTTGCCGCAAGCAACAACAAGGCCGACAAGAAGCCGAGTGAGGAGAAGAGGCTGGCTTCCGAGGTCGACAAGATCCTGAGCGATCCCGAGGCGGCGCGCGGATTTTGGGGCATCTATGCGGTTTCGATGGACACCGGCAAGCCGCTCTACGCCCTCAACCAGGACAAACTTTTTACCCCTGCGTCGAACACCAAGCTGTTCACCACGGCGGCCGTCTTTGGGCTGATCGGACCCGACTATCGCTTCAAGACCACGGTGGAAACCACGGGCACGCTCGACAAGTACGGCCGGCTCAACTCCGATCTGGTGCTGGTGGGACGCGGCGATCCCAACCTCTCGGGACGTACGCTTCCCTACAACATGCACACGGAACGCAAGACGCCGCCCATCCAAGTCTTACAGACTCTCGCCGACCAGCTTGTCCAGCAGGGCTTGAAATACATCGATGGCGACGTGGTGGCCGACGATTCCTACTTCGTCTTCGAGCGCTACAGCGAAGGCTGGTCGCAGGACGATCTGGCGCGGGAATGGGGCGCACCGGTTTCGGCGCTGACCATCAATGACAACGTCATCTTCGTGAATATCATGCCGGCGGACCGCCCCGGCGAGCGCGCGTTCCTGACCGTTGTCCCGTTTCCCGAGTATTACAAAATCGATAACCGGGTGATGACCACGCCGCAAGGAACCGGACCGCGCACGGTGTCGATCAATCGCGAACCCGGATCGAATCAGCTCACCTTCTGGGGCAACATCCCGCAGGATGACCCCGGCTTCGGGGAAGCCCTGGCCATCGAGGACCCCGCCGATTTCAGCGCGAGGCTCTTCCGCGAACTGCTGGAAGAGCGGGGCGTCACCATCTACGGACGCGCGCGCACTCATCACACCGAACTTGCGTCCACGCAAACCTTCAGCGTCACTTCGATGGCTTCCGGCGGCGGCGACACGACGCGCCCGCCGAACCCCGCGCCGCTGGTGCTGGCCAGCTATCAGTCGCAGCCGATCGCGCAAGATCTGCGGGTCATCAACAAGGTGAGCCAGAACCTGCACGCCGAGCTGATGCTGCGCTTGCTGGGCAAGGAGAAGGGCACGTCGGGCTCGATTCAGGGCGGCCTGGAAGTTCTGCGCGGCTTCCTGATTCGCGCCGGGATCAAGCCGGAACAGTTCGTGTTTCTCGACGGCTCGGGACTATCACGCGAGAACCTGGTCACTCCCGACGCAGTGGTTGCCATCCTGCTCTACTGTCACCGGCAACCCTGGGGTCAGCTCTACGAAGATACGCTGCCTATCGCCGGGGTGGATGGATCGCTCGCCGAACGTTTTCGCACCACGCCGGTGATGGGTCTGGTGCATGGCAAAACGGGGTCGCTGGCGCACGTGTACGCACTGGCGGGCTACGCCACAACGCAGCGCGGGGAGCACATCGCCTTCTCCATCATGACCAACAACGACACCATGCCCGCCAAGAAAGCGCTCGACACGATTGACCAGATCGTGGAGAAGATGGTCGAAGACAAAAAGTAACTGCCTGCCCGAAGTGTTAGTTCATGAGGGTCGGGAACGTGAAAGCACCCATCAGAATTCCCGCTGGTTTCAGGGAAGGGCTGGACGATCTCTTTCATCCGCCTCGAGCAAATGTTGCAGCACTCGACGTCCTGCGCAGTGCCGCCATCCTACTGGTATTCACGGGACATTATGCCGGTTTCTTTCATGCCGCCCCTCTCATACCGAACTTTCAGATCTTCCGATGGGGCTGGACCGGCGTCGATCTGTTCTTCGTTTTGAGTGGACTATTAATCGGGACCCAGCTATGGAAAGAACTGGATCGCACGGGGCGCATTCGCATTGGGCATTTTCTGCTACGTCGCGGGCTTCGTATCTGGCCGCTATATTTCAGTTTCGTAATATTTGCCGCGGCCGCACTGTATTTCAAACGGAGCAGCGTTGCGACTATCTGGCCCGATGGGTTTTTTCTGTCGAACATCTTCCCCGGCCAACTGGGGGGTGGTTGGTCCCTATCAACGGAAGAACAGTTTTACATTGCCGCCCCAATACTACTGTCGCTATTTGCACTCATGCTGTTGCCCCGTCGCTTGTGGATCGTGCCCTGTATAACGATAGTGGCCTTGGTCTTAGCTCGCGCCTGGGTGATTGCCCACTCCTATCTGATTGAGACCGACTTGCGGATAGAGTTGTACCTTCCGATTTATACCCATGCCGACGGTCTTGCGGTGGGAGTCTTGCTAGCATGGCTTTCCGTCTTCCACAAGGCCTGGCTGCGCCTGAAAACCTTCACGGCGGTGGCTGCTGGAACGATGATAGTTTGTGGTTTCGGACTCTACAGAATTGACTCTCTATTGCTGAATTTCACAGCGCTCGGCCTTATCTACGGCTCGCTGGAGCTATATGCGATTTCTGCTCTCCCCCTACCGGGTATACTCCGCTCGAGGGTCTTCTACCTGGTGAGTCGCCTCTCGTTTGGCCTCTACCTTAACCACACTGGTATGCTGATCCTCATGCGCAATTGGTTCTCCGGCTGGTCGAGTCGCGGCATCTTCGGCTTGTGGGCTGTCTATTTCTTGTGTCTAGCTGCTAGTCTGTTTGTGGCTGCCGTCACCTTTCTTGTGATTGAGTGGCCATTCCTGCGCATTCGGGCCCGCTGGGTCGACCATCAGAGGCTTGCCGCGAGTCCGTCCGCGGGGCCCGAGACCCCGAAAAGTTTGGCGGCAGGCAGCGCCGTCTAAGCTGCCGCCGAAACAGCCCCTTTTCGGCATTAGCGTTCAGCTGGTTCCGAAGCCTGAGACTGCTGCCAGCCGTGTTGCATAGCGCGGCCAAAGCGTGAAGGAATTTATGCAATGGAATACCGACAATCGTGTACAACAGTATCTTGCAGTTATCTCGACCTGCTAACAGAAGGAGCACGCACCGCCATGATCGAACGTCTCAAGGAAAGCTTTGGGGGAGTACTGGGTTTCAAAGTGGTCGGCAAGCTGACGGCCGAAGACATCAAGGCGTTTGAGCCGCAGCTCGAAATCGTGATTGCCGAGCGCAAACACAAGCCCATCGGCATTCTCGCCGACCTTTCGCAGATGCATGGCGCCGACTGGGGAGCGCGCTGGGAGGAAATGCGATTTCTCCAGAAGCACACCGACCACATCGCGCGCATGGCGGTGGTGGGCGCCGACAAATGGGAAGAGATTGTGGCGATCGTCACCGCGGGCGCAGCCATTCTTGAGGCCGAGACGCGCTACTTCGACAGCTCGGAAATCCTGCACGCCTGGGAGTGGGTGCGCACCGCCAAGCACGCCGAAGACGTTCCCGTCCGCCAGATCTCGGCCAGCACAGGCATCTGGAAGGATTACCATCCGGAGTGGATGGACATCGGCACGTAGCGATTGGGGCAGGCAATTTGCAGCTTCATGCCGAGAGGACTCTCAGCGTTATCGGTGGCATCTCGTCGTAGGTTCGTCCATCCAAGAGCCGCCCTGTTCGCTTCTTGCGTACACCGCCCCACTGCTTGAAAAAGAACGGAACACCATGTTCCCGGCACTGGCTGCGGATGGAGGTCACCCATTGCGGCAACATTGGCCTGGCCCCGAATCCGCTTTCCCCGCCAACAATCACCCAGTGAATGCGAGAGAGGTTGATTGTTCCCAAGTCTTCTAGCAGCGGTTCGATGGATAGGAATTTTACTGCTGCTGGTGTGGAGCGTAGGTGGTCGATCCTAGGCAATCCATGCTTTCTATTTTCGACACTCACACCCCACCAGATGTGCGGTTTGGCTGCCGCAAACCTCAGACGTGTTCTTAGCAGGTCGCGCATACGCCGGGACCGCTTCGTAAGCACCTGGAATGTATGCCAATCTGCCTGGACCATCACATCCACAACGGAAGCAATGTAGTCGTCTGGAACAGCCTCATGAAACAGGTCGCTCATTGAATTGACGAACACACGCCTGGGTGAGCGCCATTTCAAAGGTTCATTCAGTTTCTCCGGCACGAGCCGAATATCGAACCCTTGCTCGTAAGGATGGCCTTTGACGCCACGGAATCGTTCAGCAAACACAGCGGCATAGCAATGAGCGCAGCCCGGGCTGATCTTGGTGCAGCCGCGAACTGGGTTCCACGTTGCATCCGTCCATTCGATCTTGGATCCCAATGACATCGATTCACCCTAAAACCCAAATGAGGTTTGATCCGTTGAATACTTCAGAACATCATCCCAGAACTGATATGCCAGCGCGCTGCGGGAGAAGAGTGCCAAATGATACAGGGGAAGATTGTTGTCGCCGGAGCGAACTTCTTTCATCTTGTACAGAGGTAGTGAGATATACCCTAGAGTCTGCATTTGCGCAGCGAATTGTTGAGCCAGGAACGTGGGAAACGGAATTCTGTTACTTTGTGCCTCGACCCAAGCTTCACGCCATCTATCAGTGCCGAGAAACTCATCGACTTTGCGCGAGTCTTCGCTTACATATCTGGAGTAGTTCCTGTTGGCGTCCATGTGAAGAGCAAGAAGACACAGGAAGTCCAGGAACCTGGCCGACATCTTTCGGAGTGTCTCGAACTTTATGCCTAAATCGAAAGGGTCCACGAAACACAGGCCCAGCACGGTGTTGTCCTTGGAGCCAAGAGGAATCTCACCGCAAATCCGATCAACCTGTTCGTTACAATCCCCTGGGATGTACGCCACATCGGCAGCGGGAGCAATGCGCTTAGCGCGGACTTCCAACGCCTTTAACAGCTCTTCGTCCCTCTCGCAGAAGATGTACTTGTCGAAAGGATCGGCGACTGTGAGCGCAAGAAGTGGTGAGCCGCTGAGAATTTTGTTTGTGTTCCGGACCCGGTTATATCCGGCTCCCGAGTACAAATCGATGTACACCCTGCAATCCCACTTGAACTTCATGCCTGTTGAAAACAGCGAATCGTAAAGCCTTACGAGGCGATACTTCGTTTCAGACCAAGCGCCGACCTCCGGGCAAGGCAGTCCGTCGTCGTAACCGAGTTGAGGTTCATCCGTCATGTCAATTATTAACTCTACGTCGCTTGGCGGGCGAAGATAAAGCGAAAAATGCTGCCGGTATCTCAAGTTCAACCTCAAGGGGCCTCCCAAGACAAACCCCCCGGCCGCGCTTATCATTGAGATTGGCCTGCGCCTGTGCCGCATCCTGCCGAGGCGCACGGCATCTACTAAGACTGCACCAACCAATACCTGAGAGGACGCACTTATGGCTACCACAACAACTCCCGCCCGGGAAGGAACTCGCATTTCCGCCACCGTCAATAACGCCCAGATTCCCACCACCTTCAAGAATGAACCCTCGGTTGATTTCAGCAACCCGGAGAACGCGCGCCGCATGAAGGCCGCCATCGAGAAAGTCCGCAACGAACTGGGCCGCGAGTACGACCTGGTCATCGGCGGCCGTCACCTGAAGACCGGCGAGAAGACGCAATCGCTTAATCCCGCCAAGCCATCGGAGATTGTCGGCATTCATCAGGCGGCGGGCGCGAGCGAGGTTGGTCCCGCGATGCAGGCTGCGTTGAAGGCGTTCGAGACCTGGAAATTCGCCTCGATGGAGGAACGCACCAACCTGCTGTTCCGGGTGAGCGAGCTGCTGCGCGAGCGCAAGTTCGAGCTGATGGCGTGGATGATCTTCGAGGTCGGCAAGAACTGGGCCGAGGCCGACGGCGACATCGCCGAGCTAATCGACTTCTGCGATTTCTACGCCCTGGAAGCGCTTCGCCTCTCCAAGGCCAAGCCGCCGGTGCAGTTGCCGGGCGAGCGCGGCTACCTGCGCTACATTCCGCTGGGCGTGGGCGTGGTGATTCCGCCGTGGAATTTTCCCGGCGCGATCATGGGCGGCATGACGCTGGCCTCCGTCGTCAGTGGCAACACCGTCATCCTGAAGCCCTCGAGCGATTCGCCCACCATCGCCGCGAAGTTCTTCGAGATACTGGAAGAGGCCGGCCTGCCCGACGGCGTGGTCAACTTCTGCCCCGGCCACGGCAACAGCTTCGGCAATGCCATCGTCGAGCATCCCAAGACGCGCTACATCGCGTTCACCGGGTCGAAGGAAGTGGGCCTGCACATCAACCAGCGGGCCGCGGTGCAGCAACCCGGCCAGATTTGGATCAAGCGCACTGTCCTGGAGATGGGCGGCAAGGACTCCATCGTAGTGGACACCGACGCCGATCTCGATGCCGCGGTCGAGGGCGTGGCCTCCGCGGCGTTTGGATTCAGCGGGCAGAAGTGCTCGGCGTGCTCGCGTGCCATCGTGGATGAGCGCGTGTATGACAAGTTCCTGCAACGCCTGAAGGAGCGCGTGGAGAAGATCACAGTTGGCGACCCGACGCAGAACCCGGGGATGGGCCCAGTGGTCAACGAGAAATCGATGAAGTCGATACTGGGCTACATCGAGAAGGGCATTGCGGAAGGCGGAAGGCTGATTACCGGCGGGGCACGCGCGACCGAAGCCGGCGATGGCTTCTTCATCCAGCCCACCGTGATTGCCGAGGTCGATCCCATGGCGACGATTTCGCAGCAGGAAATTTTCGGCCCGGTGCTGGCGGTGATCAAGTCGCGCGGCTTCGAACATGGCCTCGAGATCGCCAACAACACCGAGTTCGGCCTGACCGGCGCGGTCTATACCACGTCGGAAGACAAGATCGAGGCGGCCAAGGAGCAGTTCCACGTCGGCAACCTGTACATCAATCGCAAGTGCACGGGAGCCATGGTGGGCGCGCATCCGTTTGGCGGCTTCAATATGTCGGGCACCGACTCGAAGGCCGGAGGGCCGGACTATTTGTTGCTGTTCACCCAGGCGAAGTCGATTGGGGAGAAGGTCAGGAGATAGGGGTTAGTGGTTAGTGGTTAGTGGTTAGTGGTTAGTGGTTAGTGGTTAGTGGCCGGGGAGAAATCTCCGGCCCGTTTTGTTTTGGCTGGCGGGTCGAGTAGAGCGGTTCCAGCGTTTGGATCGGTTCGACGGTGCCGTCACTCTCCCTTGGAACAAACGCAGATCCTTCGACTGCGCGCCCGCCCGACCCGCAAAAGCGGCGGGTCGGAAAATCTTGCGGGCGCTCCGCTCAGGATGACAGCGAGTACACCGGTAGACACCTCAAATACGGGTCTCATTCCGGGCGGATGCCGATGGCGGCCATCATGCGTCCGGTTTTGCCGAACGCGGCGCGGTGCGAGAAGAAGCGCGCAGTGTCGCACGCGGTGCATCCATCGACGATGCTGATGTGCTCGGCACGCAACCCGGCGTCCTCAAGCTGGCGGCGGTTGGCCTCGACCAGATCAAGATGCAGTTCGGGACCAAGCTCGCTGTGACCGGGAGCTCGCGCGGTCAGGAACAACATGGGATAGCGAACGTGAATGGCGTCAGCGTCAAAGACTTCTTCGAAAAGATCGGCGCTATAGGGGAATTGCGAGTCGAACTCGGCGCGGACTTCGGGGCCAACCTGATAGCAACAGCACCGGATGGACGGCCCGATGGCGGCGCGCAGATCGCGCGGCAGGCTGCCAAACTGCCGGCGCATTTCGCCCACGCCCTTCTCCACAATGCGGGCGGCGGTGCCACGCCATCCCGCGTGGAATGCGCCAATCACGCGGCGCTTCACGTCAGCCACTAGCACCGGAACGCAATCGGCAGTCTTGATAGCCAGCAGCAAGCCGGGCGTGTCGGTGATGATGCCGTCACCCGCGAGCGGCGCGCGTGGCGGTTCGCTCACGCGATGAATCACCGCCGAGTGCATCTGTTTCATTTGCACCAGCGGCCAAACGCCGCCGGAGTTTTGCCTCGCCGCGCCCAGCGCTTCGAGAAACAGCGTTCGGTTACGTGCGACATTCTCTTTGCTGTCCGCAGGGGTGAGGCCGAGGTTCAAGCTCCGGCCGCCGTAGCAGGTCGAAACCCCGCCCCGTCGGGTACTGAATCCGTGCACCAGCCACGGCAGGGCCGCGAGGCTGGGCGCGCGCAAAATCTCGAGCGCGTTTCCGGTTGCAACCGCGGGGTGGTCCGGTTGAGATTTGCGGCGTGTGGAATGGGAATTGGAATTCGGGCGCGCGGACACGGCTCTATTCTAATGGAACACCTTGGCTCGAACTCTGCGCCTCGCGCTCACCGGAATACAATCACTGCGGGCGATGCTGCTCTACTACATCACGGACCGCAAGGGCCTTGCCGGAACGGACGCGCAGCAGCGAAGCCGATTGCTGGTCAGGATCGGCGAGGCGGCGCGCGCCGGCGTTGACTACATTCAGCTTCGCGAGAAGGATCTGGCGGCCCGCGATCTGGAACGGCTGGCGTGCGATGCGGTGCAAGTGGTCCGAGATCATTCCGCGACCGCCAAGCTGCTGATCAACGGGCGCGCCGACGTTGCGCTCGCGGCCGGGGCCGACGGCGTGCACCTTCCCGCAGGCGAGCTGGACGTCCCAGAAGTTCGCGCGCTGTGGATGCAAGCCAGGGAGCGTGCGCCGGTGATTGCGGTCTCAGCCCACACGATCGAAGAGGTGCGTACCGCCGCCGATCAGGGCGCAAACTTCGCGGTGTTGGCGCCGATTTTCGAGAAGGCGCACACCGATGTACGGCCGATCGGGATCGACGCGCTGCGCGCCGCGGGTGGATCGACGCCACCGGGCAAGGCAGAATCAGCGCCGAAACATCGCTTTGCAGTATTGGCGCTGGGCGGGGTCACTCTGGCGAACGCCGAAGCGTGCCTTGCCGCAGGCGCCGCCGGGCTCGCGGGGATTCGCTTGTTTCAGACCGGCGATGTCGCGGAGACGGTGCGCCGCCTGCGCGAGTTGGAACACACTCGTTCCTCATCCTGAGCCGAAAAGAAGGGCGCAGAGCGAAAAGTCCGTTCCGGAACAGCTCCCCGCTACTTGATCCGCAAAATGATGTTGGCCTTCTGCCGGTCGTCGAACTGGCTCAAGGTTTTCGTGTCACTCTTTTTGCCCTCGCGTTGCGCATAGATCTCATAATCCACATTGGGCGAGAGCTCAGGGAAGCGATAGGCGCCGTCATTGCCGGCAATAACGGTTTTCACTGCCAGCGACTTCATGTTCTTCAGATAGACCACGGCGTTGCTCACGGGAGTGTCGCTTTTGTTGAGCACGACTCCGGTAAGAGTGCGCGTGGTAACGCGGGTTTCCTTACGCCCGGTGTCGGAAGTTCCGGATCCCCCCAAAGGGAATTGCAGTTGCCAGGCAAAACAATTCAGTGCAACCAGTAGAAACACCGCAGTGCCCAGCGTCTTCTTCATTGGCTTCCCTTCCGGCAGTCTCGATCTGACAGATGGCCCGCTAACTTGGATGCAGGCTGGCCTCTGTTAGCTCAATATCGCGAATGTGGACTGTGATGTCAACAACCGCAATGGGATTTACTGCCGGTAGTGAGCGCCGCCATGGCGGACGTCGGCGCCGCGCACCCAGAAAATCACGTCTTCGGCGATATTGGTGGCGTGGTCGGCGATGCGCTCCAGATTGCGCGAGATGAGCAGCACATTGAGCGCCGGGCGGGTCACCGTGGGTTCGTTTTGCATTTTCTGGACCAGCACGATGAAGGCTTCGTCTTTCATGCGGTCCACGATGCCATCCATTTGGAGAACCGCCTCGGCCACTTCAGCTTTGCCATCGAGGAAGGCCTCGAGGGCGCGTTGCACCATGGTGCTGACGCTGTCGGCCATGCGCGGAATATCCACGGGCAACTGCACCTCGGGTTCGCTGATCAGGTCCAGCACCCGTTGCGCAATGTTCACTGCCTGGTCGCCCACGCGCTCCAAATCGGCGTTGATCTTCAGCACCGCCAGGATAAAGCGCAGATCGATGGCCATAGGCTGCTGCATGGCCAGCAGGTCGAGCGAGAGTTCATCGATCTCGCGTTCGGCTTCGTTGATGGCATTTTCCCCGGCCAGCACCATCTGGCAGTACTTGCTGTCGCGGGTACGATAGGCTTCGGTCGCGCGATCGATGGCCTGCTCGGCAAGGCCTCCCATCCGCAACAGTTTCTCTTTCAGTTCGTCCAGTCCCTGCTGAAAGCGGCTGCGCATTATCCAAACCTGCCTGTAATGTAGTCTTCCGTCCGCTTGTCGGCGGGGGTGGTAAAGATCTTTTCCGTCTTGTCGTACTCGATGAGACTGCCCATGAGGAAAAAGCCGGTAAACTCGGCCACGCGCGCGGCCTGCTGCATATTATGGGTCACGATGACCACCGTATAGTGCTGCTTCAGCTGAAATATGAGCTCTTCGATTTTACTCGTCGAGATGGGATCCAAGGCCGAGGCCGGCTCATCCATCAACAGCACTTCGGGCTCGACCGCCAGGGCGCGCGCGATGCACAGCCGTTGCTGTTGCCCGCCCGACAGGCTCGCCCCCGACTTCTTGTGCAACGAGTCCTTCACTTCTTCCCACAAAGCCGCCAGTTTCAGAGAACGCTCCACCAGTTCGTCCATCTGCTTGCGGTTGCGGAAGCCGTTCAGCTTCAGGCCGGCCGCAACATTATCGTAGATCGACATGGTAGGAAACGGATTCGGCTTCTGGAAAACCATGCCAATGCGCCGCCGCACCTCGACCGGATCGGAGCCGCTGCCGTAAACATCCATCTCGCCGACCTTGACCGAGCCTTCGGCGCGGGCTTCCGGAATGGTCTCGTGCATGCGATTGAGGCAGCGCACGTAGGTGCTCTTGCCACATCCCGAGGGGCCGATGACCGCGGTCACGTGGTTGGCAGCCACCGTCATGTCGATGGAGTTCAGCGACTGGTTCTTGCCATACCAGGCATTCAGTCCACGCACTTCGATTCCGACGCCCATAGGAGCTTTACGATCCCCCCTTCAACATTCCGCGGCTGGTGGTGATGCGGACTGCCGCAACTGCGCCCACGATCAAAACGATCAGGATCAGCGCTCCGGCCCACGCCTGCTTGTGCCAATCGTCATAGGGCGAAATGGCATAGGTAAAAACCTGCAACGAGAGCGCCGCGGTGGGCTGATTCAATTTCAGGTTCCAAAACTGATTTCCGAAAGCGGTAAACAGCAGGGGAGCCGTTTCTCCCGCCACCCGGGCAAATGCCAGCATACAGCCGGTGATCACTCCAGCGGAAGCGGTGCGCAGCGAGATGGAGAGGGTGGTGCGCCACTTGGGAATGCCCAGTCCATAGGCCGCCTCACGGATCACGTTGGGCACCATCAGCAGCATTTCTTCGGTGGCGCGCGCGACCGTGGGAATCATCATGATTCCCAGGGCCACGCCACCGGAAAATGCCGAGAAGTGCTTCTGCGGGACCACCACCAGCGAATAGGCGGCAATGCCGATAACGATCGAGGGCACCCCATTCAGCACGTCGGCGGTAAAGCGCACCAGGTCGCCAAAGCGATTGCGGCCATATTCCGCCAGGTAGATGCCCGAGCCGATGCCCAGGGGCACCCCGATGACGCTGGCCACGGCGAGGATGATTCCGGTGCCAACGATGGCATTGGCCATACCGCCGCCCACCTCGCCCGGAGGTTTTGGCGTCTGCGTAAGAAAAGCCCAATTGACGGAGCCGATTCCTTTGATGACCAGGTACGCGAAGATGGCCAGCAGCGGAACCAGCACCAGGACGGCGGCCGCAACCGCGAAGGTGGTCGCGCCTGCGTTGGTAAAACGGCGTACCAGGCCGACCTGCTGCGGAGCTGACTGGGCGGAGGAATTAGGCACGCACCCTCGCAGTCCCGCCGGTGATGCTCCACACCAGCAGCCGGGCCAGGGCGTTGACGATCAGAGTCACGATAAATAGCGCCAGGCCGATCTCGACCAGCGCGCTCAGGTACAAATCGCCGGTGGCCTCGGTGAATTCGTTGGCAATGACGCTGGCCATGGTGTAGCCGGGCGCGAACAGCGACTTGGCGATCTCGGGACGGTTGCCGATCACCATGGTAACGGCCATGGTTTCGCCCAAGGCGCGCCCCAGTCCGAGAATGACGCCGCCCACGATGCCGATGCGCGCATTGCGCAGAACGCCCATGCGGATCATTTCCCAGCGGGTGGCGCCCAGCGCCAGCACGGCTTCACGCTGGTTTTGCGGGACCGCGGTCATCACCTCGCGCGTAATCGAGGCAATCACCGGCACCACCATGATCGCCATGATGATGCCGGCCGCCAACATACCCAAGCCATACATCGGACCCGTGAACAGTCCGGTCCAGCCCAGGGTCCGCGCCAGAAATGGCTCGACGTATTCGCGTAGCAACGGCGCCAGCACGAAGATTCCCCACAGGCCATAGATCACACTGGGAATCGCCGCCAGCAATTCCACCAGAAACGAGATGATGGCGCGCAGCCGCTGCGGGCACATCTCGGTGACATACACGGCCACCCCAATCGACAGCGGCACCGCCATCAGCAGGGCCAGGAACGACGAAACCAGCGTGCCGTAGATGAACGGCATGGCGCCGAAGCTGCCCGCCACCGGGTCCCAGTCGTGTCCGTAGAAGAAGCCGATCCCGAATTGGTGAAGCGACAAGCGCGACTTGTCGATCAACTCCCACGCCACCAGCACCACAATCGCGAACACGGAAATCGCGCTGAGGAGAATGATCACGGCAAACACAGAATCCGGAATGCGGCTGGCGCGCGGATGGCTGGTGCGAATCTTCTGCAGGACGGTGGAGGCTGCCGTCTTCCGCTCCTTGCTCACCTGCGCCATGGAAGGAATCGCGGTCGCGGGCTTCGGGAGCTGTCCCAGCGGTTCGGTCGGATTCATCGGATCGACGCTATCAGACATGTGTTACAGGAGCGTTACAGGGCTGCGCTTGCGAGAACGCCAACTCCCGCTGGGGGGAGTTGGCGCGTTGGCATCCGGTAGATCAAGCGCTCACGGCTTGACCTGCTTGGTGATGGCGGCCTTTTCCATCTCCACTACCTGCGCGGGCAGGGGAGCGTAAGAGAGCGCCTGAGTCATGGTCTGGCCCTTGTCCAGCATCCAGAAGAGATAGTCCTTCAGGATCTTCCCCTTGTTGGCATCCGTGGGACTGGTCGGAATCAGCAGCCAGGTGAAGCTGGCAATAGGATAAGCATCCTTGCCGGGAGGATTGGTGATCGACACCCGGAAATCGGCCGGCATCTTCACTCCCACCGCAGCCGCCGTCGTCGAGTCCAGACTGGCCTTGATGAAGTTCTTCGAGGAGTTCTGCACACTGCCGAACGGAATCTTGTTCTGCAGTGCATAAATCAGTTCAATGTAGCCGATGGAGCCGGGCAACTGGCGTATGGAGCCGGCCACGCCTTCGTTGCCCTTGCCGCCGATTCCTACCGGCCACTTCACCGAAGTGCCTTTGCCGACAGAGTTCTTCCAATCGGGACTAATCTTCGAAAGGTAATCGGTGAATATGTAGGTGGTACCGCTGCCATCGGAGCGGTGCGCCACCGTGATGCTCTGGTCGGGGAAATTCACCCCTGGATTCGCTGACGTGATCGCCTTGTCGTTCCACCTGGTAACCTTGCCCAGGAAGATTCCGGCCAAGGCGTCGGGAGTAAACTTCACCTCGCCACTGACTCCGGGGATGTTGTAGGCCGGCACGACCGAACCGAGCACGGTCGGAACGTGCAACACCTTGACCTTGGATTCCGCGATCTGCTGATCGGTCATAGGGCCGTCACTGGCGCCGAAATCCACGGTTCCCGCCTGCACCTGGCGAATACCGCCGCCGCTGCCGATCGACTGGTAATTGATCTCGATGTCCGAATGCTGGTTGTGATACTCGTTAAACCATTTGGAATAGATGGGGTAGGGAAAGGTGGCGCCGGCCCCGTTAAGCCTGGTCTGCGCAAAAGCGCAGCTCACCAGTACAGCGATGCAGAGGAGCACCCTGAGAGAGCGAATCACGTAGTTTCCTCCTGAGAATGGCCAGAATGAGTACCTAGTTGGTTTTACCTTCGGATTGTTACAACTCGGTTACATGGGGATAAATTTCGCGTGAACCTCTGCCCGATGGTCAGTCCCAGTGCCGGCGTTCCATCGCCCGCAACAGTTCGGCTACCAGAACCTGGCTAAACTCTTCCCGGCTGTCATCCTGAGCGACGAGGTCGCCGTGGCGACCGAGGAGTCGAAGGACCCCTATTACCGCCAGCAATCTTTGCTGTGTCAGGCGGCTCCACTGTGATTTCTCGCCGCTATAGGGGTCCTTCGACTCGCTGCGCTCGCTCAGGATGACAATTCAAAGCTCATGAATAATGCAGGCTAGTGCCTTACTTCGCGCTTCCCTGACGCCGCTTCAGATCTTCGATGAACATCTGCTCCATGGGCTTGTCGTAGGAGCGTAAGACGTGGCGGACGCTGTGTCCGCTGACCAGATGGCAAACTTCCTCCGCCAGATTCTTGGCATGGTCGCCGGCCCGCTCCAGCGACTGCGTCATGAATAGCACGTGGAAGCTCTCCTGGCGGGGAGCGCCATCGTGGTTTTCGATGTGGCGAAGAAAAACCAGGTTGCGCAGCCGATCCAGTTCCGCGTCGGAACGCAGCACCGTCAGCGCGCGGTTAAGATCACGTTCCCGGAAAGCATCATGCACATCGCCGAGCATTTTCTCCAGCCGCGAGGCCATTACGGTGAGATCGCGGATGTCCTGCAGTTCAATGCGGCTGCCCACTGCGGCGGCGCGATTGCTACAGTTCAGCAGCAGGTCGCCGATGCGCTCCAGGTCAATGATGAATTTAAGGCACGCCAGCAGTTCGCGAGCATGCTCCTCGTCCACCTTGGTGATGATCGAGGTCACGCCCTGATCAATGAGGCGATCGAGCGTGTCGAGTTCCTTCTCGCGCTCGCGGACCCCGTCCGACAGAGAAGGTACGCCGGTGGCGATTCCCTCGGCGACAATGCCGGCTGCAATCCGGGCCACGCGGCACGCCTGAAGGGTCTGTTCCCGCAACTCTGCGCAAATCGTATCCGGGCTGGGCGAGACCAATTCTGTTGAACTCATGATGGGACATCTCGATGCTGCACCCGAACCGATACGTCCGCGCCGATCCGATACCTGAAGCCGTCAGCGGATGAATGTGCGAGTTATGGAGTGAAGAATAAGTTGCGATTGTGAATTCTTGATGAAAGCTCCATGAAGTTCGCTTGAATTCACAGGCAGGCGTATTCAAATTGCATACGCCAGTTGCGCTAGGCGCTGACCGGCGCAGGCTGACGAGGCAAGGTGAAGTAAAACGTGGAACCGTGATTCAGTTCACTCTCCACATGAATCGTTCCGGAGTGGGCGCGCACAACATGTTTGGCGATGGCCAAGCCCAGGCCGGTGCCTCCCGATTCGTGCGAACGCGCTTTGTCCACCCGGTAGAAGCGCTCAAACAGCCGCGGCAGATGCTCGCTGGAGATGCCGGAGCCGAAATCGCGAACGTAGAATTGCACGCCTTCCTCGGCCTCACACGCCCCCACCAGGACCTTCCCGCCCCCGTCACCGTACTTCAGAGCGTTGTCAATCAGGTTAGAAAGCACCTGATGAATGGCATCGCGATCGACCGCAACGGTGGAAGTTGCCGTGTTCATCAATGACAGCTCGATGCCACGGCTGGCGGCCCGGTCTTTAAAGGTCTCGACGGCATCCTCCAGCAACTCGCGCGGCGTGGCCGGTTGGAGATTGAGTTTCTGCTCGCCGGACTCGACCCGCGCCAGGACCAGCAAGTCCTCGGTGAGGCGGGCCATGCGCATGGCGTTCTTGCGGATAATCTCCAAAAAATCACGCGCGCCCTCTCCCAGATCTGGGTTGTCGAGTAGAGTCTCGGAATAACCTTGGATGGAAGTCAGCGGGGTGCGCAGCTCATGCGAGACGTTGGCAATGAAATCGCGCCGGGTTTTCTCCACCCTCTCAACTTCCGTCTGATCATGGAGCACGGCAACCGCGCCGCCTCCGGGCATAGGCGCAGCCGTAACGTCGAACACCCGCCCCGAGAAAATCTTGGCGGCATTGGCCACGGTCACGTCACGCTTGTCCAACGCGTATTGCACCGCCGTCAGGATCTCGGGGTCACGCAACGATTGCACCAGCGGCGCTCCCAAGCGCAGTCCGCCCGGCAGCAGGCGTTCCATGCGCTGGTTGGCCCACAGCACGCGTCCGTCCGGCGCCACCGCAATCACAGCTTCCTGCATCGAGTTCAGCAGAGCTTCCAGCGTCTGGCGGCTGTTCTCAAGAGCGCGGAATCCGTCCTCCAACTTGCGCGCTGTCTTATCGAGCGCCGAGGCGACATGCGCGATTTCGTCCGTTGACTCCTCCTGAATGCGCGCCGAAAGGTCGCCCGTGGCGATACGTTCGGCGAAGTCGGTGATCCGAACCAGCCTGCGGCTGATGGAATACGTCGCCACCATCGCAAGGAACATCGCGATAAAGGCCGCGACCAGCGCCGCTTCCAGCAGGTCACGCCCGATGTGGCGATTGGCTTCCCGGATCATTGACAAGGGATAAGCCAGGCGCACGGCCCCGCCAGGAACCGGGACCGCTACATACAGTAATTCCACTCCAATGGTGTGGCTCAAGCGCGTGGAACTTCCCACCTGGCCATGCAAGGCGGCGATGAACTCCGGCCGAGTGGCATGGTTCTCCATCTCGTCGGGATTGGCCTCGGAGTCGGCCAGCACTTTACCCGAGGAGTCAATGACGGTCACCCGAGCGTCTGCGGCAACGGCGGCCTGCCTGGTAATTTGCGGGAGCGACGCCGGAGGAGCTCCCGCGACGCGGGAAGCAAACATCAGGGTCTTTTGCCGTAAAGAGGTCTCAATCTCGCCGCGCAGCATTCCCACCCAGGCATGGCGGAGGAGTACCGCCATGGTGAGGGTGCAAGCGACGATGATCAACAGCGCCGCCAGATACAACTTCAGGAAGATCCTGTTCTTCACGAATGGCTCGTCACGACTTAGGAATCTCGAAGCGGTAGCCCGCTCCCCGTACTGTCCTAAGATAACGCGGCTCGTCGGGATTCTCTTCTATTTTCTCCCGGATGCGGCGCACATATACGTCCACCGAGCGCGGGGTAACGTAATGCGTGTCGCGCCAGACTGCGTCGAGCAGTTGGTCGCGGGTGAATACCCGGCCGGGGTGGCGGGCCAGGAATTCGAGCAAGCGGAACTCGGTTGCCGTGGTCTGCGTCAACTGCCCACGCACCATCAGAGTCATGGCGCCGCTGTCAATCTCGATATCGCCGGCTTTCACAATCGCAGGCGCCAGCGGACGCTCAAAGCGTCGCAGCACGGCCCGCACCCGCGCCACCAGTTCGCGGGGGCTGAACGGCTTCAGAACATAGTCGTCGGCGCCGAGTTCGAGCCCCATCACCCGGTCGGCCTCGCTAGTCTTGGCGGTCAGGAAGATCACCGGCACCATGGCCAGCGCGGAGGTCTGGCGAATGCGGCGGCAAAGCTCCAGCCCGTCTCCGCCGGGAACCATGATGTCCAGAAGGAAAAGCGCCGGGGCTTGTTTCTCGGCTTCCGCAATCACGCCTGCGGTCGTGGCAAACGTTCGCACCCCGTATCCGGCGGCCTCCAGGTGGTGGCTGACCAGCCGCGAAATATCCGTGTCGTCTTCCACGGCAAAGATGGTTTGCTTCACGGCTGTATTGTAGCCGAGGGTAGGCGAGGGACTGTCATGTGTCGGTATCACAGCAATACAGTACACATAACTCTGTTACAGGATGATGAAACCGAGGCCGCGTATTCGGGACCGTATCTGCATTGGCACCGGTGCACGAGACGCGGAATCTCGTAACAGCAGTTCAAATCTATGGCGTTACCTTGCAAAAAAGAGAGCAACTTTCCGCCAAAGTTGAGTGTTACTATTTGGGGAAGATGGACAAACCATGGCGATCCTTCGGTTGCCCGCGATTGCGTTGGTGTTGCTCCTAGCAGGTTCTTTGTGCCCGGCTTCGGCCGGGGTTCGCCTGGGATCGGTTTCCGTGGGCGCGGGTTATGGATATTACGGCGGCCCAATCTGGCCGGGATATTACCCGCCTTTGTTTTACGACCCGTGGTTCGATCCCTTCTTCGCCTCTCCCGTGTACTTTCTTCCGCAGCCAGATAAGGGGCGGGTCAGCCTGCAGAGTCGCTACAAGGACGCCGACGTGTACCTGGACAGCGCGTACGCAGGAACTACTGCAACCCTGAAGAAATTCTGGCTGGCGCCGGGCGTCTACGAGCTTGAGGTCCGTCCGAAAGATCAGACCCCGGTGAAGAAGCACATTTATGTTCTGACCGGCAAAACGCTGAAGATTAACCTGGAGTAGGGCTTATGAATGGCTTCCGCGTAAGCGTGTTGGTGGCTGGTTTGTTAGCTTGCAGCTTGGCCAGTGGACAGACTCCACCGCCGCGAGAGTCGGCGGCTGCGTATCCCGCCTCCAAGGTGGAGTCGGTCTATTCCATTGGCGTGAAGAGGCTCTCCAAGACGCAAATTCAGAACACCTTTGCCACCCCTCTGGCAGACCGGTTTGTTGTTCTGGAAATCGGATTCTACCCGGCAAGCGGAAAAATCGTCACTCTGAAGCAGGCGGACTTTGCATTGCGCGCCACCGACGGCAAGGACACGATCGGTCCGGCAAGCCCCGAACAGATTGCCTCCATCTACCAGAGACGTCCGCCAAGCAGCCGCGATGTGACTCTCTATCCCACCGCCAATGTCGGTTACGAAAGCTATCCCGTCTATGACCCCACGAACCGCGCGAACCGCCGGGCCGGCGGGCCGATTTACGGCGCCGGCATGGGAGTTGGACTCGGCAGCACGACCTCAGCCGCCACCACAGATTCCGACCGCAAGACCATGGAGACCGAACTGCGCGATAAAGAGCTGAAAGACGGCGAGGTGTCGAAGCCGGCGGCCGGGTATCTCTACTTTCCCATCTCAAGCAAGGAAAAAGTCGAGTATCAACTGGAATACGATGGACAAGACGCCGTGGTCAGTCTCCCGCTGAAAGATCGCTAGAGCAGCTTCTGAATTGTTGGTGTATAGGGGTGGAGCACCGCTTCAGCGGGTGCGTGAGAACCTCTGCCGTCCCTACGGGACTCGGATTTATTTTCCGCTCTACTTCTTGGTGGGAGCCCCCGCATTTATGCGGGGGAAAAAGCGCTTCAGCGCTCCGGGAAAAAGTTGCACCTTGATCTTGCGCTTTAGCGCTGGGGATCGGAAAACCCGCGGCTAAAGCCCATTTTGAAATCTAACCCTCTCCCGCTGGACTAAAGTCCAGCTTCCCCCTGCTGAAGCAGGGGGCTCCCACCAAGTCCGGATTTTGCGTCCGAAGCCGAAGCGCCAGTCCCAATCCCCATCATTCAATGACCCGGATAGGTGGACCACGCGCGTGTCAGGTAGTCGGTCATGGTGAGCGAAAGCAGCAGGAACAGCCAGAACACGGCAGCGATCACGGTTGCCATGGTCAATTTTGGGCTGTAACGCAGATGCATGAAGAACAGGACCACCAGGGTCCCTTTGATGGTCGCGATGACCAGCGCCACCACGATGTTCATTGGCCCGATATCGACCATTGATACCAGGACCGTGGTGAGCGTGAGCACCATCAAAACGGCCCAAATTGCCACGTAGAGTCTCGCCGGGGCAATGTGGCCCACGGAGCCGGTTTCTTCGTTGTGTTCTGCGTGTCCTGCCATGTGCTCCTCGTTAGCCGCCGTGTTTCTTGCTGATCAGGTAGAGCATCGGAAAAAGATAAATCCACACCAGGTCAACAAAGTGCCAGTACAGTCCGACGTTTTCGACCGGGTTGTAGTAGTGCGGCGTGTAGGCGCCCATCAAGCCCGCAATCACCAGCCACGCCACCAGACCTATGCCAATCACCATGTGCAATGCGTGCAATCCCGTCATCGCCCAGTACAGGGAGAAGTAGATCTCAGTATGCTGGGCATCGGTCGCGGGATGTGCCGGGTCACCGGTTTCGAAATGGAAGTTCGGTCCGGGAAATTCGTGATTCACCCAGTGTTCGTGGTACTCCACCGCCTTGATGCCAAGAAATCCGAAACCGAAGAGGATGGTGATCAGGAGCAGGATAGCCATCAGCTTGGGTTTGCCCATCTGCGCCGCCCGTACTCCGAGCGCCATGGTCAGCGAGCTGCAAATCAGCACCGCCGTGTTGGTGGCGCCCAGAGTGATATTCATCTTCTGGCTGCCCTCGACGAACGCATGGTAATAGGAAGCGCGATACACCAGGTACGCACAGAACAGCCCGCTGAAGAACATGATTTCCGTCAGCAGGAACATCCACATCCCGAAGGAAGAGGTCTCCCGCTGCTGCTCCATGTCGGCAAAGTGGTGTTGCAGCGCGCGCTCAGCGACCTGAATATCGCCCATATCGCTAGTGGCCAACGGTGATCTCCTCCTGCGGCTGATGTTCGTAGTCGTAAGCTTCCCAAGTCACCACCGGGGTCTCGTCGAAGTTGTGGGTCGGCGGAGGCGAGGAGGTCATCCACTCCAGTCCTACCGCGTTCCAGGGATTCGGACCGGCGTCCTCTCCGTACCGCAGCGACCACACGAAGTAGATCATGGGTAAGACGTAGCCCACCGCCAGGATGGAGGCGCCCGCCGTCGAGAGCACGTTCAGCACCTGGAACTCCGGCGGATAAGCATGGTAGCGGCGCGGCGAGCCCATGTAGCCGAGAATGAACAGCGGAAAAAACGTGGTGTTGAAGCCGACGAAGACCAGCAGCGCCGACAACTTGGCCCAGGCCTCGGGATACATTTTGCCGGTGATCTTGGGCCACCAGAAGTGCAGCCCCGCCATGTAGGCCATGACCATGCCGCCCACCATCACATAATGGAAGTGCGCGATGACAAAGTAGGTGTCGTGG
>Ga0187880_1000679_pt1 | contig 27900 bp, 30 predicted proteins | sample June2016WEW_19_4_FD_132998 | JGI IMG/M metagenome (GOLD analysis project Ga0187880, IMG submission 132998) | Peatland microbial communities from SPRUCE experiment site at the Marcell Experimental Forest, Minnesota, USA - June2016WEW_19_40 | ecosystem: Environmental > Terrestrial > Soil >... | reverse complement strand
ATTCCTAAAGAAAAAATCGAGCCCCTCATCAAAGGAACCAGCCTTGAAAAATTCGAGTTCGTGGGCGACGACCCCAATTTTTTCCGAGAACAGCTCTTAGCTGAAGCCTCAGGGCAGAAACCCGTCGAAGTCGCGGCGGGGCAGCAGGCGGTCGGGACTGTTCCAGTTGACCACTCCTTCAACGTTAAAGGCGTCGGCGTCGTTGTGCTCGGCGTAGTTGCTTACGGGGCAGTGCAGAAACATGCAACCCTAAACGCGTTGCCAGCCGGGAAGTCGGCGCAGGTCCGCTCGATACAGAAGCACGACGACGAGTTTGACGTGGCGGGCGAGGGCGACCGCGTGGGGCTTGCGTTGAAAAACATCGAAGTCGAAGATTTGGATCGGGGCGTAGTTTTAACAAATGACCCGTCAATCAAAGTTTCATCTAAGCTGGAAACGCAAGCGTCTCTCGTGAAGTATTGGCAGATGCCCATTAAGGAGGGAATGGTCATGCACGTTGGCCACTGGACGCAGTTCGTAACCGCCAAGGTCGAAGCCGTCAGCGACGCGGGCGACTGGAGAAAACCATCGTTGACCTTAACGCTGGATAAACCGCTTGTCTACCACCCAAATGATAAAGCTGTCCTGATGTATTTGGAGGGCACCAAGCTCCGAGTGGCAGGGAACCTGACGCTATCTTAAATAAAACCAGTAGCATGCATTCAGTTTGGAGAATCGATTTGCCTAAGAAAATAGCTCAACATGACCCAGCGCCTCTCGAACGCCTATTTGGCTCATCCACGGCGCGGTTAATTGATTTCTTTACGCTATACGGTCAGTGGGACTACTCGAAAACAGACATAGCTGAAAACGCCGAAGTCAGCGTACGAACAGTTGCACGAGCTATTCCCTTCTTGGAAGAGCACGGAATGATAAAGAGGACTCGGATGGTAGGCAACGCGGAAATGTACCAGACCAATAAGCAAAGCCCCATAATGCAGTATTTGAGCAAAGCTTCGCTGGCAATTGCAGATGTCGATGTGCGTCAAGAATTGAAGCGCCAAGGCTGCCTAAAAGAAGCTCAAACGAAGCAACATGAGATTAAACAAGTTGCCAAATAGCCTTACTTAAAGACCTGATTCTTATACATTACAAAAACAAGAGTTACCGCGAAGGGCTGCTTCTCTTTCCGCCGCGACTTTAAGCGCTAAAACCAAAATCGTATAGAAAATCTTAAGTTTCTCTTAATTTGTTAGGAAACGCTAAACTTCGGTTCGGACAGCGGTTTAGCGATTGTAACCAAAGCAACCGCTATGTAGGTATGTAAAGATTTCACTTGTTTAATTAACGGTTTGATATGAAAAAGATTTATTAATTGTAAACTACAAACTCGGCAATACCTTGAAACCAAAGAAGACTCCCTATTTGCAAACTCCAGATGTTCAACCAAACGATAGAAAAGGGTTTGCAGGTGTTCTTGGGGGAAAGCTGCGTTTTTTGGTTGTTTTCGCTGTTATTTACGGGTTAGTGTTTATTAATTATATTGACATTGCCTCGTCAGGTTTAGTGTACGGTTACCATTTATGGCTGGTTTTGATGTATTTTTTACCGTTCGTCGGCTTTTCAATGCTTAGCCTAAAGAATTGGAAGCTGACGGTTGGGTTGGGGCTTATCGCGTCGCTTATGAATGACGTGTTCTATCACTTCATGCAATACCTCGTTGGTTTGCCTACCAACTTGTCACGTTCCTACGATCTGTGGCTTATTCCCCAGAATGCACTCCTATTTCACATGAACTTAGGTTTCGCTGATGTACAGGTTATGTCATGGATGATGGCACTTTCCATCTACCTCAGAATCGCTGTTGTCGTCGGTTTGTTATGGAACTGGAACCTTGCAGGAAAATCCCCGATGGTAAGAAACGAAGAAGCGACCCCCAGGCTGGGTTTAGGTGGGTTAAATCGGATACCTTCCCGAATAAAACGCTTGCATAAACCTCACTCAATCAAGAATTTCGCGAAGAAAAAAGCGTCCACAAAAATGCTTGGTGACTGATACTCGTCAAAAAAGAAAGCATAAATTAAGAACGCCCTCACCCATAAAAGCGGAAAAATTATGTATCGAACTGGCGTTGCAAACCTGCCGCTCCACGGAGGAGACGCGCCCGCCTGGCTGACCGTGCGAATGCGTAAGCTAGCCAAGGAGATAGCCAGCATCATGATTGAAGAGCAGGGCACGGCAAAGTTTATCGAGCGCCTGTCTGACCCGTACTGGTTTCAAGCTTTCGGCTGCGTCTTAGCCTTTGACTGGCACAGTTCGGGTGTAACAACGGTCGTCACAGGCATCCTCAAAGGCGCTCTGTCGCCTGAAGAGCACGGCATCGCGGTCTGCGGCGGCAAAGGCAAAACCTCAAGGAAAACGCCCAGCGACATTGCTTTGGCAGGGGAAAAATTCGGCTTTTCAGAAGAAACCATCAAAACTCTCACTTACAACAGCAAAATGTCTGCGAAAATAGACAACACCGCCATCCAAGCGGGATACCAACTGTACCACCACGCGTTTCTTGTCACTCGGGATGAAAAGTGGGCGGTCATACAGCAGGGCATGAGCGAGGAGGACCACTCGGCAAGGCGTTACCATTGGCTATCCGACAAAGTAACTGACTTCGTTATTGAACCAGAAAACGCCATAGTAGGCGACGTAAAACGACAAAGTGCCCTAAACATGGTGGCAAAAGACAGCGAAGGCTCCCGTAAGGCTTCGGTTGATTTGGCTAAAGAACCCACCCGCAAACTCATGAACCTCATCCAATCCGCCGCCAAACCACTGAACCAAGCCTCGCTGCAGAATTGGCTTCCCAAAACGGTTGAGGGTGACCCGTGGCAGCAAACCCTCAGCAGCCTTAACATGCCCCGCAACATTAACTGGGATACGTTGAGCCGAGCATACGAGTTTCAACCACGAAACTACGAGGAACTGCTAAGCGTCAAAGGCGTGGGGCCAGCAACAGTCCGTGGTTTAGCGTTAGTTGCGGAGTTGATTTACGGGGAAAAGCCCAGTTGGGAAGACCCAGTCAAATTCAGCTTCGCATTCGGAGGCAAAGACGGTGTCCCGTTCCCGGTTGACCGTAAAGCAATGGACGAATCAATCCAAATCCTCAAACAATCTGTGCATGAAGCCAAAATCGGTGAGAAAGAAAAATTGCGTTCGTTGGAGAGGTTAAGGCGGGTCGTTCCCGAAAACGCAAACTCGTAAGCTTGAACCTTTCTTTAAAAACGAATAACTTTTATTGTTGCAGGTTCACTTATTTGCCCTGTGCCTGGAGGTGGGGTCGTAGTCCAGCCAGGCTAAGACGACGGGCTCCAGAAAGCAAACATATAACGGGTTTGCTGACTCCGCGAGGAGAATGACGAATTTCCGGAGCGGTCTTGAAGAAACCCGTAAAGAACGGCTTCGCACTGTTCTTGGGTAAAGGTCGTCGGTTCAAATCCGGCCGGCCCCACCAAATCTTTTCTGTCTTGTAAAAACGGGACTTAGCTTTTTTTCATGACTGTGCTTATCAAAGTCGGAGTAGTTTCAAAAATATTTTTATTATAGTTCTTTAGCTATAATACTATAGTCAAAATGAAGTTGAAGATAATGAACAACGGAACGGTTCTGATCTTAGATACGATAGCATCTCACTTAGGGGAGTCGCTGTCAATTAGCCAATTAACTGAAAAGATCAAGGAAAAGCATGGAACCGCCTACTATTCAAATACTTACAAAAAGCTCAAGGAACTACAAAAAGAAAAAATATTACTTATCGAAAGCCACGGTAATAGCTCGATCATAAAGCCAAATTTCGAAAACTCCTTAACTGTTGACCGCTTAGTGGAAATGGAAATTGAAAAGAAAATTGGCTTTTTTAAAACAAGGAATCACCTATCAACTGTCATAGAGGATTTGAAGGATACTGTTAGCGACAGATATTTTGTCAGGTCCATTTGTTCCATTGACCCCTTAAGGAATCTTCAACTGAACAGGTTTGAATTACTTTTTATGCTTCTGTCGCCCGCTGACGCCGAACGTGAGACAATTCAATTGTATAAGGATACGCTGCGCTTGCAGAATAAATACAATTTGAGAATTGACAGCCTAATTTTGACTGAAAATGATTTTTCATCACTCATACGATCAAATGAGATAAACCCTCTCAGAGAAGCAATAGCTAACGAAACAGCCATCTTATACCCTGAAGCGTTTTGGGGCAAGATAAGGGAGATTTCTCAAGAGAGCACCATCAAAGTTATACAAAAAGAAACTAAACCGAGCAAGATTTCAGAGTCTGACTTGGTGGGCAATCTGTACAGGTTTGGTTACAAGGAATTTGGGTCAACGATAGCTGAATCAAGTAAATATTGTGTCGAATACATCGTGACGGCTTTGCTCCTGTCTGGCGACGCGAGAAGGATAGATGCAATCCCAATAGTCTTGTCAAAAAACAGCTTCAAAGAGAACATGTTAGCCTTCTTGAGCCAAAAATACAGGACTGCCGGAAAACTTTTGGGGCTACTAACGATACTGCAGAAAGTCTCGCCAAATGAACAAGTTGAGAGGGCGATTTCAATTTTGCGAACATTTGGTGAAAAAGAAATACCGGGCAATGAAAATAGCATAATCCGTAACATGGAGTTGTACGATGCCATCAGATAAGAAACTGGACAAAAACGAATTATTCAGTCTGCTGAAGGTTTTTGATGAAGAGGCATCTAAGAATATTTGTCTAGTTGCGGTAGGTGGCACGGCAATGACACTTTTAGATCTCAAGCTTTCCACTAAGGATATAGATTTCACCGTTCCAAGCGCCGATAAACCCGAGTTTGACAGAGTTAGAAATGCAGTGCCACACGGCTACAAGATAGATGTTTGGACAGATGGAACAATTTTTTGCATTACTCTGCCAGATGATTACATAGACCGCAGCATCGACATAATAAGTTACAAGAAAATTCATCTGAAGGCACTGCACCCCCTTGACATAGTCGTCAGCAAAATAGCGAGGCTTGATAGCCATGACATCGAAGACATCGGTGTGTACATCAAAAATACAATATCAGCAAAGAAGATATACAAAAAAGAGCAGCAACAGCGATCTATGTTTCTAAACGGGAAGACTATGAATACCAAGTTAAATGGGTTCTGGAAAACCTTTTCTCATGCTGAATCAAGCGTTTAAGAAGAACCCTACCAAATTTTCTTTCATTGAACGTCGAGGGGCTTCCCAAAATCATCAATGGTATAAATGGGACAGATAAAAAAACAGATTTACGACTAAAAAACCAGCAAATTTCTTAATGCGTTTTAAGTTTGGCGATTTCTTTTTCTGTCGCCGCAAGCTCCTTTTGCACCATAGCCATAACCTCTTTGAAGTGTTTCTGCTTTTGCTTCAAACTTTCTAAGTCTTCTTTGGATTCTGGCCTGTTCTCATTTAGAAACGCGTCGAAGGGACTGGGCATCATAGGCATTGAAGCCTTTTTCGGTTCCACGTTTAGCACGTCTCTTGCGAATTCTTGAAAAAGCGAATTCATGCCGCTTGCGAGTTCACTCTGTTTGACCATGGCACTTCTGAGTATGGCTTCCCCTGTTTCCGTGATTCTGTAAACTTTTATTTTTCGGTTCTTTACCGTGGACCAGTCGCCCACTATGTACCCGGCTTTTTCAAGGTCTCTCAGTATCGGGTACATGCCGCCCGCTGTCGGCTTCCAGAAACCTCTGGTTTTGTCTCTGATTTCCTTCATTATTTCGTAGCCGTGTGCTGGCCGCTTGTTCAGGATGATTAGTGAGGCTACTCTGATGTACCCTTTCTGGGCTTCCTTGACCCAGTTGCCCGTTGTTTTCTCTTGCTCTTCAAATGTCATTTGTTGTTTCCAAAACCATATTCTATTAACGGAATATTTATATTTTGCTTAAACATATTGCAACGAATTATATTTCAACATATGCTGGTGCCAAGTTGGAACAGAAAAACGAAACGGAAACCTATCAGTCAAACGAATCAATCATCTCGGTAAAAAACCTTACCAAAATGTTCGGCGATTTCGTAGCGGTGGACAGCATCTCATTCGACGTGAAGAAGGGCGAAATCTTCGGGCTGCTCGGCCCCAACGGCGCAGGCAAAAGCACGACGCTGCGCATGCTCTCCACGTTAGCCCGTCCCACAAAGGGAACGGCAACCATAGGCGGATTCGACATCGTTAAGGAGGACACGGAAGTCAGGAAACTGATAGGCATAGTTTCAGAAAAAATGATAATGTACAATCGCTTGACAGCCAGGGAAAACCTGGTGTTTTTCGGCAGCCTCTTCAACCTGCCCAAGGACGTTTTAAACAAGAGAATAGACGAGTTGCTTGAGCTGGTTCAACTCACCAAATGGAAGAACGCTCAGGTAGGCACGTTTTCGACAGGCATGAGACAGAGGATGAACGTGGTTCGTGCGCTGCTGAACATGCCGCAGGTGCTCTTCCTTGACGAGCCGACCCTCGGCTTAGATCCCCAATCGTCCGTTGAAATCCGAGAGTTCATTAAGAAACTCAACAGGGAAAACGGAACTACCATAATCGTGACGACTCACATGATGGTGGATGCTGATCTGCTGTGCGACCGAATCGGCATAATGGATCACGCCAAAATCGTGGCGCTTGACACTTCAACTAACTTGAAAAAGACAATTTCGGGAGCGGATACAACAATATTAAAACTTGAAATCGGAAACCTGTCACCCCAAATAATTGAGGCAATCCAGGATTGCAATTGCGTAGACAGCGTTACTCAGGAAAACACGTTGCACTTGAAAGTTATCAGCCATGGTCAAGAGGCGTTCGACTCTGTAATTGATGCAATAAGAACATCGGGCGGAAAGATTAACTCCATGGAAAACCTTCAGCCAACCCTTGAGGACGTGTTCCTGCATATTACTGGTCATCAGGTAAGGGACAGCGCAGACCAGAAAATCCCCATGGAACAGCATAAGCACTACGGGGCTGCACCAAGCAGGATAAGGTGATAGCGATGGGAGCAAAAAGTTTACTTTCGCATTCCTTCCGCATCGCTTGGAAAGACCTGACAGAACTGTTTAGGAACCGTTTGGGTCTGGTTCTGCTTATACTCATGCCGCTGTTCATGATGGCGATGATCGGCTTCATCTACCCATCCAGCAACACAACGATAAGCAATATGCCAGTTGCCGTGGTGAATCAGGATTCAGGCTTCAACGGCTTGACCCAGCCGAGCCAGTTCTTCATAAGCACCCTGCAGGGCATAAACAGTCAAACTCACATGCTGAAGCTTTCAAACGCCACAAGCTTAGACCAAATCAAATCTGATATTCAGAACAGCAAGATAGACGGCGGCATAATCATACCCAGCAACTTCTCAACCTGCATAATCAACGGCGAACAAGGAACCCTAATTATCGTTACAGACCAATCTAACCCGACGGTTTCCGCTGAACTGGAAGGCGCTTTGTCAGGTGTGTTCAGCGAGATGGGCACGGCTCTCGCACAGCATAACGTTCAAGGACTCTCAGCAGCCGTAACAGCTAACGAGTCTCTCGCAGTAGTGCAGCCCTACATCGTGAAAACGGAAGGGGTTGTTCCTGGAAACCAAAGCTACTTCAACTTCATTGCCCCTGGAATCATGGCGATGACAGTTATGATGAGCGTCATGACTGGGCTTCCTGTGGCAATATCTCAAGAGAAGGAAGTCGGCACCATGGACGGCATGATGGTTGCGCCAATCAACAGGTTATCCATCATTCTAGGAAAAGCTTTAGGTCAGACCGCTCGTGGCTTAATTCAAGGGGTCATAATAATGGCGTTGGCTATCGGGCTATTCGGGGTCGCAGTCCACGGAAGCATTCTACTTGTGTTTGGTTTGCTCTTGCTGGGCGTATTTTCATTCGTCGGCTTAGGCATCGTGTTGACGTCCCTCGCTAAGGATCAGGAAACGGCGCAGATGATGATGATGACGCTAATGTTCCCAATGATGTTCCTCAGCGGAGTAATGTTCCCACTACAGCAGATGCCATGGTACATGCAAGACATAGCAAAATTCCTTCCGCTAACGTATGCTGCTGATGCAATGCGAAAAGTCATGGTGCTAGGCGCAGGAGTCCCCGCCATCTCCAACGACCTGATTATCATGATCGTGTTCGGTGTAGTCATGATTGCAATCGCTGTTCCGCTGTTCAGAAGAATGATGACCAGGTAAACGGAGGCACATGCACGAGTACCCTTTGCTCCAAATGCCCTTTCTTTCAGCTTGCCCCGCTGATAAGACGCAAGAACGCACGCAAGAGGTGCCGCATCGAACCGCAGCGGCAGCTGCGAATCTACGAGTGCAAAGACTTCCCGAAAAAAAGGGCGCTCACTTGGAATCGATAAGCGATAATTTGGCAGGCACATTCGCTTGTAGCTAGGCTTTATAAGCGGCGCGGTAATTTGTGCTCGGGAGATGTCGTTATGTCTTTAGGCGATGTTCCATCGATTGAGGCTGTCAAGCTTACAAAACAGTTCGGTTCATTCGTAGCAGTTTCAGAATTGAACCTCAAGATAGAAGGCGCGAAATGCGTCGGTTTCCTGGGTCCAAACGGCGCGGGAAAAACAACCACGCTTAAAATGCTCACGGATTTGATCCGTCCTTCTTCCGGGGAAGCTCTGATAAACGGCATAAACGTTCACACTAACAAGAAGGCGGCGTTGGCGTCTGTCGCTGCGATAATTGAGACGCCTGAAATTTACCCTTCACTGACGCCCCGCGAAGCGCTGACAATGATTGCTGAATACAGAGGAGTTCCAGCATCAGAAATTAAAAAGAGAATAGAAGAAGCCGTCACCGAAGTCCATATGAACGAATGGATCGATAAGAGAGTAGGCAAGTTCTCCAAAGGAATGAAACAGAGAATTTGCATTGCCTCCGCAATTCTCAGTGACCCATGTATCCTTCTTCTCGATGAGCCCACCAACGGGCTTGATCCTAGAGGCATGAGTGAAGTCAGGGAAATCGTTAAATCGCTTAAGGGCAAGAAAAGATTGGTTTTCATGAGTTCGCATCTTCTCAGCGAAGTTTCAGAGGTATGCGACGAAGTCGCCATGATTGACCATGGCAAGCTAATCGTGTATGATACAATTTCAAATGTGACTTCCAAATTTTCCGGAGGAGCAAACATGGTTGAAGTTGAACTTCTGCGTCCCATTAATCCCCAATTAGTGACACAGAAGATCGCAAAACTTTCCAATGTGACTTCAGCGGAGCAAACAAATGATACAAACCTGCGGATACGGTTTAGCGGAGGCTTGGATGCGCAAGAAGGGATTCTCTCTGATTTGGTAAAAATGAATATTGGAATTATAAGTTACAGAGTAGCGGCTTCAGAACTCGAAGATGTGTATCTTAATTTGATTAAGGAGACGGTGTGATAAGTATGAACGAGACAGAATCAATCGGTGGCAATAAAGTGCCGAGCAGCATGGCGCAAGTCGGCATATCAATGAAGTACACGTTTCTCGAATACATTAGGTCGCGACGTTTCCTAATAATGCTGATTATTACTCTTATAATAGCAGCGCTTCTTACCATCATAGTGGCTTGGCGGCGTCCTGCAGGTTTTCTGGTTTCAAACCTCGGGTTCTATTCCAGTTGGTGGGGTTTGTCAGTAACCTTTGTAATTATTCTGGCTGGAATTTTCTTCGGAGGGGACGCCATTTCAGGTGAGTTTCAGAATAAGACGGGTTATTTCGGGATTCCAAACCCTGTTAGACGGTCGTCAATATACATTGGGAAGTGGTTGGCGGCTTTCTTGGCAGCAACTGCAATATTCGTCTTGTACATGGTGATTACAATCGCCAATGGAGTTTACTATTCAGCTACAATAGCCGGTTTTGGCACAGGTCTGCCGTATCAATTCGGTTACTCTTTGCTTTTCGCATGGATTTATCTCGCGGCTGTCATGGGATTGGCGTTCTTTTTCAGTTCAATGTTTAAGAGTAGCTCCATATCCATTCTTGTAACGGTTATCCTCTTACTGTTCGGATTCACGCTAATTCAAGAACTGGTCTCAGATCTTGTCGGGATTGAACCATGGTTTATTCTAACCTATGGGGCAGGGATAATAGGCAACATATTGCAATCTCCTTATCCCCCCGCCAAAACCGTGACAACTACGCCGTTCGGTCATGGTCGTACATTTACCACCACTACATTCGCCGCCTCGGTTCCCCAAGGACTCGCAATCATAGGAATATACTTCATCGTCACCACAATCTTGGGACTACTATTATTTGAAAGAAAAGAATTCACTTAAGTGAAAACCCGCTGGGATTTCGTCAAAATGAATCCCGGCAAACCACTTTTTAATTTTACCTTCGCCTATTTTGCCCTCCCAATTTCAGAAGTGCCAAGTTTATTGCAATTGCTTAGGCATCGTTGAAGTCGTGGTTGATAGTAAAATTTAACTACTAAAACATACTAAGGCACGGTCTAATGAGAAGACTTCCGCTTCAGCTATTCAGTTCGGTATGCACGAACCCTGCGCTCATGATGAGCTTCAGCAGAGGAGCCTATCGTGAATTTGTCAAGTCGAAACTGGACTACGGGAACGAAGACGGAAGCAGTTCCTCACTTTGGCTGCTGAGCCTACGAATCACGCACCGCTGCAACCACAGATGCGCCATATGCGCGCAGTGGGGGCAAAGCGGGTACAACGCAATGGATGATACGCCGAAAGTTGCGGGAGAAGTTCCAGTTGAAGTTTACAAGAAAGTCATAGATGAAGTGGCGCCCAAGAAGGTTCACGTTTACATAACGGGCGGAGAACCCTTCCTTTACCAGCCGCTGGTTCCGCTTGTCAACTACATCAAAAGCAAGGGTCTGACGGTTCAAGTCGTGACAAACGGAGTCGGACTGGAACGGAACGCGGAAACCATCGTTGACAACGGGTGGGACATGATATGCGTCTCTTTTGACGGCCCAAGAGAAATCCATGACAAATGCCGAGGAGTCCCAGGAGCCATGGACACAGCGGTCAAAGGGTTGGCCGCGATTCAACGGATAAAGAGGGAGAAGAACAAGAGGAAACCCGCCATCTTCACGTTGACGACAATCTCCAGCAACAACCAGTACGCGCTGGTTGACACGGTGAAGGAAGCCGAGAAAATCCACCCAGGCGGCATAGTGATCTATTATTCTTGGTTCACCCGAGAATGGATTGGACAGGTACACACGAAAATAGTTAACGATAAACTGGGGATAACTCCTTTCGCTTGGAAGGGCTACGTGCGCGACACAACAACCTTGGACATAGACGCCATCGTTGAGCAGGTTAAGAAGATAAAAAGCCAAAAACACAAAAGTCACGTTCTTTTCGTACCCGACCTGAGAATTGAGGACGTTCGAGCGTACTATGAGGAACCTGAAAACTTCTTCGGCTACAAGAAATGCGTTGCACCTTGGTTCCAGCTTGACGTGATGCCGAACGGGGACGTAGTGACATGCAGGGATTTCCCAGACTTCGTCACGGGAAACATCATGGAATCACCTATCCTCGACATATACAACAGCGAGAAATACCGCAAGTTCAGGCGCGCCCTAAGAAGCTGCGATAACGGCGTTTTTCCAATTTGCTCCAGATGCTGCGGCTTGATGGGGTACTAAAAAATGCTTTTCCCGTCCACGGTGAAACAAGCGTGGGAACACGAGAAAGCCGTCTTGATTAACCTCTTGAAAAAGGGTTGAATTATGATTGGGCCCGTGGATGTCGCCATTCTCACAAAGAACAGCGCGGTGAAGCTGAGGGAATGCATCAACTCTGTTTACTTGAACGTGCCCGTTAAGAACCTCATCGTGGTTGACGGCTTCTCTACCGACGCCACCCCAGCCATAGTGGAGGAGTTCCGACGGCAGCGCGGCAACGTCATCTTCATCCAGCAGGGGGGGACAAGAGCCAGCGCGAGGCAAACGGCGATTAAACTGGTGAAAGGCGACTGGTTCATGTTTGTAGACAGCGACGTTATCCTTTCAAGAAACTGGTTTGCCGAAGCAGAAAAACAAGTCAGAGATGACGTGGGCGCAATCTGGGGAATCGAAATCTGGTCGGTTCTGCAGGGAAATGACATACTGCCCCTTTTCGAGAGGGTTACATTGAAGATTTTCGAGAGGAGAGGCGGAACCCACGACATGTTGATCAGGCGGAAAACGGTTGAGGACATCAAGATACCGTATCAGCTGCACACGTACGAGGACGCGTACATCAAATCGTGGATTGAGAAAAAAGACTTCAAGGTGCTCGGCGTCTACGAGCCTCACTGCATCCACTTCCGTGCGGACCAAGTGTGGACCGCAAAAAAACACGTTGAACTCGTGGTCACCGACCTAAAATTCGCCGTTCCCCGCCCGACACTTCTGCTGCCCTACCTGTTCTACTCGTCAGTAGTCACCTATCAAATCGTCATAAGCAAATTCAAGAGAAAAAACTAAAAAAACAGAGAAAAATGCAATCCCAGCGGAAATCCCATGGCAAATTTAGACGTTTGCCTAAATCTTTTAAGGACAATCAGCCTCAGCGCAAAGTTAAGGCGCCTTCCAAAATCCTCTTTTCAGGAACAGCCAGCTGCTCAGCCAACCAGGCTTTGAGAATGGACGAAAATTCTGGAAGACAACCCGTGTAAGTGACGATCTGGTTGTTCTTCAACGCGTTTGCCTGAAAAACTTTCTCGTCTTCTTTAAAGCTGAACGTCACCGTTTGAGCCCCAAAAGCCAAACTCTGGAAGTCTTCCCACCTTGCACACCGCAAAACAACCGCAGGCCCCTGAATTGCGCTGGCAGCCGCTGTTTCACCCGTTCGCTCCTTGGCTTCGGCAGGGACAGCAGCTTTGGGAGCGCTTGACAAGATGCTGATTAGGCTTGCCATTTCTTTCTGCAGATTGTTTATTTTTTCCTCGATTTTCTCCATTCTGCCGCCTAACTTGCCAGTTTCGCCAATTTTCTCAGTGACGACGGATAATTCTTTGATGAGTTTGTCGAGGTCTTTCTCGTGCTCTTTGAGAACGTTCACTATGAAATCCAAAGCTTCTAACGTATCATCCCTAGATGGAGAGTCGTTTGCCATGTTGCCAGTCAGGCCTCTTTGACGAGTTGTTTGGCGTATGTAACCGCCAAGGTTTCCCTTAAGTTGCCGTCGCTCTCCTAGAAGGAGTGATGTGTGGATAAACTTATGCTTGTTGAACTCAAGCGGGCATGCGTTTATGAAACTGTATCGTTGTTTTCTGTGCCCTCGGAAAAGCTTTGGGAATAACCCTAAAATATGTTCAAGCCAAGAACTTAACCTAAGCTGATGGTCATTGGGGCAATCTTCGAGTCTTGGGCAGTTACGTAAGAAAGCGCCGCAGCTAATTGCCATAGCCATCGCCATAATCGTTGTCCTCTACTTCGTGCTTGACTTTTTGGATGACGTCGTCATCGAGGGCGCCCCAGTGACAAGCGAGCCCATCATCAGCCTCATCCTTTCCATAGTGCATGGTGTGACCTCAACCGTGCGGGTTTTCGGGTACCCAGGCATCTTCGCTTTGATGCTGCTTGAAACAAGCTCAGTTCCTATTCCCAGCGAGGTTATTCTTCCTTTCGCGGGCTACTTGAGCTTCATGGGGCAGCTTGACTTTTGGATGATTGTGGCAGTGGCGACCTTCGCAGGAATATTTGGGTCTTTAATCGACTACTACATCGGGTACAAAGGCGTCCAATCCCTCATCAAACATAAAATCTTGGGAAAAGTCATCCTTTCAGGAGCCCAACTGGAAGTCGCGGAGAAGTGGTTTGACAAAAACGGCGGCTTAATGGTTTTCACCAGCCGCCTCATTCCTGGCTTCCGAACCACCTTTTCGTTCCCAGCTGGGGCAGCGAAAATGCCGCTGAAAAAATTCCTTATCTTCACTACTGCAGGATGCTTATTGTGGAACATAATTCTGGTTTATTTAGGCGTGTACCTCGGTCAAAACTGGACGCTGGTTGCTGGAGTATCTCGTTACATACTTGTGGCGGCTGTAGCGGGAGCGGCAGTTATAGTTGCAATCTACCTGCTTGTTAATAGAAGAAAAAAGGCAGCAGCAAAAACTATGTGAACCCAACCCCGAAGGCAGTTAGCCTCATGTTAGTTTGGTGATTTGTGGTTTCACGTCGCCTTCTAACCCGAGGACTTTTGCTTCCTGAACCTGCAGCATGCAGTCAACGTTTGAGGCTTCGTTGAACGGCTTGTAATCAATCATGCTCAGGAATGCGGCGTCGATTGACACGGGCGAGTTGGACGCGAAGATGCCGACGTCTTTCATGACTGGTTCGCCGGGCATTGGCAGGCAGTCGCAGTAGGGCGTGATGTCTTTGGCGAAGCTGACAAATGATACCTTGCCGGCTTTGAAAGTCGATAGCACGCCGTAAGCGGCTGATGCAAGCGCCCTGAGGAAATCGTCTTGGTGAGTGAAACTTATAGCTTCCATGGGGCAGCCGTGCATGCACATTGGGCAACGCATACAAAGAGGCGACGTGTTGTGGGCTTTTCCCTCAACGATGTCGGGCAGATGCAACTCGCAAATTTCCTTACATTTGCCGCAGCCGACACATTTGGACTGGTCAATTTCGAGGCCCACGGTCCTATGCTGACGAAGTTTGCCTACGCCTGGGCAGCAGCCCATGCCGAGGTTTTTTATGGCTCCTCCGAAACCGCTGAGTTCATGACCCTTATCATGCGAAACAACAATCATGGCGTCGGCTTCCGCAATCATTCCTGACACCTCGATTTCGCTGAGAATTCCCTTTGTTGGGACGACTCGGTAGTTTTCGCCTTTCAACCCGTCTGCTGGGAAAAACGGCGCCATGCAAAAGCCGTTGGTTAACGCGTTGACTGTGTGGTCGTAGCCGTTGTGGCGGTTGGCATGGTAGAGCGTGTTGGAGTCGGTTAGAAAGGGTTTTCCGCCTGCCTCTTTAACCCTGCGAACTATCTCATGGACAAAAAACGGTTGGACATAGTATGGGTTCCCAAGCTCGCCTACATGCAATTTGACAGCGACGAGATCGCCTTTCGACACGCAGTCAAAGGTGCCTGCCTCATCGTAGAGGCGGTTTGCCTCCTCCAGCAGGTTACGCGATGGGTCCCATGGAACTAAATGAACGGTCATGACTTTTTCACCTGCATTCTATCAGTCTACCAACTTAATATAAATATAATTCCATGGTTATGTGCTTAACCATTCAGGATAGAAAAAGGCGATCCTTTCAGGTCGTTGCGCAACTTGGGAACACTTGAATGCCACGGGTTAACGAAGGTTTACGAGGACCACCGCAAAGCCTTGGAGAACGTCACTTTCACAGTGGAAACCAGCGGCATCTTCGGGTTAATCGGCAGAAACGGCGCTGGAAAAACCACGCTTATCCGAATCCTCGCCACCGAGCTTCAACCCACCGCGGGAACCGCAAGCATCAACGGCTTTGACGTTCTAAAGCAGGAGGGTAGGTTGAGGGAGAAAATTGCGATTGTCCCTCAGGAAGCCAGGGTCATAAGGTGGATGACAGCTAAACAAGCTGTTTTATCGTATCTTCTTTGGCGTGGTTACAGCTACGGGGATGGGAAGAAGCTTGCCGACGAGTCGCTTGCGAAGCTTGGGTTGCAAGAATACGCTAACGTTTTGACCAGCAAACTTTCGGGTGGCACAAAAAGAAAAGTTCTGATAGCAATGGTCATGGCATCAGAAGCAGAAATAATTTTTCTCGATGAACCCACAACGGGTTTGGACCCGATTTCAAGGCGGGAGCTATGGGAGATTCTTCGAACGCTGGGCAAAGAGCGGTTTATTTTTCTTACAACTCACTACCTTGAAGAGGCAGAGCAACTTGCGGATAAGATCGCGATTCTTAAGGATGGAAAATTGGTTTCACTCGGGACTCTTGCAGAGCTCAGAAAAACCGCAAAATACCAGTACAGCATCAAACTGCCTCCTAAAGTTCAGGTTCCCCTGTTGAAAGACGCAGAGGTCACCACGGACAAAACAGGGGTCACGCAGATTATGACCAACGAGGATGAAGCGTTCCGTTTAGCCAAGACGTTTGCTGAGCAATCGGTAAAGTTCTCGATTACACCCGTCACTTTGGATGACATTTTCTTCTACCTTGTCGGGCAAAAAGCGAGGGATGAATAACTGAAACGCAGTAAACTCAGCCAAATTCTAGCTGGAATTCTGGTAAATGCCATTTACGAAATGGTAAACTACCCTATCGTTTTGTTAAGTGCTGTTATCGCCCCGTTTTCGATTCTTATTGTAATTACCTTCGTAAGCCATGGCGCTCTTTTCGGAACTGCGATTGAAGGCGGGTTGATAATGACTTTCTTTTCAGCGGGAATTTCACTTCAATCGGACCTTTCCCACTTAAAAAACGACTTCAAGCTTCAAGACATGATTGTGAGTTCGCCGACAAGCCCAGCCTTATACATGACGGGGATGACTCTTGCGGAGATAGTTTACTCAATCCCTTCTTTAGCTATCCTTCTTGTGCTTGCAGGAATCTACTTGCAGCATTCGCTTCTTCAAATAGCAATCTTATCCCTTGCGTTATTGCTGATGTTTGCTATTTCAGTGGCTTTAGGCTTTATGCTGTCCACGTTCTCAAATGATGTGGTTCAGAGCTACGCGTTCTCCAGGTTGCTTTCGCTCCTGTTTACCACGGTGCCGCAGTTTACTATCCGATAACCTATGTTCCTGCGCTGTACAGATACATCGCTTACCTGTCGCCGACAACGTATGTGGCGGAAATCATACAGTCAGCAACCGGCTATCTTACAATTCCAGTCAGCCTGGTAATTTTGGATTGGGTAGTTCTTTCTGTGGTGTGCGCCGTAATATTGTTCATCGCTTACAAGAAGACAAGATGGAAGGACGTTTAGGGGCTCAGTATTTTTTTCCTACGCTCAGCTTCTTCAGAGCTTCGGCGGCGTCGGCTTCGCTGTCCGCCAGGATGTTGATCCACAGTTCGAATTCGGCTTTGGAGATTTCCTTCTGGATGACGCCTTTTTGGTCGCCTGAAAAAAACCTTGACGGCTGGGCGGCGAAGAGTTTGACGTAGAAGATTCTGTCGGCGATTGTGATTTTTGAGCTGCAGCCTGTTTTTTCGCCTGCGGCGTAGTCGACTTCGTTGCCCATGTTTGACCCGCATTTGAGAAGCGCTGGTTTGTTACTTAAGTTTTCTCTTCCGCAAACCCGATTTTCCCTGAACGCTTCAGCCCGCAGCCAACCCAACTTGAATCCTGCAAGCTGGACGCGAAGGGTCGAAAAGGGTCACTTTGGGTCGGGATGGGTCATTTAGGGTCGAAAAGGGTCGTGACTTACAAACGCTTCAAGCCCCAACCGTGGCAAGCAACCCAAAACGCAAACAACAAAAAACCAACCCACCCCCAACGACTCCGCCTATAGATTCTATATAGATTATCAAGTTAATCTCTATAGGAGCGACCATGCATTTACTCTTTTGAACATGCGGAAGAGGTGAAAAAAGAATGCTCTCAAGAGACTGCGACGGCTGCACCATGCTCAAAGAATGCAGCGTACGCTACAAAAAAGCCCTCAAAGGCGACAAGGTTTACTGCCCAGACGGCACGGCTCACCTGATCGACAGGCACAGCATAAAGCAAGGAAACGACGTGATCTGCTTCTTTGAAGCGTTTCAATAGCGCAAAAAACCCAAAAACGGCTTAGCTGACGGGCGAAACCTTGACTAAAGTATTTATTTTAGGTATTTCGGCTTTTTTGGTTCTTAAACTTGGTAACACCTAACTTTTTATATAGAGGTACTCCATAAAATATATAGTCTATATAGAGTTACCTAATATAATTAGGCATCAATAGAAAACATAACTGTGTGCAACCCTTGACTAAGGAAATCGAAAAGCAAAACGAGGAACAACGAAAGCTCCAAGTGACAGGCGGATCAACATTCATACTCTCCCTGCCCAAGGAATGGGCCATCCGAAACGAACTCAAAAGAGGAAGCTCAATGGTGGTCCGCGAAGAAGACGACGGGTCACTATGCGTTGCGCCTTCAAAATTTGTCAAAAAAGAAAGGCAGGACGAAGCCTTCATCAAAGCGTCAACGAGCGATAACCCCGACGCCGTTATGAGAACAGCGATTTCAGCCTACTTGGACGGCTACAACATCCTGCACATCAGAGCGCCCAGCCAAAAGGTGCTGTCAACCAAGGTTCGAAATCACCTTAAAAATTTTGCCAGACATTACCTGGTCGGAACCGAAATCGTAATTGACACGCCGACGGATTTGACTCTTCAGGTGCTTCTTAACTACCCTGAACTTACGGTTCAGAACGCGCTGAGTCGAATGTCGATAATAGCCTCATCCATGCATAAAGAAGCCTTAGCCGCGTTGACAAAACTGGATTATACAGCAGCAAAATCCGTCATTGAGACCGACCGCGAAGTAAATCGGTTCGGGCTGTACATAGTCAGGCTTTTGAAGCTGGCGGTTTCAAACCCGCGGATCGTAAAGGAAATCGGTTTGAACTCGCAGAGAGACTGCTTGGGCTACAGGCTTATTGGGAAATCCGTTGAGAGAACCGCAGACCACGCAACCAAAATTGCCGAAAACACGCTTTGCCTAAAGGAACAGGTGAACGCGGAGCTTTTGGGAAAGATCGGCGAGTTAAGCGGCTTGGCCATTTCAATGTTTGAAAATTCGATGGATGCCCTGTTTAGGCGAGACTTTAACTTGGCTGAGTCAGTAATCGAAAAACTGGGTCAGGTGCATAAACTTGAGAAGGAAACGGTGCTTTCCATGCAGAACACCAAGACGGAAGACGCCGTTAACCTCAGACTGATCATAGAAAGTGTGCGGAGAACGGCGGAGTACGCTAGCGACATATCCGAGGTTGTCCTAAACCTAAACGTTGAAACCGTTCTGGGATAATTCATAAAATGGGTTCCCTAACTTTGAAAAAGCAAGTTCTTGCTGTTGTAAGAGATTAAATAGTCTGGGTAACCCCGCTTTTACATGGACCCTTGATTTCTTTTTCGAGCGCTACCTCAACGTCACTTTTTCGCCCGTCGCAATGTAAACCACGGCTTCCATAATATGCATGGCGTGATCTGCGATGCGTTCAAGGTACCTTACGACAAGCACGCTGGAGATGGTACACTCGTTTGTGACGCCCGCCTGCTCCACAAGTTTGTCCAGATACTCAAAGTACGCCTTATCAACCGAGTCTTCAGCTTGAGTCATCGTTTTAACAAGTTCGGGGTTAAGCTTTCTCAGCGAGCTTATGCTTACCCTGACCATTTCGAGCACTTTCTCAGCGAGTTTACCGATGTAATCAAAAATCCACTTGTCGCAGTTGATGGTTTTCCCGTTGAAACGCGTTCCGATGAAGGATATGTCCCAGCCATACCTGCCGTAACGTTCAAAATCGTAGGCGACCTTCATGTAGGAGTTTATGATTCTCAAGTCAGAGGCAACTGGCTGATACCTAGCTATCAAGCCGAAAGCTTTCTCCTCAACTTCCACAGTCCTATTTACAAGAATTTCCGCGAGTTCATGAACGTCTTTTGAAACGTCTTTGCCATCGATAAAACCGCCCAGCGATATAGCCAAGGCTTTCTCGGCGACTCCGCCCATCTTGTAAACCAACACGGTTAATTCTTCTAATCCAGCATCCAATAGTCTTTGCATGTTACTCAATTTAACCAAACTTCCCCGTTATGTATTTTTCTGTTAACTCGCTCTGCGGGTTCTCAAACACCCTCGCCGTTTCCCCGAATTCTTCCAGTTTTCCAAGGTACATGAAGGCCGTGTAGTCGGAGACGCGTGCAGCCTGCTGAAGATTATGCGTCACAATAATGACTGTGAACTCTTTCTTGAGTTCAAAAATTGATTCCTCGACCTTGGCTGTGGCGATTGGATCAAGAGCGGAACAAGGCTCATCCATGAGGAGTATTTCAGGCTGCACCGCAAGAGCCCGCGCTATACAAAGCCTCTGCTGCTGCCCGCCTGAAAGAGCAGTTCCAGGCTTCTTCAAGTCGCCCTTGACTTCATCCCACAAGAACGCCATTCGAAGGCTCTTTTCCGCCAGCTCATTAAGCTTCTTTTTGTCTCTTACCCCGTTGAGTTTTAGGCCTGCCACGGCATTGTCGAAAATGGACATAGTGGGAAACGGGTTAGGCTTCTGAAAAACCATGCCGATCCTTCTGCGAATAGCCACTGGGTCCACGTTTGGCGCGTAGATGTTTACTCCGTCCAAGATGACTTCGCCCTCGACTTTTGCGCCTGGCGTCAACTCATGAATTCTGTTTAAACACCTGATTAGGGTGCTTTTTCCGCATCCTGATGGACCCATAACGGCGGTTACTCGGTTTTCAGGGAACCTTAGGTTGATTCCTTTGAGCGCCTGCACCTTGCCGTATATAGCCTTCAAGTCTCTTGTCTCCAGCTTTGCGAGAGACAAATCTTGGCTGTTTTTGCTCAAGTTCAGTCAATCCTCCCGAAGTTTACGTTGCGAGTTATCTTTTGAAATTCTGCCACTGTTTACTCCATCCTTGCCTCTGTTAAGTTTCTTCCTATAACAATTTTAACAAAAAGGTTCAATCCAAGCATTATAAGTATAAGAACCAAAGCTGCGCCCCACGCTTGAGTAACCCAGGTTGCATAAGGGGAAGTAGCGTAATTGTAGATTAGAACGGTCATAGAACCAGTTGGCTGCGTAAACAGATTTGTGATGTAATAAGTGCTTGTCGCTGCCGTAAACAGTAACGGCGCCGTCTCTCCAGTTGCTCTGGCAATCGCCAACACTACACCAGTCAAAAGCCCAGTTTTCCCTGTGCTTATGACGATTCTGAAGATGGTTTTCCATCTTGGAACTCCCAGAGCCATTGAGGCTTCCCTTAACGTGTTAGGAACCAACTTCAGAGATTCATCTGTTGTCCTGGCGACTATCGGCAGCATTATGAAACTTAAAGCGACTGCGCCTGCAAAGGCAGAATAATGTTTCGTGTTCAGTACAATTATGATATAGACGAAAAGCCCTATAACCATCGAAGGGAACCCTGTTAGAACGTCGTTCATGAAACCTGAAATTGTGGATAGCTTAGATGAAGACCATTCTGAGAAAAAGATTCCTGCGCCAACCCCGATTGGCACGGAGATAAGGGCTGCTAAACCAACCATGGTGAAGCTTCCTGCTACGGCGCTGGCTATTCCGCCGCCTGAAAATGTAGGTCCCGTTGGCAAATGGGTTAAGAAATCTATGTTTATCGCTGGTGCTCCCTTTATCGCAACGTCTCCTAATATTAGGATGAGGGGAACAACTGCAAGAAGCACGGCGACAATTATCAAAATAAACATTAACCTATTGACAATTTTTCGCCAAAGCGAAATACCCAGTGGCAAATCAGTTCTTTCCAAAAAAGCGTCCTCCTTCAAATCTTTTTCTGGGTGCCACGGGTCATCCTCCAAAGCAAAAGTCGAGCTAACACATTGATTATTAAGGTGACAGCAAACAGGATCAACGCAACCTCAATAATCGCAGACCGATAAATTCCTGTTGCTTCACCAAACTGGTTCGCAATCAGCGCCGACAAAGTGTAACCAGGTGTAAAAAGACTTGGTGTAATCTTAGCGACATTTCCGATAACCATAACAACCGCCATAGTTTCGCCAACAGCCCGTCCCAAACCAAGAACGAACGCACCAAAAATCCCTGACCGCGCATAGGGTAAGACGCTTTTCTGGGTAACTTCCCAGTCCGTAGCGCCAAGCGAGTACATGGCTTCCCGCTGACTGTTTGGAACAGCACTCAGGACATCCCTTGAAACTGCTGACATCGTTGGGATTATCATTATTGCCAGAATAACTCCTGCGGTGAAAAAACTTGTCTGATAAGGAGTCCCAGCAAATAAGGGGATGAAACCGAGTGAAAGGTGTAAGGGTTTTTCAACGTACGTGTATAAGAGGGGAGCTAAGATAAAGAGCCCCCAGAGACCGTAAATTACGCTTGGCACCGCCGCGAGAAGATCAACCAATGTGCCCAGTGTGTAACCCAGACCTCGATGACTTTTGAGTCTTTCAGAAATAAAGATAGCCACGCCAAGGCTAATTGGGAGTCCGATGAGTATTGCAATGGCTGACGTTAATAAAGTTCCATAAATAAAGGGTAAAGCGCCGTAAATATTGTGAGATGGATCCCAAGTTGACCCAGTTAAAAAGCTGAATCCAAATTCGTTTATTGAGGCGGCTGAACCTGAGAAGAGTTCTACTGCAAGGGCAACAAGAAGAGCTATGACGAAGAAGGCTGCTGCTGCAAGAACTATTTTTACTACTGTATCGCCTCTTACCAGCGTGATATGTACTTCGCCTCCTCAGTTTTTTGTTAATCGCAATACAAAAAAATAAGGAAAAGATTGTTTTTAAATCTAGTTGAGCAGTGGTATTTGAGCGCCAGTTGATTGGTACGTTATCTGGCTAATTGTTGTAGTGTCGATGGCGACGATGTTAGCTGGGAGTGGAGCATAGCCCTCTTTTGTTGCGTACGCTTGGCCTTGGTTTATGACCCATGTTAGGAAGCTTACGAGAGCAGCGCCCTGATTGAAGCTTGTCTGCGATTCGTATACTAGAGCGTAAGTTAAGGTCACAATTGGGTAGATGCCAGTATCTGTTTTGTCATTGAAGATGTTGTCGATTATTGAAACGTTTGACCACACGCCGTTTCCAGCTGGAAGGTTAGTTGCGCCTGCTGCTAGCGAAAGCTGCATGTTTGACACGTTTGCCAAGATGGCGTTGCCCGCGGCGTTTACTACGGCTCCATAGGAGATTAGACTTGGATTCTGGAGTGCGTAAGCTATTTCGAGTGGACCTATTGACCCTGTGTACAATTCAATGTCTTGTGCTACGCCAGCGTTTCCTTTAGCGCCTAAGCCTACTGGCCAGTTTGGAAGCTTGCTCTTTCCAGGTCCATTTGCCCATGCGGTGCTTGCCTGAGACAGATAATCGGTGAAGGCGAACATTGTTCCGCTACCGTCTGACCTGTGGATCACGGTTATTGCTGTAGAGGGCAATTGAGCTGCTAAAGTCGGGTTTAGCTGTTGGAGAGACAAATCATTCCATGTGGTAATTGTTCCTAAGAAAATGTTTGCTAGCACTGTCCCGTTGAAAATGAGCCCGTCCGGACACATTGAACCGTTGACCAGTTTTAGGTTGTATGCTGGTACAACTGCGCTGGCAGATATTGGAATAGTTAATGCTGTTGTGCCTGTAGGGAGCCCCGCGATGTCTGCTGCTTGCAGCGGCATATCTGATTCGCCGAAATCGACAGTTTGACCTTGGAAGGCTGTGATTCCTGCGCCGCTTCCGACTGCATTGTAGTTAACCTGCACTTTGGGTTGGTATTGGTTGTAGGCTATTTGCCAGTCAGCCATTAATGGTTGGACAAGTGTGCCGCCTGCCCCGTTAAGCTGGGTTGCAGGCGATATTGTTGGAACAGGAGTTGGAGCTGGAGTGGGTGTTGGAGCGGCAGTTGGGCCTGCTGTTGGAGCAGCTGTTGGTTTCGCCGTTGGTGCGGCTGTAGGCGCAGCTGTCGGGGTTGGTGTGGGGCTTGAAGCTTGCTTTGAGGCGTTTGATGACATATACGTGTAAGCGAATACGCTACCTATTATGATGGCGATGACGACTACTGCGATAACTATCATGTATGTAGTTTTCATCTTTGTTACCTCTTTTTACAAGCGACAATGTAGAATCTGTTGTTATATCGATTCCCAACATAATTACTATAGACTATATAGACGAGGAAAGAAGCGAAAGAAGCCTGTAAACCCCAAGAAAACACAGCTTAATCGCCAATTTTTTCGGGAAGGAAGTAAGCGGGGCACAGCTCAGCCGAGTTCACCATGCCTTTTCTATGAAAACGGGGTAACCTTCAAAAGAGAGCATGTACCGTCATTGGGACAATGGTACCTATTCTGAACGTTAATTGGCAGAGTCTTCCAGAGGACTATTACCTTAGCGAACGCGATGCTGACGTGTTGACGCTTATAGAAACTGAAGACTTAGCCGTATTCACGTTTGACGGGCTGAAAAGAAGAACAGGCTTGCATCCTGAAACGCTTTCTCGCATCCTTGCCCGACTGGAGCAAGAGGGCATAGTGAAAAAGGAGCATGAAGGCTACAGGGTCACCCCTAAAATAACCAAGCTTAAACTCAGCCGAACACGCCCACGCAACGAAGAGGCTGCGACGCCGCTGATTCAAACTTTTCTTCCGTCAGACTTGATGACGCAGCAGCTTATCTTATCGCTTAAAGGCAAATGGTTCGGACTGCTCCGTTGGCTTGGCATTTCAGAAAATAGTCGAGGAGTGACGTTGAAGTGGGTCACGGAAGACGGCGGAATCCAAGTAGCCGCAAACATTCAGGGAACCGCGCTTAACATCGAAGCGAAATTCTTAACAAGCAACGACTTAAACCTCGCGTTGAAGGCTTCTTACCAGCTTATGGCGAACATCGGCAAGCTTTGCCAAGGCTCACATACAGCGACAGCGAGGAACGTGGCTTACTACGGCGGCTCGAACTTCTTCATGCCCGCTTAATCGCACTGTAGTCTTTTTTTAGCGGAAACCTGCGTTTTGGTTATTCGCCTTTGCACCAAGTCACCTCAACACTAATGTATCCCCATGCCATTGCCAAAAGCACTAGCAGCAAAAAATTATGTGATTAATCGGTGACTAAATAGGGGTAAATTGGGAAAAAGCATTTAAAAAGCAAACATAAGCTATGAACGTCCAAATGGGGTTGGTAGTTGCGCGGGTCTTGGTTGCATAATGGTGGAGCAAGAAACAGAGGAGACAGAGCTAAAGAACTTAAAGCTTGAGAAATTGAAGGCTGAAGTAAGCTTCGATTATCACTCTTCAAGGTTCTTCTCTCTGCTTTTCTTAGCCATCTACATCGTCGCCGTAACCATTTTCTGCATAGAATACAGAATCATACCCGGCCCCGAATTCTTGGTTCTGGGAATTCTCTTCGTCGCCGCTTACAGCAAGCAGACCTGGAGCGCCCTGAAAGATTGGCTGCCGTTCATCACCGTGTTCCTCTCTTACGAGGTCATGTACAGCTTCGTAGGCATCGTCTCGTCAAGTAACCTCCACTCTGGACCGCAGATCATAGACACAAGCCTGTTCGGTCAACCGCTGTCGCTTACGCTTCAGCAGACGGTGAGGTTACCGATTCTTGACTACATGGGAGCCGTCTTCTACGGAATATACTTCTTTGTGCCCACCGTTTTCGCATACGTGGTTTGGAAAAAGAGCCCCAAGAACTACTGGAAGTACACCGTTGCCTTCGGCGTGTTGACTTACAGCGCTTTGATAACGTTTCTTTTCTATCCTGTCGCGCCTCCGTGGTTTCAATACAACTCAGCGTTTAACCCCACATACTCGGGGCCGCAGGTCATAAGGATCCTAACTGGGTCCGTTGACGTTCAACTGCATCTTCCCGTCTACAAGACACTGTTTGATTTTCTAAGCCCCAACCTTTACGCCGCCTTTCCAAGCATGCACTCCGCCATGCCCTGGCTGGTTTTCCTCTTCGCATTCAGAATCTGGAAATGGAAATCCCTTCCGGTGGCGATCATCCCGGTGGGCACATGGTTCAGCGCGGTTTACCTTGGTGAACACTACTTCACGGACGTCGTGGGTGGAATAGTTTACGCCACAGTCGCGTACTTCGCAGTCGTCAAACTCTTGCCGTACGTGTCAGACAGGATCAACTTCCTGCAGAAGCACGTTCCAAAAGAAAAAAAAGCCGAATCATCTACCCCGGTTTCGGGCTAAATCCGTTTTTCGTTCGAAAAACTCGCCGGCACCCCGTAATCTTAGTTTGCCAGTCTCGAAATCTAGTCGTAAAAACGGCTGCTTAGCGTTTAACGCATTGCCCCGTGGCGGCGTCGAAATGGTAGGTTTTGCTGTAGTCGCAGGTTCTGCAGTCGTCTTTTATTTCTTGACCGTACGGGCAACCTTTCAAGTCAGCCATGATTTTTTCACCATGCTTGGAAGGATATCGAAATCTTGCTATTTAAACTGTGCAGATTTTTTGTCGCGTATAGCAGGTTGGACCTATGAAGAGTCGAATTTTATTATGGCGGGCGAAAAATACGTGTTAAGGTCTTGAGTGAGGCTTGTTATTTGGTCGCTGCTTAGGGGACTGTTTGCAAAAAGAACGACTACTTGGTTATCCAAACTTCCAGAGCCAGGGTAACCTGTGACATCCATGTTGAGTGTTGTTTGATCTGAGCCGCTTATTGGTATGGTTGCAAGTTCTGGATATTTCGACACCAAGGGTTGCAGGGCTTGCACGGAGGGAGTACCGATCCCGGCCTGAGCGTTTAAATTTGTAATCTTAAGGTGCCATGAATAAAATGTTAGGTTTGAATCTGGAAAGTTAGTTATACCAGCAGGAACGTAATTCTCGCCTAAATAGGTGAAAACAGCTGTTGGTTTAGAGGAATTAGAAATAACGAAGAAAACTGCCACAACTGCTACGATAATTACTAGCACGATTGCCAAGACAGCTGTAATTTTCTTGTTCATATGGCACCAACTCTGGTTTATTTGGTTCAGCTGCTTTTAATCCCTTCGTAAGCAAACAAGCGTTTTACCAAAGCAGCAACCAAGCAGTTCGCAGAAGCATTACAGCTTTGACCCCGAAAACATGCAATCAAAACGCGCACAAAAGATGCTTAGAGCAAACAAGTAGCCCGGGAGAGACGGGCGCCCAGGCATGAATCTATACGGAATTAGGCCTCGGAATAAAGCTCTTTCCCCCATTTTTTCTTTGTTTCTTTTTTTAGCTAGGAGGCTGAGCTAAGCTTGGTCGAGGAGCAGACCGTTATCGATGTTCAGCCTAAGAACCTAATCTGCAACTTTCGAGCTCCCAACTTGCAGCAATACCAGCGTTGGAAGGCTTACGTTCAATGGGCTAAAGAAAACGGCATGGACGTCTGCCATGTCACACTTAGTCTGATTGATTCTTTTATGAAAGGAACCGAGGGCGCAGCCGAGGTACGTAACGGAAAGCAAGTCATCACTATCCAGCAGAACAACGTTTTTCAGTATCAGGTTTCCAAGCCCAGAAGAGAACCATATGACTTGAGTTGTGTTAAACGAGAGTACCAGAAAACATTTAGTAGTAGCCTTTTTGAGGCATATGTCCTTAACAAAGCAAGAGAGCTAACGAGGGAATTTAGCTACATGGACTTTTTAGAGCTTAAACATGATGCTTTCCGCCGAATTGTACTACGCTTGAAGCGGAAAGGCAAAATTGTGGCTAATCCTCAGCGATCGGTTCCGAGATTTTACTTTTTAGCTGACCGCGTCAGCGACTACTCTTCAGATGGAAGAACAACACAGTAAAACAAATGTTTACATGGGAAATTGCCAATTATTATCCCCACAGGATCTATCGGTGGTTTGCCACATTTGTTATTTTTGTTATGACTGTTATTTCGACTTGAAATGGGTCCTGACACCCTCTTAGCTATCTGGGACAACGCAGAACTTGTGTGGTTTATGGTCTTTGTCTACTAGAATTCGCTTCTCTTTCTCCAGTCGTTTGAGCTCAGCTCTGACAAAACTCTGAGGTTGCCTGATTTTTTCAGCGATACCTTGGACTGTGTTGTTTCCGCTTGCTATCTCTTTTAGCAAAGTTTCTCTGCTGAGTTTTTCAAGCTTTTCTTCTGCAACCCTTCGAATTTCCTTTTCTATGGGCGAGTATATGTGGTATCTTTGGTTGAGATCTTGAAGGTTTTGGGAGAGAGCCATTTCCCAAGGCACACCAGCTGCTGCTGACTGCGCTTGACAT
>Ga0187880_1000674_pt1 | contig 27993 bp, 23 predicted proteins | sample June2016WEW_19_4_FD_132998 | JGI IMG/M metagenome (GOLD analysis project Ga0187880, IMG submission 132998) | Peatland microbial communities from SPRUCE experiment site at the Marcell Experimental Forest, Minnesota, USA - June2016WEW_19_40 | ecosystem: Environmental > Terrestrial > Soil >... | reverse complement strand
CGGCCGAGATGGCCGAGGTGCTGGAGCGCTGCGCCATCGCCCGCGATCTCTCCGGCGGATGCTTCGACCCGTGGGGGCTGCCCGGGGGGATCGACCCCACGGGGCTCGTGAAGGGCTGGGCGGCCGACAAGGCGCTCGCTGAGCTGCGTGCCGTCGGCGTCCGGGCCGCGATCGTGAGCGCAGGAGGCGACCTCGCCACCTGCGGCGGCCCCGAACCGGGATCGCCGTGGAGGATCGGCGTGCGCGACCCCAGGGCGGCAGGCTCGCTCGCCTTCATCGTCGCGTCGCCGGGTGCCGTCGCCACCTCGGGTTGCTACGAGCGCGGGCACCATGTCATCGACCCCGGGACCGGCCGGCCGGGGACGCGCTGTGAGTCGGCGACCGTCACCGGGCCCGCGCTCTGGCTGGCGGACGCGCTCGCGACCGGTCTTCTCGTGGCCGGCGAGGCGGGCTTGGCGGCGATCGAGGCCGTCGAGGGCTACGAAGGCTGCGTGATCTCCGCCGGCGGCTCTCTGGCGATGACCGGCTCCTTCCCGATCACGAGCTAGCCGGCCCCGCCCACGCCACCTGCGACAACGCCCGCAGCGGAATGCGTCCGCGGCTTGCACGGGGCGTCTTTGCCTAGACTCACACCGTGCGCGTGACAGGCCTGATCATTCCGAGGACGGGCTGGTACCTGACCTTGGGCATCGTCTTCGGAATGCTGGCGTTCGTGCGCTCAAACGCCTACAGGCGCCGCACCGGAACGAGCCCTTGGCACATCCATCCCCTCGTCTGGGGCATCGTCAGCGTATTTGTCACTTTCCTCGTCACGCTCATGTCCATCCTCTTCGTGGCGATCTTCGGCACTTTGGTGTCGATCTTCGCCTGGTCGCCGCGCTTTCAGCCGGGGCGCGGTGAGGCCGGTCGCGACGGGGCCGAATACCGGGACGTGAGCGACCTGTCACTTCTCACCGACACCGGCACGCCGGGCGCATCGGCGCTCAGGGCCTGGCTCACCGATCCCACGGGCCGCAACGAGCTGCGCTACTTCGACGGTTCGGGATGGACCGAACACGTGGCGAACGGGGGAGCCATCTCGGTCGACCCCTACTAGGGAACGAGAGCGCCCGCCTTTTGCGGGAGGCTCAGTCGTGGATGTCGGAGCCCTTTATGGGATCGACTTCGGGCTTTGACGAAGCCGGCTCCCCGGTCTGGCGGGCGAAGATCAGCAGCGACTGGTCGAGACCACCCAGCACCGTGTGCAGGTGGTAGCCGAACAGCTCCGGCTCGTTGAGCATGGCTTGCAGCCCGAGCGCCCCCGTCTCGCCCGAGTGAACCGCCCCCGTGTGCCACTCCTTCACCCTGTACTCGATTGTCATCTCTTCCCTCGAGTCGTGTCGTGTTGTGCCTGGTGACGCCGAAAAGCCTTACGGAATTGGGCGATCCGCACTGATCCCAGGAAGAAGACGACCAGCGCGCCGAGCGCCGCGGCCACAAGCAGGGCGAGCGCGAGCGGGAAACGGCCCGAGAAGGTCAGGAAACTGATCTTCGCCTTGTGAAGATTCTGCACCACGAATATGACCATCACCGCCGCGAAGACCAGCGCCGGTACGAGGCTCTTCCAGGCTCCCCCGGCACGGCTTTTCGGGACGGCCAATTCCGGCTTCTTGTCGTCGAGGCCGTCAAATGCCTCCCCCGGCTCGCGGGGCTCTTCACCAGCCATGTTCAAAGAACCACCGATCTGGCCAACAGGGTCGGATCACTCTCACTCGAGATGAGCTGTCTGCAGGATACCTGAGAGAGCCGGAGTTTTCCCTGGTGGGCAAGCGCGTCAGCCCTGCCCTCGGCGGCCGCCTCGCGACCTGCGGCGGCGGGCGGGGGCCGCCTCGCTCGCGACGCCAAGCGCCGGCGCGTCCCCCTCGAGCTGGCGGACCATCCGGTCGACCTCTGTGAGGATCGCTCCGGAGACCACCCACGCCCCGGTCTCGTCGACGCGGCGAAGGCTCCGGAGCGATTCGCCGCGAGCCTGCCGGACGGCATCGAGGGCGGCGTCCACGCTCGGGCTGTCTCCCTCGAGCGACTCCGCCTGGGCGCGGTAGGCGCCGGCGGTGCGCGCCAGCACCTCGGCCAGGCTCGCAGGCAACCGCGGCGCTCCCTCGAGCTGATGGTCGAACAACGTGCGCGCGATCGCACGCACCTGGGCCACCGAGTGCGTGAGGGCCGTGAGCGCGTGCGACAGCTCGGCGGAGGCAGTCTTGCGGCCGAAGGGGTCCACGCGCAGAAACGCCACCGCCTCGGCGACCAAGGGACGGGCGTGCTCGAGCTCCTCCTCCAAGGCGCGCGAGGTCGCCAGCCACACCTCGGTCTCGGTCGCGCTCGGCGTGCGCGCCACCCCGGCGCTCATCTCCGCGAGCAGGTCCGCGATCGAAGAAGCCAGCGCGGCGAGGGCTTTGCGCGCCCGTGAGCGGGGGTCTCCCGGATAGGCGACATAGGAGGCGGCGGCTCCGATGACGGCGCCGACGAGAGTGGCCCAGACGCGGTCGAGCAGGACGGAAGTGCTCACGGAGGTCCCGAGGGCGAGGATGAAGATGGACGTCCCGGGGATCTGGAGCGATCCGCTCGCGCCGAGGCGCAGCAGCTGGCCGGCGGCGAGGGAGACGAAGACCAAGACGATGACCGCCAGGGCCGAGAGGCCGACGGTCTTCAGGATCAGCACCGCCAAGAGCACGCTCAAGCCCATGAGCACGGTGCGCCTTGCCCCGTCGAGCACCGAGGTCCGCACGGTCAGCTGGACGGCGTAGACGGCCGACGCCGCTCCGAAAGCGGGCGCAAAGCCGCCGAAGGGGAGGCAGACCGCCCACGTCGCGCCCGCGGCCGCGGCCGTGACCGAGATGACCCTGAGCGTCCAGCGCGCCTCCCACACGCGCAAGAGAAGGGACTTCAGCCCGACGAGGAAGACCGCCGACGACCGCCGGGCGACGTAGGTCTCGCTCCGCTTCCTCGTCGTGAGCCCCTCGACTGCAAGCGACTCTTCGCCGGTCGAGGACACCCCGGAGGTGCTCTCCGGCCCACCCGCCTCTATCGGCTCGCCGCCCGGGCGGTCGTCGCCCTCGTCCCTGTCCCCCGCGTCCGGTCCACCTGATGGAGGGCTCTCCACCTCACGAGCATGGAACATCGCCGCCGCGTCTGCCAGCAGGATCGCCGCCCCCGACGGGGCGCTCTTCCCGGTGACATCGCTTCGCACCGGGCGCCGGGATCAGCTGGCGTCGCTCCGGGCGGATTGGTAGCGCGCGACCGTGTAGCTGATTATCAGCGGGACGTCGAGTGCGAACAGCACCAGCATCGCCGTCAGCACGACGAGCGGAGCCCCCCGGGTGTGGTCCTTGACGAAGGCGAACTCGATCAGCCCGGCCGCGATCACATACGAGAGCAGCGTCCAGCGGCCCACGAGGAAGAACTTGTCCCAGGCGAGGCCCCTCGTGCGCATGAGCATGACGACGTTCACACAACAAAGGGCGGCGCTGGCCGCGGCGAGGCAGATCGGGGCCGTGAGAGGTGGCCGGCGCGGCGCGTACGAGGCCATGTAGATGCCCCCCACCACGATGAGCACGAGGGCGGCCGTGCCGAGCGCGGCGACAGGCGCGAACCGTTGCTGGGAGGCGAGCACCGGCGGCGAGGCTGGGTTCGACACGCTCATCGGGAGGCCACCCGGGTCATGATGACGAGCGTTGCGATCTGCATGAGGCCGGTGATGCCGGCGGTGTAGATGAATCGCTTCATCAGCTTGGCAATCACCTCGCCGTTGGGCCGGGGCTTTCGCATCTCGAACAGGACCGCGATGTTCGCCGGCTCGAGGACGCCGAGCGCGATGACGGCCATGACGCCGACCACCACGAACGACACCATCAACCAAGCGTGGTTCGGGCTCGACGCCTTCAAGTTGCCGAGGTCGAGCGCCAGCTGGAACCCGGCGGCGAGCGTCATGGCGACGAGCGTCGGCATGATGAGCACCATCTTCGGCATGAACTTGGCCGAGAACTCGGCCCGGGCCGGAATCGAGAGCCGCCCGAGAATCGGGCCGACGACGAGCCCGACGAACAGGTCGATGCCCGTCCACAGGCCACCGCCGGCGACATGGTTGAAGTCGAGCCCCCACTTCCAGTTGAAGCCGATCGACGCCACGAGGAAGCCGAGCACGACCGCGACCACGGGCAGGCCCTTGAGCGGCACGATCTGGATGACCGGCCGCGGCGGCACGACTGCGCCGGGACCGGCACCCGCAGCGCCCACGGTCGCCAACCCCGCTTCGGCTCCGGTCGACAAAGCGTCGACTCGCGTATCGGTCATAGTCCCCCTCCCCCGTCGCCGCGGCGCGAACGCCGTGGTCGAAGACGTGACTCTAACAAGCGGCACCGCCACGGCGAGCGGATCGGGCGCGACCCGTCGCGCCGGCGGACGCTCGGCCCGGTGCCGATAAGGCCCGCGCGGGCGGCCCGGAACAAGTTCCCGCGCGGCCGGTACTCTTTCAACTCAAAGGCGCGCCGGGAAGACTGGTCGGCAAACATAGGACTGGCCCAATGACCACCGATCCACTTCCCCCATCCGCTCTGAACATGCCCGGCTTGCCGGGAGCGCCGGCGGACCGCGCGCGGGCATGGGAGTCGCGGCGCAAGTTCGCCAGCTGGCGGTGGGAGGCGCTGCGCACGACCTTCTGGCTCGTGCCGACGATCCTCGTCGTAGTCGCCGCCGCGCTGTTCGCGATCACGTTCTCAATCGACTGGGCCGCCTACCACGGCAACCTCACCCTCCCGTTCTGGATGCGGACGGAGAGTGCGGACGCCGGCCGGGAGGTGCTCATCGCCATCGCCGCCGCGGTGATCACCGTCGTCGGTGTCGTGTTCTCGATCACGATCCTGGCCCTCACGCTGGCGTCCCAGCAGTTCGGTCCCCGCATGATGCGCAACTTCGTCCGCGACGTCGGGAACCAGGTGACCCTCGGCGTCTTCGTCGGCACCTTCGTCTACTCCACCCTCGCGCTCGGCTCCATCGCCATCGGCGGCCAGCGCGGCGTGTTCGTGCCGCACCTTTCGATCGCCGTCTCCGAAGGCCTGCTGTTGGTGGACCTCGCCGTGCTCATCTACTTCATCAACCACATCGCCAGGTCCATCCAGATGCCGGAGGTGATCGCCGGCATCGCCCGTGACCTGATGCGTGAGATCGATGCCGAGCTCGCCGAGCAGAAGCCCGACGGGAGCGGGCCCGCCTCAGCCGACCGCGGCAAGTCGGTGGACGAGCTGTCGCAGCTGCTCGACACCGACGGCGGCACCGTCCCCGCGGTCGAGAGCGGCTACCTGCAATTCGTCGGATACGCCCAGCTGGTCAGGATCGCGACCCACACCGACGCGGTCATCCGACTCGCTCACCGGCCCGGCCACTTCATCGCCGCGGGACGGCCGCTCGCGACCGTCTGGCCGCGGGAGGCCGCCCCGCGTGTGGCCGCCGCGCTCGCCAAGGCACATGCGACGGGGCCGCACCGGACCTTGATGCAAGAGCCGGTGTTCGCCGTCGACCAGCTCGTGGAGATCGCCATCCGCGCCCTCTCGCCTGCGGTGAACGACCCCTTCACCGCTGTGACCTGCGTCGACTGGCTCTCGGTGGGGCTGAGGCGGATCTCCCATGCGACCATCGGAAAGGGCGTCTACAGGGACCGGTCCGGCCACGTGCGGCTCATAGAGCCCGACCCGTCCTACACCCGCACAGCCAACCGCGCCTTCGACAAGATCCGCCAGGCGGCCAGGGGCATGCCCGTCGTGATCATCCACCTGCTGGACGCGCTCACCCGCGTCATGGAGGAGACCACGACCGCCAAGCAACGCCAGGTCCTCGCCCGCCAGGCGGACATGGTGCTGCGCAGCGCCGAGGAGTCCGTGACCGAGCCGAACGACCTGGAGGACATCCGCAGCCGCTACCGGAACTTCGTGACCAAGGCGGCTCTGTACGACCCCGTCATCGGGCCCGCGGCACCGTAGCCGCCCCGGGGGCCCCGGTCGGCGTCTAGACCTCGAGCGTCTCGAGCCCCAAGAGGCGCACGAGCTCCGGGTCGCAGAGACCGGCCACGAGCGCGTCGGCCACGGACCCGAGCCCCGGCGCCGGGCCGACCCCGACGACCAAGAGGCCGGCGGCGCCCGCCGCGCGTGCCCCGGGCACCGAGTCCTCGAGGGCGATCGCACCCTCGGGCGCCACGCCCAATAGCTCGCAGGCGCGGAGATAGATGTCCGGTGCGGGCTTGGGCCGAAGCGGTGCCTCGAGGGTGACCACGGCGTCGAAGACGTCCGGGATCGACGCCGCCCTCATCGTCGCCTCCACGGTCTCGCGAGATCCGTTGGACGCCACGGCGAGCGGCCGCGATCCGGCCAGCGCCCGGACGAGCTCGACCGCCCCGTCCATGGCACGCACGCCGCCTGCGACGACTGCGCGGATCTCTGAGTCAAGCTCGTGGACCACCTCGTCGAACCTGATCGGCTTGCCGATCAGGCGTTCCAGCTCCGAGACCGTCTTGTCGATGGACGCCCCGTAGAGGGGGGAATCGGGGCCCGCGACAAGGCCGTGGATGCCCCGGCGGGCGAAGACGGCCACAGTGGCCTCGAACACCGCCCGCTCGCTGTCGACGAGCACGCCGTCACAGTCGAACACAACCGCTTTTCCCAACGGACTCAGCCGACCTCGAGGGGGAGATCCGGATCTGCGCTCCATTCGGTGAGCGACCCGTCGTACAAAAGGACGTCGTCGCGGCCGAGCATCGAGAGCACGAAGATGTCGACCGTGGCCGATATGCCCCCGCCGCAGTAAGCGATGACAGGCAGGCCCGGATCGATCCCGAGCAAGGCGGCGAGCTCGCCCACGAGCTCGTCGCGCGGCCTGAAGCACCAGGTTTCCGGGTCGAAGAGGGCCTGTGCCGGTGCGCTCACCGACCCGGGGATGCGGCCCGGCCTCGAGTAGGCACCGGGCCCTTCGCCCCGGAAGGCTCTCGGTGTGAGCGCGTTGACGAGACACGCCGACTCGCCGCCGACGACCCGCAGGACATCGTCCTTCGTGGCCAACAGCTCCGGCCGCGGCCGCGCCTCGAAGTTCGCCACATCGATCACCGGCGCCGCCGAGCTCACCTCGTAGCCCGTCCGGCGCCACGAGGCGAGGCCGCCGTCGAGCACCCGCACGTCGTCGAACCCGAAGTACCGGAGGAGCCACCACAGCCGCGAGGCCCACATCGGCGACTCCTGCGCGTAGGCGACGACGCGGGTGGACCGCCCCACGCCGAGGGCTCCCATGGCGCGGGCGAAATGATCCGGGCGCGGCAGCGTGAAACGGAAGGGGGAGTCGGGGTCCGAGAGCTCGCCGGGGATGTCGGCGAAGACGGCTCCGGGGATGTGGGCCTCGTCGTAGCGGCGACGGCCGCTTTCCACCGTGTAGGGCCCGTCGGGAACTTCACGCACGAGGAACGCCGTGGCGTCGATGACGCGCAGCTTCGGGTCTGCGAGCTCTGCGTTGAGACGCGGCGCGTCGATCAGCAACTGGTCCGGAGGCATGCCCCGAGCTTAGTCGTGGGCTGGAACAACAAGACTTTGCCCGCCTTCCGGCTTCCGGCCCCGGTGCCCGCCGTGCCGGTCAGGCTCCCCGGGCCGCCAGCATCGCCTTCAGCCTGAATGTCGCGAGCGCGAAGAAGCCCAGCGCGAACAGGGCGAGAATGCCGATCTCGTGTGAGATCGAGGCCAGGTCCCCGTGATTGGACAACAGGTTGGTCCAGGCGTCGACAGCCCAGGCCTGCGGTGTGGCGTGGCCGATCTCGCGCATCGTGGTCGAGACGATCGAAAGCGGCCACATGCACCCGCCGAGCATCGCGAACACGATCCCGACGATCGGGCCCATGGCGCTCGCCTGCTCCGGTGTCCGAAAGACCGTGCCCGCGACCATCCCGGCGCTGGCGCCGACGAGGCACCAGAGCACGAGCAGCACGGCGGCCGCCAAGGGGTTTCCCCAGGACACGCCGAACACGACCGTCCCTATGACGACGATGACGGCGGACTGCACAGCCGCGATCACGATGTAGGTGATCGACTCGCCGGCGATGATTGTCCGGGGGCGCACAGGTGCCGCGGACATGCGCTCGAACATGCCGAGGCGGCGCGTCTCGACGATGGTGGCGCCGCCTGCGATCGCCATCAGGAACACGAACAGCACCAGCTCGGTCGGTGCGCTGTACTCGTAGCCGGGCGGGAGGCTCCCCTGCGCGGTGTGGACCACCTGCGCGCGAAGCCCGACGCCCGGCGTGCTCGAGGAGAGCGAGCCGGCCCGGGCGAGGTTCTCGGCGAAGCTGCCCGCGTAGCGGGTGGCGAACTGGGCGGCCTCCACTCTGCCGCCGAAGCCGTCGACGACCGAGGTGACCCGCGTGGCCGCCGCCTGCTGGGTGTTGTTGGCCTGCTCGGCGATCACCGAGACGGTGACCGCCCTGCCCCCGACCATGCCGGCGGCGAGCCCCCGGGGGACCAGGACCCCGGCACTTATCTCCGAACGCCCTACAGCCTTGTCGAGCGAGGCGAGGTTGGGGTAGGCGACGACCGCGAGCCCAGAGGCGTGGCTGAGCTCGGCCACGAGCTGCCGGCTTGCCTGGGTCCCGTCGAGGTTGACCACGCCCACGCGGAAGGTGTTGAACCCCTGCGCGACCGCGCCGACGATGACGATGACGACGATGGGCAGGACTATCAGGAAGAACAAGGAGACCCGGTCGCGGAGCACGCGGCGGCTCGAGGCCCGCGCGATGGCGAGCGCCCTCACGAGCTCACCGCCCGCCGTGCCAGGCTCAGCGCGACCGCACCGACGACGGCGCTGAAGATCAGGACGGCCACGACCGGCTCGACGATCGTGGCGAAGCCTCCCCCGATGGTGGCGAGATCCGTGAAGCCACGGATCGCCCAGCCGTTGGGTGTGAGCAGTGCCAGGTGCTTGATGGCCGAAGGTGCGCTCGAGATGAAGAAGAAGTCGCCTCCGAGAAGCGCCAGGCCGAACACGATGATCGAGCCGATGCCCTCGGCCTGGCGCTGGGTCCGGGCGAGCCCGATGGTGAGGGCCGTGAGGCAGATCACCGAGAAGACGAGAGCCAGGCCGAGCACCGCTGCCGGCCCCGGCGCGCCCCAGTCGGCGCCGAAGGCAGCCGTGGTGACGACACCGATGGTCGCGAGGCTGACCACGCCGTAGACGAACACGGACAAGGCCTTCCCGGCCAGTATCTCGACGGGGCGGACCGGGGCCGCCCTCATCCGTTCGATCATGCCCTGGGAACGGTCGACGAAAAAGCTGCGGGCGGTGTAGCTGATCGTGAACAGCAGGAAGAAGATCGCCATCCCGGGGCTGTAGTAGCTGATCACCTTCAGCTCGTGGGCGCCGATGGGGCGTTCGACGGCCTGCAGGGGGATGCGCAGCCTCGCGACGATGCCGATCAGTTGCGCGGTGTCGCGCCTCGGTGCTCCGGCGGCCACGGCGGTGGCGAAAGCGAGGCGGTCGGCGTTCACCTGGGCGACGAACGAGCTCGCCACCGACGTGGCCACGTCGCCCGCGATCGTGGCGTTGTTCGAGGTGAGCGTCGTCAAGGCCTCGGGATGCTGGCCGGTCACTGACGACGAGAACCCCGCCGGGATGACGAGCGCCGCAGCCAGCACGCCGCTTCTTATCTCCGAGGCGGCTTGCGCTTTTGTGGCGACCGTCTGCACGGTTATGACCCGTTTCAGCTGGGGAGCGTCGAGTGCCCGGACAAGCTGGGCCGCCACCGGGCCGTGATCGAGCTCGACCAGGCCGAGCGTGAAGTGGAAGTTGTTGACGCCATTGAACGCCAGGCTCATGAGGCCCGCGATCACGACAGGGGCTATGACACCGACGACGATCGCAGAACGGTCGCGGATGCGCTGACGCAGGTCCTTGCGTGCTATGGCGAGAGCTGTGCGCACGGCCTCACTCGCGCAGCGCGGTGCCCGTCAAGTTCAAGAACACCGCCTCGAGGTCGGGCTCGACGACGTCGACGCTCGTCACTGCGATCCCGGCTGCGTCGGCTGCCTCCAAGATCGCCGGCAGGAGGTGGCGACCCTCCCCGGCGACGAGGTGAACGGAGTTCTCGGCCGTCGCGGCGCTGGTGACCCCTGTGACGCCCCGGCAGGCCTCGGCGAGGCGTTCGAGGTCTCCCGTCGCGCTGAGCGAGATGCGGTCCTGTTCGCCGAGCTGGGCCACGAGCTCGCGTCTGGTCCCTTCCGCGATCAGGTGGCCATGGTCGATGATCCCGACACGGTCGCAGACGCGCTCGGCCTCCTCCATGTAGTGCGTCGTGTACACCACGGCAAGGCCTTCGCGCCCGAAGGCCTGCACCCGTTCCAAGATGGCGTGGCGGCTCTGGGGATCGACGCCGACGGTCGGCTCGTCCAACACGAGCAGCTTCGGGTGGTTGAGCAGTCCGGCCGCGATGTTCATGCGCCGTTTCATGCCGCCGGAGAACGAGTCGAGGCGGTCGTTGCGCCTGTCGGTCAGCTCGGTCAGCTCGAGGGCCTCGTCGACCCGGGCTGCCACGGTACGGCGCCCGAGCTTGTACAACCGGGCAAGGAACTCGAGATTCTCCCGGGCGGTGAGGTCGGGGTAGAGGGCCACATCCTGGGGCACGTAGCCGATGAGCGCCTTCACATCGAGATTGCCGATCGCCTGCTGGCCGGCGATGGTGATGGTCCCCTTGTCGGGCTCGAGCAGGCCGCACACCATCTTCATGGTCGTCGTCTTGCCGGCGCCGTTCGGCCCGAGCAGGCCGTAGACCTCGCCCTCGAAGATGCGGAAGCCGACGCCGTCGACGGCGAGGCGCGTGCCGAAGCTCTTGGTGAGCCCGGCACAGTCGAGGACGGGTGTCCGGCCCGGGGCCGGAGCACCTGCCCCCGTCGCGCCGCCGGGGCTCGAGGTGAGCGTCACGCGGGCTAGGCCCCGATCACGCGAGGCGTCACGAGCCAGGACAGCACGCCGGTCCCGGCGCTGACCTCGCCCCACTCCGCCACCAGGAAGTCGATGCGGGCCAGGGCCGCCGTCGGCATCCTGACCACACCGCCGCCGATCAGGAATTGGACCGCTTCCGAACAGGTGGGCTCGTGGCCCACCACCATCAACAGGCGCGTCGTCTCCGGTTCCCGGCGGACCTCGGCCAGCAATCCCTCGACGCCTTCGTCATAAAGGGCGACCGACTCGCGCACGGACCATCCCCAGTCCCGGGCCTCGCTCGCCAGCTCGAGCGTCGCCATCGCGCGCCGCGCCGGGGAGCAGATGACCGAGTCGGGCACCTCTGTCGAAGCGAGGAAGCGGCCGGCGGCTCTCGCCGACTTGCGGCCCCGTTTCGCCAAGGGCCGGTCGAGATCCGAACCGCCGTAGTCCGCCGACCAGTCGGACTTGGAATGCCTGAAGACGATCAGTGCATGGGACATCTGGCGCCTACCTCCGGGCTCAGAGCTTGTAGCCGATAGCGCGCAGCAGCGACTTGCGGTCGGAGACGTCCGCTTCGGTCTCCACACCGAGCGGGCCCGAACCGTCGATGACGCCGAGCACGCCCCGGCCGAGCTCCGTCTCGGCCAGCACGACCTCCACGCGATTGGCGGTGGCGCAGTAGAGGTTGCAGACCTCGGGGACCTGCTTCAGCTGGTTGAGCACGTTGACCGGGTAGCCCTCGCGGACGAACACGACAAAACAGTGGCCCGCGCCGAGTGCGAGGGCATTGCGGACGGCCAGGTCCTCGAGCTCGGCGTCGTTGCCCGAACGGCGGACCAGGCACTTGCCGGACGCTTCACAGAACGCCAGGCCGAAGCGGAGGTGCGGGCTCGAGCCGACGAGGGTCTCGTGGAGGTCCTCGACGGTCTTGACGAAGTGCGCCTGGCCCAGGATCACGTTCAGGTCTTCTGGTTTCTCGATGGGTACGACGACCAGCTGCACGCGGCTTCTCCTGTCGACTGGGCCCGCGACGGGACCCCAGAGCGGGCCCGACACCTACAACGAACTCTGCGCCTTTCCCGACCCCGGGCGCAAGGCCGCAGTTCGGGGGCGTCGGGCAAGGGTGCGGCTCTCCAGCCCCGCGAAGCCGCCGGAACCGCTCCCCCGGCAAACCGTGAGCATGCTGCCGATCCCGGCGGCGCATGGTCCGCGGGCGAGTTGAGGCCTAAAGCCGACTTGTATCCCGTCCGATAACAGAGGATGAGAAGAACCCTTTGTTTCGGGTAGCGCTGCAAGGGAGCCAGGACCGTGCGAAAGCCTTTCGACATCTTGGAGAAGGGTGGTCCTTCGATGACCGGACCGACATTGCGGAGCCGATCAGGCGCGCTCCCGGCGCGATCGTGCCGCCACGGGGGGGCTTTGCGGGTGATGATCAATTGACGTACCTCACCGAAGTCGCTGAGGGGGTTGCTTTTGGGCCCGTTCGCCACGGCGGACGGGCGAGCCTTGATTTCGATTCCTTCCCGGCGGTCATGCCGGCAAAGTCCATACGGACGTCGTTACCCAGGATCAGCTGAAGACGGGTCGACAACATGTGCCAGGTCCGGTCCCTAGCGACTGAGTCGAATGATCGCGACGCGCACCTGAGAGGTGCCGCCCGCGGCTCGCGGCTGTGCCCGCGGGAACGCACTCCTACGCTGAAGACAGACGCGTCCCGCCTTGCGGATGCTCGTCTCCCGAGGTCCCGAGATGCCCGTGCCCGTTGACGCCCCGACTCCGCTGGCAGCGGCGCGACGTCACGCCTTCGGCCAGCCCATCCGGCTCTGGATGTACGTGCTGCTCGTCCTCGCGGGCGGGCTGGCGGTCGTCTTCGGGCCACTTCGCCACGCGCCGGCCATATCCGCCAGCAACGTCCCGGCGATCCCGTGGTGGGGGATCATCCTCCTCGCGACGGCCGCGGAGCTGGCGAGCGTGGAACTGCCGATCCGCAAGACCAACGTCGTCCTGACGCTCAATGACGCCGTCATAATCGTGGCCCTCATGGGCACGAGCCCCTTCGTGACTGCGCTCGCCATGGCGTGCAGCCTCGGGATCGTCCAGGCCGCCCAGAAACGCGCACCCGTGCAGGTGATCTTCAACTTCGGGGCCCAACTGCTCGCGACTCCCCTGTACTACGCACTCCTGCGCTTCATGATCCAGTCGAACGCGATCTTCTCCACGCGAAGCGTCATCGGCTACCTGTTGACGGTGGCGTTGCTGAACGAGCTCTCCAACATCGAGATATCCGCCGCGATGTACCTGTCGGAGGCCGACCTCACCATCGTCACAGAGGGCCTGGCGTCAACAGCGCCGATGGTGGCGGTCATAGCGCTCGGCAACGGCGTGATCGCGACGATCGTCCTTGTCATGACGGTCGCCGCCCCGGTGCTGCTCCTGACCATCCCGATCCCGGTCCTGCTCAGCATCGCCGCCTACCGCGCCCAGATAACCAGGCGGAGACAGACGAGCGACATCGAGAACCTCTTCGCAGCGACCCGGATCCTCAGCCATTCCAAGAGCGTCCACACCGGCGCCGTGGACTTCCTCGGCCACCTCGCCAGGATGTTCCACGCCAGCCTCGTGGAGCTCACGCTCCTGCCGACGGCCCCGGGCAACCCGGCCCTCGTCACGAGAACCGTGGACGGCGTGGCCGACGAGGTCATGGAGGCGATCCCCGTCGAGTCACTGCCACCCGGCCTCGCGGAGACCCTGAGCGTCGACAACGTCCTCGTCACCAAGAACCTCGGCGTAGACACTCCGTTGGCCCGCTACATCGAAGGTGACGACCGGCCCACAGGCATGGGTGTGGCGGTCCCCGGCACGGACAACGCCTCCTCCCTGGGCTATCTCGTCGTGGCCCACCGCAACAAATTCGTCGGCGACTTCCGCGAGACCGATCTGCAGCTTCTCGGCACGCTCGCGAAGCAACTCGGCTTCGCGCTGCAGAACGGCCGTTTGCACGAGGACCTGGCTTTGTTGGAAGGCGCCCAGGACGAACTGGTGCACAAGGCCTTCCACGACCCGCTCACGGGTCTCGCCAACCGGGCGCTGTTCGTCGACCACATCGACGGCGCCTACCACCGCGCGGCGCGGGCGGGAAACCTCGTCTTCCTGCTCTACATCGACCTCGACGAGTTCAAGAAGATAAACGACACCTTCGGCCACGGTGCCGGGGACGAGCTCCTCGTCCAGGTGGCCGGCAGGCTCAACGCCTGCGTCCGCGCCACCGACACCGTCGCACGCCTCGGTGGCGACGAGTTCGCGATCCTGCTCGAGCAGGCGGCGTCACTGGAAGTGGTCGAGATTATCGCCGAACGGATAGTCGCCAGCGTCGGTGAGCCGTTCCGTCTCGCGACCGGGGTCGCGGAGATCGGTGCCTCTGTGGGAATCGCGTTCACCGACGCTTTCGGCCAGACCGCCGCGCACCTGATGAAGTCAGCTGACGCCGCCATGTACAAGGCCAAGAGGGCTGGGAAGGGACGTCATTGTGTCGCAGTCTGACAGTCGTAGGAGGCGCTCATTCGAGTCAGCGCCGGCGGTTCACCGCAGAACCAAGCCCAAGCAGAACACTCCGCTCGCCGAGGACTTAGATAGGCTCACCGTGGTGCGACCGCACAACGGATCACCCCTCGACGTCGAGCGAGTGCTCAACGATTGCTCGCTTCGAATCGCTTTCCAGCCGGTCTGCAACCTCCGTTCGCGGGAGGTGATCGGCTACGAAGCCCTGGCCAGGTTCCCCCGGCCCGCGCACGCGACACCGCGTCAATGGTTCGATCAGGCATCGCATCTCGGGCTCCTACAGGAGCTCGAGTTCCTCGCCGCCGCCACCGCAATAGAGCAGTTGGCGCAACTGCCGGGGGGCGCCTTCCTCGCCCTCAACGTGTCGCCGGCCACGGCGGGCTCGAAGGAGTTCGGCGAGCTCGCCGCCAAGGTGCCCCCGGACCTGCTCGTCCTGGACATCGCGGAGAACGACAGCGTGGACAACTACCACCTCTTCGTCGAGGTGATCGATCACCTGCGCGCGCTCGGCGTGCGGATCGCCCTCGACGACGCCGGCGCCGCGGACGTCAGCCTGCAACACCTCCTCGGAGTCCGGCCCGACATCGTGAAGATCGACACCACGGTGATCCACGGGATCGCAGACGATGAGCTCCGCCAGGCCGTTGCCTGTGCCTACGCCAGCATGGCGAAGCGGGCAGGCGCGATCAGCCTCGCCGAAGGAATCGAGACCGAGGAGGAGCTCGTCATGCTCCTGTCGCTCGATGTCGAGACCGGGCAGGGTTACCTGCTCGGCCGCCCCGCCTTCCTGGAGGCCTGAGCCGTCCGCGGGCCCGAACTTCCGGTCCGCGGCCCTCGTGAGATCAGAACCCGAAGCTGACTCCGGTGAGCTCCTCCGACAACTCCCACAGGCGCCGGGCCGTTCCCGCGTCTGTCGCCGACGGCGCCGGGCGCACACGGGTCGGGTGGCCGCGCAGTTCGCCGAGTCCGTCCGGGCCGTAGAAAGACCCGCTCTCGGCCCCGGGATCGACGGCGGCGTAGAGCTGGGAGAGGGCGCCCATCTCGGCGCTCTGTGCCAGGACACGGTTGCCGATCCGCATGAGCTGTTTCATCACGCCCGTCGGGGCGCTCGTCTGCAGGTTCGTGGCCGACCACCCGGGGTGGGCGAGCACCGAGCGGACCGGGATGCCCGCCGCCCGTACCCGTCGGTCCAGCTCGAGGGCGAAGAGCACGTTGGCGAACTTGGACTGGCGGTAGAAGCCCCTCGGTGAATAGGACCGGGCGCCCGTCAGGTCGTCGAAGTGGATCGCCCCGCCCTTGTGCTCGAGCGAGCTCACCGTGACCACGCGGGCGTCTTCGCCCCGGCGGATCGTGTCGAACAACAGCCCGGTCAGGGCGAAGTGGCCGAGATGATTGGTCGCGAACTGGGACTCGAAGCCCTGGCGGGTGAGCAGGCGGGGCGGGAACATCACCCCGGCGTTGTTGACGAGCACGTCCAGCGCGACGGCGTCGCGCGCGAGCATGCCGGCGAAGTCCCGCACAGAGTCGAGGTCGGCGAGATCGAGCAGCCGGAACTCGACGAGGGCGCCAGGGTTCCCGGCCTTGATGCGCTCGACGGCGGCCAGCCCTTTCCCCCCGCTACGGCCGGCGAGCACGACGCCCGCCCCGTGCGCGGCGAGCTGGCGGGCGGTCTCGAAGCCGAGGCCACTGTTGGCGCCGGTCACGACAAAGCGCCGGCCCGACTGGTCCTTTACCTGGGCGGCTGTCCAACGGTCCATGTGCTCTCCTGTCGCGTCAACTGAGCCCGGCGCTTCGCCGGCGCTGAGCCCGAGTCCCGGTGCCGACGGGCGCGGCGCCAAAGGTGACATCGGCCGCCCCCGACCTTACGGCGCGCCCGGAGCCCTCCCAGGAGTCCTCGAGGTCAGGCCTGTGGCCGGGGGCGGGCACGGACCCAGAACGTCACGATGCCGGCGGCGACGAAGGCCAGCCCGACGATCAGCCATGGCCAGGGATCCCATTCCTGAGTACAGCTCGAGCGCCTGGCGAAGACGGTGCACACCTCGCCCGGCCCGGAACGGTTGAGGTAGGCGACGTAGAGCACAGGAGCCCCGAGACCCGAGACGAGACCGGGAAGGCCCGGCCGGCCGGACGCACAGCGAGCCAGCAGCACGGTCGCCACCGTCGCCACCGGAAGGACGTACACCCCGACGCTAAGGATCGCCACCAGGGCGAACATCCAGACGGCTCCCAGTAACAACCATGCCCCGAACCAGGCCCAGGGCCGGGCGGCGGCCGCCTCGGCCGCGTCCATCAATCGGCCCGCATCAGGGGCCCGGGTTGCAGAGACATGCGCGGCACGCCCCTTATGAGACCACACCCGCCGGGCATGTGGAGCCCCGGCGAGGCCTCAGCCGGCCGTACCCCCCGTGCCCCTGAACGTCGTCCAGGTCGGGTTGGGCAACCCCATGGCCGTGCCGAGCCGGTGCCAGAAGTTCGGGGAGGTCCCGACCCAGCGGATCGGACCGATCCCGCGAACCGTCTCACATCCCGTGGCTGACACGACGACCGTCGGGAACGTCTCGTCGGGGGCCGTGAAGCTGAGGCGGTAGTAGATCCCGAGGTCGATCACACAGCTCATGACCCCGACGGGGATGCGCGGCAAGGCGCAAACCACCTTGGCGACGTCCTGGACCGACGCGACATCTGTGACCACGGTCACCGCCTGGAACGAGAAATGGATGCCGTTCTGTGGGAACGCGTCGACACGCCGGACGACAAGATGGTCCACCTGTCCGATGGACTTGCACAGCGACGCCGGAACGGTACCGGCCTGCTGTGGCCCGCTCACCGTGGTCCTTTGCGCCGCGTGCGCCACGCCGCTCGCCCCGCTCGCAACTGCGACCGCTGCCAGCGTGAGACACGTCATTACCCACCAAGACTTGGTGATCTTCATGACCCCACGAAGCTTCGAGCCCTCAAGTTCGCGTAAGACGGGGCGCTTCCGGCCAGAGTTTCTCCTGCAGCCCGGAGGCTCTGGCCACCGGCCGTGAGATCGCGGCACGCAGTGACTCCTCTGCAGCCACCAGGGTGACCTGCTCCTTGGCACGGGTGACCGCCGTGTAGACGAGCTCGCGGCTGAGCACCGGCGACGGGGGCCGGGGCAGCGTGACGATCACGCGCGCGAACTCGGATCCCTGGCTCTTGTGGATCGTCGTTGCCCACCAGGTGTCGACGTCGCCGAGCTGAGACATGGCGAGCTCCCTCAGGCCTTTGCCCGGGTCCGAGAACGCCGCCACCGGCCCGGTGGGCCCGACGACGACGACCCCGACGTCACCGTTGAAGAGGCGGTTGAAGTAGTCGTTGCGAGTGACGACGACCGGCCGGCCGGGGTACGAACGCCGGCCGATCCCGGCTCCGGGCAGTGCCTGGGCCGTGAGGGTTTCGATGCGGTTCGTCCAGGCGAACACGCCGAGGGGCCCGAATCGCGTCGCGCAGAGGACCTTGAGCCTGCACGCCTCGCGAAGGCCGCCTTCGGCGTCATGGTTCAGCGCCGCCTCGACGACCTTGGCTGCGCTTGCCGCCGCCTCCCCGCAGAGGAGGGCAAGGGCTTCCTGATCGTCGTCTTCGACCCAGGTCAGCTCTTCGGAGTCGTGGCGGGCGAGAACGGCCACGGCGCCGTCAGCGTCACCCCGCCGGATGGCGTCGGCCAGCGCAGCTATCCGAGAGTCGGGACCGAAGCGGTGGTTGCGCTCGAGCAGCTCTATGCCGGCTGTGAGTGGGCCTTCTGCCGGGCCGGTCGCCATTGGGCCGACGATCTCGCCGAGCACCGCCCCGGCTTCGACGCTCGCGAGCTGGTACGGGTCACCGACGAGCACGAGCGTCGCGTCGGGGCGCACCGCTTCGAGCAACCGGGCCATCAGCGGCAGCGAGACCATCGAGGTCTCGTCGACCACCACGAGGTCGTGGGGAAGCTGGTTGAAGCGATCGTGGCGAGGCTTGCCGGCACTGCCGATGCCCAAGAGACGGTGCAAGGTCTGAGCGGCGGTGGCACTGAGCGCAGCCGCGACGGCTGCGTCGGCACCCGCGGTTGCGACTTCCTCGTGCACCGCCTCTGTCATGCGCGCGGCGGCCTTGCCGGTCGGTGCGGCCAGAGCGACCTCGAGTCGCCGGCCCCGCTCTGAAGACAAGGCGACGGCAACGCTCAACAAGCCGGCGATGGTACGCGTCTTGCCTGTTCCGGGCCCTCCCCCTATCACGGCGATCCGCCGGGTCAAGGCTTTCTCTGCGGCGTCGCGCTGGCGATCGGGAGGGGCGGTGCCGTCGGGCACGAACAGCCTGTCGAGGATGGCGTCGAGTTCGGGTGACGAGGTGGTGAGCCCGCCGTCGCTGCGGGCGCGCCGCAACAGCTCGTCTGCGACACGCGTCTCGAAGCGCCAGTAACGCTCCAGATACAGGCGGGTGCCGTCCCACACGAGAGGGAGCGTCACGCCGGTGGGCCCGCCGCCAGGCCTGTACACGGCGGGGCTCGCAGCCAGGATCGCCCCCCACTTCTCAGGATCCGGCCAGGGAAGCGACTCGAGCGAACGGGCGTGCTCGCCACCTTCGTCGTCGACGGCGATGGAGTCCCTGACCGACCCGATGACGACGCACACGTGACCGAAGAGCGGAGCCCGCGCCGCCAGGGCGGCCCCGAGTAGCACCTCAGGTTCGACTCCCTGGACGCTCCTTGCGACCACCCCGGCGACCTGAACGGCCGCAGCGTCGAGCACACCTGCCTCGACGAAAGGCGCCAGCGTCACCAGCCCGGGCGTGAGAAGCGGCACGGGCGTCGTCACGAAAGATCCCCCGCTCCGTCGAGCAGGTCGCTGAGCGCTGTCACGAGCGCCGGTGGGACGGGCCAGCTGAAGACCCCGTACGGGTTCCCCCCCACCACGGGCGTGCCGGCACCCTCCATCCCCCGCACGAACAGGTAGGCGGCACCGCCCAAGTGGGCGGCAGGCTCGTAGGCGGGCACGCGCCAGCGCAGGTAGCGGTGCAATGCGACCGAGTAGAGCAGTGCCTGCAACGGGTAGTGGTGCTCTGCCATCGCAACGGGCAGCCGGTCAGGGTGGTAGTCGATCGACCGGGGCTCACGGCCTCGTTCGCCCAAGGTGTTTGTCTTGTAGTCGACCACGACAAAACGAGGCGGAGCGTCTCCCCCGATCCCGCCGCCGACACGGGCGACCAAGTCGATCGACCCCGTGAGATGGCCCGCCAGTTCGACGTCGAACATGCCTGCCGCCAGGCGCTGCGCCCACCCCCGCACGGGATCGTCTTCGGGCAGGTACGAGAGCATGAGCCGGCCGATGCTGCGATCGGTGGCGACTCGTCCCTTCCCGCCCAGGCGCAGCTCGAAGCTGAGCTCGTCGAGGCGCTCGCTGCGGGGGAGGTCGCGCAACCGCCTTCCTCCGAAAAGAGGGCCGAGGGGTGTCTCTATCGCAGCACGAAGGCCCGTCACGAGCGTCCCGGTGTCGATCGGCCACGGGTTCCATCTCAACCGGTCGCCGATATGGGCGCTCAACTCGGCGTCAAGGTCGGCGGCCGTGAAATCGACGAGCTGGAGCACCTCGTGCACGAGCGTGCCGAATCCCGCGCCACCCGAAATGGCGCCGAGAGGCAGGTCCGACGAGACGGCCGTGACGCCGGCGGAGACGGAGTCGAACGCTTCGAAAGGCTCGTCCGCCGCACCTCCGTCACCGAGGCTCTCGTCCTCGGGATCGAGCACGGCGCTACGACCACGGTCGCTTATAGCGCTGAACGACCAGCGCCGGCTCGTGCGGGCAAGGGCCCGCTCCAGCTCGGCGAGGGCGAGCACACCGCGGGCGACGGGCTTGTCGCCGTCGACCCAGCGGCCGTCGGGAGCATCGGCTGCACCGGCGACACCGATGGCCACGGCGTCACCGCACTCGGCGAACACCTCCGCGAGCTCACCGGGCGCGTCGGCGTCGGGCGGCAGCTCGACCTTTCGCGCGGCGAACTTCTCAGGGCAGATCACACCCTCGTTCCGGGCGAAGAGCACGCGCGCGAGCCCGGTGAGGTCCGCCCCCTCCACCCGGCTCCACCAGACCAGCGTCACGTGCTCGGCGCGCGTGAGCGCCACGTACAACAACCGCAGGTTCTCGCCGAGAGCCTCCTCGTTGGCGAGGGTCTTGCGCTCTTTGGCGGCGGCCTTGGTGGGCCACGGTTGCCCTTTTGTGACATCGAATGTGCGCTGTCCCGTGTCGCGGTCCCGGAACACGACCTCATCAGTGGTGGCATAACTCTTGCGCCACAGCGTCGGAACGCAAACCACCGGGAACTCGAGGCCCTTTGCAACGTGCACGGTCATGATCTGCACCGCTTCGGCTTCGGATTCGATCTGGCGGGCGCTCACGTCGTTGTCAGGGTCCTCTGAGACCTCCGATGCCAGTTGCGCAAGTGTCATGAGCAGCCCCGCGGCGGTAGCCCGGCGGCCGGCCGTGCCCGCCTGGAGCAGCCCCGCAATGTGGTCGAGGTCGGTGAGATCGCGATCGCCGTCGCCTGTCGCCAGCACGCGGGCGGTGACGCCGCTCGCGGACCAGACGCGGGCGCAGAGCTCGACGACGCCGTGGGCTTCGAGAGTCCGGGCCCATCTGAAGAGCTGGTCCTGTACCTCACCGAGCTTGGCGTCGTCAGCGGCGTCGAGCTCAGCCACAGACCAGCCGAAGAACCACGAAAGCGCAGCCGTGCGGGCCCGGGTCGGCTCGGTCGGGCGGGTGAGCGCCGTGAGGAGCCAGCGCCACTGATCGGCAGCTCTCGACTTAAGGACGCTGTCACCCCGCGTCACCACCGCAGGGATGCCCCTGCGACGCAGTGCCATCTTGATCGGCTCGGCTTCAGCCCGCTTGCCGATGAGCACGGCGACGTCGCTGGGACGCGCCCGCCGCGGCGGGGCGCCGTCCGCCGAAGGGATCGATGCCGTCTGCAGGAGTTGTTGCACCTGGTGGGCGAGGTCACGTGCGATCGCGGCGTCGGCGTCGGGGGTGTAGATGAAGCCCTTCTTGGAGCGAGGAAGGTCTTCACCGAGCACCAGGCGCAGTCGGAGCGCCGCCAGGGCGGTCCCATCATCGGCTGTGAGCCGCAGGTCGCGGCGCTCGTCCGACGGGGCCACTTCCACGAACTCGATGCCCGCAGCCCCGAAGGTCGTGCCCCGGAAAAGCTTGCCCAGCCCGGCGAGCAGCGCCCCGTCGGAGCGCCAGTTCACTCCGAGCGTGAACCGCTTGGTGGGTTCGCGGGCCGCCTCGAGGTACGTGTGAACGTCCGCTCCCCGAAACGAGTAGATCGCCTGCTTCGGGTCGGCAACAAGGACGAGCGCCGTGTCGTCCCCGGGGTTCCCGAACAACCGCGAGAAGATTGCCCACTGCACCGGGTCGGTGTCCTGGAACTCGTCGATGAGCGCGATACGGAACCGGCGGCGCACGGCAGCCACCGCGGCAGGATTGTCCAGCCCCTCGCGCAACTGGGTCAACAGATCGTCGAACGAGAGCGTGCCTGCAGCGCGTCGGCGGCGATGGACCTCGGCGACGACGCGGTCGACGAGGCGTCGAAGCCGGGCCGCGACGACCGTCGACTCGTCGTCCTCAGTGCCTGGGATGACGCGGATCCCCGGGTTTCCCAGCACCTTGAGACAGAGGCTCGGAAGCCTCTCCAGCGTCGGGAGCTGGTCGGTGGTCTCGGGGCTGGCAACCGACTCCGCCGCGAGCACGTCCGCGCAGACCGCCCGCACGAGATCGCCGGTGTCTTCGAGCAGCGCGGCGTCAAGGTCGATATGGGATGTCGAGCCCAACGTGGCGCGCACCTGCTGAGCAAAACCGTGGATGGTCGTGATCGTCGCCGCGTCGAAGTCCACGACGGCCCGCTCGAGACGATCGAGCCGGCGAACGCGATCGGTGCCCGCCAGGAAGCTGAGCAGGTCGTCGCCGGTCGGGATGCCCTCAGGGTTGCGCAGCCCCGCAGCCGCCTCGCTGAGCCGGGTCCGGACCCGGTCGCGTAGCTCCGCGGCGGCGGCACGGGTGAAGGTGACCATCAGGAGCTCTTCGACCGAGACGTCGGTCTCCGCTGCGTAGCGCACGACGAGGCCGGCGAGCGTGTAGGTCTTGCCCGTACCCGCGCTCGCCTCGATGGCGACGCGGCCGGAGGTGGGGAGCGGCCCGAGGAGGGAGAAGAGCACCGGTGCGCTCATGTGAGCGCCTCGGTGCTCTCGTCGATCGCGTCCCACAGGTATTCGGCAAAGCGCTGGGCCCGGAACGGCGAGGTTCCAGGCGGATCGTCACGGCGCGCGGGAAGGGCGCGAAGGCCTTTGAAGTCGAGGTCGCCGAACACCAACCGGTTCGCCTCGTCCTGACCCTCGCCGAAACCGTTGCGCGTTTGCCAGTCATCGGCTTTCGCGGTGCCGTCGTGGAGCTTGGCGGACAGGCAGGCGAAGAGCGGGACGGGCTCGCGAAGCCCGCGCCGGTAGCAGTCGACGGCGACCTCGAGGGCATCGCGCGCCAGGCTGCGGCGACCGTCGGTGGTCTCGCCCCGGGCGACGAGAACGAGCGCGTCGGCGTCCCCAGCCTCGGTGCGCCGCACGACGACGCTGCGCCAGTCGCTTGCCGGGTCGCTCGCCACGAGGGCCACGAGGTCGAGCCAAGCGGCGATGTGCTGCTTGGGCGAAGCCTTGCTGTAGGTGACGAGCACCGGGCCCGGAGACGGTTCTCTGCCGCGGACAACGACCGTTCCGACGACGCGGGTGCCGTCTCGGAGCTCGACCTCGACCTGCGCGCGGTCGTCACGCGCCGGATCGACGCCCAGCCCGCGCGCCAGTTCGAGCATGGCGTCGACCGTGCCCTCGATCTCCGCGAGCGAGTCAGCACCGAGTCCGCCCGGGGGAAGCGTGCCGAGGGCGCGCTCGTGGCGCTCCCACTCGGCGTCTTCGTGCCCGCCCCGGCGCGCCCGCAAGAAACGCTCCGCCACCGACCAGGATTCGAGGCCGCCGAGCGAAGTCGCCAGATCGTCGAGCTCCACCCGGTCCTCGTCGGTGAGGTGAAGACGGAGGCGCTGCTGCCAGAAGGCCTTCGCCGGGTTCTTGAAAAACGTCTTCAACTCGGCGAGCTCGATCACGCCGTCGCCGTGGGTGCTCGGCCCGAGGGGGCCCTCGAGCAACGCCGGGCCCTCCCCGGCACGCTGCTCGCGGGCACAAGCGCCCGCGAAGGCGCCGGGGTCGAAGCTCCAGGGACCCGGCCGATTCGCGAGGCCCGGCAGGAAGCAGCGGTCGTCGAAGCGCTGCAGGGGGTGAACGGTCTCGATCTGGCCGCGGTACTTCCCCCGGCATTCGCGCGAGAGCGTGGCGATGATCGTGTCGCGCAGCTCCGCGAGCACGGTCGCGTTCGGTACCTCTTGATTGGTACGGATGTTGTGGCCCGTCCTGGTGACGACAAGGTGGTCACCGGCAGCCAGCACAGCTTCGAGGATCGCCTGGCGGGCCTCCGCGCGGGGGTCACGGTCGCCTACGAGCGGGGCCGCGGCCGCGAGATCGTCGCCGTCGGCGGCGCCCGCCACTGCGCTCGTGTGGACCTCGTCGAGCCCGAGAATGCAGATCACGCGGAAGGGCAGCCACCGAAGCGGCGTCAGGGAAGTGACGGTGATGCCGCCCCGGAAGAAGTCGGGACGGCGCGAAGTCCCCTGTATCCGCTCCGCGAGGAGGCGCCGGAGGTCTGCGAGCGAGATCCCGACCGTGGCGGGCTTGCCACCTACGACGGCCTTGTCGGCTATCTCGGCGACGATCCGGCGGAGCTGATCCAGCTGCCACTGCTGGGCGACCTCGACTTCGAAGAGCTGTTCGATGGCGTCCGACAGGGCATCGCACCACTGCGCGGCGGTGCGCGGCCGCCTCATGTCCTCGGCCATCGACGCCAGACGTGCGACGAGATCGGCCAGTCGGCCGGCGACGGCGATGTCGCCGCCCTCGACTCCGAGAGGAGCGATCCCGCCCGGGGCCAGGTCCAAGTCGTCATCGCTCACGGCGACTCCGATGAGCAACCGGTCGAGGGCAGCCCGCCACGAGTTGGCGCTGAACTCGGGCGGGAAGCCCCACGGTTCACGGTGCTGCCCGTCGAGGCCCCAGCGCACGTTGGCCTCCTCGATCCAGTCCGCGATCGTGCGAAGAGCGTCACCGTCGAATTCGAAGCGCCGGCGGACCGCCGGCAACGCGATGAACTCCATCACCTCCGAGGCGGCGAACCTGCCCGAGACCAGCGCCAACAGCGAGTCGAGCGCCGCGATGACCGGGTAGGAGTCGCGCAGCGACCGGTCGGTGATGCGATACAAGAGCCGGGGCGGTGCGCTGTCCGGCGCGGTGACGGCCTCCTCGGCGGAGGTTCCGAAGCCAGCTTCCACGAGAGCCGCGAACTCGCCGACTGCCGGGCAGATCACGACGATGTCCTCCTCCCGCAGCGTCGGGTCATCGGCCAGCAGGTGGAGGATCGCATCGCGCAGCACCTGCACCTGCCGGGCCGGGCCGTGGCACGAGTGCACCTGGATCGAGCGGTCAGAAGGGTCGAGGTCGAAGTCGCCCGTGGGTGCGCGATCCGCGCGCAGGTCACGCTGCAGGCGCGCCAACAGGGAGGTTGCCATGGCGTCCTCGGCCTCGTCGCCGTCACCGACCGGCACCGGAACAGGTAGGCCGCGCGACTCGGCGCTGGCGAGGAGCACCGTCCGCTCCCGGTACGGGCGCCCCCACGATCGCAACAGCGGATGGCTTACCGCGGTGTCCGACTTGTCGTCAGAACGCAGCATCGCGAGCGGTCCTGGGCCGGCTGTCGTCGCCTTGCGGACACGCGCGGTCGCCGTTCGTGACGGGTCGAGCAGCAAGAGATGCAAGTCTCTGCGGGGGCTCAATGCCTCGATCAGCTCGATGAACGGCGCGCCGCTCGGAAGCGTCGTCACGCCGAAGACGGCGAGCCGGGACGGCAATGCAACGGTGAGCTCTCCGGTGCGGAGCTTGTCCAGCAGGCCGGCCATGCGCTCGGGCGGGCTGGGGACTGCGACCACGGCGCGTACGAGGCGCCACAGGTGGGGCTGCCAGCTGTCGTGAGCGGCCAGGGGGCGGCCGGTGGGGTCGACGTCGTGGCCGGCACTCCAGGCGAGAACGAGCTCGGGCCGGCGCACGGCGTAGCGGTCGAAGAGATCTGCGAGACGCCGGGCACGACCAAACCAGGTCGCACCGGCGGGCAGGACAGTGAGAGGACCGAGGCGTTCGTCGCCGGCACTGGAACGCAGCACCTCGAGCACGGCCCAGACGAGACAGTCGACCTGCCAGGGATCGGCGACCCCCTTGGCGCTTTGGCCGGCGAGCACGGCCTGGCGCAAGGCTCCGGGGAAGGTGAACTCGATGTTCGCCGCGATACCGTCGCCCACACCGGGCGCGGAGGCACCGAGGGATCTCGCCAGTTCGAGGGCAAGCCACCGTCGCATGCCCGCGGTCGGCACGGCGACCCATTCCGGGGACATCGGGTCATCGAGCGGACTCACGAGCACTTCGGCGAGCACCGCTGCGAGAGGCTCCACTCGGCTGGCGCTGTAGAGGTGGAGCACGGTCGAACACTACCGGTGGGCTGTGACGCGCAACGGGCCGTCGCTCTCGACTGGCCCATCCCGCTCGGGTACCGTCCAAGCCATGTCGATCCTGCTCGAACTGGACCTCACCGGGGCAATCGTCGAGGACGTCGGTTCTCACCCTGTCGAAAGGCTGATGAACCGCCGCCGCCTTGCGCTGCGCACGCTCGTGAGCCGGCTCGCTTCCGCCGCCGAAGACCCCAACGTCGTCGGATTGCTGGCGAAGCTGGGTGCCACCTCCATATCGCTCGCACAGGCCCAGGAGCTGGCGGACGCCGTGGCGCGCTTTCGGGCCAAGGGGAAAGAGGCGATCGCCTGGGCGGAGACCTTCGGCGAGCTCGGGCGGGGAACGACGGCCTATATGGTGGCCACCGGTTTCGGCGAGCTCTGGCTGCAGCCTTCGGGGAGCATCGGGCTCATGGGCGCGGCGGCGGCCGGCACGTTCGTACGGGGCGCCCTTGACCACGCCCAGGTCGAGCCGTTGTTCTCGCAGCGCCACGAGTACAAGAACGCCCCGGACACCTTCTTGCGTACGGAGTTCTCCGAGGCCCACCGCGAAGCGACCGAGCGGCTGGTCGAGTCCGCCTACGAGCAGGTCGTCGCCGCCGTGTCGGCCGGCAGGCGCCTTGCCCCCGCGCGCGTGCGCGAGCTCATGGACACTGCTCCCATCCCCGCCGCGCAAGCCCAGGAAGCCGGCCTCATCGACCACGTCGGCTACCGCGATGCCGTGCGGGAAGCGGTCGACCGCCACTGGCCCGAGAAGCCGGCGCTTCTCTACGTGTCGCGCTATGAGCGGCGGTGGGACAACGTCCGCAGAGCCATCCAGAGCCGCCGTCCCGCCGTCGGGCTCGTCGAGGCGATCGGCCCGATCCGCCTCGGGCGCTCCAAGCCGGGCCCGGTCGGGCGCGCAGCCGGCTCGGACACCGTCGCGGCGGCGTTCCGCGCGGCGGTGAAGAACGAGAGCATCAAGGCGATCGTCTTCCGGGTTAACAGCCCCGGCGGTTCCTACGTCGCCTCGGACACCATCTGGCGCGAGGTGTGCAGGGCTCGCGAGGCATCCAAACCCGTCGTGGTCTCGATGGGGGATGTGGCCGGTTCAGGCGGGTACTTCGTGGCCATGGCCGCCGACGTCATCGTGGCCGAGCCGGCGACACTTACCGGGTCGATCGGTGTCTTCGGCGGCAAGCTCCGCACGAGCGGCTTGTTCGAGCGCCTGGGCGTGAACATCGAGACTCTCGGACTAGGCCAGCACGCGCTCATGTTCTCTTCGCAGACCGGCTTCAGCGAGGACGAGTGGGCCAAGCTCGACGAGTGGCTCGATTTCGTCTACGAGGACTTCACCGCCAAGGTCGCCCGGGGACGCTCCATGACGCGCGAAGCGGTCCACGAGCTGGCCCGCGGCCGGGTCTGGACGGGAGCCGACGCCGCCGCGCGCGGGCTCGTCGACGAGCTCGGCGGATTGCGCCGTGCCGTGGAGATCGCCCGGGAACGCTCCGGCCTGCCACCCGACGCCCGCCTGCGTCCGGTCGTCGCCGTTTCGCCCGTGCAACGCCTGCGCCAACCCCGCAACAGCGACGACCCGGCGGCCTTCCTGCAGGCCCGGGGACTCGGTCCGGAGCTGTCCGAATGGAGAGGCCACGCCCAGCTGGCGGCGGCGCTGGGGTTTCCGGCCGCGGGCCCGCTGACAATGCCGATGGGGCCGCTCCGCTAGGGCACTGTTGGACAAGGCCCTTTCCGGCTGATCGGCCGACGGCGTAGCGTTGTATGGGGTCCTCGGGGCGATGACTCACCGAAGAGCCGGCATGAAGAGGGTGAAAGCCGGTCGCG
>Ga0187880_1000665_pt1 | contig 28086 bp, 25 predicted proteins | sample June2016WEW_19_4_FD_132998 | JGI IMG/M metagenome (GOLD analysis project Ga0187880, IMG submission 132998) | Peatland microbial communities from SPRUCE experiment site at the Marcell Experimental Forest, Minnesota, USA - June2016WEW_19_40 | ecosystem: Environmental > Terrestrial > Soil >... | reverse complement strand
TTCACCACTCCCAATCGCCTGAACGTCAGCTCGCGAATACATTACTTGCTCAGCGGCTACTACAAGGGACGGCGTGCGCCGCTGGCGTACCGTTATCGCGTCGCGGACGGCCGCAACTGGCACGTGATGGGCCTCAACGACCTGCATTGGATCGCATGGGGGGCGGGACTTCGGATGGACGCGCTCGGGCGCAGCCGGCGCAAGTTGCGGTCGCGAATCCTTGCGCCGATTCTGTGGCCGTTGATCGCGGGGTTCTCGTGGATACTCTACGGGCGCGCAAAAGAACCGGCCCAGCGCACAATCAATCGCGAGCTGCTGGGGTTCATGACCAGCGCGAGCCTGCTGATGGACGAAAACATCATCATGCGATTTCGCAAGGTGGATAGCTCCGATTCGCGTCAAGACTGAAGCGCATTGAAGACCTCTGTCATCGTTGCGACGCACGGCAGGCCCGACTCGATTTGGCGGCTGCTGGCAAGCCTCGCGCCGGAACTCGCGACTGGCTCGCGCGAGATAATCGTCGCCGAAAACGGCACGCCGGCGCCGATGGAGCTTTCGCTGGCAGGCGTACCGCTCAAGCATCTGCACGAACCTCGCGCCGGAAAATGCCGCATTCAGAATCGCGCAATCGCGCAGACGGCCGGCGAAAGCGAAATCCTGGTCTTCCTCGACGACGATCTGATCGTCGCGCCGGGCTATCTCGTGGCGGTCGAGCGGTTCTTTGACACCCATCGCGAGTTCGCCGCGATGAAGGGGCGAATCCTCCCGGCCGAAGATCCCGAAAAAAAGGTCGGGCCGATGGCGGTGTACCTGGATCTGCCGATCGTCGACCATGGCGAAGAAGTAATCGAGGTGCGCGGAGTGCTCGGCGCGAATATGGCTTTTCGTGCCGGCGTGCTTAATCAAGTCGGACCGTTCGACGAGCGCCTCGGTCCGGGCGCGGGCGGGCACGAGGAGGAAACCGAGATGTCGCAGCGGATCCGGCGGGCGGGCTTTCGAATCGGATACGCGCCGGATGCGCTCGTCTATCACGAAGTCGACCCCGCACGCGCCAATCGCGAACGATTCATCAGAATTGCGCGCGAGCGCGGCCGCTGCCGCATGTTGCATGAGAAGCATTCCAGCCTGGACGTGATCCTGAAGAACGCGGTCGCGGTGGCGCGGCTGGGGATTGCGCAGCTGGCGGGCGCCGGCATCGCGCGAATCGCGCGCGAGGAACGCAGGCTCGCAATCGCGCGCGGAATGTTCGACGGTCTCGCCGGCTAGAAACGCGCGCCCTGCGCCCTACCCTGTCGATTCAAACTATCGAACCAATCAGCGCGTTCAATTCGTTCGCGTAGCGCGTCCAGGTGAATTTCGCAGCCGTCTCGCGCGCCTCAACGGCAAGACTTGCGGGCGCGTCAAACAACAGGCCGAGACGAAGCGCAACCTCGCCCACGTCGTCGGGGTTCTCGACTCGAAACCCGCGCATCGAGGGCGGGACCACCTCCGCAACGCCCGAGAACGCACTGGTCATCACGGGCAATCCACTGGCCATCGCTTCCATCACGACGTTGCCGAATGGTTCGAACAGCGACGGCATCGCAAACGCGTCCGCCGCGTGAAAGATAGCCTCGACGTTGGGTTGCGGACCCGCGAAGACTACTCGAGCGCCGACGTTGAGGGCGTGAGCGCGGCGCGCGAATTTGCCGGCGGCTCGATCGGCGCCGACCACCAGCAAAAACGCGCCGCCCGCGACCAGCGGCCATGCTTCGATAAGGAATCCCAATCCCTTGCGCGCGAAGCCATTGCCGACAAAGGCGACCATCCGGGCACTGGCGGGAACCGCAAACTTCCGGCGGATAGCCACGCGCTCGGACGGATCGGCGGCGGGGCGGAACCGATCGAGATCGACGCCGTTGTAAATCGTAACCGTTTTCTCAGGCGCGAGGCCGAATTCCCGAATCAGATCGTCACGAACGAAATTCGACACCGCGATCGCGCGCTTGAGGCCGGGACTTCGGAAGGCCTGGCGCTCGACGAGCATCTGCACCTGATGATACGGGCTGATACGCATCGCCGACGCGCCGAGCACGCCGCGCCATTTTCGCGCCGCGCGGAGGTAACAGGAGTGCGCGCCGCCGCCGGAGCGCATCACGTCGGCGCCGACGCATCGCGCGAAGCTCAGCACCAGCTCAGCGCCTGCGCGGCGCGCCGCAGGCGCAGCAGTCCATGCGAATCGCATGAGGGACAGCGCGCGTCCCAAGCTTGGGCCGCCGCCAACGCGATGAACATCCCAGTCTCCGGTCGCGCCGCGAATCTCGGCTGCGAAAATGGTAATTTTATGGCCCGCCGCGCGCAGGCCTTGCGCCGTAACGATCAAATCGCGCTCGGTGCCGCCGCCCGCGCTATCGAAACGGCGCGTCAGAATCGCTATCCGCATTGAACGGCGCTCCGCGGCGTTGCGGCCGGATGGGTTTCGCGCGGCGCGCACAAAAGATGCGCGACCCATTGGCGTGTGATAATTTCATCGGCGGGATGTGAGGTGGGGGAATGATCGAAATTCAATGCACCAGTTGCCATACCCGCTATCGAATTGATGAACGGGTCCTGCCCGACGATACACCGACCTTCAAGTGCTCGCGATGCGGCCATGTGTTCAACGCCGACCCGGTACCCGCAAGAGCGCGCAAAGCCGCTCCGCAAGCGGCCGAGAGCGAATCGCAACCGGCGCGCACGCTCCGCGCCGCACGCCCGCGCGCAGGCGTGCTCAAGTCTCCAGTCGAAAGCGACGTGGTCAAACGCGAGCATAGCGCGGAGCTGCGGCCATCGAATCCGCCCGAGCCGGAAGTTCACCACGAGCAAGAACGCGGCGAACCGGAAGCCGGCGATCCGCTCAATCGCCCCTTCGGCGACCGCGAGCAGAAAGCCGACACCGGCGAAAATCTGAAATTCGATTTCAGCGATGAGCGCGTTGAAATCGGCGATGCCCCGCCGGAGGACGAACTCGAGCGCCCCGAGCCCGACGACGGCGGATGGCAGGTGGGCGATGCGCCGGCTGAGTTCGAATCCGCGCCGATTCGCCAAGCCCCGGCCATGATGGCCGAGCCGGCGCCGCGTCCGGCGTCCAACCCGGTGCGTCGCGCCGATGAGCCTCTGCGTGCGGCGGCGCCGCGATTCGCGCCGCCGCCGGCATCCCCTAAAGCCGCAGGCTTCCAGCTGGGTCAGGTCAGCGACGAAGGCGCTGAATCGGCGTCGGCGGGCGCAACTCATGCGTCGGGGGTTTTTCTCGCGACGTTTTTCTTCATAGCGATCGTTTTCCTCGGTGCGAGCGCCCTGATTTGTAACGAGCCCGCCGCCAGCGCGCGCATTCTCAGCGAGGCTCCGCGAATCGGCGGTTACTTCGCGCGTCCAATCGTACCCGCGATGCTGGTGGCGCTGCATGACGTCCGTTCGGAGTATTACACGCTCAAGGGCGGCCATGTCGCGTTGGTGATAAGCGGCGACGCGCAGAACGTCGGAACGCATCCGCTCCATCTGGTCGAGATCGACGCCGATCTGATTGGCGACGGCGCGCATCCGATCGCCCGCCAGAGCGTCGATTGCGGCAACGAGCTCTCGGCCAAGATGCTTGGCGAGATGACGCCGCGCGAAATCGAATTCTCTCAGGGCTTGAGTCCGCAGAAAGGGTTCGCGATGGAGCCATCGGGGTCGGCTCCTTTCCTGATGGTGTTCATAAATCCTCCCGCGGGCGCCGGCAAGATTAGAATCTCGGTGTCAAAAGCCGTTGTGACGGCGACCGCTCCCGATTTCAGCGCAAACTCCGCGCCGCCGGACTGAAGCGCAGCCGCCGCGATTATTCCTTCTCGCGCGCGAGCAGCTCCGCGTATTCGTCGCCGTCCATCAGGTCTTCGAGATCGCTCAGGTCCGTGATCTTCACCTTGATCAGCCATCCGTCGCCGTATGGGTCTTCGTTGACGGTTTCGGGGCTCTCGCGCAGGTCTTCGTTGATCTCGATGACGGTTCCGGTAACGGGCGCGTAAATATCCGAGACCGCCTTGACCGACTCGACGACGCCGAACGGATCGTCCTTGCTGATCTTGTCGCCGACCGCGGGCAACTCGATATACACGATCTCACCTAACTGGTCTTGCGCGTGATCGGTGATTCCAACGGTCGCAACGACATCTTCAGTCGCGACCCATTCGTGCTCTTTCGAATATTTGAGTCCCTGCGGGATCTCCATGGCTCCTCCCGAATCGTTAGCGGTGCGCGCTTTGCGGCCGCTTCGCGCCAGGCCGATCGCGATCACGTCAATGCTCATGAAAGGCAGTGGAGTCAGTCTTGTCAAGTTCCGCTTCGCACCATCGCGGGCATCGATCATGCGCGCGACTCTTGACTGTTGCGCGTCGATCGCATTAGCGGTCGCACCCGCCGCGATTGCCAGGCGCTCGTCACGCGCCGTATCGTCGATGCCAGGCGGATGAGATCGATCGATCGCGCCAATGCGGAGGACCTATCTGCATGAATGTTGGAATTCCCACCGAAATCAAATCCGACGAACGGCGCGTATCGCTGACTCCGGCGGGCGTGGCCGCGTTGCGCGTGCATGGTCATCGCGTGACGGTTCAGGCGGGCGCCGGCATCGGCAGCGGATTTGCCGACAGCGACTATCGCAAAGCGGGCGCGTCGATCGTAACCGGCGCGTCCGGCGTATGGCGGCGCGCCGACCTGATTCTGAAGGTCAAGGAGCCGCAGCCGCCGGAGTATCCGCTGATGCGTCCGGGGTTGATTCTTTTTACCTATCTTCATCTGGCCGCGGACGGGCGCCTTTCGCGCGAGTTGATTCGCCGCCGCGTAGCGGCGGTCGGCTACGAAACGATCCAGCTCGAAGACTTAAGCTTGCCGCTACTGGCGCCGATGAGCGAGGTCGCAGGCCGGCTCGCGATTCAGGCCGGCGCCTGGTGCCTGCAGGCGCGCAGCGGCGGCCGCGGCGTGCTGCTCAGCGGAGCGTCAGGCGTGCGGCCCGGCAAGGTGGTGGTGGTAGGCGGGGGAATCGCCGGGCTGAACGCATGTCGGGTTGCCGCCGGCGTCGGCGCTGAAGTGACGATCATGGATATCAATCCGACCAGGCTGCGCTACCTGAGCGACCTGCTAGGCGGGCGCGTGACCACCGTGATGTCGAATCGCGCGACTCTCGACGAGGAAGTTACCAACTGCGATCTCGTGATCGGCGCGGTGCTGGTCCCGGGTGGACGCGCGCCGCGGCTTATAAGCGCAAAGATGGTTGCGCGGATGCGTCGCGGTGCGGCGATCGTGGATTTATCGATCGATCAAGGCGGAATCGCGGAGACCTCCGCGCCGACGACGCACGGGCGCCCGACGTTCATCCGTAGCGGCGTCGTGCACTACTGCGTGACCAACATGCCCGCGATGGTGCCGCACACGTCAACCTACGCGCTCACCAACGCGACGCTGAGCTATGCGCTGGAGATAGCGGATCACGGGATTCTCGGCGCCGGACTGCACAACCCCGCCATTCGCAACGGACTCAACATCTTCGACGGCCATGTCGTCCATCCCGCGGTCGCGCAGGCGCTCAAGATGAAGCCGCACTCGCCGTGGGAATAACGCATCAGGCTCAATGTTTTTTGGCCGTGGCGACGGCAGCGCAGTATCGAGCCGTTGGCAGGGGCCCGCGCGCGACAACGGAGCTCGGCCTTAACGGCGGGTGCAGGGGTCACCCCTGCCAGGGGTCACCCGTGCCCAAGGAAGTGTGAAACCCAAGGTGGGTTTCACATTTAATAAACCGATTTACCCTTCAATAAATGCCCTGAGGGCCGGTGTTGTAGCGCTGCTGTCCGGACTTGATCTCGCCGTAGGTACCGGTTTCGAAGCGCTTGACGTTTTGGGTCAGGTTGAGATCGCCGTGAAGATTGGCGACCGCTTCCTTCACGCCCTCGAGCGCAATCTCATGGGCGCGCACCCAACGCCCGGAACGCTGTACGAAATTGGCGAGGTCGAACAGATTTTGGCTCAAGGCCGCCTGCGACTTGGCAAACTTCGCCGTCCAGACGACTTGCTTGCTCTTGAGATCGACGAACTTGAGCGAGAACGCCACCGAAGCCGGGCTGGCCGCCGAGTAATCCATCCCGACCCGTTCCTTGTAGCGTTCGACAGTGCCGTAGATTATGCCGTCGGCCGACATCTCATGGCCCAGCAGGAGCGCGTTCTCGTCGAGGTTCGCGATCGTGGTCGGCGGCATCTTCTGCATCGCCACCGCGACATCCTGTTCGGGGAGCGGGTCCCACCCACCTGCCACGGCGACCTGGCTGTAGAGTTCGGCGGTAACCGCCTCAGCGGCTCCTGGAGCCAGCGGCTCGGCGCCACCGGGGGCGGCTTCGATCAGCGGCATCACCGCCACACGGTTGATGGAGAGCGTTTTGATCGAGCTCACCGCATGCGCCTTGACGTTGCGGTTGTTGATCGCGTCGCTGACCGCCCCGGTGGTGGAGTTAACCGCGTCCGCCGCGATCGTGGTGCACCCCGGCGCCATCCACAACGCTGCTGCCACCAGCGCCAACCGCGCGGACCCTGCCGTCCAACTGGCTTTCATGACGTCACCTTGATCGACAACTCCTTGAGCTGGCGCGGATCGACTTCCGACGGCGCTCCGCTCATTGGGTCAACCGCCTTTTGCGTCTTGGGGAACGCAATCACGTCACGCAGCGAATCGGCGCCGCACAGCATCATGCAAATCCGATCGACTCCGAAGGCGATTCCGCCATGGGGCGGCGCTCCATATTTCAGTGCGTCCAGCAGAAAACCAAAGCGATCCATCGCGTCCTCGCGGGTCAGCCCCAACAATTCAAATACCTTCAATTGAAGCTCGCGGCTATGGATACGAATCGAGCCGCCGCCGAGTTCCTGGCCGTTAAGCACCATGTCGTACGCGAGCGCGCGAGCCTTGAGCGGCGCGGATTCGAGCATCGCTAAGTCGTCGGGATTCGGCGCCGTGAACGGATGGTTCACGGAAACGATGCGCTTGTCGTCGGTGCTGTAATCGAACAGCGGGAAATCGACGACCCACAGGAATTTGAGCTCGTCAGATTTGTCGAGAGCGAATTTCGCGGCGAGCTGCAAACGGATGTCACCGAGGACCGGGCGCACTTTGTCCGCCGGTCCCGCGACCATCAGCAACGTACCGCCGGCTTTCAGAGCCGACGCCGCAGTCGCCGCGGCTCTCTCGCCGTCGCTCAAATACTTTGCGATCGGTCCCTGCCATCCGCCCTCGCCCGCCTTTATCCACGCAAGTCCCATCGCATGGCGCGATTTCACCGACTCGGTAAGCTCGTCGAGTTCACGGCGGCTAAGCGTGTGATCGCCCGGGACGTTTATTCCATATACGGATTCGCCGCGCGCGAGAATTTCCGCGAATACCTTGAACGAGGTCCCCGCGAATGCGGCCGTGAGATTTTTCAGCTCGAGCCCGAAGCGCGTATCGGGCTTGTCGACGCCGAAACGTTCCATCGCCTCGGCATACGGCATACGCGGAAATGGCGGCTTCACGTCAACGTCGAGCACGTTGCGATAGACCGACGCGATCATTCCCTCGGCGATCGATTGGATATCCTCGGGCCGCGGGCAGGTCATCTCGATATCGATCTGGCTGAATTCCGGCTGGCGATTCGCGCGCAAATCCTCGTCGCGGAAGCACCGCGCTATCTGATAGTAGCGATCGAGTCCGCCGATCATCAGAATCTGCTTCAACAACTGCGGCGATTGCGGCAGCGCGTAGAATTTGCCCGGGTTGACGCGGCTCGGCACCAGGTAGTCGCGCGCGCCCTCGGGCGTCGATTTGAAAAGTATCGGCGTCTCGACGTCGATGAACCCGTTTTGATCGAGATGGCTGCGAACCGCCTGCAACGCCTGATGGCGCCAGCGAAGGTTGCGCTGCATCTCGGGGCGGCGCAGATCGAGATAGCGGTGCTTGAGGCGAATTTCCTCGGCGGTCGCGTCGGCGTCGGCAATCTGAAACGGCAGCGGCGCCGACGCGCTCAGGGTCTCGAATGCGCTGACCAGGACCTCGATTTCGCCGGTTGGAAGCTCCGCGTTGACGGTGCCTTCGGCGCGGCGCACGACCTTGCCCTTGACCGCAACGTAAAACTCGGAGCGCGTCTCGCCGCCGGCCTCGTGAGCGGCGCCGTCGTGCTTGGGATTCAGCACCAGCTGGACGATACCGTCGCGGTCGCGAAGATCGATGAAGATAAGCCCGCCATGATCGCGCCGGGTCTGGACCCATCCCCATAGCGCAACCTCCCGGCCAACGTCGGTGGCGCGAATCGCGCCGCAGTAATCGGTTCGCGGCCAGGGCGGCAGCGGAGAATATTGCTCAGTTTTCGCCATTACCCATCACAGTTGAATGCTGGTTGTTGTCGAAGAATACCTGTGCCAAGGAGCGGGTGAAACAGTCACTCTTTGCCGGCCGCCGCAATCGCGCGGGCCGCCTCGGCCACGGTGACTTCGCGCTGCGTGCTATGCTTCAGGTCGCGCACCTGCACGACCCCGCGCGCAATTTCGTCGTCGCCGATTATCACCGCCGCGCGCGCGCCGATCTTCGACGCACGGGCCAGCAACGCCTTCATCTTACGCTCGGGCGAAAGCATCTCGACGTTCAGATTTGCCTCGCGCAGATTGCGTGCCACGACGATCGCATGGCGCGTCGCCGCCGGCCCCATCGCAATTATCGCGGCGTCAGGCGCGGCCGCGGGCGCCAGCCCGGCCGCTTGCAGAGCCAGCGCCATCCGATCGATGCCGATCGCGAAACCGATTCCCGCAACCGCCGCACCGCCCATCGTCTCGACCAGCCCGTCGTATCTTCCTCCCGCCACCACCGTGCTCTGCGCGCCCAGACCGCCCGCCATCACCTCGAACGCGGTGCGCGTGTAATAGTCCAGGCCGCGCACCATGCGCGGATTGACGATAAACTGGACGTTCGCGGCGATCAGAAGTTCCTTGACGGTATCGAAGTGTGCCCGGCATTCGCCGCACAGGTAATCGAGGCTTTTAGGCGCCGACTCGGTGAGCTTCGCGTCAATTTTGCAGTCGAGCAGACGCAGCGGATTGCGGTCGATGCGGTTGTGGCAGTCGTCGCAGAGCGCGTCCCAATGCGCCCGGCCCCATTGCACCAGCGCCTCGCGAAAGGCAGGCCGGCACTTCTGGTCGCCGATCGAGTTGATCTCCATGGTGAACGGAACTTTGAGGTCGCGGCAAAGCTCATCGATCATTATCAGGATCTCGGCGTCGCAGGCGGCGTCGGGGCGGCCGAATACCTCGACGCCGAACTGATAGAACTGCCGATAGCGGCCCTTCTGCGGGCGTTCGCGACGGAACATCGGACCTGAGTAGAACAGCCGCTGCTCGGGATCGGTGCGATCGAGGCCGGCCTCGATGTATGCGCGCACCACGCCGGGTGTGCCTTCGGGCCGAAGCGCGACGACCGTTTCGCCTTCGTCGCGATCCGCGAACGTGTACATCTGTTTTTCGACGATGTCCGAAGTCTCGCCGGTCGAGCGCTGGTAGAGTTGCGTGCGCTCGAGCACTGGGATTCGGACCTCTTTCATCGAATAGCGCTCGGCCAGCACCCGAGCCCGCTCCTCGACGAGACTCATCGCACTCGCGTCGGCGCCGATTAGATCGCGAAATCCTCTGAGTCGTGTCAGTTCCAAGTTGTCACACTGTTTTTAATTCATCACGCGCGAGCCTGGTCGCCGCGCATCAGGTCGCGCAGCCTGCGAAAGCCGACGAGCGCGACGCCCTCGTCCACGATCAGCCGGCGCGCTTTTTCGGAAGTGAAGTACCGCAAGTCAGCCTCGCGCTGGAAAGCGTCGTGCGCACAGCTCTTGAGTTCGTCGCGAGCGAGCGCGGGATGACACAAAATCTCGGTCACGCCCGGCTGAAGAGTGCGAATAAGATTCGTCCAGTAGGATTCGGTCTCGCCCACCGACGACGGCCCGTGGAAAACCAGATGATCGGGAGTGACGACTCCGAACCTATCGAGCAGATCGAGAATCGCGCCCATCCCTTCTGTGCTCATCAGGCGGCGCGACACCAACCTGATCGGCACTTGATACTCATCGGCCAGCCGCACGTAAATCTCGTGATAGTCGGCGCGCAATTGCAATGTGCCCATGTGCGAATCGAGGTGAGTCGCATCGATTCCCGCCGCGAGCGCTTTTTCGATTTGCGCGCGCAGTTCTGCCTCCGCCTCGTCGAGGCGGGCATGCTCGTAAACTTGCGCGACGGTCTGCCACAGATACCCGCGCTCATCGACCAGCGACGGCACGGCGCGCCGCCCCAGCACTGGTCCCCACTTGTAGCGATCCCATTCAGCGGTCAGCGTGAGATGTACGCCCAGGTCGGCGGCGGGATTGGTCCGCGCGAACTCCGCCGCCTCCTCGAACCACGGGCACGTCACAAGAATCGTTGACGACGTGAACAGGCCATCCGTCAGGCCCCGGATGACGCCCTCGTTCTGGTCGTGGCACATGCCAAAATCATCCGCGTTGAGGATGAGCACCCGCGCGTCCGCCGCGTAGCCGAGTCGTTCAGCCATCGTTTCCGGGCGGTTGCTGATTTTTCCCATCGGGTCCATCGAATACTTCACTCGGTCGAGTTCGAGCTTCCGAATTTATCGGCCCGATCGGGAAAGAAAAAGGGCCGCCTTTTTGGGCGGCCCTCTCTCGAAGCGCCGATTAGGCGTTGCTTCCTGAATTATACCGTCAGGATATGGATCGTGCAGGCGGAACCCAGCCCGATCACGTGGGCCTGGCCCGCCTTGGCGTTAGGCACCTGGCGCTCTTTGGCGCGATCGTCCTGCGTCAGATGCCAAACCACTTCGCAGATATTCGCGACGCCGGTGGCGCCGAGCGGATGCCCCTTGGAGAGCAACCCACCGGAAACGTTGACGGGATCATGGCCGCCGAGGCCCGGATGCATGCCGCCGCCCGAGTCGATGAACTTGCCGGCTTCGCCGTCGCCGCACAGTCCGAGGTTTTCGTAGTGCACCAGCTCAGCCGTGGCGAAGCAATCATGCAATTCGGTAAGCGCGATATCCTTGGGTCCGATGCCGGCTTTCTCGTAGGCCTGCTTCGACGCGCGCCGCGTGAGCGTGCTGACGTCGGGCAGCGTGAGATCGCGATCGGTCCACGGATCCGAGGTAAGCACCGACGCCGCCACTTTCGCGCGTTTGCGTCCGCCGGCGAGCTGTTTCAGCTTGTCCTCGCTGACCAGAATCGCAGCAGCCGCGCCGTCTCCAGTCGGGCAACACATATAAAGAGTGTTGGGGAAGGCGACCATGCGCGCATTCATCACGTCTTCGAGTGAGACTTCGTTGCGATACTGCGAGAACGGATTCTTGGTCGCATGCTTGTGCGACTTCACCGAGATTTTTGCGAAGTGCTCCCGCGTCGTGCCGTACTTGCGCATGTGCTCGATGCCCGCCTGGCCGAAGACCGCCGGCATCGTGCCGGAGCCGAGCTTGCCCTCGGTCAAGTACGCGGGGTCGCCGCCGCCTGCCCCGCCAAGCAATCCCGCCTTGCCCATCTGCTCGACGCCAACCGCCATCGCGATGTCGTACATACCCGCCGCGATCGACATGTACGCCTCGCGAAACGCCGTCGAGCCGGTGGCGCATGCGTTGGCGACGTTGATTACCGGGATTCCGGTCTGGCCAATCTGCTGCAGGATTCTCTGTCCGATCATCGCGTTGGACTGCATGAGATTTCCGCAGGCGAACATCTCGACGTCCTTGATTGCAATTCCGGCGTCCTTGAGCGCGAGCATCGCCGCCTGGCCGCCGAGTTGCGGAACGGTCTTGTCGGGATAGCGTCCGAATTTGATCATCCCGGTTCCCAGAACATAAACATTTCGCATCTTGATTCCTCCTGACGGCCCGGCCCCAAGCTCAGGTCCGCCGTAATATTGCTCGGCGCGCTTGCCGGGCGCCCTAATTCTTGCTCGGCCGGTACGAAAAGGCGATTACGTCGTGCCCTTCGCGATCCTTGGCCGCAACGCCGGTCACCAACTCAACCGGCAGGTTGAAAATCTTGTTGGGTTCCTTCTGCGCCTGCTCGGGATCGACGTCGGTCAGATTCGCGCGGACGCTGACGCCCTCGGGCAGATCGACAATCGCCGTCACATACGGCGTTTTGATTCCCGGATATGACTGATGCACGACCGAGAACACGTACACCTTGCCCTTATCGGACAAGCTCAGCGGTTTGAACTTGTCGGCCTCGCCGCACTTCGAGCATGCCACGCGCTTGGGATCGAGATAGATTGCGCCGCACGCGCACTTGATACCTTCGAGATGGGGCTTGGGCTCCAATTTCAGCCATGGAACAATTGGGCGCGGTCCCGTGTCAGTAGCTTGAGCCTGCTCAGCCATACAGATCCTCCGAACGGTTCGATGATGGGTCAGAACGGCTAACGCCGCCCGTGTGGCGGCGTGGTCCTTCTCTTTGGCCGGAGTTTCCCACAGGGGGCTGGAAGTCGTCAACCCTCGCCCCCGCGCTGCTAATCGAGCCGCGGGACCGCTGCGCGAAGCCGGCAAAAATCGAGGGTCGGGACGATCGCGCCGCCCCCACGAAGGTCATTTGTGCTGCCAGTTGGGCGGCCGCTTCTCGACGAATGCGCTCGTCCCCTCGACTCGATCCGCGCTGCCGAACACCACCCCGAACGCCTCCTGCTCGAAGCGCAGTCCGGCATCCTCTTCCATCGTGGACGCAGCCCGCAGCGCGGCTTTCGCCTGGCGCAGTGCGAAGGCGGATTTCCCCGCGAGTTTCTCCGCCAGCTTGCGCGTGGTTTCGGCAAGCTCTGCCGGCGCCACGACCTGGTTGACGAGGCCCAGCTCCAGCGCCGTCTTCGCGTCGAACATCTCGCCCGTCATGATCAGCTCGCGCGCCTTGTTGTGGCCGATTCGATGCGGCAGGCGCTGCGTGCCGCCGAAGCCCGGGATGAGTCCGAGATTTATCTCGGGCTGCCCGAAACGCGCCTTTTCGCTGGCGATGATCAGGTCGCATGCCAGCGCAAGCTCCAGACCGCCGCCGAGCGCGAAGCCATTGACCGCCGCGATGACGGGTATCGGCAGGTCTTCGAAACTTTCCATCACGCGATGACCGAGGCGCGAAAAATCCAGCCCTTCCGCGGCCGACATTTTTGACATCGCCGCGATATCCGCACCTGCGACGAACGCCCGATCGCCCGCGCCGGTGACGATTAGCACGCGCACCGACGAGTCGTGGCGAACCTCGCGAATCACCCGCGCCATTTCCTCGAGCACCTCGCGATTCAACGCGTTCAGCGCCCCCGGACGGTTGACGGTCAGGGTCGCAATCGCGGCCTTTTCGAAAATTATATTTTTCAGCTCCACCTGCGCACTCCTTGGAAAATCGCGACGCCCGTGCCACGAGTCCCGCGCTCCTAGTTCCGCCCCGCGCGCTTTGACTGTCAACCCCCGCCGCAGCGCGAAGCTTGCCGCGCCGGTGCTTGCGCAAGGCTCATCGCCCGCGAAACAATGCGCACGTGCCAGGCAAAGCCACAGACTGCGGCGCCGCAAGCGTCCGCGCGATCGCCGGCCTGCTCGCGCTTGTCATCCTGTTCGTCGTTGCATCCGGATGCACTCCGCCGGCGCAGAAATTTGTCGACAAGATTCGCGCTGAAGCAACCGAGAAATGCAATGAAGGCAACCAGGCGGCCTGTCATACGATCGTGCAGGCGCTAGGCGGCGCCAAGGTCGCCATCGAATCCACCGCGCCGCTCGAGACGCAAACCCCCGCCTGCAACGCCGGCAAACAGGACGCATGCCAACAGATCGCCGTACTGCACGGTGAGTTGAGCTCATGGTGCTCGATGGGTAACGGGCAGGCGTGCTCCGCCGTCAACACCGGTCCGTGGCCGGCGAAATGGGACGAGCCCGCGCTGATCGACGCGGCCAAGCTGGCGTGCCTCAGCGGCCGCTTCAAGCCGGATTCAAACACCTGCCAGGCCCTGGAAATGATGTAGCGCCGTCCGCCGAGGGCGCGGCGCGCTCGGCGACGATCACCATCCGCTTGCCGTACAGCAGCGCCGGCGACAGCACGTGGCCGATGATCTCGCGGGTGACCTCGTCGCGCGGCGGCCGATGGCCGGGGCGGCGCGCGTTGCGGGCGGATGCAGCCGCCGAAAATTTCATCGCCATCCACAGAATCGGGACAATCGGCGACATCGCCACCGAGGTGGGACTCCACCGGTCCGTATAAACCTCGAGATGGTCAAAGCCCGCCAGGCGCATCATGTATCGCGCGCGATAGTAGTCGAGCATGAACGCGTGACCGTGATAAATACGGCGCGGATTGCGGCTGCGCGGCGTCTGAATCTCGTTCATCAAGCCGCGGCGCAGATTGCGCTGCCCGGTCAGAAAGCCGCTGGCGCGGGCCGACAGATGCATGAGGTTGGGCGTCGTCAGCACGATCTTCCCGCCCGGCCGGATCACGCGCGCGCAATCGCGGAGAAATCCCATCTGATCCTCGAGATGCTCGATCCCTTCGCGCGACAGCACGTAGTCGAAGGACTCGTCGCGAAACGGCAGCGCCTCGTTGGCATCCGCGCAGATCCATGCGGCCGCCGGTTCGCGCCACGCGGCAGGAAAAAGATCGACCGAAACGACGCGATAGCCCAAATCCGCCAGCGCGCGCGACTGGATCGCTCCGCCGGCCGGGATGTCGAGCACGATCCCCGGCTTCATCGCGCCGAACAGTCCGTCGCGCCGCCCGCGCCGGCGAACGACTACGTCGCCCTCTATCGGCCGTAATTGCGAATCTGGCAAGGATTACTGCCGCTCTTCGAAGCCGAGCGAAATCATCATCTCGCGCAGCGATTGATCGACGACCAGGTACTCGGTGAGCGATAGATACACGTGGCATCCGCGATGCCCTTCCTGGCCCGGGATTTCGACGATTTTTACCACCCGGTCGCCGTTAATCATCGCGGGCTTGTTATCGATCGTCACGCGCAGCCACATTTACAACTACCTTTCCGCCAGCCGGCTTAGTACTCGGGCTTGAAATCGAAACGATGAATCGCTTCGATGAAGCGGATGGTGCGCGTCTTCGAGCGCATCACGACGCTGTTGGTCATCGCGCCGCCGGAGAAGAACCGCACCCCGCGCAGATAGTCGCCGGTGGTCACTCCCGTCGCCGCGAACATCACGTTGTCTCCCGCCAGTTCCTCCAGCGTGTAGCGATGCTTCAAATCCATGATCCCCATCATCAGGCACGCCTCCGCTTCCTCCGGGTTGCGCGGCACGAAGCGGCACTGCATCTCGCCGCCGGCGGAACGAATCGCCGCGCCGGCCAGCACGCCCTGATGCGCTCCGCCGATTCCGATCAGCATGTCGATTTCGCTCTCCGGCCGGGTGGTGGCGATCGCGGCGGACAAGTCGCCGGCCGAGATCATCTTGATCCCGGCGCCGGCGCGGCGCACTTCATTGATCAACTTCTCATGGCGCGGGCGATCGAGGATCGCGACGCGCAAATCCTCGACGTAAACTTTTTTTGCATCGGCCAGTGCTTTGAGATTGTCGCTCGGCGATCTGTCGATATCGATCACGCCGCGTCCCGCCGGCCCGCACGCGACCTTGTCCATGTAAGTATCGGGGCAGCGCAGGATTCGCCCGCGCTCCGCCAGCGCAACGCACGACAGCGCGTTGGGCCCGCCGGTCGCGCAGATTAGCGATCCTTCGATCGCGTCGAGCGCGACGTCGATTTCGGTTCCCGCGCCGGTCCCGACGATTTCGCCCTCGTACAAAAGCTCGGCGTCGCCCTCTTTGCCTTCGCCGATCACTATCTTGCCGTCCATCGCCACCGAGTTCAGCGTCTTGCGCATTGCGTCGCACGCCGCTCGATCCGCCAGCCGCTCGTCGCCCTTGCCGATGAAACGCGCCGCCGCCAGCGCCGCGGCTTCCGTCGCGCGTACTACTTCGAGCGCAAGATTCCGTTCCATCCCGGCCTCCAGGTCATTTCGATGCGGTCTTCAAGGGGCGTCCGAACAACGATTCTATCAGGTGATAGCCATCGCCGACGAGCAGGCCGGTCGCCGTCCCGTCACTTTCTGTGTAGCGGCGCGCCGTGGCGCCGCCCGCTTTCGACTGCGCCGACGTCATCAGCGCGAACGGGACGGGTTCCGGCGAATGCGTCTTGAGCTGGCTCGGCGTCGCATGATCCGGCATCAGCAGAATCGCGAAATCGCCCAGGCCGCCCAGCCCCGCGAGCATCGGTCCGATAATCAACTCGTCGATACGCTCGATCGCTTCCTTCTTCAGATCGGCGCGGCCCATGTGACCGGCCTCGTCGGGCGCCTCGATATGCAGCAGCAGGAAGTCGCGCGCTTTGAGCGCCTCCAGACCGTAACGCGCCTTCGCGGCGTAATCCGTGTCGAGAAATCCGGTGGCGCCCGGCACCTTGATCAGCTTCAGTCCGGCCAGCCGGCCCAGTCCGTTGACCAGATCGACGGCCGATATCACCGAGCCTTCGACGCCGAAGCGTTCCTTGAGCGTCGGCACCTCGGGCCGCGTGCCCTGCCCCCAGAACCACGCCGATGTCGCCTCGGTTTTGCCCGCCGCACGGCGCGCCTTGTTCACCGGATGCTCGCGCAAAATCTCCACCGAGCGCCGCATCAGATCGCGGAGCAAATCCGCCCCCGCGCCCTTGGGCAGATACGCTTCGACGGGCTTGCCCGTGATGTCGTGCGGAGGCGTGAGATTCGTCGTCGCGATTCCGCTGCGCCACACCATCAGATGCCGGTAGCTGACGCCGTTGAAAAACTCGATTCCGCCGCCCGCCAGTTCGGTCCGAAGGTCGGCGACGATCTGCGCGGCTTCCTCGCTGCTGATATGCCCCGAGGTGAAATCGTTCATTATCAGCGCGCCGCCGTCACCCGGCTTCAGCGACACGAGATTCATTCGAAACACCACGTCGCGCGGCCCCATCTCGATTCCCTGGCTCGCCGCTTCGATTGGCGCGCGCCCGGTGTGATAGCGCGCCGGGTCGTAGCCCAGCATCGTCATCGTGCCGACATCGCTCCCCGGGGGCATCCCCTTGGGAATCGTCGCGACCATCCCCAGCCGCCCGCGCGTCGCCATCAGGTCCATGTTGGGCTTGTGCGCTGCCTCAAGCGGCGTCTTGCCGCCGAGTTCCTTGCACGGCCAATCGGCCATCCCGTCGCCGTGTATGATGACGTACTTCATCGCATCGATCGGCCGCGGTCGAGTCGCGCCGCTTATTCGCGCTCCAGAACTTTCAGCACTTTGGCGAGGTCCGGCTCGACCACGATCGTGTTACTTAAATTTTTCAATGCCGTGTCGGGATCTTTCAGGCCGTGTCCCGTCAGCGTGCACACGACCACCGCGCCCGGCTTGAGCATCCCGGCGCCCGCGTATTTCAGCAGCCCCGCGACCGACGCCGCCGACGCCGGCTCCGCGAATACGCCGCCGCTGGCGATCAGGCGATACGCCGCGAGAATCTCCTCATCGGTCACGATGTCGATAATCCCGCTCGACTCGTCGCGCGCCGTGGTCGCACCCTTCCAGCTCGCGGGATTGCCGATTTTGATCGCCGTCGCGATGGTGTGCGGATCGTCGATCGGATGGCCGACCACGATCGGCGCCGACTCTGCCGCCTGGTAGCCCATCATCTTCGGGACCCGCTCGCTCAATCCCACCGATTTATATTCCTGGTAGCCGGCCCAATAGGCCGTAATATTTCCGGCGTTGCCCACCGGCAGGAAATGATGCGTCGGCGCGTCGCCCAATTGATCGCAAATCTCGAACGCCGCCGTCTTCTGCCCCGCGATTCGATCGGGATTGACGCTGTTGACCAGCCGAATCCTGACCGGATCGCGCTCCGCAAGATCGCGCACCAGCTTCAGACAGACGTCGAAGTTGCCGATCACCTCGAGCACCCGCGCGCCATGCATCACGCTTTGCGACAGCTTGCCAAGCGCCACCGCGCCCTTGGGGATCAGCACGTAGGCCTTCAGCCCCGCGCGGCCCGCGTAGGCCGCCGCCGACGCCGCCGTGTTGCCGGTCGAGGCGCAGATTACCGCGCGCGCGCCCTCGCCCAGCGCCTTCGACATCGCCAGCGTCATGCCCCGGTCCTTGAACGAGCCGGTCGGGTTGGCGCCTTCAAACTTAAAGTAAACCTTGATGTGTGCGCCGAGCCGCTCCGCAAGCCGGCGCACCTCGATAAGCGGCGTGTTGCCTTCGTTGAGCGTGACCACCGGCGTCGAATCCGTCACCGGCAGGAAGCGGCGGTAATGCTCGATCAGTCCGGGCCAGTAAGACAACCGCGGTTGCTTGGATTCGCGCTTGATGTCCGACGCCATCGCCTAAAGCTTCTCCTCGATTCGGATAAACGCGGGAGCCGACTGCACGATTTTCTTCCTTCGAATCTCCGCCAGCGCGCGTTTCAGACTGCGCTCGGGCGCGTCGTGGGTCCGCATGATAACCGGCACCGTCTGCGCCGCTCCGCGGCCCTTCTGGATCACCGACGCGATCGAAAGCCCGTGACTGCCCAGCACCGACGCGATCGCGCCGAGCACCCCGGGCTTATCCCGCGCCATGAACCGCAGGTAATACTCGCATACCACGTCGTCCATCGGCTTGACACTGGCGTTCTTCATCAGCCGGATCGGAAATCCAAACGCATGCGCTCGCGCCGAGCCTTCGGCCAGGCGATGCCGCGCGATGTCCAGTATGTCGGCCGCCACCGCCGTCGCCGTGGGCATCTCGCCCGCGCCCAGCCCCGAATACATTGTCGCGCCGAGCGCGTCGCCGTGGATATAGATCGCATTGTACGCGCCGCCGACTCCCGCCAGCAGGTGGCGTTGCGGGATCATCGTGGGATGCACCCGCGCCTCGATGGCGCCGTCGGCATCCTTGCCGATCGCGAGCAATTTGATCGCGTAGCCAAGCTCGCGCGCGTACGCGATGTCGGCCTGCGTAATCCGCGTGATCCCTTCGGTGTAAATCTGCGCCGGTTTCACCATCACGCCAAACGCAAGCGTCACCAGCAGGCAAAGTTTGTGCGCCGAATCATGCCCCTCGATATCCAGCGCGGGGTTCTTCTCGGCCAGGCCCTTGTCCTGCGCGTCGGCCAGTGCGGCGTCAAACTCGACGCCGTTCTCCGTCATCGTGGTGAGAATGTAATTGCAGGTGCCGTTGACGATTCCATAAGCCGCGCGTTGGCGATCGCCGGCCAGCGCCTCGCGCAGGGTGCGGATGATCGGCACACCGCCGCCGACGCTTGCCTCGAAACCGACCGCCAGGCCGCGTCTCCCGGCCTCGCGAAAAATCTCGCCGCCATGCTCCGCGAGCAAAGCTTTATTCGCAGTAACGACGTCCTTGCCCGCCGCCAGCGCCTTCATGATCAGCGCGCGGGCTGGTTCGTAGCCGCCAAACAGTTCGACCACGATATCGATATCGGGACGCGTGACCACCTCCGCCGCGTCTGTGGTAATCAATTTCGCCGGCACGCCAAGCGCGGCGACCAGCTTGACCCTCAGATCCGCCACCGCCGCCAACTGAACCGGCGCGCCGAGCATGCGTTCGTATTTGTCGCGGTTGCGCAGGAGCAGCTTCACCACGCCGCCGCCAACGGTACCGCATCCGAGCAGAGCAATCCGTATCGGTCTCAATTTGTCCCCCATTACTTGCGCAATTGCGCTCAGGAGGCGCTGGCCGTGCGCGCCGGTATATCGGCGTGGCCGGCTCTAAGCGCGTGCCGAATTCCGCGCAACGCCTGGCGGGTGCGATGCTCGTTCTCGATAAGCGCGAAGCGCACGAACCCGTCGCCGTCCTGTCCGAAGCCGATCCCCGGCGAGACCGCGACCTTGGCCTCGGCGAGCAGGAACTTCGAGAACTCCAGCGAACCCATCGCGCGGAACGGCTCCGGAATCGGCGCCCACACGAACATCGTCGCCTTGGGTTTCTCCACCGGCCAGCCGGCCCGGTTGAGTCCGTCCACCAGCACGTCGCGCCGCCGCCGGTACCGCGCGACGATCTCGGCGACGCAATCCTGCGGTCCGTTGAGCGCCGCGATCGCGGCGACCTGCACCGGCGCGAACATCCCGTAGTCGAAATACGATTTCAGCCGCGCCAGCGCCGCGATCATCTCGCGATTGCCCACCGCGAAGCCCACCCGCCAGCCCGGCATGTTGTAGCTCTTCGACAGGGTGAAGAACTCGACGCCGACATCCTTGGCCCCCGCCACCTGCATCATCGACGGCGCCTTGTAACCGTCGAAGCACAGGTCCGCGTACGCGAAGTCCTGTGCGACCATGATGTTGTTTTCGCGGGCGAACTCGACCACCCGCTGCATGAAGTGCAAATCGACGGTCGCGGTGGTCGGGTTGTGCGGGAAGTTCATGATCAGGAACTTGGGCCGCGGCCAGCACCGCTTCACCGCGTCCATCAGCTCGTCGAAAAATTCCTCGCCGCGCCGGATCGGGACGCCCTGCACCTGCGCGCCCGCAATGATGCATCCGTACTGATGAATCGGGTAGGTCGGCGTCGGCGCCAGCACCACGTCGCCCTGGTCCAAAATCGCCAGCGTCAGGTGCGCGATCCCTTCCTTCGATCCGATCGTGACGATCGCTTCCGAATCGGGATCGAGCTCGACGCCGTAGCGCCGCTTGTACCAATCGCAGATCGCCAGCCGCAGCTTGAACACCCCGCGCGACACCGAGTAGCGATGGTTGGCGTTCTTGGAGGCCGCCTCGATCAGCTTCGCCACGATATGCGGCGGAGTCGGCTCGTCGGGATTTCCCATCCCGTAATCGATTATGTCCTCGCCGGCTCGGCGCGCCTTGAGGCACAATTCTCCGATCGCATTGAAGACGTAGGGTGGCAGCCGTTTGATTCGTGGAAAATCCATTTTACTCTTGCGGTTGGCGATTATTCGCGGACTCCGCGTCCGCGCAATGTGCGAGCTATAAGTTTTAACGGACGCCCGCCTCCGCCGCTAGTGGGGATGCGGCCCGGAAGAACTTAATTGAAATGAAACCCACGGTGGGTTTCAAACTTCCTTCGGCAGGGGCCAGCCCCTGCGCCCGAGTAAGGAAGAAGATGCGGCCTGGCGGCCTGTTAGGACTTTTCTTGTGTCATCCTGAGCGCAGCGAAGGAACTCGGTTCCTGCCTCGCCCGTTATTTCACGGGAGAGGCGGCCGGCCGCGCAGCAGCCGGTAGGTGAGGGTTCTGCCTCCGGCGCCCGCGTCCTCTTTTTGTGTCATCCCGACCGGAGTTTGCGGAGCGGAGGGACCACGGATCTTTTTCTTCGCCGTGTGTGCATGTACCCGGCACTGCCCAAGCTTGAACTATTCGCCCGCGAGCAGCGAACAGCGTGAAGGCTGGAGTGCTTGGGCCAATCAGGCCGCCGCATAGCCGGCTCGTTCGTCAAGCATGCGCGCCACTACTCGCTGCTGCTCGCCGAGGGGCATCTGAGGCGGCGAAACTGGCGGGTTTTTTCGCACATTTCGTCACGGGAAAGTCGCTTAGAGGTCAAAAAGGGCAGTTTAATCTTTACGTTCTTGTTCCCAAAATTTCGTCTCTGTGCGCAGGCGCTTGGCTTCCCAGGCTTTCTGGGCTTTGTGGCCGCGACCGACTTCGTTGATGACGTAAAAGCGATAGAGGTCCTCAAGGTCTTCATACAGATCATCTTGCCAGAGATCGCGGAGGTATTTGATCTGGCCATGCTCGCGGGCGAAGAGGAAATATTGGGCGGCGTACCAGCCGAGCGTGCTTTGGTAGATGAAGGGCATATCGCCTGAGAGCTTAAACATCGAGGCAAGCTTTTCGAAGAATTCGAGGATGCCTTCGAGGCGGGAATGATCCCATCCCTCGCTGCCGGGCGCATGCACGGCTTGGCGGGCTTTAATCATTTCATTCGAGTTCCACTCTTTGTCCAGATCGAGATAAGTGGAAAATGCGATCTGCTGCTTGATGAGGTAGCCCTGCCAGAGGACTACGTCGGTCGCGACGAAACCTGCGAGCAGGGCCGCAAAAGTGGCCGCGGCACCCCACTGGCGTTGTATCGCGCAGATCATCAGTGCGACCAAGAGGGCGAGCGTCAGTATTCCGAAAAAGAATTTAATTCTTATTACCTTTATTGAGCCTCTGAGCGCTTCCTAATTCCACACTGTTGGTCGCAAGCTGAACAGGCACACAATCCGAGCGCACTCCATAAAGAATTTTCACCTTGTCGCACTTCGATTCTAAGACCAGTTTGCAAAGGCCTTCAGTCGCTAGTATGGGTTTCAGAGCGCCGTACAATTGGGGCAAATCTGAGCTGAGGAATTTTTCTATGTCGTCGGATTTCGGGTCTGTAAGGATCATTTCTACAACAATCCTACCGCTATCATCTTGAGCGTCGAAAATAAAAGAAAACAGCTGGCCCTTGGGGCCCCTGCGCGTCAGTTTCTTGAGCCCTGATTTGACCACATCCCAGCTATCCGCGCCGATTTTGTTAACGAACCCTCCGGCAAAATTTCCGATGACGAAGAGACCAAGGATTTCGAGAGCACTTACCGGATCAAGTGATTTTTTGAACTCTTCCTTGGGCTTCTCACCGAGAGCGCGCGAAATCTTTCGGATGATCTTTTGATTCTCGGCATCCTTATAGCTTCTGTCGTACGCGACCATGGGCTTGTCGAGAGAGGGCATGGGCATTTTCCGGGTCTTATCCAACGCCGGTAAACTCTGATCGTCGAAAAATTCAACATCGCCCTCTATTGCACATTCACCATCCGGCAAAAGCTTCAGCCGGGTTTTGCGAATGCGGCCTAGTGGCGGAATACGCGGATCATGTTCGACGCCAAATGGAATGTAGCTGCTGTTTGCTTGGTCAACCATCGAAGACAGCACGCTAACAGGGAATATGTCGCCCTGTTTGTCTACGTGGGAACTAGCGATAAATTGGTTTTTGAGTAGCTTCATAGAATTTCAGGGACCGTCATGGCGAGGAGGGCTCGACCTGTAGCGTCATCTCGTCGGTCTCGGCCGGAATTTCCATTTTGAATCCTGATTCAGCGTCGCACCAATACCAGCGGTTTACAAACGCGAGGTTCGAGCCCGATTTTGAGTCCATGAGGCTTCACGACGACCTCAAGTTTTGCCTTTCGTCCTCGGCAAAAACGCGCCCGCCATTCCGATCACTTTGCCGGGATCGCCAGCGCGGCCGCTGCGCGCGTGCGCTGGCGCGTCGCCCAATACACCGGCGCCGCGCACACCGATATCAGCCCCGCGATCTGCCATTCGAACGGTATCCCCGCCGTATCCGCGATTCGCCCGGCAAACAGCAATCCCATCGCGCCGCCCATCGTCTGGAACGTGGAGTTGAACGACAACAGCGTCGCGCGATTGCCCGCCTCGATCTGCTCGTTGAACCAGCTCTGAACCAGCGGCATCATCGCCCCGGTGAACAGATTCATCACGAACAGCATCGCCAGCGAGACCGCCGGCCGCCCGCCGAACAGCCCCGCCAGGAACAGCATCACGCTCGCGCCGGCAACCAGCATGCCCACGCGCGCAGCGCGCCGCGATTCGTCGCTCTGGATGCGCGCGCTGAGCTCCGCGCCGACCAGCCGCGCCGCCGACAGGCCGCAATAGATCCAGCCGACGATCCACACGCCGACTTTCAGTCTCTCGTTGAACATTATCGGCCATTCGATCCAATACGGCGCCCACGCCGCAAACGTGATTGCACCCGCCACGCTTAGCATCAGGACCGTATGCGCGCCCAGTCCGGCGCGGATGCCGTCGGCAACGTTCGCGGCGACCTGGCGCGGAATCGCCGCGATCCTGACCGTCGTGGTGTGCGGCCGCTCGTCGTGCATCAGGAATGCGCCGACCGTGCCGCTGACCATGTAGCCGGCTGCGCCGAGCAGCCACGGCCATGCGATATCGACGTTGCCCACGTACGCGCCGATCATCGCCGACCCCATGAAGCCCAGCGTCGTCAGTTGCGTGATTCGCGAGAACAGCCGGTCCTTGAGGCCGTCGTAGCCCGCGTCATCAAGCGCATCGACACCCCACGCGTCAATCGCGCCGTTGCCGAAGGTCGTGCCGACACCGTCGATACTCTCGGCGATCAGGAACACGTAGTAATGATGCGCCATGAAGTACAGGAGGAACGCGCAGACCCGCAGCGATGCGCCCAGCACGTACGAGCGGCGCCTGCCGAGCAGGTCGGCGAACGCGCCGGTGGGCACGTCGGTCAGGAACAGGACGATGAAGTACGTCGCAAGTACGCTGTTTATCTGGAACTGGTTGAGCCCGCGCGAGCGCAGAAAGATCGGATAGACGCCGAACATAAAACCGCCGGCAAACGAGTACAGGCCCCATACCGTGTAGTAGCGGCGGATGATCTCGCGAATAGTCGGAGCATGCGGTCGTGTGGTTTCCACGGAACTTTTTCCACCCTGTCCGTCACGCCAAAAGAAAAAGCCCCGGGGCTCTCAAGCGCCCGGGGCTTTTTAGAGCCAAGTATCGATGTCCGTCTCAATTCAGGAGGACCTTCATTGAATTGGGGACGCGACGTACATCACCACTCGGCTTCATGGCGGCCAGAGTAACCGACCGGCCAATCACGAGTCAAGCGCCGTTCCTTGGGCGTAGTGCCCTAATCTGGAGGATATTCGGAGTTAGAATTCCACACTCAATTTGCGGCGCCCTTCTGCTATCACCCGCCCGTGTCATTCTAGAGCGGAGTCTGCGCAGCGAAGAATCCCGGATCCGGGTTCCTTCGCTGCGCTCAGGATGACTCAAAAAAAGTTCTAGCCGGCCGTCAGGCCGCATCTCTTCTTTTCACTGGGTGCAGGGGTCAGCCCCTGCCGCCCGCCGCAGTCTGTCAGGTTGGCAAGCTCAACGATTACCCGCCACCGGCGCTCTGTTCTCATAACCGCACGCATACCATAGGATTTAGCCTTCGCTTGACGAGACGCTGATCCGAACTCTTCGCATGAGCAACGCCAGCATTGACCGCAGCTTCGACTTTCCCGCCGACGTGCCCGAGCCCGGACTCGTGACCCGCGTGTGGCGCTTTGGCAACGTGGTGTGGCTGGCGGCGTACGTGTACGCGGGCTACAAATGCACCCAGCTCTGGACGCGGCTGGTCAGCGATCGCGACAAGGCCGAACTCTATCGCCGCCAGGATCTTCGCGCGGCGCAAGCGCTCAACCGCACGTCAATCCGCCTGGAAGGTTTGCTCATCAAGGCATGCCAGTTCATCGCGACTCGCGCCGACGTGCTCCCCGACGAATGGGTATCCACGCTGTCGGGCCTGCACGATCGCGTTCCACCGCGGCCGTTTGCGATGATCCGCGAACAGATCGAGCGCGAGCTGCGCCGGCCGCTCGAAGACGTTTACGCCGAGTTCGATCCCGTGGCGCTGGCGTCGGCGTCGCTCGCGCAGGTGCATCAGGCGCGGCTACACGACGGCCGCCGATGCGCGGTCAAGGTGCAGTATCCCGGCATCGACGGGATCGTCCGCGCCGATCTGCGCAACATGACGCTGGTGCTGCGATGGCTGGCGATGCTCGAACGCGACTTCGACTATCGCGTCCTGATGCGTGAGGCGCTCAAGTACATCCCGATGGAGCTGGACTTCGATCACGAGGCCGACAACTCCGCAACGATGCGCCGCAACTTCGCCGCCGACCGCGACGTGATGGTCCCCGAGGTCTATCGCGAGTTCACCACGCGGCGCGTGCTCACGATGGAACTGGCCGAAGGAATCAAGGTCACCGATGTTGACGCGCTCGAGCGTGCGGGGATCGACAAGCATGCGGTCGCGCAGAAACTGATCGAGATTTTCTGCGACCAGGTTCTGCGCGACGGCTTTTTCCACGCCGATCCGCATCCCGGCAACATCCTTGTTCAGCCCGGCCCCCGGATCGTGCTGCTCGACTTCGGCCTGGCCAAGGATTTCCCGCCCGCGTTCCGCGACGGCATCGTGCGCCTGACGTTTTCGATCCTCACTTCGAATCGCGATGGAATCGCGGCCGCGTTCAAAGAGCTGGGCTTTCGCACCCGCACCGGCAATCCCGACACGCTGCTGGCGTTTGCCGACGCGTTTCTCGGCAGCACCATCAAGTCGAAGAAGGCCTACGCGGACAAGGACATGGTGGAGAAGTTCTCCGAGGAGCTGCCGCGTGCGATTCGCGCCAATCCGGTCGTCGAAGTTCCCGCCGACGTCTTGCTGGTCGGGCGCATGATGGGTCTGCTGAGCGGCCTGGGCAAGACCCTCGACTCGCAAGTCGATCTGTTCGCGACGATCATGCCGTATGCGCAGCGCCTCATGATGTCGCAGCCGGCGCCCGCGCCTGCCGTCGGCCTTCTCGACTCCGCGGCAGACGCCCCCACGGACACTCCGGCCGGCAAGTAGGCCGGTTTCGCCGCGCTCCGCTTTCATGGCACTGTTTTGCCGATGCGATTTTCCACCCGGAGTCCAACTGATGTCTGATCGACGCAATAAACTTGTGCCACTCGCCGCGGAGCTCGCGGCCGATTTTGCCACTCGCGCCGGCGAACACGACCGCGCCAATTCGTTCCCCGTCGAAAACGTCGATAAAATGAAAGCGGCCGGATACACCGCGCTCGTCATTCCCGAAAAATCCGGCGGACTCGGCGCTGACCTCGAGGATTTCGCGCTCTGCCAGGAGCAGCTCGCGCAGGGATGCGCCGCGACCACGATCGCAATCAACATGCATCTGTTCGGCATCGGCAGCATGGTCGAGCGCGCCACCGGCCGCCCGGAGGAGGATTTGTTCTTCGACGCGATCGCGCGTGGCCGCCAAATCCTCGGCGGCGGTATCAGCGAACCCGAGACCGGCGGCGATTGGGGCTACTTCGCCACCCGCGCGCGGCGCGACGGCGAGACTTACGTTCTCAACGGCCGCAAAACCTTCACCAGCCTCTCGCCCGTGATCGATCTGTTCATGGTCATGACGACGATCGAGGACTCGAGTCCGCCCGCCGCCGCCACCTTCGTCGTGCCGCGCGGCACTCCCGGCCTCGAGCTGGTCGAAACCTGGGACGCGATGGGGATGCGGGCGACGGCCAGCCACGACCTGGTGATCAAGGACGTCCGCGTGCCCGCGATCGCGATGGCGGAATTGCGGCCGATCGGTCCGGTCAACGACCAGGCGATTTCGCTGTTCGCATGGTTCGGCCTTTCCGTCGCCGCGACCTATACCGGCGTGGCGATTGCCGCGCTGAAGTTCGCCAAAGAATTTGCCGGCCGCCTCAAACCGCTCACCCAGCCGCGGACGATCAAATATTTGCCCGGCGTTCAGTTCGCCATTGCCGAGGCCGAAGCGCTGATCGCGCAGTCGCGCGCGCTCTATCTCGGCGTCGCCCGCGACTATATTGGCGATCGCGCTTCATTCAAGGGTGAGACCGGATTGGCGCGGGTCGTAATGCCGAAGTATGTCGCGACCAACAACGCGGTACGCGCGGTTGACTACTGCATGGAGGTCGTCGGCGCGCACGGGATGTTGAAAAAATTTCCCATGGAGCGCTATTACCGCGACGTTCGCGCCGGCCCCAATCATCCCCTGTCCAACGCCCGCGCCCGCGAGCTGCTCGGCAAGGCCGCGCTCGGCGTGGGCCTGGCCGAGACGCCGCGCTGGTGAATGCGCAGCCGCGCCGCGCATTGCCGACTGTCGATTGATCTGCGCCTGGCGCTGGACGACTCTCGTCGCGAGTAATATCGTGCCTGAATTGTGATCAACGAAATCGAACAGGTTGCGCTCCGCGCCGCGCGTGCCGCCGGCAGAATCCACCTCAAACGGCTCAGCAGAATAAACATCAGCCGCAAGTCGAACTCGATAGATCTGGTCACCGAGGCCGACCGCGAATCGGAAGCCGCAATCATCGAGGTCATCCATCGCGCATTTCCAACCCATGCGATCCTCGCGGAGGAAAGCGGCGCCAGCGCGCATCAAAGCGACCATCGATGGATTATCGATCCGCTCGACGGCACCACCAACTTCGCGCACGGCTATCCGCAATTCTGC
>Ga0187880_1000662_pt1 | contig 28125 bp, 22 predicted proteins | sample June2016WEW_19_4_FD_132998 | JGI IMG/M metagenome (GOLD analysis project Ga0187880, IMG submission 132998) | Peatland microbial communities from SPRUCE experiment site at the Marcell Experimental Forest, Minnesota, USA - June2016WEW_19_40 | ecosystem: Environmental > Terrestrial > Soil >... | reverse complement strand
TGAGTAGCATGAGTAATTCGGCAAAGGAAACACACTAATGCACTCAGCAGCGCAGCCCCAATTCAGCAAGCGATATCAGCTGGTCACTGAGGAAAAGGCCGGAGGCGCGACGTACACGCCCCTGCTCCTTGCCGACTTTGTTGCCGACCAGATTGTCAGCTGCGCACGGTTCGAAGGGACAGATATCATTCGAGTGCTTGATCCCGCTGTCGGCGATGGCGAGTTACTTCTGAGTCTCTTGAAAAAACTGCTTCCCCGGACTGAAGCAGCCGTTCACGTCTTTGGCTTTGATACAGACGAGGCCGCGTTAGGCGAAGCGCGGCGCAGGATTTCCAAGGCATTCCCGCATGTGCACCTTCACCTTGAGTTCGGGAATTTCCTTGAGTTCGTTCTGGAACAGGGCGCTATTTGTGGCACATCGTCTCTATTTGTACCCGACCAGGCTGAGCTTTTTGATCTTATTATTGCCAATCCGCCCTATGTTCGGACTCAGATTATGGGAGCCGGTCAAGCGCAGGAATTGGCAGCGGCCTTTGGCCTTACAGGCAGGGTCGATCTTTATCATGCCTTCCTGATCGGCATGGCACAGGTTCTGCGATCCGGTGGCACCGCGGGAATTATCGTCTCGAACCGATTCATGACAACGAAGGGCGGCGGAGGGCTCCGCACTGCACTTCGCGAGCGTTTTACGCTTCGGCACATTTGGGACTTGGGGGACACCAAGATTTTCACTGCGGCTGTTTTGCCTGCCGTGATCCTCGCCGAAGGCCGCAACGGCCAAGAGCCGGCCCCCCCCGCCTTTACCTCGATCTACGAAACCACTGAACCCGCGACTATTGAAGCTCTTAACCCCGTTGCTGCCCTTGCTATGGCTGGCCCCGTTGCTCTCGCTGACGGGCGCAGATTTCGTGTTCAGCACGGAACGCTTGATGCCACCGGCGCGACCAATGAAGTTTGGCGCATCGCTACTGACACTGGCGATGCGTGGCTTGCGACCGTCATGTCCCACGCTTGGGGTACGTTCGGCAGCATCGGAAAAATTCGCGTTGGCGTGAAAACCTGCGCTGATAAGGTATTCATACGCAGTGATTGGAACGCCCTGCCTGAGCACCAAAAGCCAGAGCTATTGCGAACCGTCACAACGCATCACATTGCGGGACGCTTCCGACCCATTCCCGATGAAAAGCAGCGATCAATTCTGTATCCCCATGAGATAGTGCAAGAGCAGCGTCGCGCCGTGGACCTGTCTCATCACCCAAGAGCCGGAGCCTATCTTGAAACACACCGGGCAACCCTTGAGGCACGGACGTACCTCATCGAGAGCGGGCGTCACTGGTACGAGCTGTGGGTGCCGCAAGACCCTGGAAGTTGGGCAGCGCCAAAGCTGGTTTTCAAGGACATTTCGGAGCGCCCGACCTTCTGGCTGGATTTGGAAGGCACAATTGTGAACGGCGATTGCTACTGGCTGACTTGCACGCGGTCCGACCAGTCTCATCTTTTATGGCTGGCGGCTGCTGTAGCAAACTCCACCTTTGCGGAAGCCTTTTACGATCACCGTTTCAACAACAAGCTTTATGCAGGGCGTCGTCGCTTCATCACGCAGTACGTCGAACAATTCCCGCTGCCCGATCCTCACACGCAGCTTGCAGGCAGGATCATCAACGGAGCCAAGACCATCTATGACACCGCAGCCTCGCCTGAGCGCGAAATTTTGGAAGCCGAACTTGATCGAATGGTATGGGAAGCCTTCGGCCTACCCGTCGAAGAAGTCCGACGGTAATGGAATCTGCAATTTCGCGTTGAGCACCTTGCCCTGAAACTGCGTAAAGCGGTTGAAAAATCCCTCGCCCGTTGTCAGGAAAACGTGCGTTAACTCGACTTGCCCGTTGCGCACCCGCGCATAAAAAACAGCGTATCGCACGTCACAGTGCCTAATTTGTTTTCCCTCGATCATCGGTACGTCAAGCGCTTCGGTGCTGTTCGGCCTCACAAGCCCAAGATCAATCGTCGGCGAAGTTTGAAGCTTCACTTCCACAAGCTGGTGACGCACATCCGGGAATTGTCCGTCATCTTGATAGCTAGAATATCCAAGCGTCGTACATACGAGCCGATGCAGGGCCGCGCCTCGATTTCGTTCCTGGTCAACACCAGCATTAGCGAACTTCTGTCCGACCAGCCCAGAAAGACGGTCGAACACGACTCCTATTGACAGCAACTCCCCCGCCTGAGGGTGCTTTACTGGTGTCGCCACATGGCGAAGATCGACATTTGCCGTCACGAATGGTGCCAACAGCGCTGTGTCGGATGGCGTAATAAGTTCCGGCGCCTTGCTTCCCGGAATGCACCGTGCTTGATATTTGCGGGTCAAAGTCCCCGTTGTGTCGAGCAGCGCCAAGACTTCGCCCGTCACGACTCTGACGCGGGTCACCACATCGTTATCCGACACCCGGATCAGGACGTAACGTCGCGTCGGAGAAAGTTCCTCGTTGAAAACCTGCACGTTGTTTGATTTCTGTGTATAGGTGTCGAACAACTGGCCGGGAAATCGGGGCTTGGTTTTCTGGAATGATTTCGGCACCGGATAACCTAGCACTTCGCAGACCCTTGTTTTTACCACCTTCGAGCGTGTGCGAAGCGGCAAACCCGTCAGCGACAATCCACGCAACCCCGCATCAAGCAATGCTTGCAGCTCCGGGGTGGGAATCCACAACGCCGGGTCACCAACCTTGATTGGCGCGTAGATTGTCAGGCCACTCTTGCGGATGGCTGCAACAAATTTCTGGGGATCAAGGGGAGGCTTAGTTGTCGTCATCGCTCCTCGGTGTGAGCAGTCCGGGAACTGACACACCAAGCGCGCGCGCTAAAACTTCGAGGGAACTGAGCGTCACGTTTCGCTCTCCTCGTTCGACCGATCCAATATACGTTCGGTGAAGCCCGCACCGCTCCGCCAATGCTTCCTGAGACAGCTGCATCTTTTGCCTGTAACTGCGGAGATTCGCAGCCAGCACAGAGGTCAAGCGTTTACCCGCTTTGCGCATAGACCTTGCAGCCATTCTGTTCAGCAACTCATTCGTTTGCGTGTCACAGGCATGATTCAGAACAAGATGCCTCTGAGTCTACAGACTCTGAGTAGCGAACCGAACTTGGCACGACGCTGATTCGTTTACCTGTTATTGGAAACATCCGTAACGAGCCTAGAAGCATTGGCCAACGCTCAGCCCATGCCGGGGGTGCCCCATCCTTGTCCGCTGCTTTTGCGGACAGGATGGGAGCGGACAATGAGCCCGGCTGGTAATCACGCCCACGCAATGGTGTCGCCGGCTGAAGCCGGCTCGGGGTCTGGTGGCGTTCACCCAGGACTTCCGTCCTGGGCTAATTTTGTTTCGCCCTGACAGGCTCACTCTGCCTACCCATCGCCGTTCAGGAGCCGCTGGTTCCGGCCGAAGACAGCGCCTTGAGAATCGCCGTGCCATTGGGGCTGCCCCAGCCGCTGCAGGCGTCCCATCCGGGACCGGCTTTGTAGTCGCCGTTATTACCCGAGGTGATGTCGTTGAACGTTCCCGCCGCGAGGGCAACCTTCTGGTACAGGTTTGGATTGAGATAGCCAACCGGCGTGCCGATCATCTGATTGAACAGCGCAACCAGGCCCGCCCACAACGGCGCGACCGCGCTAGTTCCACCCACCACGAATTGCGAGCCGTCCGCTTGCACCACATAGCCGGTCTGAGGATCGGCGTCCCCAGAAACGTCGGGCACGCCGCGGCCCTGGTTTCCCGTGGCGGCCGACGGCGGCACCTTGGCATTTGCCTGGTACGAGGGAAGCGGAAAGGTTGCACTCACTCCGCCGCCGGTGGCGCCGCCGTTGGGCAGATCGTTCCACACCACTTCGCTGGCGATCGCGCTGCCGCTGATATCCAGGCTGGTGCCGCCACACGCCAGGCTATACGGGCTCGACGAGGGGAAGTCCACCTGGTCGGAGCCATCGCTGGAGCCATCGGTTGAGCCGTTATCGCCAGAGGCACAGCACACGGTCACGCCCACGGCCGCAGCCGCTTGCAGCGCACTGTTGTAGTTCTGCAGCGATTGCGCCGTCCAGCTTGATTCCGGCCCGCCCCAACTGATGGAAATGACCGAAGGTTTGTGGGTCTTGTCCATCGCCGCCTGGTTGATGGCGTCGAGAAATCCCGCGTCGGTATTCGGGGCGAAGTAAACCACGATCTTCGCGCCGGGCGCGACCGCGCCTATGACCTCAATGTCGAGCATCACTTCGGTGTCGGGTCCGTTAGGGTCGCCAGTGGGCTGATTGGTTGCGCCATCGACGGACACCGCTGAGACCGAGGGTGCGGGCGAAATCCCCAGCGAGCTGAAGTAAGTGTTGAGATCGGACTGCGTGTATCCCCCGCCCAGCTCGATGATGGCAATGGTCTGCCCCTTGCCGTTCACGGTGGTGGGGAAGTTGTACGCGTGGGCGATTTGCACGGCGGTGTAGGAGGTCGCAGCCGCGGCGCTGGGGTCGGTCGCCATGCGAAAGTGCGTCTGGGCTTGCGGGCGGTTGTCGAGTCCATGCACGCCGCGAACGATGTCGCTCAGCTCGGTGGGAATGTTGATCGCACCGCTGCGTCCACGGTAGGCTCTCCCCTCGTATTGGTACGTCGCCAGGTCCACCTGAAACGCTTTCGCAAACGCACTGCAACATCCCGTCAGGGCCACCGTGCGCGCGGGAAGATTGACCTGGCCCACCTTCAATCCATGGGCGTGGGCGAATTTCTCCACCTCCTGCACGTCTTTGGGATCGGCGCCATACTGGGCAGCGTATTCATCGCGCGAGACACGCCCGCCACTCGCCACCAACTCAGCCAACGACGGCTGGTTCGCAGGGGCCGGCCGCTCTCGCAAGACCACGGTCACGTGCATCGGTTCGTTGGGATCAAGAACGCCGGTTTTCGCAGCGCCCGGCATCGGATTGCGTTCGCTGCACGGAAGTTTGACGTACTTCTCGAATGCCATTAGTTCTTCCAGGATGTCGCTGGCGGCGGCGATGTGATCGTCGGCCCCCACATCCGATTGAATGCCCCATTTTAACCGCAATTCCCCCTCGGGGCGGTTGCACCTCGAATGTATTTGGCGACGGGCGGAGCGCCCTTCAGGGACTTTCTATTTCGGGCGTCTTAGTCTCGGCTTTAAGATTGTCTTGATGTTAAGATCAGCACGCCCTCTGATTGCAAGAGCAATTATGACTTGTCCCGCAAGTGGTTTCTGTGGGAAATAAACCTGACCGAGGAGCGAAAACATGGGCGAAAAAATGCCAACTGCCGCACCCAAACCCAGCGGGATCACGATTGACGTAACCAAGGACCTTAAGAAGCCCAGCGATTTGGCCGCTCTTTTTGCGGGCCAGGCGGCCGCCATCTTTCGCGTCGGATCGGAGATCGCGCGATACGCCGGCCAGCCCGTCCGGTCAGCAGTCGGGTCCGCCCCGGCGAAGCTCACCTTGCAAGGCGACCCGAACTGGAAGACGAAGTCTGGAATCGCCTTCTCGCTGAAAGCGGACGCGAGTTGCACGATTGCTATCGGCAATACAAGCACAAAATTCCCGATGGCCATGAACGTTGACTCGAAGGAGACCACAAATGTGGTCGCCGGGCCGACGGCCGCAATGGTGTACATCAACATCGAGCTTGATTTCGACATCAAGGGCACTCTCTCGGGCAGCGGAAACGTGAGCGGCATTGGAATTGCCGGGAAGGCTTCGGGGTCGAGAAGTGCGACCTTGGCTTATTGCCAGCCGGTCAGCGCTGAGCTCGAAACCGCAGACGCGGTCAAGGCGGCATTTGACGGACTGCTGTTTCCTTTTCAGCCGGACTGCGCCTTGAACATGCCTGTGGGAAGCATCGGCAAAGTGAATTTCGACGGTACGCTCGATTGCGAACTGGATGTTACGTATGGACTCGGCAACTACAAGCTGTCGGCGCAAGAATTAGGAGCGGCACAAAGCAGTGTGAAGGTGGCCTGGGACAAGCTCACCGCGCCCTCCCTGGTCGCCAATGCTGGGGCTAAAGCTTCCTTGACCTACAAGCACACTGATCACTTTGGTGTGATCGTGCAGAAGCTCGATGCCAAGACTGCCCTTGTATACCTGGTGCGCTCTGCGGACGATGAGACGGGGCAATCGCTAGGCGTAAGTGTTGGTATATCGACGACGTCGGTTTCGTGTACGGTTGACCCTGCTGAACTTAAGAATGCGGTGAAGGAAGTAACGAAAGGCGGATCGCCAAAGTTGCAAACCGAGGTCGAGTCGCTGGTACCCGATTTGCAGACCAGTCTCGTTGGTAAGGCGAATACCTGGCTTTCGAGCCATAAGGAAGATGCCGGCTTAATGCTAAGCCTGTCTCAGCAAAGCGGCCGTACTGTGCTGTATGCCTTCAAGGTAGATCTGTCGCCTGGGGCTCCTCAGAACCTTGCCAGGCAGAGTTGGACAGCGCTCATGAGTGGCGATCTTCGCCAGGCGCTGCAAATCGGCGGCTTCAAACTCCAGCCCGGTTCGGGCGTCGCCGACAGCCTGAAGCGCTCCTCCTGTATTCAGTTTCATTTCTTTAATTTGTTCCAACTGACGACGACCAGCGACTTCTTCAAGAACTCGGTTACCGAACTGGCGCCGGACGGCAGCATTCGGGTCTTCGTCGATCTTGGGCAGGAGTCACAGTTTTCGATTCGTTCGGCAAGTGAGACGGCCACCATCCACTTTGTGGCTACCGCGACCGAAGACACCCAGGGTAGCAACTACCAAAAAGCCGAGGTCGATCTATACATCGAGCTGTCTGAGACGAACAAGCCCAAGGAAGCGGGCCGGATCGCCAACTCCATCGGGTCGATCGCAGCTAACCCCGCAGTCCAGTCGGCGCAGCAGAAAATGGCGACGTTTGTGGCCAACCATGGCAGCAAGAAACTGGACTTGATAACCATCTTTAAGCCCTCCGCTTATCAGAAGCTGGCCTGCTCGGCCTATACAGTGGATAACAACGGCAAGGCCCATCCACCGGCCCTTCCCCAGAAACAGGATGAGGACAACTGGGAGGTCTTTCAAGCTTCGGTTAAGCGCCTGATGACGGATTTGTCGGAAACCGTGGCTGAGCTGACCTACGACAAATGGATGCTCTGGAACGTGAGCTCTAACTATCAAATTGGTGATGTTCCGGATGACCATCACGTGCCGGACCGCCGAAATGACGGGGGCTACATGGCGGCGGGACAGAATCTCTTCCACGATCGTTGGCCGGCGTATCGGCCATTCCTTCTAGCCAGCACTGGCTTCATGAACCTTTGCGATGACTTGCACTCGCTGGCCACAGTCACAGCTCACGTCAGTACGCCAACAACTTGGGGATCGCTAATCGCCACGTTGCAGAAGTGGGTGCAGTCGGATGTTGATCCCGATTGGTCGAAGCCGGCGCTCGGCGCGCTGTTGTACTTGTGCAGCGTTGGCACAACTGCAAGTGACGTGAGCACCGCCTTCCAAACGGCAAAGGACAATAGCTGTTTTACCTGCACCGTTACTTTGTCCTGAGTGGGTAAACAAGAGGAAGTCATGGACCTCGCTACGATAAAAGCATGGATTGAGCATTGGGAGGGTCGCCGCAACCAGGCGTACGACGACGCGACTAGCAGGCCGATAACACCGGGCTGCGTGGTCCAAGGCCATCCTACGGTCGGGGTCGGCTTCAACTTGGACGCCAATGGCGCACAGGCCGCAATTGAGGCCTTGGGCTTGGACTACAACCAGGTCCGCTCCGGGCAGCAAATCTTGACGGACGACCAGATTGACACGCTTCTGGATCAAACTGTGAACCAAGCCATACAGGGCGCTCGTCAGGTTGTGCCAAGTTTCGATTCTCTCCCCGACGATAAACAGGTCGTTATTGTCGACATGGTTTTCAATCTGGGAGTACGCGGCTTCTCGCAGTTCGCTCACGCGATACAGGCCGTCAATAGCCAGGATTGGGCCACCGCCGCCCAGCAAATGCAGCAGTCCGCCTGGTTTCGCCAAGTGGGAGCCAGGGCCAGCGCCGATGTCAATCTGATGGCCGGTCGCATTACCGCGACTCAGTTCGCGTAACTCCGGCCGGTAGTTATTGCTTCGCGCCCTGCTTCTGCGCGGGAACGAAATCTTCCATCACCGCTTTGCGCATCAGGTCGGGTGGCAGCAGGCCTTGCGCCAGAATGAAGTCGTGAAACTTCTTCTGGTTGAACTTAGGTCCCAGCGCCTTCTCGGTGTCCTCTCGTAATTCGATCAGCTTGGTGTACCCATAGAAATAGCTGTTCGCCTGGCCGGGCATGCGATAGGTGAAGCGTTCGACCTCTTCCTCGGCAAAGGCATGCGACAGCACCACATCCTGCTCCATCACGCGAAAAGCATCTGCGGGCGTGATCTTGCCGGCTTGCAACTCGGGATCGAGAAACGCGCGCGCCGCCCGTTGCAGCCTAAGGTCCAGCGAGATCAACTGGCCCTCCAGCGGCATATACGGCTTGATCAGATATTCCGAATACAGTCCCCAGCCTTCGACGTTGGTGCTGTTGAACGCGTAGCGGACCCGCGCCAGCGAAACCCCATGCTCCAGCATGGAATCAAATTGCAACTCATGTCCCGGCCGCGCCTCGTGCGCGGTGAGCGTCCAGGCGGCTGCGTCGTAGGTGAAGTCGTCGTACTTCTCGGTCGCGGGCTTTCCCGGGCTGGCCGGAATGTTCAGCGGCAGAACGAACTCACCCTTCTGCCCGGTGTTGTGGATGAACGGTGGCGGCACCATGTGCGGCGCAGGCTGCTGTGCGGTCTCGGCCGGCGTAGCGATGCGAATGCGGGCGGGCCGGTCGGGTAGCGACACGATTTGCTGATCCACAATGATCTTCTCGATCTGCTTCAGCCGCTCCTCATAAAACGGGAGAATGGCGTCGCCCACCAGCTGCTGCTTCTTCAGCTCCCGAATCACGTCGCGATAATCGCTCGAGGGCAGGTGCCGCTCCTTGGCGATCTTCTGCGCGACCGACTTCATCTCGCCCTGGATCTCGATGAAAGCCTGGTGCGCCATGGCAGCGAGCTGCGCCGGCGGAATGTCGATGCCGAAGTTTTCCATGTCGAGCGCATAGTGCTCGGGGGGAAGGCGAAAATCGTCTCGCGCCTTGGGCAGCACCGTGGCGCGCACCCACGCGTCGTAGTCGGTGAGCTGCGTCTTCAGCTTGGCAAACGGCTCTTCCCATCCCGTAAGTTTGTACTTCTGCATGAGCGCGGCAATGCCATTGAGATAGTTGGAATTGCGCGCCATCTCGGTTTCGATCTCAACCCGCGCGGGATAGATCACGCCCGGCTTGGCCATCTGCTCGCTGACGCGCTGCTTCAGGATCTCGGTGAGCGCGGTGTACCCAGGCTCCAGTCCGGCATATTCGCGAATGCGCACCACGGCAGCAGGCCGGCGCTCGGAGGGGGTCTGCTCGTCGAGCAAAACTTGTAACCCGCCGAAGACCATCTGGCTGGCGTTGAAGAACGGCACCTCGTGGGCGCGCCGGAAATCCTGGCGCTTGAAATCGAGGTTGACCCTGCGGATCATGATCTGCAGGTCCTCGGCCACGTCCTCCTGCTGCTTTTCCGCCGCCGCGCTCTTCAGCTTGGCCAGCACCGCCTCGGTCTCCTGCCGCTCCTGGTCCTCGTTGGCCAGCGTGGGCTGCGAAGCCTTGGTGTCGAACTGACTCAACCCCTGCTGCGTGCCAAACTCGGGACGGTACTTGAAGACGACATCGATCAGCATGTTGGCGTACTGGTTGCTGGTGGCGATCCAACTGCGATCGGCAGGCTGGGTTTGCGCGAAAACGGGCAAGCAGAAAGCGGCGGCGCATAAGAGTGAGATCAGTGTGCGAATCAAAACATCCTCCGGTGAAAGAACAGAAGCCGTCAAAGTATAGATGGAATTTTGGGCAGGCGAAAGTCGCGGGCTGGTTCGAGGGAACTCGTTAGACGCGGTTCAGCGTTTCGATGGAGAAGCCAGGCTGAGCCACGCAATGAGGGTGGCAAATTTTTCATCTTGCGTCCAGGGAGAACCGTGCGGGCGGCCAAGTTCGGTGACGCGGCGCAAAAGTGCATCCGGCCTCAGTCGAAGAGTTTCAGCCGCTTGATCCAGGAGTTCCCGTTCCTTCACACAGGTCAAGGCCAAGCGGCAGCGGGTGCTGGCGTGTAGGAGCCCTTCGCGAAAGAGCTCTCCATCGGCGGTGTGAATCAGTGCGTGCGAGGCAAGAACTTTGTCGAGCGCGGGAAGCTGCTTTCCTGAAGCGAGAAGCAGGGCAGCTTGGCTGAGTTTGAAACCCTGCTTCTGCAGAGCAGACTGAATCTCGTGGATGGCACGATGAGCAAGGTCTCTCGACTCCTGCCCTACACGCGAAATGAATTCGTTCGCTTTATCGAACGGCAGCTCCGCCGCGGTGTGGTAAGGCTGCCGAAACTTGTAGGTAAAGGCCTCGACGAGGTGGGGTCGTGCGCGTGCCAGAGCGCGAGGAACCCCATCCTCTACGGCGACCGCAACCAGCGCAGCCCATCCCGAGTGCACACGAAATCCAATCGCTGCCGGTTTCATTGCGTTTTCTGCCGTGGCAGAAGGGTTGAAGATAGCACAAAAAATCAGGCACGGGATCGGTTAATCCCGTGCCTGGTACCCAGTTGGCGCTTGCTGTAAGGAGAAAACTTAGTCGTTAGCTGACACGTTGTCGCGGCGTACATGCTCGTGTTCGTGCTCGCAGGTCAGCGGACATTCGCCCAGGATCGGACGGCAGGATGGGTCTTGCCCCACCTCGATCATCTGCCCCGGGACCTTGACCTCAGCAAACTGCTCCGCTTCGGTGGAATGCTTCAGCGCCGACAGCGACGACTTGCCGCTGGCGATCACCTGCGTAACCTCGTCGAAGTAGCCCGTGCCCACGAAGCGCTGGTGCTTCACCGCGGAATATCCGTGGCTGTACTCGCGAGCGAATTCCTTCTCCTGCACGCGCGAGTAAGCGGTCATGCCGGTGTCTTTGTAGGCGCGCGCCAGCTCGAACATGGCGAGGTTCAGCACGTGGAAGCCGGCCAGCGTGATGAACTGGAACTTGTAGCCCATCTCGGCCAGCGCAGGCTGGAAGCGCGCGATGGTGGCGTCGTCCAGCTTCTTCTTCCAGTTGAACGACGGCGAACAGTTGTAGGCCAGCATCTTGCCGGGATATTTCGCGTGGATCTCGTCGGCGAAGCGCTCGGCTTCCTTCAGGTTCGGCTCCGAGGTTTCGCACCAGATCAAGTCAGAGTACGGCGCATATGCCAGACCGCGCGCGATGGCTGAGTCGAGACCGCCATGGATGCCGAAGAAGCCTTCGGAGGTGCGCTCGCCGTTCAGGAAGATGCGATCGTAGGGATCGATGTCGCTGGTCAACAGATGCGCGCTGTTGGCATCGGTACGCGCCAGGACGAGCGTCGGAACGCCCAGCACATCGGCCGCAAGCCGGGCCGCCACCAGCTTCTGCACCGCCTCCGTGGTGGGAACCAGCACTTTGCCGCCGAGGTGTCCGCACTTCTTGGCAGACGACAACTGATCTTCAAAATGCACGCAGGCCGCACCGGCCTCGATCATCGACTTCATCAACTCGAAGGCGTTCAGGGTACCGCCGAAACCAGCTTCGGCGTCGGCGATGAGCGGCGCAAACCAATTCATGCCGTTCTTGCCTTCGGAATGGTGGATCTGATCGGCGCGAGTGAGCGCGTTGTTCAGACGGCGCACCAGGTTGGGCACCGAGTCGGCCGGGTAAAGGCTCTGGTCGGGATACATCTGGCCGGCATTGTTGGCGTCGGCGGCCACCTGCCAGCCGCTGACGTAAATCGCTTTCAGCCCGGCCGAGACCATCTGCACGGCCTGATTGCCGCTCATGGCGCCCAAAGCGGCGACGTACTTCTCGCTGTTCAGCAACTCCCACAGGCGTTCGGCGCCCACGCGGGCGAGCGTGTATTCGATGGGAAGGGTGCCGCGCAAGCGCACAACATCCTCCGCGGAATAGGGCCGAACGACCCCGTTCCAGCGTGGATCGGTCTTCCAGGATTTTGCAAGTTCAGCCGCAGTTTGATGCGCCATGTTGGTGATCTCCTCTCGGGTCCGGATAATGAACAGGGTCTGACAAACCCTCGGGGCAGTGCTGAGTGTTCAATTAGCTGAACAGTCATTCCGCAGGATGTACAAACCATAAACCGCCGGCGGTGCGGAGGCAAGAACAGTGTTCATAATACTGAACACAAATTCACTCCTTTGCACCCTAGCCTTCCGATTCCCCTAGCGGGAAGCAGGTTGCCCCGCTCACTGGCTAGATCGCCGGACTGACTCCAAGCTAGGCCTGACTGGCGCATTTGTCTGTGACAAATAGCTCACTCTGACCGTTCTGGGCCGATTTGCCGATGGCCAGGATTTTGAACTCATATTCACCATGTCGCACAACTGTTAGACTGGTGCCATGCCATGTCCAATTGAGAGTCCTTCGACTGCGGTGGAGCGTACCCTGCTGATCCTGGAAGCTGCCGGCCAGCGCGAGGGCGGCATGTCGAACGCCGATTTCAGCCGCAAGCTCAAGATCCCCAAGAGCTCAGCCAGCTACATTCTGCGCACCCTGGAGCAGCATGGCTATCTACGGCGCGACTTGGAAGATGGCAAGTACCGGCTGGGCATGAAGGTGCTGAGCCTGTCGCGTGCGGCGCTGAGCGGAGTTGACATACGCGAAGCGGCGCTGCCCATCATGAAACACCTGGTCGATCAAATTCACATCACCACCCACCTGGCCATCCTCGACCATGGTGAGGCGGTGTACGTGGAAAAGGTGGAGGCGCCCAGCTTCATCAAGATGGACACCTGGATCGGGCGGCGCATGGAAGTGCATTCCACCGCCGTAGGCAAGGCGCTGCTGGCGTACCTCGATTCCGAGCAGCGGGACGCGATCATCCGCCAACGCGGACTGAAGAAACTGACACCGCACACCATCATCAGCGTGCCCAAGCTGATGAAAGAGTTCGAGCGCGTACGCCAGTTGGGATATTCGGTGGATGACGAGGAGAACAGCCTGGGTGCGCGCTGCGTGGGAGCGCCCATCTTTAATAGCCGGGGTGGGGTTGAGGCGAGCATCGGCTCGACCGGAACCATCCACGCCGTGCCGCGTGACGCCGTGCCTCGACTGGCGGAGACGGTGAAAGACGCAGCCCGCCGTATCTCACACCAGATCGGCTATCGCGGGCCGTATCCGCCAGCCGCAGCGTAGAGACCCGCCAACTTTGCGGCCCTCATTCGTACCGACAATGCATTTGCTGAGTGCTGAATGCTGAGTGCTGAGTGCTGAGTGCTGAGTGCCGAGTGCTTCTCACTCCCACTCGATCGTTCCTACTGCGCAATAGTCGCAGCAGCGGGCGACGCAATCTGCGACGTGAACGCCAGCGGGCGCTCATCCACCCGCAGGAACCACCGGTCGCAAACGATGTTGCGGCAGAACGAGTGGCTCCTCAGCAGCGACCGGCCGCAGATCTCGCGGACCGATTGCGGGATGAGCCGACCCAGCGATTCCAGGGTGTTCCGCTTCTGACGCAAGCGGTCATTCAAAAGCTCGCGATAGAGTTCCAAGCGGCTGGCGCTGTAATCGCCCTGTGCGGAGAGGATGCTGTGGGCGGCAATCAATCCTGACTCAATGGCTGGCCGTATGCCCTCGCCGCTTTCCGGATACGCCAAGCCGGCGGCATCCCCGATCAACAGAATGGAGTCATCCAGAATTGCCCGTTCGGAATGGCCAAAGAGCCAGTACGCGTGTCCCAAAATACCTTTGCCGGGCACTTCGACGTTTCTGCTGCGCTTCAGAAAGCGAAGGAACTCGTCACAGTGTTGGGAGAGGCCGTGGTTATCCATGCGGCCGATGCCGACGGTGAGGACATCCTGTTTGCGGAAGCACCATCCGTAGCCGCGCAGATCGCGGCAAAAGTAAAGCTCGGGCAGTTCGCCGGCGATGCTGCAGTTGGCGGCTTGCGCTGCGGGCATCTCAAACTCGATTTCGCGGGCGACGACCGAGGGCGAGGAGGCTTTGTTCCCCAGAAAGCGCGACACCGGACAAAAGTGTCCTCCGGCGCCAACCACGAGCCGGGCTTTGATGTCGCCATTGACGATCCAACCATCCCCGGTTCGCTCGATGGAGTCGAACGGGACGCCTTCGCGGAGGCGCGCGCCACAGCGGCGGAGAAGATATTCGTCAAACTCGCTGCGCAGGATGCCGTAGCTGATGGTCCGACCGTAGTCGATGTCAACTTGCGGTTCGTCGATGCAGCTCAGGCGAAAGCCGGTGATCGGCTGCAGAACGCGCCCCGGCGCGTAAGACTCGGGACCGATGTCCAGCGCTTCGAGCACCAGCGGCGTGATCCATCCTCCGCAAAGCTTGTTGCGCGGGAAGGTGCTGCGGTCGATCAGCAGCGTGTCGAGCCCCGATTGCCGCAGTCCCCAGGCGCAGGAGGAGCCCGCCGGTCCGCCGCCGACAATTAAGACATCGCAGGAGTCCATAATTCGTCGTCTAACTTATCTTGATCCTGGCTGATGGTGCTGTACAGACGGGTGCGTGTCGATGGAACGGACGGGCAGCGGGCCCCGGTAAACACAACCTGGAACAATTGCAGCGTGCCAACTCGGAAGGCGGCAATGGACCCGGCAAGGTAGAGCCGCCACATGCGCGCAAAATTCGTCCCGTGCCGCTGCACGACGGTCTCATAAGCGCGATCGAACCGGCTCAGCCAGTGTTCGATGGTTTTGGCGTAGTGCGGACGCAAGTCCTCGACGTCGAGCACGTAGAAGGGCGCCGGCTCCAGCACCGCCATCGCCTCGCGCAGGGTGGGTGCATAGGCGCCGGGGAAGATGCGCTTGCGGATCCAGACACTGAACGGCAGGCTGCGGCAGCGACCGATAAAATGCAGCAGGCCTCGGCCCTGGTCACCGATGGTACGTTGAATCACCCGGCCCAACTCGGGGTAATGTTCGCGGCCCACGTGCTCCAACATGCCGACGGACACGAATACATCGTAACGACCGCTGATGTTGCGGTAATCGTCCTCCACAAACTCCACCATGGACGAGAGGCCTTTCTGCTCAGCAACTTCCCGCGCCACTCGAATCTGCTCATGGGAGATGTTGAAGGCCTTTACCTTCACGCCATAGTGCTCGGCCATATACATGGCCAGTGCGCCCCAGCCACATCCCGCTTCCACCACCGTCTCTCCCGGCCGGAGCCATAACTTCCGGCAAACCAGGTCGAGCTTGGCTTCCTGGGCCTCTTCCAGAGAAGTGGCGTGATTGGGGAAGTAAGCGCAGGTGTACACCATGCGCTCATCCAACCAGAGCCTGTAAAACTCAGCCGGAAGATCGTAATGGTGACGAATGTTGCGCGAAGAACCATAACGGCTGTTGGTCTGCGCCCAGGCCAGCCACTTCGACATCAGTCGCCAGCGCCAGTTCCGCACCACGCGGGATGACGGGTAAATGGACTCGAGGACACGGACCAGATCGCCGTCAACTTCAATTCGGCCGTCGGAGTAGGCATCCCCGAAGACGACCTCGGGGTTCATCACCAGCCCCGCCAGGGTAGCGCGGTCGGCTATGCGGACAGTGCCAATCGGCGACGAGGTCGTGCTCGGCCGGTTTTCGAAGTGGGGAAGCGCCAGAGATATGGGAGCCGTACCCACGGCCCTGCGAACCGCCTTCAGCAGGGAGCGATCGATCCAGGGGGCGTTGTTCAGGGTCACAGTATCCTCCATTTAATACCGTAACAACCCGAGGGATGATACACAGCTAATCCTCAGATGAGCAAAGTCGTGACGAGGAGAACCGGCCGTGATGGCGTCGAACAATCGGGCAATAAGAGCAAGGAAGCGGTCGCCGGGCGACGGGGTTACTGTTGACATGATTTCTGCCTCGAGCAACAAAACTCATCGCAGTGAGCTGAGGTGACGATACTAACACCGGCCTAACCGCTCGCGGCACTGAAAAAGTATGGGCCCTACAAGAAGGCTGTCGACGACTCTCTGATGGCGTGCCGCTCTGAAAGTATGTTAGTTTCTCTCAAACATCGTATCGCGACGATAATGCGTAGCCCGGCGACAACAAAGCGTTTGCTTCTGCTCCTCTGGGCCGCATTTATAATTCGCGGCTTGTGGTATAGCGCCGCCATGCCGATTTGGGAGGGTTACGATGAGCCCTACCACTTCGCGTATCTGCAAAACCTGGCGGCAGGGGGATTGTCCCCAGGTACCGCTGTAGTTTCACTCGAAGTTCAGCATTCCTTGCACCTACTGCCGCTAGCTTGGGAGCTGTACCTTCAACATCCGCCACCACCTCTGATTACTTACGATTCCTTTTGGCAGCTTCCGGCGACAGATCGGGAGCTTCTTATTTCAGGCGTGCGCCGGTTATCGCCTGGAGAGGGAAACGAACCCGCGACGGAAGGGATAGCAAATTACGAGTTTCAGCAGATGCCGCTTTACTACTGGCTTTTTTCGATTCCAATGGGTCTGATGGGGAGGACAAGCCTGCTGTCAAGAGTGATGGCGTTGCGCATTCTGAGCGTTCTTCTGGCTTCGATTGCCGTTCCCCTCGCTTTCAAGGTAGCTCGCCAGGTTCTTGGAGAAGAGGGCAAAGCTTTAGGCGTGACTGCTCTCCTGGTCTTGTTGCCTGAATTGATGGTGAATTTGGCGAGAGTTGGTAATGAAAGCCTGGCGCTTATCTTGATGACGCTCGCCTTGCTGTATGCGTTGAAGACGGTCGAGCAACCCGAGCGCTGGAGCACGTGGATTGCGCTTGGGCTGGCTTTGGGGCTCGGGCTACTGACGAAGGCCTACTTCCTGGTCACCCTGCCGGCGCTGGTGCTGATCGCTCTTTATCTAATATGGACTTCGCTCTCATCCCATGGGTGGAAAAGGCAAACTATCACCGTGACGTTGCGCGCGTGCGCAGCCGTAGGAATCATTTTGGCAGTCGCCAGCCGCTGGTACTGGCACGTCCACGTCCGCACTGGATCCTGGTCGGGACAAGCCGATGATGCCGCTCTGCATAATATTGCGCTCGCACAGAAGCTGATCGCTATACCCAGCGTTAATTGGAAGAGCGGTGCTATCTCAATCCTACTGTCCCACATCTGGTTTGGCGGCTGGAGCTTTCTTCGCTTGCCTGTCGGATGGTACTTATTGGCGGCGGTGCCGATCGCAGTCGGAGTGTCTGGGGTAGGTGTGCGTTGGATGCGGGAAAGGGCAGGCGCCGAACCCGATTCGCAACGTCCCCAAATTTTCGTCCTTGGCGCGTTGTATCTCTGTTTCTGGGTCGGTCTGGCCTACCACGTGTTGATTACCTTCATGAACACCGGAGTATCGGCATCGACAGGATGGTATCTCTATTGCCTGGTAGCTGCCGAACTCGTCCTCCTCGTTTGGGGTCTTGAGGCTTTCTTTCGAACGAAATTTCTATTGCTGGCACTATGCCTCGGCGTTGCAGTGATGGACCTATACGGCATGCACGCGTTGATGCTGCCTTACTACGTCGGATTATCGGCTCACATGGGCAAGCAAGTGCCCACAGCACTGGCGTCAACTCTGTCGCATCTGCCAACTGTCTTCGCGCGGCTTGCCATTAACAAACCTGACTGGCTAAGCACTCCGGTATTGGTCATCCTATGGTTCCTGTATCTCGGCGCAACCGTAGGTAGTCTGCTGATTTGTGCCATTTCCAAGGAATTGACTCGCTTACAGGACCGAATCGGCTAACTGAGAATCCCACGAGGAAGCACGTTGCGCATGACGATAACGGCGGTGGTTCGTTTAGATTGCCAGCGCCGGGCCGGAAGTTATGCCAGCTAGGCTGTTGGGGGCGCTAAACATGCTTGCGGGCTGGTTTTACCATGCCTTCCCGCTCCAGGGATTCCTGAATGCCGGTCCACACCCGAGGACTGGGGTCTTCCATGGGAACCAGCAGCTTGGCGGCCTCCGCGATATAGCGCAAGTCGGCAATCAGATCGGAACAGACCTGACAGCTCGCCAGGTGCTGCTGCTCCTCAGCGCTACCGCCCCCGTCAATGATGTAAGGCAGGACCTTTTGAAACTCTGCGCACGTCATGAATGCTCTCCCCGAGGAATCCGGATGAATGTGTTCCTTTCAATCCTGGTGGGATTCCCTGCATCGCCCCTGAGAAACGCCCTCTCCACTCATCTTCTACCGTCTATCGTTTTGCGGCCCGCTCCGCCTGGCTCAGCTTCAGAAGGTCCCGCAGTTTCATTCTTGCCTTGTGGAGCTGCGATTTGCTGTTGCCGATGGAACAGCCCATCATCTCAGCAATTTCGTTGTGTTCGTAACCTTCGACATCATGCAGCACAAAGATGATGCGGTATCCCGGCGGCAGACTCTCGATAGAGCGCTCCAGGTTGACCCGATCGATGGCCCCGGCCAGTGCATTGTCGCGGGCGCCGATGTCTTTTCTGGGACCATCTTCGTTCTGCGGCTCCAAGGTCTCCTCCAGCGAAACTTCGGGCAGCCCCTTCTTGCGCAGGTGCATCAGCACCACGTTCACCGCCAGGCGATGCAGCCAAGTGGAGAACGCCGATTCTCCGCGAAAGGTGGCGATCTTGCGAAACAACTGCAGGAAACCTTCCTGGGTCAGGTCTTCCGCTTCCGCCGTGTTGCCCACCATACGCAGGCAAAGCGAATATACCCGCCGCTTATGCAGCCCGTACAGGGCCTCGAAGCATTCGGCATCGCCCTGTTTGGCGCGCTCGATCGCCTCCTGCTCGGAGATGCCGTTGGCCAGAATTTTCTTTGCGGTCGTCAAATGGGTGTACTCAGTCTGCTGGTAGATTCGATGCAGATACGGCAGCAGTTTGTTGCCTTTGACATCGATGGTGACAGAATACTAGGGTGTCTAGCCCGCCTTTGTCCATATTTGGACAGGGCATTTGTGTTTATGGGCGACCCTGGATCCGGCACACAACCTATCCCATTCTCTCGACGGCAGATACTGCCCTCACGATGTTGGCATTCCATCTGCAACATCATCCGCGGACACGATATGGCTGCTCTCCTCGACCAATCGACCATCCTGATCGCCGAAGACCAGGAGCATGTGCGTGAGGCGCTATCGATGTTGCTTCGCGGCCACGGCTACGCAGTCACGTTGTGCTCGTCTCCCAATGATGCGCTGGCCGCGGCGCAGCAGCGCCCGCCCGATCTGGCGCTGATCGACATGAACTACCAGCGCGATAGCACGTCGGGCCTGGAAGGTCTGCAATTGATCGAGCGCTTGCGCCAGGTGGACGGCACCGTTCCCATCATTGCGCTCACCGCATGGGGCAACGTGGACCTGGCGGTCAGCGCCATGAAACACGGCGCTTCTGATTTCATCGAAAAGCCGTGGCGGAATGATTCCCTTCTGGAGAAAGTGCGCGCGCTGACGCGTCACGTTCAGCAAAGCCGGTCGTCGCAGCGCATTTCCGATTGTGAACGCCAGGATGCGCAGCAACTTCAGGCACGGATCGTGCCCCGACGCCATATTATTGCTGCGGGAATCGAACTGCTTGGTGAAAGCACTCCGGCAGGAGTGGTCGGTGGTGACTACTTTGGAGTCTGGCAGCCTACCTCCAACTCCCTCCACTTCTGCGTTGCCGATGTATCGGGCAAAGGAACGCCGGGCGCAATGATCGCGGCCATGTTGTATGCCTCACTCAGCACCTTGTTGGCTTCCCATGACAGCCCCGATTTCATCCTCCGCAGGTTGGAGACAATTCTGCGAAACCAACTGGGCGAAGGTCATTACGTGACTATTTTCTATGGCGTAATCGACCTCGGCAGCCGCATTCTGAACTTCGTAAATGCGGGACACTGTCCTCCCATCCTCCGGCATGCCGACGGTGCGATGCAGCCACTCTCGTCTACCCGTCCGGTGCTGGGATTGATGCTGGACGCGGAGTTCCATTCGGAAAGGTTACGGCTGTCGGCCGGTGATCGCCTGCTGCTGTACAGCGATGGCGTGACTGAGGCTGGCAACGAGGCCGGCGAAGAGTTTGGAGCCGAGCGCCTCGCCTCGCTACTAAAGCATCAATCGGATCGGCCTTTACCCGAGCAGTTCGGCAACATCATGGATAGTGTGCGCGCTCACGCTCAGGGGAACTTCGGAGACGACGCTACGCTCTTGCTGATCTCCGTGTCCGCAGGTTCGTCATCTCCTCTTTCAAAACCCTCCGTTCAGGTAAGCAGCAGCGTCTAGTTTTTCCACTGCCCAGTTTCAGTTTTGACTTGAAACTCGAAACTTGAGACTTGAAACTGATGACTTGGCCAATCAACCCTTCGACGTAATTGTTCTGGGCGGCGGCGCAGCCGGACTGATGTGTGCCATCGAAGCCGGTAAGCGTGGCCGCCGGGTCGCCGTGCTGGAGCACGCCGATCGCATTGGCAAAAAGATCCTCATCTCCGGCGGCGGGCGCTGCAATTTCACCAATCTGCACTGCCGGCCCGACAACTTCCTCTCCGTTAATCCGCACTTCTGCAAGTCGGCGCTGGCGCGGTACACGCCCGCAGACTTCATCGGACTGGTCGAGAAGCACAGAATTCCTTACCACGAGAAAAAGCTTGGGCAACTCTTCTGCGACCGGTCGGCGCAAGACATCGTTGGAATGCTGGAATCCGAGTGCCGCGCTGCCGGAGTACAGATTTTCGTAAAGACGAAGCCGCTAGAAGTTCGCCACCGCAACGGGTTTGATGTGCGAACTGAAACCAACGAATTCCTGGCGCCTGCTCTGGTAGTTGCGACCGGCGGCTTGTCGATACCAAAGCTCGGCGCATCTCCCTTGGGATATGAAATCGCACAGCAATTCGGTATTAAGATTCGCGAATGCCGGCCGGCCTTGGTTCCTCTCACCTTCAACGAAAAAGATAAGCGGAGCTATTGCGATCTGGCAGGAGTTGCGGCCGAGGCGGTCGTGTCGGCTAGACGCCAGCAATTTCGCGAGAAATTGTTGATTACCCATCGCGGATTGAGCGGACCCGCCATCCTCCAGATCTCCTCCTATTGGCAGCGTTTTGAGCCGATCGCAATTGATCTGGCTCCTGGACTGAAGATTACGGCTGGGTTGCGGCAAGACAGCACGCGCCGCGATCTTGCGTCGGCCAAATCGGCATTGCACGCTGCGTTGCCCGTTCGACTGGCAGAGCGCTGGCTCGAACTGCATCCGCCACAGCGATGGACGAATGCCGCTCTCGATGAAATGGAACGCCAGATTCACCGCTGGGAAGTCTTGCCGGACGGAACCGAAGGCTACGAAAAAGCCGAGGTGACCGCCGGCGGGGTCGACACGGATGAACTCTCTGCAAGAACCATGGAGAGCCGCAAAGTACCCGGATTGTTCTTCATCGGCGAAGTAGTCGATGTAACCGGTCATCTCGGCGGTCACAATTTTCAATGGGCATGGGCCTCGGGCTTCTGCGCCGGACATGCGGTCTAGCAGCTCATCTAATTTCGAATCTCAATTCTTTATCGCTCCCGGCGGGATTGGTAAACTGCTGTCAAGCGTTTCTGGGGACCACAACTTTACTCGACAGCGGAGAGCCGTGAGCACGCCAGTAGATCTGATTGTCAACATTCAAGAATTGGTCAAGACCTATCCCGGCAAGACGCCGGTTGAGGCGGTGAAGGGAATCGATCTCGCCGTTGCGCGCGGCGAGCTGTTCGGGCTGCTCGGTCCGAATGGCGCCGGCAAAACCACGACCATTAGTGTTTGCACCACGCGCGCCCTCCCAACCAGTGGTCAAGTGACGATTGCCGGTGTGGACGTGGTGGCGCATCCCGCTGAGGCCCGCCGCTTCATGGGGATGGTGACGCAGTTCAATACCTTGGACCGCCAATGCACGGTCTGGGAGAATCTGTACTTTCACTGCCGCTATTTCGGATTCAGCCATGCGCACGCTGCGGAGAAGACCGCCGAACTTCTGGAGCTGTTCAAACTGAACGAACGCAGCAAAGCGTTTCCCCGCGAGCTGTCAGGAGGTCTCGCGCAGAGGGTGCAGATCGCCCGCGCCATTGCGCATGATCCCCAGGTCCTCTTTCTGGACGAGCCCAGCGCCGGCCTCGACCCCCAGACACGTCTGGCATTGTGGGACGTCATCCGCGGGCTTCGCGAGAAGGGCATCACAATTGTCCTGACCACCCATTACATGGAAGAGGCTGATGAGCTGTGCGATCGCGTGGCCATCATCGACCACGGCAAAATCCTGGTGTGCGACACGCCCGACCGGTTAAAGAGCAGCGTGGGCGCGCAAAAAGTTTTCGAGCTGCACCTTCAGGATGCGCAGTCGGACAGCTTGCAAACTCGTTTGCGCGACTTGCCGGGGGTGACGGCGGTGGAGGGCCAGGCTTCGGAACTGCTTGTGTTTACCGACGGAAGAAGCGGCCTGCTGCCGGAGATTGTAGTGCTGGCGGGCGACAATTTGCGCGACATGTCAGTCAGCGAAACCAGCCTGGAAACGGTGTTCATCAAGCTGACGGGAAGGGAACTGCGTGACTAGTTCTGTTCTGTATTGGCGGGCTTTCTGGGGATTGTTTCTGCGCGATATCAGCGTGCTGCGCAGGGAGTTCATTTCCTTCCTGATCCGCACGGTGATGAACCCGCTGTTTTTTGTCTTCGTATTCACCTACTTGTTTCCGAAGGTGGGACAGGGCTTTCAGAGTTCCGCCGGCGCCAACTTCGGTACGCTGGTGCTGCCGGGACTGTTGGCAGTAGGTATCTTCATTCAGGGCATCATGGCCACGGCCTTGCCGCTCTCGATGGAGATCGGCGCCACGCGCGAGATCCACGACCGTGTCATGTCGCCGCTTCCCGTCACCTGGGTTGCGGTGGAGAAGATTTTTTTCAGCGCCCTGCAGAGCATCCTGGCGGCGCTGGTTATCTTTCCGATGGCTTACTTCATTCCCGCCACGCCGGTGCAGATCCATATTTCCAGTTGGCCGACGCTCATTGGCATTTTGCTGCTGGCCAGCCTGGTGTCCGGAGCGGTCGGTCTCACCATCGGGACGGTGGTGCGGCCCGAGCAGATCGCGCTGATGTTCGGCATTGTGGTGGTGCCCATCACATTTCTGGGCTGCGTCTATTATCCCTGGGCAATGCTGGTGAACGTGCGCTGGCTGCAGATTCTGGTCTTGATCAATCCCCTGGTTTACATGAGCGAAGGACTGCGTTCCACGCTGACTCCCAGCCTGCCGCACATGCCGGCGTGGACCTCATTTCTGGCGCTGACGATCGGCCTGGCTGTTCTGGGATGGACCGGCGTGCGGGGATTCCTGCGGCGGGTCCTGACTTGATCCTTCAGCGGTTGTACACCGGCAACGGACCGCGCAGTTCCTGCCACACCTGGTCGCAGGCCTTTACCACGTCCTCGGGCAGCGGACCATCTTCACCAGCCGCGAGGTTCTGGTTGAGCTGTTCCATGCTGGAGGCGCCGAGGATGACGCAATCGGCGGTGGTGTGATGCAGTAGCCAGTTCAGCGAAAGGCTGACCATCGACCTTCCGGCGGATTTCGCAATCTCTTTCAGCCGCTCGACCGCTCGAAAATACTGTTCGTGCCAGTAGCGGTCCCGGTACAGCTTGTTGTTGTCAAAGCGTGTGCCGGGGATGACTTGCGACTGCCGGTGCTTGCCGGTGAGCAGGCCGCCAGCCAGCGGGTTGTAAACCACGGTCGAGACGCCGAACTGCTTGCACATCGGCAAATATTCCTGCTCGATGCCGCGCGCCAGCAGGTTGTACATGGGCTGCGAAATGTACGGAGCGTGCCAGCCGCGCTCCTTCGCGAGACAAAGCATCTGCACCACTTCCCAGCCGGCATAGTTTGACGATGCGGGAGAGCGTACCTTGCCTTGCTTGACCAGCGACTCCATGGCTTCCATCGACTCCTCGACCGGTACCTTGTGGTCGGGCGCGTGAAAGTAGTAGAGGTCGAGGTAGTCGGTGCCTAAACGCCCAAGGCTCTCGTCGATGGCGCGCAAAATGGCCTTGCGCGAAAGCCCTTGTTGGTCGGGTCCGTCGCCCATCTTGAAGAACACTTTGCTGGCCACGACAAGTTTGTCGCGCTTGCCCTTGATCGCGTTCCCCAGCATGGTTTCGGCCACACCATACTGGTACATGTTCGCGGTGTCGAAAAAGTTGATCCCGGCCTCGATGCAGCGGTTGACGATCTGCGTCGAGCCGGCTTGATCGAGCGGCTTGCCCAGGGTCATGGTCCCAAAACACAAGCGGGAAACTTCCAGATCGGTGTGCTTGAGCTTGATATGAGGAATAGGCATAGGCTCTCAGCATCCTCTCGAAGTGCTTATAGCACGGCTGTCTCATGCAACATTTCGCCCCTGGCGAAACGTGCCGGACTAAGTACCTCGATGTTGTCCACAACCTTCGTCGTACCGCGAACGATCAAGTCAGCCAGGATCTTTCCCGTCGCCGGGGCATGCATCACGCCGTGTCCGCTGAAACCGTTGGCACAGTAGAAGCCGCGCACCTCGGGAACAGGGCCCAGAATTGCGTGATGATCGGGCGACATCTCGTATAGCCCTGCCCACGCGCGTTTCGGATTGACGGCCAGATTCTCAAAGCAGGGCACCCGGTCAGCGGCGCGAGTCAGCACCTTCTCGATGAAGGACGGATCAAAGTCCGTCTTGTAGCCGGGTGTTTCTTCGGGATCGTTCCATGCCAGCAGGAATCCCAGGCTCTCCGGGCGGAAGTGAAAACCGTTGGTCATGTCAACCACCATGGGAATCGTGTGCAGGACGCCGTCGAAGGGTTCAGTCGGAATCAACATGCGGCGCAGCGGTTCGACCGGCAGCTTCACGCCAGCGAGAGCCGCGGCGTCGGCGGCCCACGGGCCGGCTGCGTTGACCACCACTCGCGTGCTGACCGCTTCACGCGTGGTTTCTACTTGGCTGATTCCTTCGCTATCGCAATGGACTGCCGTGACTTCCGTCGAGCGCCAGAGAGCCGCCCCTTGCTCGCAAGCTCGAGCGGTGAATCCGATCATCACGCTGTAGGGATCGACAAATCCGTCAGTCGCGCAAAAGCTTCCGCCCAGGATGTCGTCGCTGCGCAGTTGCGGGACCATCGTGACGATTTCTTCACGCGTCAGCATGCTCACTTCGGTGAGTCCCAGCGATTTTTGCAGCCGCTGGTTGGTTCGCAAATATTCCATGTGCGCCGGTTTCGTAGCGACGAATAAGTAGCCCTGGGCGCGGTATTCCGACGGATGGCCCAATCGCTCTTCGAAACTCGCATAGAAGGGAATGGAATAAAGCGACATCTGTATGTTGGGGGCGGTGGCAAACTGCGCGCGCACGCCGCCCATGCTCTTGCCCGTAGAACCTTTGCCCTGATGAGATTCGCGCTCAATCATCAGAACGGTGCGGCAACCAGCTTCTGTGAGATGCCACGCAATACTTGAGCCTACGATTCCGCCGCCGATAATCACCACTTCCGCTGTTTGCATTCCGTTGGGCCTCGACCGATGCGAACATTGTAGTCCGTGACTGCCTTACAGGAGTCCAAAGGCATGGCGGGGCAGGCCTGATTCGTGCATCATAGAGTGGGAGTACGCGCGAATGCCTATTCACGCTGTGGTTCAAATACTGACCGCATCCATCGCCCCGGTCATCGTGATCTCAGGTGTGGGGCTACTGTTGCTCAGCATCACCAACCGTTACGGGCGGGTGATTGACCGTGCACGCCTGCTCATGCAGGAGCTTCAAGATAGCGATCCCGAGGGCGCCGACGTAAGACACTTGGAAGATCAGTTGCGGCACACCCATCAGCGCGCCCGCGTGCTGCGCGCCTCCATGATCTTCTGCTCATGCAGCATTTTCTTCGTGTCGCTTACCATCCTGTCGCTGTTCGCCGAGCAGGTCTTCCATCTGGCGCTCGATTTCGTGGGTCTGCCCTTCTTTGCGCTGTGCCTGCTTTCATTAGTGATCTCGATTTATTACTCGATCCGCGACGTTGTCCTTTCGCTGACCGCCTTGGAATTGGAGCTCTCGGGCGCCAGGACGAAAGTGATGCGCTCCTAGCTCAAGGCGCGACGCCAGCGATCGTCAAGGACGCGCCGGGCTTCCAGGCTTGCAATAAAACCCGCAGGTTAGGGTATCCGTAATCAGGAACCAAACGAGCGACAGGCCGTTACTTCATAATGAGGCCCAATTTCTTACCGTTAGAGCAGGACTTTGTGCCGGTGCCTATCTGAACGCTACTGTAATAGTAGGTGTGACCGCTCGTTCCCGTTACCTGGCCGGCGGTGACCGTGTCCCCGGGAGTGCTGGTGGCGAATTCGCTGAAAGGCGACGGTCCGTCGTCAAACGTCACATCGAACGTCGCCGGGGTCGCAGGAGTTGGCGGGGTGGCCGTCGGATTGGCATCTATTACTGCGCCAGCATATTTGACGCACTGTTTGGGGCTTACCTGAATAGGTCCTGCAACGATGTTGCCTCCGGATTCCTGCGTGCAGGAGCCATCAGGTGTCAGATGCAGGGTGATCATCACTGGCGGGGTAGCGCACACATCAGCAGCAAGAGCGCTTTGAGCGAGGGTCAACAGTACCGCCGCTGAAAATACCAGCACGGCGAGAGTCAACTGAACATGGCGCGAACTCATCGTGAGGGTCCTTTCAAAGTGAAGTCGTTGGTGGTGCACACGATAGCACGAGTTCAGTTGCGGTCGAGCAAATAACTCCTGCTCCATCAGTTATTCCCGCCCTTTCCGCAACCCCCCGTCACGCCCTCACGTGATCTCGCTCACAGACCCAATGTTTTCTTCAGCCTAGCCTTACTTATCGGGGTCCATATATCGCGGGTCCGTGGGTTGAGGCGCGCCACAACTCGCACAAAGGATTCATCATGCCTATCGTCAACTCCTTTTCCAACGCCGTGGTTCGCGAGTTCAGCCTGGAAGAACTCAAACAGGCTGCCCGCTTGATGCGCGGCTACGACCTGGTTGCGCTTTGCGCCGCCGGTTCCGGCCATTCCGGAGGCACGCTCTCCATCATGGACATTGTTGCCGCCCTGTACTTAAAGGTCGTCAACCACGATCCCAACAATCCGGAATGGAAGGAACGCGATCGCGTCATTTGGTCTGCGGGACACAAGGCCCCCGCTTTGTATCTTGGCCTCGCCTTTGCCGGATACTTTCCCGTCGAAGACATGGTTACCTTGCGCAAGCTGTATTCGCCATTTCAGGGACATCCGCACCGCTTGAAGCTGCCCGGCGTCGAGGTCTCCAGCGGATCGTTGGGACAGGGCCTCAGCATCGCTGTCGGCGTGGCGCTGGCCGGCAAACTCGACGGCGGCAAGCACTCGGTGTTCTGCATCATGGGCGACGGCGAGCAGCAGGAAGGCAATATCTGGGAAGCCGTCATGGAGGCATCGAACTTCAAGCTCGACAATCTGGTGGCCATCATTGACCGCAACCGTTTGCAGATTGACGGCTGGGTCAAGGACGTAATGAACGTCGAACCGCTGGACGAGCGTTATCGCAGCTTTGGCTGGGAAGTCATCGAGATTGACGGCCACGACATGACGCAAGTCCTGGACGCTTTGCAGAAGGCGAAGAACAATCCGGTCTCCGGCAAGCCCACTCTGGTCCTTGCCAACACCGTGAAGGGCAAGGGCGTCAGCTTCATGGAGAACATTGCCGGATGGCACGGCAAGGCGCCCAGCTACGACGAGATGGTGAAGGCCCTGGAAGAACTCGGCGTGAAACAAACCATTGCCTACGACGCGCTGCTGAAGAAGGCGAACGAATATCAGAAGGAAGTGGAGGCGACACTGGCCGCCAAGACCCCGAGCTTCTCGCACCAATATTGGTGGAACAGCACCAGCCAGATGAAAGTGAAGATGGAGCCCACCCGCAAGGGTTTTGGAAAATCACTGCAGAACAATGGCGGCGATGAGCGAGTGGTCTGCCTCGGCCTCGACATCTCCGGCTCAATCACGATCAGCGACTTCTATTCGGGCAACCCGGAACGCAAAAATCGCTGGATCAGCATGGGCATCGCGGAACAGTCAGC
>Ga0187880_1000655_pt1 | contig 28300 bp, 34 predicted proteins | sample June2016WEW_19_4_FD_132998 | JGI IMG/M metagenome (GOLD analysis project Ga0187880, IMG submission 132998) | Peatland microbial communities from SPRUCE experiment site at the Marcell Experimental Forest, Minnesota, USA - June2016WEW_19_40 | ecosystem: Environmental > Terrestrial > Soil >... | reverse complement strand
TGATCACCACCGAGCATCCCAGGGGGGACTTCCTTTCCGATCACGTCTCCAGGTCCTCCATCGCCCCGAGGACCTGTGCACTATTCGTGCTCAGAACTGCGCACTATTCGTGCTCACCCACAATGCCCCTCAAGCGGAACGCCGAGCAGAAGGTCGACGAGGTCATGGCCGAGACTGGTCCTCCCAAGGCCCGCAGCTGGGGGATCAACCACTTCCATGTTGTGGGCCGCATGACTGCCGACCCCCAGCTGCGCTACACCCCGACCGGCAAGGCCGTGCTCCATTTTGGGATCGCCACCACCGCGGCAGGGAACACCGTCTTCCTCGATCTGGTCGCCTGGGAACGGTCAGGGGAGGTTATTGCCACCTATGGCGCCAAGGGCCGCGAGCTCTACGCCGAAGGCCGCATCAGCACGCGGGTCCGCGAGATCGAGGGTCGCCGCGTCAAGCAGGTGGATCTGGTCGTCGAGACATTCCAGCTCCTTGGCCGCCCGCCTTCGGGGGTGCAGCCCACGGACGAGACCGTCGCCGACGGGGCCGCGTGAGGCGGCCCCGGCCTTCAGCGAGCCCTCTAAAGAGGCGCGTTAGACGCGATTGATATTCCACAGAATGGTCTGCTGGGAGCGCGCGGCTGAGACCGTGGCCCACTACACGAGAAAGGGCCGGGAGCTCTACGTCGAGGGGCGGATCGGCTCCCGCGTGCGCGAGGTGGAGGGCCACCGGATCAAGCAGGTGGACCTCGTGGTCGAGAACTTCCAACTTCTCGGTCGGCCGCTCGCGGCATCTGGGGACGCGGGCGAAGAGGCCGCGGTGGAGGGGGCCGCGTAAGCGACCCCTTCTCCCCACCCTCAGCTCGGACGGCCGAGGACGGGGGTGAGCTTGCCCGGCAACAGTGGCAGTGCTGCTGTCGTGGAGAGAACCAGCTCCCCTACGTCTGGTCGAAGAAGTCCGCGTCGACCTTGGGGATCACGTAAGTGCGCTCGGTGGTGACTGCGACCCCGTGTTCGATCAAGAGGTCGGCTAGCATGGCGCCATCGATGAGCACGATCCGCTTGTCGATGCGCTGGACATACTCGCGAGCCTCCTTGGTGAAGCTCGACGTGGTGATGAAGACGCCCTTGCCAGCGCCGGCCCCCATGAGGCTGCCGGCGAACTTGTGGATCTCGGGCCGACCCACGACGCCTTGCCAGCGCTTGGCCTGGACGTAGATGGCGTCCAGCCCCAGGCGGTCCTCCTTGATGATGCCGTCGATCCCCTCATCGCCGGATCGGCCGACCACCTGGGCCGCTTCGGCGTAGCTACCGCCGTACCCCATCGCCACGAGTAGCCGGACGACCAAGTGCTCGAAGAACGTGGGGGTCGCGCCGGCGATCCGTTCCAGCAGCTCGCTGGCCACGAGTTGCTGGCGCCCCCGCCAGAGCCGCTCCATGGCCTCGTCGGGGTCCTCGCTGGCGTCGACCTCAACCACGGATGGACCGCCGTCCGCTCCTGTACCCGCGACGGTGCCTTGGACAAACTCGAGAAAGGAGGGGTACCGCTTGAGGAAGTCAACATCAATGCGCGGCGGGGCCTCTTTCAGGACGCGCCGGCCTTCGTCGGTTATCCGCACTGCGCCGCGGCCGCGCTCGAGGAGTCCCGCCTTCTTGAGATACGTGCACGACCAGCCGACACGCGAGTCTAGCCGGCTGCCGCCGCTTGGCAGGATCTCGGCACGATCAGCCTCGGAGAGGTGAAGCTCGGCTGCGATCGTGGGCTCGAGGTCGCGGATCTGGTGGTCAGCGCCGTCGGCGATGGCGCGCAGGAGCGGCGCAAAGAAGCTCTGCACGCTGGGCATGGCCACGGCTGGCCACTGTACTACCGCCCGAGACGGCACGCTCGACCATGGCCGGCCTCGGTGCGGTCCCGAGCCGGGGTCACTACGGCTGTGGGCGGGCCCCCCTGCTGGGCAGCGTGCTCCGGCCTCGCTCCTGAGCTCCGAGCGCCACTTCGTTGGAGTCTGCGGCTCCTCCCTCCGCTCACTCGGCCTCCGCGGTGCCGCTGCGCGTCGCAGCCGCTCCCACAGGAGGACCCGTCATGGACACCAGCCCCACCCTGACCGACCTGCTCGCCGCCCTCGCCGGCGGGAGTGGCTGGCCTAACCAGCTCGACAGCCTGGCGAGCCTGGCTCGACGTCGAGCGCTGGCTGGCGGAGGTCATGGCCGCCTGACCCGTTTGACGCCGGCAAGAGTCGGTAGGAACGCTGGGTACCGGCGCTAGAGGCCACGTCCAGCGCCGGGCCGCGCAAGGAGACGCCGGGACGACCACGGAGGCCGCCCCGGCTCCGAGAGGGGGACTCCATGGTAGCCGCGGCAGCACCCGGGGGACGTGCGCTGAGGTCGTCCGTCTGTCGCGTGTGCTTGAGGAGGGCCTCGGTAGGCACGCGGTGTCGGGGCGCGCGCAATGGGCGTTTGACACTTTGGGCAGGCGCTCGCAAGTCGCTCATGCGCCTCCGTTGCGCATCGCCTGGCGCGTCTTGTGGTCCGCTATGCTCCGAGCGTGACTGAGGGTCGGAGAGATGGGGGCGACGAGGAGCGACGAAACGAGCCGTCCCGGCTCGCGCTGGAGCGGTTCATGGGCTATATGGAGCGCACCGACCAATTCATGGATCTCGCTGCGGAGGGGATCAGTCAGTTGTCGGAGAAGCGAGCCGCGACTTCGGCAACGGCGACCGAAGGTGGCCAGGGGGACCTCGACACGGGTGCGAGGGTGAGCGGACTTCTGGATCCGCTGACTAAGGCCCGATACCAGATGGGCCCGACGCGGGACGCGGCTATAGCAGAGCTAGCCAGCAGGGAGGTCGCGGAAGGTTTGTCGTGGCTCTTCGCTCATACCGTGGTCGCGGTGTGGGCGGCTTTGGAGGCCTTCGTGGTGGACGTGGTGGTTGGAGAGTTGCAGGAGAATCCGGATCTGGGCAAGGAGGAGCCATTCGCAAAGGTCAAAGGATTCGTGGTTGCTTATGGAGGTCTTTCTCCATCGGAACGCGCGGAGTTCCTTGTAGGTGAAGTAGCTCGGAACACGGGGGCCAGTCTGAAGCGTGGGGTGGGCCGCTTCGAGGCTCTGTTGGAGTCAGTTCAACTTGCGGGGAGGGTGGACAAGGAGCTTGTAAGCTGTCTCTTCGAGATGTCGCAATGCCGAAACTTGGTGGTGCACCGGGCGGCAGTGGTTGATCACCAGTTCGCCGCCAACTGTCCGCAGTTTGGACTTGCTGTCGGAGACAGACTTAGGGTCAGCTTCGACCTGTCCAACTGGTACTTCTTAGGCGCTTCGGAGTACGCGGTCGTGGTTAGTGATCGCGTGCGTGTGCGGGCAGGGAACAAGGCGAGAGAAGAGAGCAGGGTCTGGAACGTGCCGCGGCCGACAGGGCCGCCTGGTAGCTTGGTACGAAGGCGGGTCTCTTGACTTGAACTGGCAAGACAACTCGAACGAGGGTTGCGAGCGATGGCGGAAACTGTATACAACCTTGACCCGGAAGACGCGTCGATGGCGGTCACGTTACTACGGTCGGTGGCAAGGCTGATCGACACGACGGGGCCCTTCCAACTGACGGAGGTGCAGCGAAGCTTGCTCAACTACCCGGCTGCGCAGCCTTTGGTCGACAGGGATCCCGAGGGGTTCGTGGCGCGGATCCGGGCGTTAGCCCAGGCGATCGCCGATCAATTGCCGCCGGAAGCTCCGGAGCCTGCGCCCGAGCAACCCATGCCCTGGGAGCTGAAGTAGGGGACGGGACGGCTTTTTGACTGACAGGGCGGAGTCGGCTGGAGTCGCGCCGACCCCGCGTCAAGCCTCTGTGTCGCCTGGTAGTGGTGATCGAGTCGGCTTCTATGCGGGGTTCGTGGCCCGCGGCCGCTAAGGCCACGATGCCCGAGAACCCGCGGCCCCTCCGGGCATCGCTTCGCTGGCCTACGGCCTCCCTCCGGGCCGCGGAGCCCCGGGCCTTCCCGTGGCGCGGCCGACGAGGCCGCCATGAAACCCGCCGCAGGAGGAACCGTCATGGCACCGCTTACCGCCGACCCACCCCGCCCCGAGGCCGTGCTCAGCCACTCCGCCTCGCATCGGGTCACCCTCGACGAGCTCGTCGCCATCCCCGCCGGTGAGCCGAGGGGCCCGCGCCACCGGCCCGTGCCTCACATCGAGCTGGTCAGCACGGTCAAGCAGGCCTTCTCCGAGCGCGGGTACACCGTGGCCCGCGAGCAGTACTCGGTGAGCCACGAGAACGCCCGACTGTTCGGCACCCTAGATCTGATGCCCAGCGCCGGTGCCTCGCTGGTCGAGGGTCTGGAGGGAGGTATGGCGGTGGGCCTGCGTCACGCCAATGACCAGGCCTTCGCACTCGGGGTGATCGCCGGCCTGCGAGTGTTCGTGTGCGACAACATGGCCTTCTCGGGCGGCGACAGGCTCCTGCGCCGGAAGCACACGAGCGGGCTCGAGCTCGTGGCCGAGGTCGACCGGGGATTGGACCGCACCTTCCACTCTTACCGCGACCTGGTGCAGCTGGTGGACCAACTGCGCAACACGGAGCTGACGGACACGCAGGCGAAGGTGCTCCTGTATGACCTGGCCCTCGACGGCCGGGTGATCGCTCCGGATCAGCTCGGCAAGGTGCACGGCTGGTACTTCACTCCGGACGAGATGGCCAGCGCCGAGGATCGCGAGCGGGGCTTCAGCGACGTCCAGCCGCGGAACGCCTGGGGAGTCGCGAACGCGGTGACGCGCGTGGCGAGGAGCTGGCCTGTGGCCAGACAGCAGGAGACGGGCGTCGCCCTCTCCAGCTACCTCGCGCGGTACTTCCGGATGGACGCTGCCGGGAGGCCCAGCGCGAACTGACCCCGCAGGGCGGTGGGGGAGGGGTGATCGCCTCTCCCCCAAGCCGTCAATCAGGTGGTGAAGTGGCGATGCCCTCGGCCGGAGATTACCGGCGCACCCGGCTGAGCTCAGCGCCAGAGCGCCCGCCAGACGCCGGCTCGGGCGGCCGCCCGTCCGATGATCTTGTTCTTTGCGCGTCGGGCGATGCGATGGGGATTGCCCGACGCGAGCGTCGTGACGTCGTTGGCCATCCGGGCGGCGCGGTAGAGGTTGGAGACCAGGCTGCGGCGCCTCACCCCAGGGCCTCCGCGACGAAGTGCTGCCCGTCCGCCCTCAGCTCCACCAGCTCTGGCTCTTCCGACTCGATGAGTCGCAGTAGACGCTCGGCCGCCTCAGGCTGCTCCTTGCCGATGGTGAGCCCCAGCGACAGCCAGTAGTCCGCGGTCTCCATGAGCACGGCGTGGACCTCCTCCGGCGTCTCGGCGCGCACCTCCGCCATGGCGTGGAGGAGGGCCTGGCCATAACGTTGCCAGGCTGCGTCGAGGTTCTCTTTCGTCGCGTGTGTGTGATCTGTCGTCATGGCGTGCCCTCGTGCCCTGCGCGGCGCCGCCAGTCTAGCGACGCGGCCCGGGGATCGCGGCCGGGGCCAGGGTGAGGTGTCCTCTCGAGGGTGGGCCACCGGCTCCGAGTCCGTCGGCAGGCTGCCACGCCACTCGGCCTTGTTCGGTCCAGGCGGCCTGACGGCTCCGCTTCGCTCCGGCCTGGACCGCGGCTCGCGGCGTGGCGGAAGCCCGCCAACGGAGCCGGTGGCGGCTCCCCTCTCACGGGAGGACCTCGCCATGATCGTCGTCGGACAACCCCTTGCCCCTCCCCGGTTGCGGGGCACCGACTCCCAGATCGCCTGGGCGCTTCGGATTCGAGCCCAGATGCTTCCGGAGATTCACGCCATCCGCGACGGTTCTGCGGGGCGGCTCCGGATCGCGGCTCTCAGCTCCGAGGAAGTCGAGGGCTACAGCGCGATCGTCGAGGCCGCCGATACCCTGATCGCCGAGGAGCGGGCCGGCTGGTGGATCGACCGGCGCGGTCACAGCACCCACAGCCTGCTCCACGAGCGGGTCGAGGCCGCCCGCCGGGCGGCATCCGTCGAGGCACGGTGATGGGCGCCATCCGGGTGACCGCCCGCCGCTACAGCTTCGAGGTGCTGCGCGAGGAGGCCGAGCTGCCGTACCCGCTGGGCCGCCTGGTGGGCGGCCCGCGCGACGTCGTCGAGGTCGCGCGTCGCCTCATCGGCGCTGACATCAGCGAGTTGATCCTGGCCTTCTTCTTCGACGCTCGGCAGCGGGTCACGGGGCACTGTGAGGTGGCACGGGGGACGCTCAACTCCGCGCGGCTCACCCCGAGAGACATCCTGGTCCGGGCGCTGGCGGTGAACGCGGCCTCTATCGCGGTGGCGCAACCATCCGAGCGGGAATGAGACGCCGAGCCGGGCCGATCGGCAGGTGACCGCGGTGCTCCGCGACGCGTGCGCCCTGGTGGGGATCCCGCTCCTGGATCACGTCATCGTCACCGACACCGCCCACCACTCCTTCCGCGACGCGGAGGGGTGGGGGTGATGCCACGTGATCGTCCCGCCCGGTGTCGGCCGGCGGCGCCGCCGTGCTGGCGGGTGCGCGCGGTGCACAGAGCGGTGCCAAGGGGGAGGTCCCCCTGCCCCCCCTGAAAGAGCGTACCCCGGGGCGCGGAGGAACCCGTCAAGGGACGCTGCGACAGCTTGCTCACGGCACGGCCGTCCGGCCGCCTGGCGGTGGCCTGACCAACCTGTCACAGCTCGTGGCCCTTGACAGAACCCCCCGGCCCAGGGTGCGGCTGCGACGCCTTCTCAGTCACCCAGCCGATGGACGGCTGCTGAGAGCACAAGGAGCCGCACATGGACGCCATCCACAGCCTCGACGAGATCGACCGCCACGTCGCCGCCATCTTCGACACCAACGTGCCGGCGACCCACTGCATCCGGCTGGTCTGCGAGGACTGCGCCCAGCTCTCGATCCTGCCCGTCCCCGGTCCGGGGGTTGACGAGGAGCGGTCGTGGCTGTGCCTGGGCTGCACCCCCGGCGGCGAGGCACACTTCCGGCGGTCGGCCCGGAGCAGGAGGTGAGCGATGCCCAAGGCGATGCAGGTGCTGGCGGCGCTGAAGCGCGACGGGTGGGTGGAGCTCCGGCGGAGCGGATCCCAGCGCTGGCTCGCCAAGGGCGAGAAGAGGGTCACGTGGGCGTGGCACGACGGCGCCGACCTCGGCAACGCCGCCATGGCGATCATCGCCAGGGAGTTCGGCTACACGCTCGATGAGCTCAGGAGGCTCTAGGATGAGAGGCACGATGAAGCTACGGGTGGACTACGTCTACGACGAGGAGGCGGGGACCTGGGCGTTCCACGTCCCCGGGCTGCACGTCGTGGGAGGCGGGGATGCCAGCCGAGCGGAGGCCGAGCGACACTGCCTGGAGGCGATCGGGTTCGCCCTGGAGTCGATGGCCGGCGAGGGCGAGGTCCCGGCGCCGGGAGAGGTCACCGAGTACGAGATCCAGCTGGTCCCGGCGGGGCGGTGAGCCCCGCGGCGGCGGTGGGAGGCCGGGGCGCGGGTCAGGCCAGTCTTCCCACCTGGTACCCGTGGCGCAGGCGCCGGCGGATGGCGGCGACGAGGGCGGCTGAGGCCCCAGTTTCGCCGAGATGGTGGGTGACCAGCCTCCGGGGGCGCACCAGGCTCCCCCGGCGCCCCCAGGCGCTGACGACATCGACCCCGCCCCAGAGCGCTGGTTGCAGGGAGAGCCGGTACGTCCGACAGCGCCGGCGTCCGAGCGGGTCAGCGTCGTCGTCGACCAGGTCGAGCGCCGGGCCCGTCGAGCGAGCCCGGGCGAGGAGGAGTGGCAGCTCCGCACGCTCAGCCGGGCTCTCGATCACGCCAGGCGCTCCTGAGCGGTCAACCGCCTGCCCGCAGGAGGGCCGTAGCGGGTCGGGAGCGGATAGGCAGGGCCTCTGATACCTCCGGGTGCGAGGCCCCCGCATCCTGGCGCGGGGCCCACGCCGTGCCTCACGTGTGGGTGAAGAACCACACGAGGAGCGCCACCATGACCCCGAGAGAGAAGACGCAGCCCACTACCCGGGCGGCGGCGACGACACCCCTGGCCACGACCTCGAGCACGAAGCGGCCGAGCACGATGATGGGCACCGAGATCACCCTGCCCACGGCGATCACCACCTTCAGCCACGGGCGCACGTTGCGCCGGCGCCAGGCGGGCCGACCTGGGTCGCGTGCCACGCCGGAGGCCTGAGGGCCGCGACCGTTGGCTGGGGCGGAGGGTTGCACCGCTTGGCGTCGCGCCGGAGCGGGCCACGGGCTCTCCACGGTCGGCCGCCATCGCGATCCATCCCACCACCAGCGCCCGTCCACGGAAAGCGGCAGCCAGTCCTCCCCGGTTGGTGCCGGGTGGGTGGGGAGCGAGCTGGAACTCAGCATGGCAAACAAGTGTACGTCCGCCATGCGTGCGATGACAAGCCCACAAGCGTGTTAAGGCCAGTAGAGTGGCGCGGCAAGAACCGTCAGCTCTGCCCCCTGGCTCGACCAGTGCTGGGGCTGACGGCCGCGCACCTCGTCGAGGAGGCCTCTCAGCGCGGCGTCCCCGCCGCGGCGGGCGGTCGGCCCGCTCGCGGGTCGTCGCGTCCGCGCCATCGTCGGCGTCACCCCCTGGGCTGCTCGACGCGAAAGAGCCTGGCAGATCCGGCTCCTGGGCTCTCCAAGGCTCAGGCCGGGCTCGCTGCGCTCGGCCTTTCCGCGCGGAGCCGTCCCCGCCCTCGGCTGCCGTCTCAGCAGCCCTCATGAGGGGACGACAGATGGCGACGGACACATCCTCCCAGCGAGCGTCGGTCGTGACGCTCGTCACCGCAGCGATCGCCTTTCTCGACAGCGACGGCGCGTTTGGCCCGGCCGATCCCCGCACCGTAGGGGCGAAGGCCCGGCTGCGCGCCGCCGTCGACGACCTGGTCGTCTCCGATCCGGATGGAGACCCGCTACCCCTGCGCGTGATCCAGGGAGCACTTGCCGGCGAGCGGTGAGCGCACTCCTCCGTACCGGCCCGGGCGGGGAGAGCTGAGCACGACCAGCTCGCCCCCCGCGCGGCTCACCCGGCCGCTGGCAGCAGGGCATCGGCGGCGAGCAGCTCCAGCTCGGCCCAGCTGTCGGGGTCGACCAGCACCGCGGCGGGGCGGCCGCGACGGGTGAGCAGGAGGGGCTGACCGCCGCTCACCGCGTCGAGCAGGAGGCGACTGACCACGCCGTCGGCCTCCGCCGCCGGGAGCGCATCCCAACCGGCGTCCGCGTCCATGGAGCGCGTCTGTACCCGCGTACGCATCATCCGTCGTCTCGCCATCAGCTGCATCCTCCCGTCCTCATTCCGCTCGCCGCCCGCCATCACGTCCGATGCTCCCCTGCGTCATCTCTTCCCCGCACACCGAACGTCTGCTCCGATTGCGCGCTGTCTCTCGATACCGTACCCTATGCACCTGTGGTAATTCTGTTCGGTCATTCTGGCAAGTAGTTCGGCGTACGCTGGTGCTCCGGGCCAAGAAGGTGATGCTGGCGGCGCAGGCCGACTACGACGCGTACCACGAGGAGCACGCCCGCCAGTGGGAGGCGTACTACGCCGGGGAGTCCGACCACCTGGGGCCGGACATGGAGGTGGCCGAGGGCCCCACCGTGGCGGTCGCCCCCGCCCCGCTGCTGCGCGAGCTCGGGCTCTCCGAGCGGCCCACCACCGAGCAGATCGCCCGCCTGGGGGCCGGGCTGCACCCGGCGACGGGCGACCAGCTGATCGTTCGGGGCGCCGGGGACGTGCGGGTCGCGTACTGGGACGTCGTGTACTCGGCGCCGAAATCGGTCTCGGTGGAGTTCGCCGCCGCGTTCGCGGCCGGAGATCGGCAGCGTTGCAGCGACCTGCTGGGTGACCTCGAGGGGGCGGCATCCACCGGGCTTGCCACCTTCAGCGAACTGATCCCGCTGGCCCGGCGGGGAGCCCGGGGGGCGGAGCCGATGGCGGCCACGCCGGTGGCGCTCTTCAACCTCCACTCGGCGGCCCGTCCGGTGCGCGGCCAGGCCGGCCCCGACCCCCACCTCCACGTCCACATGCGGATCCTCAACTGTGCCAAGGGGGCAGACGGACGGTGGTCGGCGGTGGACAGCCGGGTGCTGTACCACGACATCCGAAGCCTCAACGGGCTCATCGAGGCGGAGCTCGGCAGCCGGCTGCGGGCCCGCGGCTACGAGACCGTCGGGGCTGAACACGGGGAGCATCGCCCCTGGCAGTCTTTCGAGCTGGAGCGGGTCCCGGAGCCCCTGCGCGACGCCATGTCCCAGCGCCAGGCCCTGGTCGAGCAGCTGGCCCAGCGGCAGTGGGACAGGGACGCCGACCGGCTCAGCCAGCACCTGGGGCGGCCGCTCACCTGGAACGAGCGCCAGGCGCTCCGGCCCACCCAGGACCAGGTGCAGGCGCTCTCGCGGGCGAGCCGCGAGGCCAAGATCCCGCAGTCGCGTGCGGAGCTGGCGTCGGCCTGGGGCCGGGTGATCGACGACTACGGCTACGGTCATCAGCCGCCCCCGTCGTCCCCCTCTCCCAGGGACGGCGCCCCTCCCGCGGGTCTGGCGGAGCGACCCACCGGCCACGTCGCCCAAGACCTCGCCGCCTGGGCCCTCGGCGAGCTCGGCCCCGCCCGGGCCCGCCAGCTCGCCCTCCCCGCGGAGACGGCCCAGGGAATGACCGGCGGCCAGTCGGTGTGGACCCGCGAGGAGCTGCTCGACACCGTCACTCCCCTGGGGGTGGCGCGGCACCTCGACGCCTCAGGGATCAGCGCCGTGGTCCGGGAGGTTGAGCGTCGAGCGGTGCGGCTCGCCGACCGCGTGTCCCCGGGGATCGTCCGGGGCGGGCTGCCCGGCCCGGTGTGGACGACCCCGGAGATGCTGCGGGTGGAGCGGGCGATCGTGGCCCATGTGGCCGAGCTGGCGGAGACGCCGCGCCTGTCGGTACCGGAGACCGCTGTGGCTGGCGCTATCGCGGCAGAGACCGGCCGCGGTCGGGGACTGGACTCCGAGCAGGAGGCGGCGGTGCAGGCGCTCTGCTCGCCGTCCGGTTTCGTGGCTCTCATCGGGGTGGCGGGGTCGGGCAAGACGACCGTCTGCCGGCCGGCGGTGACGGCGCTGACCCAGGCCGGGTACGAGGTGCTCGGGGTCTCGCTCAGTGAGGGGGCGACCCAGGTGCTCCGCGCCGAGACGGGTGCAGAGAGCTGGAACATCGCCGACTTCCTCACCCGGCACGAGATCGGCCAGCTACGCCATGAGGACGGACGCCCGGTCGAGCTGGGGCCGCGCACGGTGCTCCTGGTTGACGAGGCGGGGACGGTGGACTCCCGTACCCAGCTCGCTCTTCTCGAGGTCTGCCGCGGGACCCAGGTGGGGGCGGTCCGCCTGATCGGCGACCCCGGGCAGACCCAGCCGGTCGGCGCCGGGGGGGTGTTCGGGTTCCTCGCCCGATCGATGTCGACGCGCCACCTCACCATCAACTACCGCCAGGGCGATCCAGAGGGGACCCACGAGGCGGTGGCCAGCCGGCTGCTGCGCGAGGGCCGGGGCCGCGCGTACCTGGAGAGCAAGGACTCCGCCGGCCTTCTCCACGTCGCTCCCATCGAGGAGGCGGCGATCGCCGAGTCCGTCGGCGAGTGGGCGGCGAACGTGGCCCGGGACGGCGAGGGCGCGGCCGATCACGTGCTGATCGCCGACACCAACACCGTGGTCGACGAGCTCAACCTGAGGGCCCGGGGGGTGATGAGACAGACGGGGCGGCTAGGGACCGAGGAGCTGATCTGCGGCGGCGTCCCGTATTCGGTCGGCGACCGGGTGGCCTTGCTCGGCAAGCACGTGACCCAGCGGCCCCGGGTGTCTGCGGACGGAGCCCCGCTGCTGCGCGCCGACGGGGCACCCCGGCTGCAGCGGATGACCATCCCCCGGCGCACCCGGGGGGAGGTAATCGCCGTCGACTTGGCCGCCCACACTCTCAGCATCCGGACCGATGCCCACGGGCGGCTACCTAGCCGCGTGGTCACCCTAACCGCCCAGGAGGCGGCTGGCGAGAGCCTGCAGAGCCCGGTGCGGCTGGGCCACGGCTACGCCATGACGGTGGCCATCGCTCAGGCTCGGGGGTGGTCGGACAGCTACCTGATGCTCTCGGCCTCGCGGCTCACCGGCCTCGAACAGACCTACACCGCCCAGACCCGGGCCACGCGGTGCACCCACCTCTATGCCGGCGCCGACCGGGTCCTGGGCGGCGACGTGGCCGGGGACTGGCTGGAGGTGCGCGACCGGGTCAAGGACGTGCTGGCCGAGAACCTGGTGCGGCCGACGCGCAAAGTGACCACCCTCGACTACCTTGACCCCCGCGAAAGAGCGGTCCTCGAGGAGCGCTTCACCACCCCCCGACAGAGCCCGCCGGCGCTCGACTCCCCCGCCTCGCCGGCGCAGCGCGAGCTGGCGGAGCGCCTCGGCCGGGCGGTGCCGGACAACGCCTCGTGGTTGGAGGCCTCGGCCGCGGTCGACCTGGCCCATGGCCATGCCCCCGGCACGCAGGCGGTCGCCTGGCTCGGCCAGCTCGGCATCCCCACCTCGGATGGCTGGCGGCGCGTTGCCACCGCCCTGGAGGAACAGGAGGTCCGCAATCCCCTGCCCCGCCAGGCCGTCCCGTCGCGCGAGGGCCGGGCCGCCGCGGAGCGCGACCCCCACCTCGCTGCCATCGAGGGGCTGTTGGCGGCACCGCAGTCCCAGAGGCTCGACGCCGCCGACCGGTACCGCCGCGAGCACCCGCTGGTGGCAGCCTCGGCGGCGGCCGCCCCTCCCGATGCTGCGCCGGAGCCGGTCCGGGCCCGAGCGGATGCCGCCACCGCGCCGGCTGACCTCTCTCCGCCCGCCTCTGCAGCCGCGCGGGCCCATGCCGCCCGCAGTCCGCGGCCCAGCCCCGGCGACGACGTCCCGACCGTGCGCAGCCCCAGGCCGAGCCCCGGCGATGCTGTGCCCACCGTCGAGCCTCCGGGGCCGCACGGCGTGCGGGCGCCCACCTTCACGCAGGGGGACGAGCAGGGGCGCCGAGAGGAGCGCGCCCGCGAGGCGGCTGAGCAGGCTCGCCAGCAGGCCGAACGGCAGCGCGGGCCGCGGCAGGGGCAGTAGTGGGCGTCTCGGACCGCCGCCCACGTCGCGTCCTGAGCGAGACTCTGGAGCGCGCTGTCCTCTCCCCCGCCGCGGGAGCGGGTCAGTTGGTCGAGCGCTAGCCTTCCAAGCTGGATGTCGCGGGTTCGAGTCCCGTCTCCCGCTCCATTGGCGCCTCACGAGCTTGCCGCTAGACTCCGAGGATCATGCCTTCCTCTGCTGTTGAGCCGAGGGTCCTCCTGGACGGGCTCGCCATGGTCGAGTCCCCTCGCTGGCACAACGGCCGCCTGTGGTTCGCTCACTGGGGCGCGGGCGAGATCGTCGCCGTAGACCTCGAAGGCACGAGCGAGGTGATGGCCCATGGACCTGAGGGCCTCGGTTGGACGATCGACTGGCTACCCGACGGACGCCTGCTGGTCACCGGCAAACAGCTGCTGTGCGTCGAACCCGATGGATCGGCCGTCCCATATGCAGATCTCAGCGACATTACTCAGCTGGGATGGAACGACATCGTTGTCGATGGGCGCGGCAATGTGTACGTCACCAGCATCGCCTTCGACTACCTTGCCGGTAAGCCTCCTGACGCGGGCATCATCGCTCTAGTGACGCCGGACGGCAAGTCCCGTCAGGTGGCTGGGGGTCTGAGGTTCCCCAATGGCATGGTCGTCACACCCGACAACGCGACGCTGATCATCGGCGAGTCCTTTGCCGGTCGACTCACAGCCTTCGACATCGACGCTACGGGCGACCTATCCAACCGCCGTGTGTGGGCGGAGGGGCTTGGTCCGGATGCCATTTGCATGGATGCAGAGGGGGCGGTCTGGACGGGGACGGGGGACACCCGGCTCTCCACAGGCCGCGACGATTCGCCCGCTGGAGCCGTCGCCCGGGTCCGGGAAGGCGGCGAAGAACTGAACCGGGTCGAACACGACCGCTCGATATTGGGCTGCGCACTTGGGGGCCCTGACCGTAGAACGCTGTTCCTGGTGGCGACGGAATGGCGCGGCACCGATCAACTGGACAAAGTCCTTGCGGAACGCACCGGACAGGTGCTCACCGCTCCGGCTCCGACGCCGGGAGCTGGCTGGCCATGACGGCCGGGTCAGCATCGGGCAGTACATGTCTCACTGGTACCTTGACCGTCGAGAGGAACCGGCAGATAATCTCGCCACGCCCGCCTCCGCGCCGCGCTCAGGATCACTCCCGCGCAGCAGGAGCAGCTCGACACGTGGTCGCGCAGCCGCCGGGCCATCTGGCTGAGCAAGACCGATAAGTTCTTGGGGCGGGGGTGCGCATTCGCGCAGACCCAGCGCATATGGAGGCAGCATGAGCGACGTCGTCGTCTCGGAATTCATCACCCTTGATGGTGTTATCGAAGGGCCTGGTAACGACCCTGGATTTGACCGTTCGGGATGGGCGTTTCGGTTCAGCCGTGGGCCGGAAGGAGACAAGTTCAAGTTCGATGAGGTGATGGCTGCTGGAGCGCTGCTGCTCGGTCGCACCACCTACGAAGGATTTGCTGCTGCGTGGCCGACAATGGAGGGCGCCGGCGAGTTCGGCGAGAAGATGAACTCCATGCCGAAGTACGTCGTCTCAAGCACGCTGAAGCGTGCTGAGTGGTACAACTCCACGATCCTTGGGCACGATCTGGCGGTGGAGGTTGACAAGCTCAAGGAGCGGATCGACGGCGACATCCTCATCAGCGGCAGCGCCCAACTGGTGCAGGGCTTGATCGAGCTTGGCCTGGTCGATGAGTATCGGCTGATGGTGTTCCCCATAGTGCTCGGGGCCGGCAAGCGGCTCTTTTGCGACGCCGGGCAACCAGTGGTCCTTCAGGCGGTCGACGCGACCAGGGCGGGCGACACCATGGTGCTCACATATAGGTCCGGGCGACCCGCCGCGTAAGAGCTTGCGCCACTCGCTGGGATGTCGGCCGCACGGATCACGCGAAGCCTCGTTCGAGTCGCTTCCAGGTTCGCTCTAACGTCAAGATCTGAAGTAATGCGCTCTGTGGGGCGCCAACCTCGAATCTGAATACACGTTTGAGCACCTTCCTTCCAAGCTGGATGTCACGGGTTCGAGCCCCGTCTCCCGCTCCACGCCTCGACTTCGAATTGAACAGTAGCGCCGTCGCCGGGCTCTGCCCGGGCGGATGTTCCGGCTCAAGACCTGCGGTTCACGGCGATGGCGGCGGATCCGGCTCCACCCCGGGGTAGAGAGGAGGGTCTACCCGTCGGTTGAAGACTGGGTTGGAATGCCCGCCTATGCTCGGCTCATGAACGAGAAGAACCACGTTGCGAGGATGGCCCATCGCTCTACCCCGGTCGAGGTCGGATACGCCGGAACGCTCGCGGTGGAGGTGCATGGCCTCGAGAAGTCCTACTCGGGGATTGAAGCGGTCAAGGGCATTGACCTTGCGATCCGGCCCGGCGAAGTCTTCGCGCTCCTGGGTCCGAACGGGGCGGGCAAGACAACCACGGTCGAGATTCTCGAGGGCTACCGGCGGCGTGATCGCGGCAACGTCAGCGTCTTGGGCGTCGACCCCGGTCGCCACCGCGGCGTGCTGAAGAGCCGCATTGGGATCGTGCCGCAGTCCGCGGGCATCGATCGGTACCTCACCGTGCGAGAGACGATCGCTATGTACGCGGGCTTCTACCCACGTCCGCGCCCCGTTGATGAAGTCATCGAGCTCGTCGGCCTGGAGGAGAAGCGGAATGCCCGAGTGCTCAGGCTCTCAGGAGGCCAGCAGCGGCGCCTGGACGTTGCGGTCGCCCTGATCGGCAATCCGGAGCTGCTGTTCCTCGACGAGCCGACGACTGGCTTCGATCCCTCGGCCCGGCGCGAGGCGTGGGGGACGATCAAGAAGCTGGCGGCGCTGGGCATGACGGTGCTGCTCACCACGCACTACATGGACGAGGCGCAGTTCCTCGCCGACCGGGTGGCGGTGATCTCTGCTGGCCGGATTGTGGCCGAAGGAACGCCGGCCACCCTCGGTGACCGGCACCTGGCCATTGCCCGCATCAGGTACCGCCCTCCGATCGGGACGCACCTTCCCGAGGGTCTGTCCGCACCTCCGGGATCGGATGGCTACGTCGAGATCACACCCGATGACGTCGTCCAAGCACTGCATCAGCTCACCGGATGGGCGATCGATCATCAGATCCCTCTCGACGATCTCCAGGTGACGAGGCCGTCACTGGAGGATACCTATCTCTCACTCACCACCCTGTCACCCGGCGGCGACAGCCAGCCTGTCTCAGCCGAGAACCACGGAGGAGCCACGGCATGAACGCTGCGACGCTGACCCTGTCACAGACGAAGTATGCCAACAAGGCGTATTGGCGCAATCCCGCGTTGGCCTTCTTCGCCTTCGTGTACCCGCTGATGTTCCTGGTGATCTTCACATCGATCTTCCGCAACGCCAACGTTCCGTTCGGCACCGGCAGGGTCAACGAGGCCACGTACTACCTACCCGCGATGGTGGCCCTGGCGGTGATCACCGTCTGCTTCAACAACGTGGCGGTGGCCATCACCATCCAGCGGGATGCTGGGGTACTCAAGCGGATCAACGGGACCCCCTTGCCCGGCGTTGCGTTCTTCGGAGCCCGGATACTGCACGCGGTGCTGGTCTCCGCGTTGCTCGTGGTGATCACGGTCGCGTTCGGTCATCTGTTTTACAACGTCGCCATTCCCACTGGAGTCGCGCTCTTGCAGACGCTGGTGATGCTGGTCGTCAGCGCGGCCACGTTCTGCGCACTCGGCTTCGCGATCTCGTCGGTGATCCCCAACGCGGATGCCTCGCTGCCGATCGTCAACGTGATTGCCCTGCCGCTTCTCTTCGTGTCGGGGGTGTTCATTCCCCTCGGGAACAACCCGCCGTTCTGGATGCTCTGGGTTGGCCGGATCTTCCCGATCCAGCACTTCCTCAGCGGGATGCAGGCTGGGTTCCTGGGTGGCGCGTTCAGCTGGACCGATGTGCTGGTGGTGGCGGCCTGGGGTGCCGCCGCACTCGCTTTCGCGATCCGCTTCTTCCGCTGGGAGCGGCCGGTAGGCTGACGACGGTTGTCGAGGGTGGTGCCGTGGCCGACACCGATGGTGCCCCAAGCTGTGCGGAGGAGATGGCTCGGCCGTGGTCATGTGGGAGCGTGATAGTGGCCCGAGTGGATGATCTCGGTCGTACGATGCGCTCCATGGTTGGCCTTTCAGGCGTTGCCAGCCCATCCCGGAACCTGCCCCGAGGAGCACGGTGGGTGGCTCTCGGCGCTCTAGCCGTTTTCGTTGCCATCGGTTTGGCGGTCCGCATCGACCGCGACACGGCTCTTGCGGTGGTGGCGGCGGTGGTGGCGGTTGGGGCCGGAGCGCTGCTGCTCCATTCCTCCCGGAGCCTCGCCATGGTTTACGCGGTGGTGGCGACGGCCGCGGTGGCCCTGGTCGGCGACGGGGTCGCGAGCAATGTGGGTTGGTTCGCGGTCTGCGTGCTCTGCGCCTCTTGCACGCTTGTCGGCGGGCGGTGGCTCGGGCTGGCGTACTGGGTGGGCGCTCTGGGGCTGTTCGGCGGGGAGTGGCTATGGGCTGTGCATGATCCGGGCTGGGGTGCCTGGAGCGCAGGCGTCACCTTCACCACCTTCGGATTCCTGCTGGTGCGCCAGCAGCTCGACCTGGTTGCCCAGCTGCGGGTCGCCCAGGCCGGCCTCGCCGAGCGCGCCCGGGCTGAAGAACGGAATCGCATCGCGCGCGAGCTGCACGACGTCATCGCTCACACTCTCACCGTGTCGCTGCTCCACGTGACCAGCGCGCGCCTGGCGGTCGAGTATGAGCCTGAGGACGCTGCCCGTGCCCTGGCCGAGGCCGAGCGGCTAGGGAGAGAGAGCCTGGCCGAGGTGCGCGCTGTGGTCGGGATTCTGCGCCAGGACCCTGGGCATGGCGCGGCGCCGCCGGTCCCATTGCCGGGCGTGGACGGGCTGCCCGACCTGATCAACGGATTCCGGCTCGCCGGTGCCGACATCGCCCTGGCCGTCAGCGGGGACACCGGGCGGTTGCCCGCGACGATCGGCCTCGGCGTTTACCGCATCGTCCAGGAGTCACTGACGAATGCCACCAAACATGCTCCGGGCGCGCCGATCACCATCAACCTGGCCGTTGACGCGGGGGCGGTGGAGCTGGCCGTGGACACTGCCGGGAAGCCCCACATCGGTTCGGGACTTGGCCTCATCGGCATGAAGGAGCGCGCCGAGTCGCTGGGGGGCAGCTGCCAGGCGGGTCCCGGCGGCCATGGCTGGCTGGTTCGTGCCCGCTTTCCCCTCACGTCGGTCGGGCAGCAGGAGATCAGGTCATGATCCGCGTGCTCCTGGTGGACGATCAGGAGTTGGTGCGAGCGGGCCTGCGCGGCGTCCTGCGCCGCCACTTCGGCTTCGAGGTGGTGGGGGAGTGCCCCGACGGCACCACTGTCGTCTCCGCCGTCAAAGCGCTCCAACCGGACATCGTGCTCATGGATGTGCGGATGCCCATCGTCGATGGAGTCGAGGCGACCCGAAGGCTCCGAGGTGAGGAGATCGGACCGCCAGTGCTCGCTCTCACCACCTTCGACGATGACGACGCGTTGGCCGGCATCCTGCGCGCCGGGGCGTCGGGTTTTGTCCTGAAAGGCGTCCCTGCCGAGGAGCTGCAGCGAGCGGTCCGCGTCGTCGCCGAGGGCGGCGCCTGGCTCGACCCGGCCGTGACCGGCCGGGTATTGGCCGTCTATCGCTCGGCCGCGCCCCGAGGGGTCGGCCGTGAGGCCGCCCTCAAAGAGTTGACCGGTCGAGAACGGGAGGTGCTCGCGCTCATCGGCCGCGGGTTCACGAACGCGGAGATCGGCGCTCAGCTGAGCATCGGCGAAGGCACGGTCAAGACCCATGTCAACCACCTGTTCTCGAAGCTGGAGCTGCGGGACCGAGCCGCGGCTGTCGTCGTCGCGTTCGACCACGGTCTGGTGCCGGCTACATCCCACCGAGGGGATGGGCCTCCGGATCGTCCGATCAGGTAGGCGAGGGCCGGCCCGGTACCATACCCGCTTCAATTCGCTCCCGGTGAAGCAAGCGCTCCTCAAAGTGGCCCGCTGCGCTCGGTGCGGGCCGCTAGCGAGAGCACGCAGGGGCGCAGCAGAAGGACGATCTCCGTCGGGTCGGCGCCGGCGAGCTCGTCGGACTTGATGAGGTGCCGGGGGACGATGATGCCGAGAGTGATGGCGCTGATGATTGCGGCCCGGAGGTTTTCATGGTCATCATAAGGCGATGCTGCTCACGTGCTCGACATCGATCAAGAACACGACACGGTCGGTGCGCTGCTGATACCGACTCCCCGTGTGCTTGATGGACAGGCGATCGATGATCGACCATGCTCCATCCCCATCGAGGCGGCCGATGACGCGCCCGCGGATGGCTGCCATCGTGAACGGCTGGTCCCGCAGGGTGATCGAGACAGCCACCCGCGGATCCCGTGCGATGTTGCGCGCCTTGCGTGAGCCCGGGCTCGTCTGGATCGCCAGGTGACCACCCTCCATCCCCACCCAGACCGGAACGCTGTGCGGCGATCCGTCAGGCATGATGGTCGCGATGTGGGCGTTGTTGGGTCCCTCCACGAGGGCGGTCACCGCCGCACTCAGCTCCACCATGTCCTCAGCCCTCCTTAGCGTTGCTCCACACGGGGCCGACAGGTTCTAAGGGCATACCAGCCACCCCTCAGACACCGGAAGGCGCCTGGTCGGCCGCCCTTTGGATGGCCACCATGTCCATCTTGTTCATGCTGTACATCGCGCTGACTGCGCGATCTCGGCGAGCAGGATCGGGATCGAGGAGCAGCTCCTCAAAGCCGACGTGGACCACCTGCCAGAAGACTCCGTAGCGGTCCGTGAGCCAGCCACACCCCCGTTCCTCGCCACCCTCGGTGAGGCTGGCCCAGTAGCGATCGACCTCCTCCTGGTCGGCGCAGTGAACGACCAGGGACAGGGCCTCGGTGAAAGCCACGTTCGGGCCGCCGTTCAGGGCGGTGATCCGCTGCTCGTCGAGGACGAAGTCGACGGTCATCACCGTCCCGGCTTCTCCCGGCCCGGGCTCGCCGTAGTGGGTCACGTGGCGGATCTCGGAGTTCGGGAAGATCGAACAGTAGTAGGAGGCGGCTTCGAACGCCTGGGTGTCGAACCAGAGCATCGGCGTGATTCGGGGCATCTCTTTCATCTCCTCCGTCGCGATTGGTTGGCTCTCCTCCGCCCAAGGCGGATCCACGGTCTGCTCCCACGTATGGAGCCCTGTGCGGTCACCTCCTCCCCTGCCGCTCCTCCCTAGCCTTGGGTTCCGGCCGCGCCGTTCGACGACGCTGTGACCTGGCCTCCTCTGCCCAACGCCATCGCTCCGCCGCTCGTTGCAGGTCCTCCTGGCGGGCCTTGGCGATGGCTAGATCGAGCCAAATCATGGCTGCCACCTCCTAGTCATGGTCGAACGCTGGACGCTGAACGAACGATGTTCGACTATCATCTAGCAGACGATAGTGGTACGCTGCTCGCTTGTCAAGGACCCTTCCCGCATGACCCGCCGCGACCACCACGCCGCCACCACCGGACCTCAGCTTGTCTGGACGAGGCCGGCGCCCCTAGAGCGGGCCCAGCCGCCCCTCAGTCGGAGCCAGATCGTCAAAGCGGCCATCGCCGTGGCTGACGGCGAGGGCCTCGAAGCGGTCACGATGCGCCGGATCGCCGCCGCCTTGGGCTCCGGGACGGCATCCTTGTACTGGCATGTCCCTAGCAAGCAGGACCTATACGAGCTGATGTTCGACGAATACATCGGAGAGTTCCTCAGTGAAGCGCGGGTGCCCAAGCACCCCTCTAGGGACTGGCGAACTGACCTTCGCGAGGTGTGGCTCGAAGCGCGACGTGCTATGCAGCGGCACCCGTGGGTCCCACAGCTGGGCATCCAGCTTGGGCTGGGCCCACGCAGCCTCAGGAACTACGCCTTCATGACCTCGATTCTCGACGGGCTCGGACTGGACGACGAGACCGTCGTGATGATCCCGGCCGTGCTCGTGAACTACGTCATGGGATTCGCGCAGAACGACGCTGCGCTCGCCGAGGCGCAGCAGCGCAGTGGCCAGACGCCGCAGGAATGGGCCCAGGGCATGGCCGATTACGTCTCGGGTGCTCTCGTAGACGACCCGAGAGCTGCCCGCCTTGTGGCCAAGCGAATGACCCTATCCCGCGATCGGGCCTTCGAGTTCGGGTTGGACTGCCTGCTTGATGGGATCGCGGCGCGCCTCAGCGGCCGGTGAGGTCGTCGGTCTGCACAAGCTCTGCGCATTGCCGCCACCATCGTGACGGCAGGCATGAGAGGGAGACGACAAAGTTCGAGCGGCCAGATGAGACATATGCTTCGAGACTCCCACTGTGGGCAAGGCCCCGCAGGGCGTCGCGGCGCAGAATGACTCACATCCATGCGAGTGCTGCTCAGCGACGGCTCGGGCCTCACCGCGCGCCAGGTCGCGTCTCAGCTAGCTGACGCGGCGCACACGGTCGACGTGCTTTCGCCGGATCCGCTCTGCCTCGCCCGGTTCACCCGACGTCTCCCGCTGTCCACTCCTCGATTTCGAGTTGAGTTGGAAGCGCTCGCTAACAGACTCCGAGGGCCTGCGGCGAGGCGTCCAGTCCCCTGGTCGTCACCGTCATTGTGACCACCATCCATGACAAATTGCATGGCCAACGTGTGTGCCAGCTCACTACCCCGGCTGCGCGGGTCGGGGGACCATGGCTCGCATGAACAACCTCGACGAACACCGACCAGGTGTCGTGGCGACGGCCCTCACCAAGTCCTACGGACCGGTGGAGGCTGTCCGCGGCATCGACCTCGTGATCGCGCCGGGAGAGACGGTGGCCATCCTGGGGCCCAACGGCGCCGGCAAGACGACCACCCTCGATATGGTGCTCGGCCTGACCCGTCCCGACCGGGGAAGGGTGACCGTCTTCGGAGTTCCTCCGGCCTCGGCGGTCCGTTCGGGATGGGTCGGCGGCATGCTCCAGACGGGGACGCCACTGGACCGCCTCACGGTGCGCGAGCTGGTGACCCTGATGGCCTCGTACTACCCGCGTCCCCTCTCGGTTGACGATGTCCTGCGCACCGCCGGATGTGCCGATCTCGCCCGCCGGTTCACGAACCGGCTATCGGGCGGGCAGGTTCAGCGGGTCCGCTTCGCCGCCGCCCTGGTGGGCGACCCCGACCTGCTGGTCCTCGACGAGCCGACCGCGGGGATTGACGTCGAGGGACGGCACGACTTCTGGGACGCCATGCGAGGCTTTGCCGCTCACGGCAAGACGGTGGTCTTCGCGACCCACTACCTGGAGGAGGCCGACGCCTTCGCCGATCGTGTGGTGCTCATGGCCCGTGGGCGAATCGTCGCCGACGGTCCTGCCACCGAGATCAAGGCTCGGGTGGGTGCCCGCACCATCCGGGCGACGCTCCCGGGGGTCGACGTCGCCAGGCTCGGCGCGCTACCCGGGGTGATGCACGCTGAGCGCCACGGGGAGGCGATCACGCTGACGTGCTCGGACGCGGACCTCGCTCTCGGTTCGCTGCACGCGACGTTCAGCGGCCTGCGGGACATCGAGGTGCGCGGCAGCAGCCTGGAGGAGGCCTTCCTCGAGCTCACCGCCGAGCAGAGGAGCGGGGCCGATCGCGAGCAGAGCATCGCCATGGAGATCGCCAGATGATCAACGTCACCCACCTCCGCTATGAGGTGCTGCGCATCTTTCGCACCCGCCTCTTCCTCGGCCTGACCATCGGCCTGCCGCTGGTGCTGTTCTACGCGGTGACCTCCGCCAACATGAATCACCACGTGGACGGCATCTCTTTCCCGCTCTACTTCATGACCGCCATGGCCGCATACGGCGCGATGTACGCCGTGGTCACGCCGGGTGGACGCACCGCCGCCGATCGCGCGTGCGGGTGGACGCGGCAGCTGCGCATCACTCCGCTGCAGGCCCGTACCGCGCTGCTGTCCAAGCTTGTCGCCGCCTACCTGCTGGCACTCCCCACCCTGATCGTCGTGGGCGCGGCCGGCGCCTCGCTGGGTGTCCGTCTCAGCGCCTCGGCGTGGGCGGAGACTTGTGGGCTTCTGCTGGTGGGCCTGGCTCCCCTCGCCGTGATGGGCATCGTCTTGGGGTACCTGATGAAGGTCGAGGTGGCGCCACTCGCGATCGGGGGACCGATCGTGCTCCTGGCCCTGCTGGGCGGTCTGTTCGGTCCACTCTTTCACGGCGGGATGATGTTGACGATCGTCAAGCTGCTCCCCTCGTACTGGCTGGCCCAGGCGGGCAAGGTGGCGCTGGGGGGTAGCGGCTGGCCGGTCGAGGCCTGGCTGGTGGTCGCGGCATGGACTGCGGCCATGGCCGCCCTGGCGGTGGTGGCGTACCGCCGCGACACCCAGCGCGTCTGAGCCCATTACCGGCGGTCTGGAGCGGCCATAGAATGGCAACGGTGCAGGATTCGGGCGACGGCGGGGCGGTGCCCGGCGCGCTCCCGGGTGGTGTTCGGTGGGGGCAGAGCTGGCGTGCGGCCGCCCTGGGGAGCGGCCTGCTCGTCTACTCGGCCGTCGCGGCCGGAGGCGTCTCCCAGACCTCGCGGGGGGCGGGTGCGCTCGCCGGCTATGTGATCATCGCCGCCTTCAGCGTGGTGCTCTGCGCTCTGGGCGTGATCGCCGCGAGGGCGCCGTTGCCGCCCGGGGGACAGGGGCAGCGCGCCGCCACCGAGCTCTCGGACCTGCAGTTCTGGCTGCCCTTCGCGGTCATGAGCGGGCTCTTCGTGGCCGCGCTCCCGTTCGCGCGTGCCGATGGCTTCTTCCTCGCCGCCGTCCTGGCCGCGCTGGTGGTCGTGCGCACCCGCCGTGCCTCCCCGTGGGTGGTCGGCGGGCTGGCGGCGGCCGGTCTCGCCGTGCCCTGGGCGGTGAGCTCATGGCGGAGCGGCCCCGGGTGGATCCAGGCCCTCGACATCGTCTTCACCGCGCTGGTGAGCTACTCCTTCAGTGAGTTGATCCGGGCCAACCAGGCGCTGCGCGAGGCTCGTGCCGAGATCGCTCGCCTCGCGACCGAGGGGGAGCGCAACCGGATCGCCCGCGACCTCCACGATCTGCTCGGCCATTCATTGACCGCGATCACCGTCAAGGCCGGCCTGGCGCACCGTCTGGCAAGCAGCGACCCCGCCCGCTCCCGGCAGGAGATCGGCGAGGTCGAGAAGCTCTCGCGCCAGGCCCTGGCCGAGGTCCGCGCCGCGGTGTCGACCTATCGGAACGTCACCCTGGCGGCCGAGCTGGCCCGTGGCCGGGAGCTCCTGCGCGCCTCCGGGGTGGTCGCCGACCTGCCCACCGCGACCGACATGGTCGACGCGGCTCATCAGGAGGTGCTTGCCTGGGCGGTGCGCGAGGGCCTGACCAACGTCGCCCGCCACGCTCGCGCGACCCGCTGCACCGTGCTCCTCTCGGCGTCGGAGGTGGAGATCCGCTACGACGGCGTGGGAGGCGCGGCGGGCGACGGGCACGGCCTCGCCGGGCTGCGGGAGCGGGTCGCCGCCGCCGGGGGGAGCGTGGAGGCGGGGCCGCTGCAACCCTGCGGCTGGCGTCTCCACGTCTCGCTAGGCCCGGCTGGTGGCGGGCGGGCATGACCATCCGCCTGCTCCTCGCTGACGACCAGGAGCTGGTCCGCACCGCCCTGGGAGCCCTCCTGGAGCTGGAGGACGACTTCGAGGTGGTGGCGTCGGTGGGGCGTGGGGACCAGGTCCTCGACGCCGCCCGGGAGCACCGGCCCGAAGTGGCGCTGCTGGACATCGAGATGCCCGGCCTCGACGGCCTGGCCGCGGCGGCCCTGCTCCACGCCAAGGTGCCCGCCTGCAAGGTGGTGATGCTGACCACCTTCGGCCGGGCAGGGTTCCTCCGCCGGGCCATGGAAGCCGGCGCCATGGGTTTCGTGGTCAAGGACGCGCCCGCGGCGACCCTGGCCTCCGCGATCCGCCGGGTGATGGCCGGAGAGAGGGTCGTCGACGCGACCCTCGCCGCCGCGACCCTCGCCGCCGGGGAGTCTCCCCTCACCCCCCGCGAGCGCGACGTCCTCAGCGTGGCGCGCTCGGGCGCCACCGTCGCCGAGATCGCCGCCAAGCTCTACCTCTCGGAGGGGACGGTGCGCAACTACCTCTCGACCGCGATCTCCAAGACCTCGGCGCGCAACCGGCTGGACGCCCTCCGGATCGCGGACGAGCGCGGCTGGCTGTAGGCGAGGGGCGCGTCGTGGCAGCGAGAAGCGCCGCTTGGCGATAACCGTCTCTTCGGGCGGGTCGGGAGAGGGGACTGTGGGCTGGTTCGAACGTCTCGAGCGAGCGGGGGAGGAGGGTTACGCATCTCCACCTCGGGCTCACGCTCTGAGCTCCAGACTCCCCCTCTGATCCCAGTTCGCAGCCCACTCTGCTGGGTTCTCGTAGACGAATACTCAAGGAGGCCGAGTGCGGCGATCGCCTCGACAGACCAGCGCCTCAGCGGCCTCGGCGTCGCAGTGAGCCTGCTGGCGTCTCCGTCGCGTACGCGGGGTCCTCGCCATCGCGCTCGGCGCTTCCCTACCGCTTACTCCAGCTCACCCGTGTAACAGTTCGCTGAGAATCCACGAACGGCGCGTACGCGGACATCCGTGCGAACGCGTCGCAAGGATCGCCCCTGTACGCGCACACGCACCGAACTATCGCGCCTGTACGCGCGGTCGCGTCACAGCAGCCTGATCGCGTACGCGGCGCCTGGCGCGTACGCGCGGACCTCCAGCACCATGCGGGCGCGATTCGTACGCGATTCGTACGCGGCTGCTGGTTGCCTGGGCGGCGTCGTCAACCGCCCAGGAGGCACTTTCGAATGCCCTCGGCCACCCCCGACCCAAGTGGTCTCGTCTCCGCCCCGCCCGACCCGAGCGGTCTCCCCGGAGCGGACCAGATCATGGTGATCATCGGCGGCGTCCGCTGGGCCGCGCTCGTCGCCTGCCTCGTGGCCCTGGTGGTGGGGGCCGCGGTGTGGGCGTTCAGCAGCCACCAGGGCAACCCGTACTACGCCAGCAAGGCCAAGGTCGGGGTCATCGGGGCTGTGGTCGGCGCGGCCCTCATCGGCGCGGCGCCGGCCATCATCCAGTGGCTGTACACGCTCGGCACTCAGGTCGGAGGCTGAGTGCCTCCCGTGGACGGGGTGCTGCTCCTCCGCCCGTTCTCTCCGCTGAGGCCGCGCGTCTGCTGGCGACGCCGCGCCGCTGCAGTGGCTGTGTTCCTGCTCGCGGCCGCAGGTGGTGCGCTGGCCATGGCCGTGCCCGTGAGCGCCGGACCCCCCTCTCCCGCGCCCGCGCCGGCGGCTGCTCCCACGTCGTCGCCCACCCCGAGCCCGAGTGCCTCCGCCAGCCCCACGGCCACCGCCACCCCCACCCCTGACGCGTCGTCCTCCTCCTCGACCGGCAGCCACGGCCTCATCGACGAGGCCCTCGACGGGCTCGCCTCCTGGATCACCGACGCCGCGGCGAGCGCCACCACCGACCTGCTGGGTGCGCTGCAGAAGGACAGCAACAGCCCCGACCTCACCGCCTCCTGGTTTCAGAGCGTGTACTGGGGCGGAGGCAGCTCGGGCGACCCGGGCGCGGTGGTGATCGCCGCCTGGCTGGCGCTCCTGGTGGTGACCGGGTCGCTGCTCTCCGGGGTGATCCGCGGCGACATCGGCGGCATGGTGCGGCTCGTCGCCCTGCGCCTGCCGGTCGCCATCCTGCTCACCGCCATCGCGGTGTGGATGGTCGGCGAGCTGCTCACCCTCACCGATGTCGCCTCCGGCTGGGTGACCTCCGGGAGCCTCAACAGCCTGCAGACCTGGACCACCAGCCTGCAGAACTCCAACAACGGGTACGACTTCCTGACCGTCATCGCCAGCCTGATCCTCATCCTCGCCACCCTGCTCGGGTACCTCGAGCTGCTGGCGCGGAGTGCGGCCCTCTACATCGTGGTGGCATTCATCCCGCTGATCGCGCTGGCCTCGCTGTGGGCGGGCAGCCACAGTGCGCTCAAGCGCGGCGCCGAGACCATCTTCGTGCTCGCGATCAGCAAGTTCGTCCTGGTCTTCGTTCTCTCCATCGGCGCAGGAGCTCTGTCGGCGGCCACCACGCCGTCGGGGCTGCCAGACCTGCTCACCGGCACGATCATCTTCCTGCTCGCAGGACTCGCCCCCTTCGCCGTCTTCCGGCTGCTGCCCTTCCTGGAGATGAGCGTCGTCGCCGGTCTTGCCGGCGGGGCCTCGCGCTTCGGGCAGCAGTGGGGGCCTCGCGTCATCGGGGCCGCCCACGGCGCCCTGGGGAGCGGCCTGCAGGCCGCCAGCGACGGCACCAGCGCCATGAGCACCCATCTCGACCAGGCGGGACAGTCCGCGGCGCCCGCTGCGGGCGGTGGCGCGGGGGGGCCGTCCGGCCTGGACGATCTTCGCGTCGCCGGAGGCGGAGGCGGTGGGGACGTCGGTGGCTCGGGGGTGAGCGGCTCATCGCCGACTCCGCCATCGGGTGGGCCGACGGAGTCGACCCCAGCGCCAGCGACGTCGAGTCCCCGGGTAGAGCCAGCGGCGCCGGCGCCCACGACACCCGCCGCCCCCCTCTCCCCGGGTCCCTCCATGGCCGGCCCCGACCCGGAGCCCACCCAGACCCCTCAGGGACCGTTCCCCGGCAGCACCACCACTCCTGCTGATCTCTTTCCGAGTCCCGCGACATGAGCCAGGAGCCCGAGCCCCGAGTCGTCTTCGGTCCCAGGGACCAGCACGGGCTGATCCTCGGGCTGCGCGTGGGACAGATCGGCATCCTGCTCTGCGGGGTGTTGCTGGCTCTCGGCGCCATCACCGCCAGCCAGGCGAACCCGCTCGCCATCCTCGCCGTGCTGGCGCTCGCCGTGCTCTCGGGCGCCGCCGCGCTCATGCCCGTCGGCGGGCGAGGAGTTGACGAGTGGGTGCCCATGGTCATCCGCCACCTCCTCGGGCATCCGGCCACCTGGCGCTCGACCCAGCCCTCGCGCGGCCAGCGGGTCTCCGCGGGGCCCACCGGCGAGCCGCGCCTCATCCCGGCCCAGCCCAGCTTCCCGCCGATGCTGCGCCACTGCAGCGTGCTGGCGGTCCCGGTCCCACGGGGCGAGCTCGGGGTGGTGCGAGACACTCAGCTCGGCACCT
>Ga0187880_1000650_pt1 | contig 28365 bp, 21 predicted proteins | sample June2016WEW_19_4_FD_132998 | JGI IMG/M metagenome (GOLD analysis project Ga0187880, IMG submission 132998) | Peatland microbial communities from SPRUCE experiment site at the Marcell Experimental Forest, Minnesota, USA - June2016WEW_19_40 | ecosystem: Environmental > Terrestrial > Soil >... | reverse complement strand
GAGGAGTTGTTGTTGAGCAGCGTGGCGGCCTGCGTGCTGTCAGTGCTGTTGAAGCCCCCGATACCACGGGCAAAAAACCCCCCGCCGCCGCCTCCGCCTGTCGGGAAAGTGCCGCCGGTAGGGAACGACCCGCCACCCCTGAACGACGGGAGGGTCGTCGTCGTGGTGGTCTGGGACGTCGTCGGCGCGACGGTGCGCGTCACGATGATGTCCGTTCCGACCGACCCGAGCGGGGACAGGACGCTGTTCTGGGCGTCGGAGAGTCCCTGCGAGACCCCGATGATGCCCATTACGAGACCGACTCCCGCCGCGAGTCCGAAAGCGGTCACGAGCGTGCGCCCCCAGCGGCGGCGGAGCTCGTTCCAGGCGTAGCCGAGCGAGAACACTTGCGACTCTCCTTTGGCGCGCCCACAGGCGTGCGCCGAGGTGAGGATAGAACGGTTTCCTGTGTTTCTCCTGGGTGCTGCTTTAGAACTTGCCCAGCTGGCCCGGTCCCGGGCGCCACTGCTTTGCCTGCCTGTCTAACCTGGCCCCATGTGCCGGAACATCACCACTCTTCGCGGCCTGGAGCCGGAGGCCAACACCGAGGAAATCGAGTCTGCCGCTCGTCAGTTCGTACGCAAGGTCAGTGGTGTCAAGCTCACTTCGCCCGCCACGGAACTGGCTTTCGAGAAGGCGGTCCAGTGCATCGCCGCCGCCACGACACAGCTCCTGGCCGAGTTGCCGCCGCGCCGCCAGCCCCCGGCCACACTCCCGCCCCTGAGGCGGTCGTCGGTTGCCACACCCTGATCGCTGCGACTGAGCCGGGCGCCCAGGCGGCTGACCGGGCCGCCGCTGGGACGGTCGGCTCGCGACTCGTGACCGGCTCGCGAGCCCGGTCGCGGAGCCGTCCCGGGCGCGCCTAGGTTTCCCTCCTTCTCGACGCGGCCGACGACCCGGCCCGCGACGCGCATAAGCCAGCAAGACAGATGCTCCCGTGCGATCATGACGCCAAGGAGGTGTGAGATCACGGCTCGTCGGTCAGCTTCGAAAAGGTCACGCCAACAAGTCGTCGGTTACGAAGACCTCCTCGCCGTGGCAACGAACCTGCGCTGGACCTGGCAGAGGCCCGCGCGGGCGCTTTTCGCGCGCCTCGCCCCCACGGCCGAGCCGTCCGCTCTCGAATGGCCGCGCCGTCTGCTCACCGGCCTCGGGCGCGCCGCCGTGGAGCAGAAGCTGGCGTCCGACCCGGATCTCGCGGCACTTGCCGCCTCGGTCGTCGAGGACGCGATCTCCTACCAGGCGGGCCGCTCCAAGACCTGGTTCCCCCAGACCCACCGGAAGGATCGCACGTTCGAGGTGGCGTTCTTCGCCGCGGAGTTCGCCCTCACGGACTCGCTGCCCGTGTACGCCGGCGGCCTCGGTGCGGTCGCCGGTGAGTTCCTCAAGTCGGCGAGTGCTCTCGGCGTCGCGGTCGTCGGCGTGGGCCTCCTCTATCGGGAGGCATCTCACCAGTGGCTCGACGACACCGGCCTGCAGCAGGAGTCGTGGGAGGTCCTGGACTTCGAGCGCCTTCCCGTCGAGCTCGCACACGACGCTAGGGGCCGCCCGGTCCGGGTCAAGGTTCCTCTGCCTGGGCGCGACGTGGTTGCCCAGGTGTGGACCGTTCTCGCCGGACGGAACCGGATCTACCTCCTCGACACCGACATCAAGCCGAACCGGCGCAGCGACCGCCGCATCACGGGTCGGCTCTACGGCGGCGACCAGGAGACCCGCATCCAACAAGAGCTCGTGTTGGGCATCGGCGGCGTGCGTGCCCTGGCGGCGCTCGGCCACGAGCCCGAGATGGCACACCTGAACGAGGGCCACTCGGCCTTCGCCAGTTTGGAGCGCATTCGCCAGGCGATGTCCCGCCACGGGCTCTCCTTCGCCGAGGCCTGGGTTGCCGCGGCACCCGGGATGCTGTTCACGACTCACACCCCGGTGGCCGCCGGGCACGACTACTTCCCCGCCGAGCTGGCGAACCGTTACCTCGCGCCGTACGCGGCACTGCTCGGGGTCGAGCTCGAGACGCTCTGCGCGCTGGGCCGCTACCGGCCCGAGGACCCGTCCGACTCGTTCTGCCCGACAGTGCTCGCGCTGCGGCTTGCGGGCGCCCGCAACGGGGTGAGCCGGCTGCACGGTGTCGTGACCCGTGACCAGTGGGGGGGCCTCTGGCCGCGGCTGCCCATGAACGAGGTACCGATCGGGCACGTCACGAACGGCATTCACTTCACCTCCTGGATCTCCAACGAGATCGAGGAGATGTTCGACAAGCAGATAGGTTCGAGCTGGAAGACGACACCGAGATCACCGGCCACGTGGCAACAGGTGGCGGGAACCGGCGACGAGGGTCTTTGGGCAGCGAGGTGCCGGGCGCGCGCCCGCCTCATCGAATTCACACGGGTCCGTCGCAACGAGCAGCTCGCCCGCCGCGGTGCGGATGAAGCACGCCTTTCCGCCACCGCGATCCTCCTCGACCCCGACGCGCTCACGATCGGTTTCGTCGGCCGCTTCGTCGCTTACAAACGCCCGACGCTGTTCCTGCGCGATCCCGAACGCCTGGCGCGAATCCTCGGTGATCCCGACCGGCCTGTGCAGATCATCTTCGGGGGCAAGGCCCACCCCCGCGACGAGTTCGGCAAGCAACTGCTGTGCGAGGTCATCGACTTCGCCCGCGGGCACCATCTCGAGCACCGGGTCGTGTTCATCGAGGACTTCGACATAACGATGGACCGCAACCTCTCCCAGGGCGTCGACCTGTGGCTGAACACACCGCGGCGACCGCTCGAGGCGTGCGGCATCGGAGGCATGAAGGCGGGGGTGAACGGCGCTTTGAACTTCAGCACGCTCGACGGCTGGTGGGACGAGGTCTGGAACGACGCCGACCCCGATGCGGCACCCATCGGCTGGTGCATCGGGACCGGCAGGCGCCGTTACGAGGACCTCGAGTTACAAGACGCGGGCGACGCCCAGTCCCTGTACGACACGCTCGAGCACAAGATCGTGCCCTGCTTCTACGACCGGGACTCGCACGGCCTCCCCCGCGCCTGGCTGGCCTCGGTCCGCCAGTCGATGGCGAGCCTGGCACCGACGTGGGACTCACACCGCATGGTGCGCGACTACGTCGAGACCCTCTACCTGCCGGGCGCGGGCCGGCAACGCTGGTTCGCGGCGCAGGTAGGCGCCCGGGCGCGCGAACTCAGCTCCGCGCTCGAGCGCCTCCGCGGCGCATGGCCCGCAATCCGCGTCCTGGTCGAGTCCGCCACCGTCGGCCCGGGCGGCACCGTGCAGGCGGACATCTTGGCGGATCTCGGCTCGCTCGAACCTCGGGACATCACCGTGCAGCTCTGGGTTGCACCGACTCTCGGCGAGCCCTATCCGGTATCCACCAGCTTCGAAGGACGACGCGAGCACGTCGCCCGCTACCGCGCCCAGGTCCCCCACGAGGCCGGCCTCGATGCCTTCCTCGCCGCCCGCGCCCTGCCTTGCCACCCGGCGCTCGCCGATCCGTACGTGCCCGGCCTGATCACGTGGTCGGACTGACACCTGTGGCGACGAACCCTCAGATCCCGGCCGCGCTGCGGAGCCTCGCGACCGATACGGGCATCGTGCTCGAGTACATGGACGCCACCGGCGTGGAGCGGAACGCGGATGCGGAGGTGCTGCTGACGGTACTGAACGGGCTCGGTGTGCCGATCGGCCGGGCCAGCGATGCGGCCCGGCTGCTGCGCAGCCGCCGCAGCGCGCGAATAGAACGGATCGTGGAACCGGTGACGGTCCTCGACGACGCGTCCGTCGGCGCGGTCGCCGTTTCCTTGCGCGAGGCGGACACCGATTTGGAATGTGCGATCGAATCCGAAGACGGTGAGCGCGTCGACTGGCGCGTGCAACGCGATGAGCTCGGGTCGTTGACGCGCGAACGACTGGACGGTCGCGACATCTACCGGGGAGCGGTGCCGCTGCCCGGTCTCTTGCCGTGCGGCTATCACCGCTTCATGGTCCTCGTCCGGGGCCGGGTCGGCACGGCGACGCTCGTCGTCGCGCCGGCCGCCGGCGCCCGGGGGCGCTTCAGCGAGGACTGGCGCGCCTTTGGGGTCCTCGCGCCGCTGTTCTCACTGCACTCGGCCCGCAGCTGGGGATCGGGCGACCTGAGCGACCTCGACGAGTTCGCCCGCTTTGCCGCCGGGGAACAGGCGAGCGTGGTCGCGACACTCCCCTTGCTCGCGGGTATCGGCCCCGAGCCGTTCGAAGCGAGCCCCTATCTGCCGGTGAGCCGCCGGTTCTGGCACGAACGCTGGATCGACGTCGAGCGCGTGCCGGAGTTCGCCTGGTCCCCGGCGGCGCGGGTGATCGGCTCCGGCCCGCTGGCGGCTGAACGCCGGGCTGCCTGGGCCAAGGGCGCGATCGTGGACGGCGCCGCCGTCACCGCCGCCAAGCGGGCGGCCCTGAGCGCAATGGCGACCGCCGTGGGGCGATCGGGCATAGGCCGGGAGACGGCGTTGCGCAACTTCATGTTCGAGCGCCCCGACCTCGTCGAGTACGCGCGCTTTCGCGCCGCGGTCGATCGCTTCGGGATCGAGTGGCACACATGGCCCGGGCCGCTGCGCAGTGGCCTGCTCAGGTGGAGCGACGTCGACCCTGTGAACGAGCGCTATCACGTCTATGCCCAGTGGGTTGCCCACGAACAGATGATGGAGCTGTCGGAGCGGCTGTCACAGCGCGGCCAAGTCCTCGCCCTTGATCTTCCCGTGGGCATCCATCCCTGCGGCTACGACGTCTGGCGCCATCGTGAGCAGTACGCGACCGGCATGTCGGTGGGGGCCCCGCCGGATGGGTTCTTCGCCCAAGGCCAGTCGTGGGGCTTTCCCCCCACTCGCCCCGAGGCGTTGCGGGCCGATGGTCACGAGGAGTTCCGCGCCGCGCTGGCGCACCACCTGCGCGTGGCGGGGATGCTGCGCATCGATCACATTATGGGCCTGCAGAGGCTGTTCTGGATCCCTGCCGGCGCCGAGCCCTGCCAGGGCGTCTATGTGAAGATGCCCTTCGAGGAGCTGCTCGCCGTCGTGTCGATCGAGGCCCAGCGCCATCACGCCGACATCATCGGCGAGGACCTGGGCACCGTCGACGAAGAGGTCCGCCGTGGGATGGAGGAACGAGGCATCAGGCGTTCGTACGTCGCACAGTTCGCCATCCGGGGTGACGGCGAGCCGGTGCTCGAGGCGCCGCCCGGCGGCTCTGTCGCCTCGTTCTCGACCCACGACCTGCCCACGCTCACCGGTTGGTGGAGCGGACGGGACATCGACGAGCGCCTCGAGTGCGGCCAGCTGGACGTTTCGTCGGCCGAGGCGGCCCGGGCCGAAAGGGCGCATCTGCGAAAGCGCCTCTGGATGCTCGGTCACGACGACCCCGGTGCCGACGGGCGCGGCGGGAGCGAGAGCGTGACCGCGCCCGCCGCGGTGCTCGCCGCCGTCCATGCCGGCCTGGCCCGCAGCGAGGCCGGGCTCGTGCTCGTTCAGCTGGACGACCTGGTCGGCCAGCCCGAATCTGTGAACCTGCCGGGTACGACTACCGAACGGCCGAACTGGAACCGCTTGACGAACGCTGCCCTGGAACAGATCGTCGAGGACCCGGCGGTGCACGAAGCGCTGGCACCGCTGCGCGAGAACCGGGGACGGGTCTCGCCCGGCTCGGTCGACCGCCTCGCGCGGGGTGTCGAGACTGTGCTGGGTGTCAGCTTGCTCGACCCGGTCGACGTCCACCTGTTCAACGAAGGGCGGCATTTCCGCCTGTACGAGAAGCTCGGCGCCCACCCGATGACCGTCGGGGGTGTTGCCGGGGTCTTCTTCGCCGTGTGGGCCCCGAACGCCGAGCGCGTCGCCGTCGTCGGGGACTTCAACGGTTGGAACGGCACGCGCCATCCCCTCTTGCCGCACGCCGAGTCGGGGATCTGGGAAGGCTTCGTCCCGGGCGTCACCGTCGGGACCCGTTACAAGTACCGATTGCTGTCCCGCCTTGGCGGCGGCGAGTTCGACAAGGCCGACCCATTCGCGTTCGCCGGCGAGGAACCTCCGAAGACCGCCTCCATCGTCTTCGAGCCACAACATGAATGGCTCGACGGCGAGTGGATGCGCGACCGGGGCGGGGCACAGCGCCTCGACCAGCCGGTATCGGTCTACGAGGTTCACCTGGGTTCGTGGCGACGGCTGCCCGAGGATCACAACCGCTTCCTCACCTACGCGGAGCTGGCCCCGCGGCTCATCGAGCATGTGCGCAGCCACGGCTTCACCCACGTCGAGATCCTCCCGGTAATGGAGCATCCCTTCTACGGCTCGTGGGGATACCAGGTGACGAGCTACTTCGCCCCGACAGCGCGGCACGGCTCACCGGACGACTTCGCGGCGTTCGTCGACATGCTCCACCGCGCCGGCATCGGGGTCATCCTCGACTGGGTGCCGTCGCACTTCCCCGCCGACGCCTTCGCGTTGGCGCGTTTCGACGGCACGCACCTGTACGAGCACGCAGATCCACGCCAGCGGGTGCAGCCGGACTGGCAGAGCTGGATCTTCAACTACGGCCGCAACGAGGTCCGAAGCTTCCTCATCTCGAGCGCTCGCTTCTGGCTCGACCGGTTCCATGCGGACGGGCTGCGAATGGACGGAGTGGCTTCGATGCTCTACCTCGACTACTCCCGCCAACCCGGCGAATGGGTGCCCAACCGCTTCGGCGGCAACGAGAACCTCGAAGCCATCGAGATGCTCCAGGAATGCAACACCGAGGTGTTCGCGTCCTTCCCGGACATCATGTCCGTCGCGGAGGAGTCCACCGCCTGGCCGGGCGTCTCCCGGCCCGTCGACGCCGGCGGTCTCGGCTTCAGCTACAAGTGGGACATGGGTTGGATGCACGACACGCTCGACTACCTGGCTCACGACCCGATCCACCGGCCCTGGCACCACGACAGGTTGACATTCCGGTCCATTTACGCCAACAGCGAGCACTTCGTCCTTCCCCTGTCGCACGACGAGGTCGTGCACGGGAAGGGCTCCCTCATCGGGCGCATGGCCGGCGACGAGTGGCAGAAGTTCGCCAACCTGCGGCTCCTCTTCGGATACCAGTTCACCCAGCCCGGCAAGAAGCTGCTGTTCATGGGTGGCGAGTTCGCCCAGAGGGCAGAGTGGAACCACGACGCGAGCCTCGACTGGCACCTGCTCGACTCACCCGCCCACCAAGGTGTCTCCGCATGGGTGCGCAAGCTGAACGAGCTGTACCGCTCCGAGCCCTGCCTGCACCGCGACGACCTGGGCGACGCGAGCTTCTCCTGGATCGACTGCGAGGACCGCTCGCAGAGCGTGCTCTGCTACGAACGCCGCGACGGGAACGGGGGCGTGCTCGTGGTGGTCGCCAACTTCACGCCCGTCCCGCGCCCGGACTACCGGGTGGGCATGGCGCGTGCCGGCCGGTGGGAGGTGCTCGCCAACAGCGACGCACCGGAGTACGGCGGCAGCGGCTACCTCGTGCCCGGCTTGTTCGAAACGACGGGAACCCCCTGGCACGGCCGCGACCAGAGCGCCCTCCTCGTACTTCCGCCGCTCGCAGTCCTGGTACTGCGGCCGACGGTCTAGGCGGCGATGACGCTCGCAGTCTGCTTCCATCTCCACTGCTACCAGCCCGAGCGCGCGGATCCCTGGCTGGACCTCGTGAACCCCGAGCCCAGCGCGTACCCGTATCACGACTGGAACCAGCGGATCACGGCGGAGTGCTACCGGCCCAACACCGCGGCGGCCATGCTGGCACCCGACAAGCGGCTCAGCGAGTCGTGCGACAACTTCGCGATAGCAAGCTTCGACGTCGTGAGGACGCTGCACAGGTGGCTGGTGGCCAACGCACCCGACGTCGACGCCGTCGTGCGTGCCGCCGGGCGGGAACCGGACGGTCAACCGACCGGCGCGGCGCTCGCGTCCCCGGCGGTGCACGCCATCCTGCCGCTCGCGGAGCCGGAGGATCGCGAGGTCCTCGTCGCCTGGGGCATTGCGGATTTCAAGGCACGCTTCGGCTTCGCGCCCGAGGGGATGTGGCTGCCCGAAACGGCGGTCGATCTCGACACACTTGCCACCCTCGCCCGTCACGGCATCAGATTCACGCTGCTCATGCCGCGACAGGCACGCCGCGTGCGTGCGCCTGGAGGCAGGTGGGTCGACGTGAGCGGGGAGAAGATCGACCCGAGCCGGGCGTACCTCGTGTCGCTGCCCGGCGGCGAGTCGATGACAGTCGTGTTCGGGCACGGCCCACTGTCGCGCGAGCTCGCGTTCGGGGACTTGTTGAACGACGGGGCCACGCTCGTGAGCGCCATCCGCACCGCACTGGCGACGAGTGGCGACGACGAGCTGATCGCGATCGTCACCGACGGGGAGACCTACGGGCACCACCACGAGTTCGGCGAGATGGCGCTCGCCTGGGCGGCACGCGAGTTACAGAACGAGAAGGTCGAGGTCACGAACCTGGGCGCTTGGCTCGCCAGCCACCCGCCGACTTGGGAGGTAGAGCTCGCCACGCCTTCTTCGTGGAGCTGCGCGCACGGCGTCGAGCGGTGGCGCAGCGACTGCGGCTGCACGACGGGTTCACAGCCGGGCTGGAACCAGTCCTGGCGGGGGCCGCTCCGCGAAGCGCTCGACTGGCTGCGGGCGACTCTGGCAGAACCGGTCGCGACCGCGCTGGGGCCGTTGGTCGGCGACCCCCTCGACGCGCTGGTCGACTACGGCGTTGTGGTCGCCGGGACGGAGGCGCCCGAGGCATTCGTCGCCAGACGTGCCGCCCGCCCATTGGCGCCTGCCGAGACGACGCTCGCCTTGGAGCTCCTGGAGCTCGGGAGCCATCTCCTCTCGGCCTTCACGAGCTGCGCATGGTTCTTCGCCGACCCGAGCGGGATCGAGACCCTGCTGTCGCTGCGGCATGTGGCGGTGGTGCTCGACACCGCTGCGCGTGTGCTCGGCCTCGATGCCTCCGAAGGGTTCCTCGAGCGCCTCAAAGCCGTGAGATCAAACCGCGAACCGTCACTTGACGGCCGCGACCTGTGGGCCCGTTTTGTGGAGCCACAACGGATTGACGCCGGGTCGCTCGCGGCGGCGTTCGCCTTGGAGCTGGCAGCCGGGTCGGCCCGTTCCCCGATGCGGCGCGGTGCCTGGGTCGTGACCGGCCAGGACGTCGAGACGCTCGCCGGCCGGACCTCCGGCACCGTCGTCGTCGAGTACACACCAACCCTCCGGCGCACAGTCGTCGAGGTCCAGGCGGAGTGCACCGGAGCCGTCAGCGCCGTCGCCCGCAGCCGCCCGGCCGGGGAGGACTGCTGGCGCGAGACGACGCTTTCTCAGGCTGGTCCCGATGTCGCCGCGCGCGTCGGGGCCGCCCGCGTGACCGGGCGGGGCGACGCGAGCGCGCTGGTTGCGCTGCGCTGCCTCACGGCGAGTCTCAGAACGCGAGCAGCCGAGGCGGACGACGCGGTCGTGCTGGGCGCACTCGTGGCCGGCGTCGCTCCTCTGGCAGCTCGCGACCTCGACGCGGTGGGCGCCTCGCTGGCAGTGCTTAGAGATGCCTCGATCTCAAAAGAGGCGCTGGCAGCGCTCGGCGCCCTCGCTTGGATGGCCAAGTCGGCATCGGTCGAGTGGCCGGCCGGCAACTCCGAATGTGAGCATTCGCCGGCGAACCACTAGGTTCACACCCTGATGAATGCGACCGGCGGCCAAGATCCGTCTCTCGACGGCACCAATGACATTGTCCGAGCAGTCGACCGACTCTCCCGTCGGCTGCCCGAGCCCCTGTTCCCCCTGGCCCGGATCGCGTACAACTACCGCTGGTCATGGACTCCAGGTGGCCGTGATCTGTTCCGCTATTTCGGTGTGCACCGCTTCAACCTGAGCAACCACAACCCGGTCCGCTTCCTGCGCGACCTTTCGGAACACTCGTTGCTCGAGGCGGCGACGGACGACGAGTACCTCGCCCGTGTGAACAAGGTGGCCGACCTGCTCGACGGCGACCTGACCCGCCCCCAAAGAACGGATCTCGGTGACGGGCTCGTCGCGTTCTTATGTGCCGAGTTCGCCGTGCACAGGTCCCTGCCGGTCTACTCGGGAGGGCTCGGGGTGCTGGCCGGCGACCTATTGAAGGAGGCGTCGGACCAGGCGCTGCCGCTCGTCGGCGTCGGCCTGCTGTACCGCAAGGGCTACTTCCACCAGCGCGTCGACCGGTCCGGGTGGCAACACGAGTACTGGACCGAAGTCGACCCCGAGGTGCTACCCGCAGTCCGCGTCACCAACCCGGATCGTTCGCCGCTGACGATCCAGCTCCCCATCTGGGACGGTGAGGTATCCGCGCACGTTTGGCGGGTCGACATCGGTCGCGTTCCCCTCTACCTGCTCGACGCGGACTTGGCCGAGAACACCCCGCTACAGCGCTGGATCAGTGCCCGCCTTTACGAGGGCAACCGCGCGATCAGGCTCGCGCAGTACGCGCTCTTGGGAGTGGGAGCGGTCCGCGCGCTCGACGCCATGTCGGTCACGCCCACCCTCTACCACCTCAACGAGGGGCATGCCGCGCTGGCCACGCTGGCCGTGGCATCCCGGTTGCTCGGGTCCTCGAAAGCCCCTTCAGACGAGGAGTTGTCCGAAGCGTTCGAGCGCGGCCGCGACCACTTCGTGTTCACAACACACACACCCGTGCAGGCCGGCAATGAGACCTACAGCCGCGAGGAGATATTCCCGGTGCTCGGACCGCTCGCCGACGAACTGGGCGTGGACCGCGAATTGCTCTTGAAGCTGGGCCGGGTGCACCCATCCGATGCGGGCGAGCCCAGCGGCCTCACGCAGCTGGCCATCCACACGGCCCGATCCACGAACGCGGTGAGCGCACGTCACGGCTCGGTCGGCCGGGAGATGTGGCACGAGATGTTCCCGAGCCTGTCCGTGGACGAGGTGCCGATCCGCCACGTCACAAACGCGGTTCACCTGCCGACGTGGATGGCCCCGCCGATGCGGGCTTTGCTCACCCGGCACTTCGGTGTGGGCTGGGAGCGTCGCTCGTCCGACCCCGCGGTCTGGGCCGGCATCGAGGACATCCCGGACGAGGAACTCTGGGCGACCCGTTGCGAACAGAGGAACGAGCTGGTCGAGCAACTGCGCCGCAAAGCCGTCGTCGACCGCCTGGCGCGGGGCGAGGACCTCGAGGTCGTGCAGGCCGGCGCCGAGGCGTTCGACCCCTCTTTCCTCACGGTCGGGTTCGCCCGCCGACTGGCCACCTACAAGAGGCTCGACCTGCTCTTGCACCCGGCGGCCAGGGCCTTGGAGCTGCTCAACCACGACCAACCGACGCAGTTCGTCTTCGCCGGCAAGGCTCACCCGCTCGACGACGCGGCTAAGGCGATCGCCCAGCACATGTTCGCCCTCAAGAGCTCGCCGGGCGTGATCAACCGCGCCGTGTTCGTCGAGGACTACGACCTAGCGGCCGCCGGCACCCTCATCGCGGGCTGCGACGTATGGCTCAACCTGCCCCGTCCGCCCCTCGAGGCGAGCGGCACGAGCGGCATGAAGGCCGCTTTGAACGGCTGCCTCAACTTGAGCGTGCTCGACGGATGGTGGGCGGAGGCATTCGACGGCTCCAACGGGTGGGCCATCGACGGCGACACGGACCCCGACGGGGCCGCGAAGGACGCACGTGACGCGGCGATCTTCTACTCCCTGGTCAAGAACGAGGTGAAGCCGCTCTTCTTCGATCGCGACGCGCGCGGGATCCCGACCCGGTGGTTGCAGCGGGTACGGGCGTCGATGCGCACTCTCGGGCCGATGTACTCAGCAACGCGCATGCTCGACGACTACGTGAGGAAGGTCTACACGCCCACCTAGGGATTCCCGGGGAAAGCCCGGCAGTGGCCCGCTCGGCCCCCCAACGCGGCTTTGCGCCCGCCGGCGCTGGCCGCCCGAGGAGGCCTCAGCGGTACGCATCCAGGCCCAAGTGGACTGCCAGGCCGAGACCTGCGCAGGCGATTACAGCCCGCAGCGGTGCCGCGGGGACCCGTCGCACGATGATCGGGCCCAGCCGCCCTCCGGCCAGGCAGCCCACGGTCAGGGGGACCGCGGCCGACCAGTGGACCGGCCCGATGGCGACGAACACGACTGCGGCGGTGGCATTGGCCGATCCGACGAGCAGGTTTCTCATGGCGTTGCCTCGCGCCAGCGGCTCTGCGGTGACAAACAGCACCAGCGCCAGGAGCAGCACCCCGGCCGCCGCCCCGAAGTAGCCGCCGTAGATCGCGATGAGGAACACGCCTACGCTGAGCTTCCAGGACGGCGGGTGCGCCACGTTCGGCGCCAGGCGGGCCGGGTTACGCGGGATGAGGATGGTGAGCGCCGCGAGCCCGATCAGGCACGGCACCACACGAGCGAAAGTGTCGGAAGGCGTCTCCAAGAGGAGGATCCCGCCTGTGAGCCCGCCGGCGACGGCGACCGGGGCAAGGTGCCGAGCCCTGGCTCTCTGGCCAGTCAATTCCGGGCGCGAGCCCCAGACCGAGCCCACGCTGGAGAACACGAGTGCGACGGTGTTGGACACGTTTGCACTCACGGGCGTGAGCCCGACGGCGAGGAGCGCCGGGTAGCTGACGAGCGACGCCAGACCGGCCACGCTGCCGCTCAGGCCGGCACCGAATCCGGCCAACACCAACCAGAGCGGATCGAGACCCTTCAAGGCCTCCCGACCCTAGCGCCCGACCTGATGCGGCCTCGTGATCCTCAAGACAGCCGAGAAGACATCGCGGAGAGGCGAGGCGCCGCCCGGACAAGGCCCGGACAAAGGGGGTCGTGCCCTCCGGTGTCGCCGCATGAGGCACCACTGTGGCTGCGCGGCGCCTTCATCCCTGTGCCCGGAGGACGAAAACGCCCCACCCGAGACAGCGGCGCTCGTCGGTGAGATAGTCGCGCCTTGAGCTGTTGCGCTCCTCGAGGATCTCGGCCGCCTCAGCATCCTCCTGGTGGGAGGCGAGCCAGTCGGAGACGTTGCGCCACTGGCTGGCCGCGTAGCGGTCCCAGTCCTCGGGACTGGAGAGAACAATCTCGACGAGATCCACGCCGGCCGCCTCGAAACGGTCCAGAGTCCCGGCGAGCTCGGCGAAGCCCTGTCCGGCCCCGTACTTCTCCCTGACCCGTGGCGGGGGCGGCTCCGCCCAATAGACCTCCCCTACGAGCAGCCAACCACCGGGCACTACGAGTGGTCCCATCAGCGCGAGGGTGCCGGACAGCCCGCCGCCGATCCAAGTTGCCCCGATGCAACTGACGATGTCGAAAGGCTCACCGAGCTCGGGCGGGTTCCCGGCGTCACCCTCGATGAACCTGACGGTCTTCTCGACTCCGAGCTCAGCGGCTCGTGCCCGGGCGTCCGCAAGATATGGGCCATGAACGTCGATGCCCACACCGCCGACCCCGAAGTCTCTCGCGAACCGGCAGAGCATCTCTCCCTTTCCACAGGCGAGGTCCAGCATCCGCGTGCCCCTCGTCAAACGGCAGATGTCACCGAGCAACAGCAACTTGTCCAAAGACAGCGGGTTCATGATCCGATGGGAGGACTCGGAGATCTCGTGATACCGGAAGACGCTTACCATGGCGGCCCTTTCGTGTCGTCGATCCGGAGGAATCCCGAGACGCTTGCCTTAACTTCCCGCCCGCCGACTTGCTGGACGGTACAGGCCGGGCCGAGGCAGATCCCCATCAGCTGCCCAACGCCTTTCCTGGCGCTGGTGTGGCATTCCCCCCCGCGGGACGCGCCCGGCCCCGCGCACGAACGCGGCTCTAGGGACGATGGCTGCACTTACCCGGCGCAGTGCCGAGGCGCCGCGAACCGCAGGCGGTGTTCCGACCGAGCCGATCACCAACCGCAGCCAGCGGGGTGGCCACACAGGCCCAAGGCGGCCCTCCCGCTGGCTGCGCTGATGGGAACGTTTTCCGTTCGGGCGGGACCGCTCCCATCTCGTCTCGAGGCCTCATCATAACGAGCCGGGATTGTGGCTTTCTAGAGGACAACCGGGGGATAACGCCGATTCTTGTGGGGTTATGGCGCCTGGCCCGGCAAACGCCTCGATCGGCCGCGGGTGGCTCGGTGAGCACAACGACCAGAAACGACTCGCGGCCCGCGGACGTGGACACCCCGCAAACGGTGCGGTCCGTCGTGCGCGGGGTCAGGCAGCGCCTTGTCTCACAAGTGCCATCTCGCTTGCGAACGCAGCCGACCCACATGTCCGACACCGGCGGGGGAACGTGCGCCAGCAGGTTCTCGCGTACGTCGTCCGGCATCGCCTCCAGCACAAGTCCGAAGGGCAACCACACCCGCGTGCCGGGGTAGTGCGAAAGCGCGTGCGCCGGCATCGCCCCCACTCGGGCGGTGACACGCAGCGCGCGGCAATCGGCAGCACCGCTTCCTCTTCTTCGTCCAGGTGTTCGGTCAGGGTGTCGCGAAGCGACTCACTCGCCTTCGCCAAGGCCCGGCCGTCGACGGCTGAACCAGATGTCCCAAACCGTCCTGTTGCTCCCTCGACCGCTTGGGTGCTCGAGGTCAACGCCGCGTGCTGGCCCTCCATTCGGGAGAACAGCCCTCGGTCCTCAGGGGCGCGTTCGGACAGAAGCGGATACAGGAGCTCGTCCTCGGCCTCGTGGTGGGCATGCAGCAGCCAGAGGACCTCGCCGAGGTAATCGCCGAAACGCCGAGCCCGAAGGGTGTCCCCGTCGACCACCGAAGCGATCTGGCTCGGGGCGTCCCTGAGGGCGCGTTTGAAGGCGTCGTGCAGAGCGATCATGTCGCGGGTGTCTGTCAGTACTGGGCCGTCAATAGGCATCGGATCCCCCCTCTTGCCGGGCTACGCACATCTCACCAGCGCACGAAGGCTGGCGAGGGCCGGCAGCGAGATCGTAGTCCTGGGGACGAGGTGGGGACGGAGGGAATCGAACCCTCACTGTGGGCGTTTTAAGCGCCTTGCCTCTGCCGGTTGGGCTACGTCCCCGAGACCGCTCTAAGACCCCTTCACAGATCAGTCCATCACCTCTCGAGCTCCGCTCGCTGCTCATTTGTCGACCAAGAACCCCTGGTCAGCTGCTATTCAGTTGACACTCGTGGCTAATGTGACCAAAGTTAAGATATGTTGCACAAGAGACGACGGCCCTGCAGAGCAGGCTCCGTTGTTGCCGTCGTTGCTGTGGCAGTTTCACTCTTCGTGGTCGACGCTTCGGCCGGAGCGTCGCCTAGTCCGATCAACCGTACCAATTCGCAGATCAGCTCTCTCCAGGCTCGCGCCGAGGCCCTCGCCGAGGAGATCACGTCGGACCAGAACAAGGTCTCGACAGCGGCCGAGCAGTACGACGAGCAGACGGTGCTCCTGCAGGAGGACCAGGCAACTCTCGCCAAGACCGAGCGCGAGCTCAAGGCGACCCGACGCGAGGTCGTGGCCGCGCGTGTCCGGGCACAGACAGCAGCGATCGCTGCCTACGTGACCGGCGACGGACTCGACTCGCAAGTCGGCGCGATCCTCGACTCGAGCGTGAATGATGCACAGAGCGCGGCGGTCTACTCGGACATCGTCGTTCACGCCCTCGACGCAGCCGTGAACCACCTGCACGCGGTCAGTGCCCGGCTGGCCGCCGAGCTGACGACGCAATCGAGAACGCTCGAAGCTGCGGCGCAATCCCAGCGCGCCGCGAACAAGGCCCGGGTCCTCGCCCAGGCAGCGACGCTGGCAGCGGACACGGCCCTCAAGCAGGTCAAGGGGCAGCTCTATCAACTGACCATAAAGCGGGAACAGGAGATCGCCGCAGCAGCAGCGGCTGCTGCCGCCGTCGCCCTCAGGGCGGCCGAGAAAGCAGCCGCGGCGAGAGCGGCCGCCGCCACGGCTGCCGCGGCCGCCGCCAAGCGCGATCACGCCAACGACGGTGGCAATACGGGTGCAGGTGACAGCACGGGCGGAGACGGCACGGGCAGCAGTGGCGGCGCTTGGCCCTACGGACCGGGAACCGGCGGTAGTCAACCCGGATACGGACAACCGCTCGATCCGGTCGGGACCAACACTCAAGGGCTCGAGGCCGTGGCGGCAGCGGAGTCGTACCTGGGCGTGCCCTACGTCTGGGGCGGGGCGAGCCGCCAGGGCGTCGACTGCTCGGGCCTCACGATGGTCGCATGGGCGGCGGCCGGCGTCGACCTGCTGCACGGTGCGACCGTCCAAGACGCGGAGTCCGTCCGAGTCAGTCTCGCGGACATCGAACCGGGCGACCTCCTCTTCTATCACTTCGCCAACGACGGAGCCCTGCCGATCACCCACGTCGCCATGTACGTCGGATCCGGGCCGTACGGGACACAGACGATCATCCAGGCAGCCGAGGTCGGGACGGACGTCGCCTACTACCCGATGTACTGGCCGGGCTTCGTCTCAGCCGGCCAGCCCTGAGGCGGGGCACGGCGCCACCCCGTCTCGGCGGCGGATTGGACCCGTCGCGCCGAACGGACGAGCTACCAGTTAGCGGTTCCGGCCAGCCACTGGCGGAAGTACCGGTCCCGGCGCTCGGCCCATTCCTCGGCTGTGAGGGCGTAGCGGACGTGGTCCTCCCAGCGCCCGTCGATCTCGAGATAGCGAAGGGCGATGCCCTCCCCGCGAAGCCATAGCTTCTGGGCGACGCGGCGGCTCGGGCGGTTGCGGGGGATGATCGAGATCTGGAGTCTGTGGAGCCCGATCTCCTCGAAGGCGAAGCGGAACAGCAACACGCAGGATTCCGGCACATAGCCGCGCCCTGCCTGCGCCTGATCGATCCAGTAACCGACGTAGGCGTTCTGGAAAGCCCCCCGGGTCACCGAGGAGATGTTCACTTCGCCGACAAAACGACCCATCGCGAAAATCCCGAAGCCGTACCCGGTGCCCAGTTGCCGCTCGCGCTCGCGCATGGAACATCGGGTCGTGAAGGTCGTCCGGTCCTCCGACGGGTAAGGCGCACCGGCCGGCCGTGGTTCCCAAGGAAGCAGCCAGTCCCGGCACCGGGAGCGCACCTCGCTCCAGGCCTCGAAGTCGTCCTCACGCAGTGGACGGAGGCGGACTCGCCGGCCCACCAACTCCGTCGAGATGCGGGAAACTGCCAGCTCGGCCATGTCAGCTCCGCCCTCCATCACGGTTGCTCACCGCTCTATCGTCGCAGATCTGGCACCTCCGCGTGTACAACCTGCGCGTTCCGTGGCGGGACGGCCGAGCCGGTGCTTGGGCCGACTTCGACGGCCCGGCCCGGTCCCGAGTGATCAGCGGCAGGCCAACAGCGCTAGGGTCACGATCGTCCTCTTCTCGTGGAGCGTGGGTCGATGAGGCGCTGGTTTCAGGCACTCGACAAGGGTTGGATAGCGAACCTTTCCGGCCTGCTGCTCCCCCTCGCCGTCGCCGCCGCCCTCGTACCGTTCCGGAGCAACTTCGCCCTGCCCGCGGCGGCGCTCGTTCTGGTCCTCGTCGTCGTCGCCGTGGGCGCGTTCGGCAACCGCTTCGCCGGCCTCCTGGCTGCGCTGTCCGCGGCCGCCTGGTTCGACTTCTTCCTCACCAAGCCCTACGACACCTTCAACATCACCTACCGGCCCGACCTCCAGACCGAGATCAGCCTGTTGATCGTGGGCCTCGCGGTCACAGAGATAGCCGCCCGGGGCCGCGGCCACCGGGAGGCCGCCTCCGAAGAAGCGCACAACGTGGCCCTGATCCACGACTTCACCGAGATCGTGGCCTCAGGCGAGCCGGGGCAGTTCGTCGTCGCGCGCGCGGCCGCAGAACTGACTTCACTGCTCGGGCTGAAGGACTGCCGTTTCGACACGGAGATGTCGGATCGCCACCCGACCCGCATCGAGCACTCCGGCGTGGTCGCATTGGGCGGGCTGCATTGGGGGGCCCACCTGAGCGGCCTGCCGGGACGCGAGGTCGAGCTCATCGTCCAGTACCGCGGCGAGACTTTCGGACGCTTCGTCATGACCCCGACGCCTGGCGCGCCGGTGTCGTCCGACCGACTGCTGGTCGCGGCCTTCATCGCCGATCAGGTCGGCGCGGCGCTCTCCGACAGGCAGCCGAGCACCTAGGAACCGGTCACCTTGCCGAGGGCGGGGTGGCGTCGGCGAACGGGCGGCGGCAGGCTCGCGTGAGCGCCGTTCAGCCGGCGAGCAACTCGGCGACGATCCCGTCGAGCAAGTCCGACTCGGATGCGGTCATCACATCGAAGCCGAGGGCCGCCGTCGCCTCGGCCAGCACCGTGGCTCCACCGATGATCACGTCTGCCCGTTCGGCCTCGAGCGCCGGCCACCCGAGGCGACGCGCGACCGGCAATGCGGAAAGCTCGCCTAAGAGCCGCTCCATCGCATCGAGGCTCAATCGGGCGTGGTGCACACGGCTCCGGTCATAGACGACGATCCCCTGGTCGAGACGAACTAGCGCCGCCACTGTGCCCGCGACGCCGATGAGCTGCGCAGCATCGCGGAGAGAAGGATGTACCTCGAGCGCTCCGGTCACAAGTTGGCGCACATGGCTCCGCAGGGCCGCCAGTTCGCTGGGAAGGGGCGGATCGTGCTCGAGGAATCGTTCCGAGCAGCGGACGCAGCCGAGCTCGAGCGACACGGCGGTTGGGGCCCGGGCCGCGCCCCCCACCAGCTCTGTCGACCCGCCGCCGACGTCGAGGACGAGATAGGGGCCCCCGGCGGGATCGAGGTCGGCCGTCGCGCCGAGATAGGTGAGCCGACCCTCCTCCTCGCCGTCGAGCACCTCCGGAGCGATACCTAGGACCTCGGTCACGCGCCGCGCGAACTCGCCCCTGTTCCCGGCATCACGGGCCGCCGCAGTCGCGGTCGCCCGCGCCCGGGTCACTCCATGGTGGTTCATGACGCGGCGGAACTCCGCGAGGACATCGATCGTCCGCATCATCGCCTGCTCGTCGAGGCGGCCGTCCCGGTCCACACCCTGTCCGAGGCGGGTGATCCGCATCAGCCGCTCGAGCGGGCGCCCACCGGCATCGGCCACGAGAAGGCGGGTGGAGTTGGTGCCGCAGTCGATGGCGGCGACCGATCCGCCCACAGCCCCGATCGCCCGCGCCGGGCCTTCGGCGGGCGTGATGATGTACCGAGAAGGATCGATGCCGAGCTTTTCGCAGGTCCACCGGCCGACCGGGTCGGCGCCACCCGCGAGGAACCAGGCAAGATGGGCGTGGAGGCATTTCACGCCCTGGCGGGTGCCGCCGACACCGCCCGTCGGCCTCGGTCCCCGGTGCCCCGGTGGCACGGCCGCGTCGCGAAGGGACGCGTAGCGGCCGTGGGCCGCTTCGAGCTCGGCAGGGTCGACCACGGCTTCGGCGGCCCGGACGCCACCGGTCGACTCGAGCCGGCTGACCAGATCCCGCTCGGCCCGCCCCACGAGCCAGTACAGCGTGGGCATGGGAGTGCCGTCCCCGAGGAACGGGGAGTTCGCGATGACGACCGGCCCGCCGGCGGCGTCGCGGACCACGACCTCGAAGTTCCCCTGGGGCGCCCTTCCGAGCAGCCCGGCGACCGCCTCCCAGTCGCCCTGGCTCACCGCCGGCGGCGGCGCAGCGAGTAGACGACGATCCGCAGGATGAGGAAGACCCCCGCCACTGTCAGGTACGGTGCCAGGCGCCGCACGAGCGACCCTCTTTTCGCGATCGGGTGGTCGGCCGACCAGTCGTCTTCCCCATAGGTCTGCCGACCGCGCCGCGAATCGTCAGAGTCGACCTCGTGCGAGGCGGCCTCCTTGCCGGCCTCGACCAGGTCGGCGGCCACTTCTGCATCGATCTCCGCCTTATAGGAGGCGACTTCGGTTTCAATCTCGGCCTCGCCGGCCGGCTCCGGCGCAGCCGGCAGGGTTGCCTCCAGGTTGCGGGCGAACTCGGCAACGAGCTTTCCGAACGCCTCGGCCAGCTCTTCCTGGTCGAACTGGGCGAGCTTGCCCGTGACGGAGAGGTCACTGGCGATGTGGACCGCGGTGCCGGTCTCCGAAGGCAAGAGAGTCGCCGTGATCACAGCCGTCGCATTGCCCTGCCCGCGGATCTCACGACCTTCCGCCTTCAGTACGAGCTTGTACGCGTCTCGATCGAGCGACTCGAAATGGGCGTCACCCCGGTAGGACACGGTGGTCGCACCGACCTTGACCCGCATGACGCCCCGCAACTCGTCGCCCTCCACTTCCCGGAGCTCGGCTCCCGGCACGGAGGGCACCACCTTCTCGACATCTGTGAGCACCTCCCATGCCTCGGCAACCGGGAGTGGGACCTCGAATTCGTCGTTCAGTTCCATCGCCGCAGGTCCTCCTGAGTATCGATGTCAACCGTCGTGCCTTCGCACGCTAGTTCCGTGACGAGCTCCGGTCGACGGTTGGCGAGCGACCGGGCGCCTTCGTCCCCGCTTGTCGGCAGCAGCGACCAGATCTCGGCGTCGAGCCGCACGGGGTGCCCGCGGCGCCCGAAGTAGGTCGCGAAAACGATCGGGCCCCCCCGCGCGCCGGCCACGGCGCGCCAGGCGTCGGCCGTCAGCCCGGGAAGATCGCCCAGGCCGATCACGGCCGCCAGGTGGCCCTGGCGGGCACACCAGTCGAGCGCAACCCTCAGCGACGTGGCCTGGCCCAGATGCCAGTCCTCGTTGCACAGCAGCGTCGCGTCGTCGGGCACGACCGCGCTCAGGTCCAACGCGCCGGAGACGACGACGAGCTCGTCCAGCTGTGCCTCGAGAGCCGGGCCGATCGCCCACTCGATCAAAGGCCTGCCGCGCGCCGTGGCGAGCAGCTTGGCGCCTGGACTGGCACCTGGGTCATCCCGGTTGAAGCGGGTCCCCGCCCCTGCAGCGAGGATCACCGCCGCGACTGACATCTCCGGCAGCGTAATGCCCAGCTGCTTGGGCCGGGCGATTCAAATGCTGTGCCGAGGTGCTCAAGCCTGGTGGATGGGGCCCGCCGCCCTGCGCAGCGGCTTGACGTGGCCATCAGCCCGGCCCGCGCGCACTGCGATGATCTCGGCACAGATCGCGACGGCGGTCTCCTCAGGGGTGCGGGCGCCGATGTCGAGGCCGATCGGGCTCATGAGTCGTTCGGTCAGCTCCGACTCGTCGGCACCGGCCTCCAAGAGGCGCAGCCATCTCCGCTCGTGGGTCCGCCGTGAGCCCATGGCCCCGAGATAGCCGGCCCGGGTCCGTAGCGTCGAGAGGATGGCGGGCACATCGAACTTCGTGTCGTGGGTCAGGACGCACACCGCATCCCGGGGGCCGAGCTCCGGGCCGATCCGGTCCATGTACCGGTCCGGCCACTCGACGACGACCTCGTCGGCGAGCGGGAAGCGAGTCTTGGTCGCGAACACCGGGCGCGGGTCGCAGACGCTGACCACGAAGCCGAGCACCTTGCCCACCTCGACGAGGGCTCGCGTGAAGTCGACGGCGCCGAACACGATCAGGCGCGCCGGTGGGGCGAATACCTCTATGAAGACCGCGACCTCCGACCGCCGGGCCTCTCCGTGCGGTCCGTAGTGGCGGGTCACGACCACGCCCCGGTCCAAAGCAGCCAGGGCGTCGCGTGCCGCGATCCGGTCCAGCTCCGGGTCGCCGAGAGTCCCGAGGCGACGGCCGTCGGGCCGCACGACCAGCTTGGCGGCGATAGCGGTGCGGCCTTCGGCCTCGCCCTCGACGGAGGTCACCGTCGCGAGCGCGACCGGCTCGTCTCCGAGCAGCGCGGCGCGGAGCTCGCCATAGAGCTCGCCGCTCACTTGTCGGCCCTTCCGATCACCAGTCGAGCGGTTCCACGAGGACATGCACCGTGCCACCACACGTCAGCCCCACGGCGAAGGCCTCGTCGTCCGAATAGCCGAAAGTGCACACCTTCGCCCTGCCGGTCTCGAGCACGGCGAGAGCCTCGGCGACCACGGCGCCTTCGACGCAGCCTCCCGACACCGAACCCGCAACCTCACCGTCCTCGCTCACCGCCATCGTCGCGCCCGGGTCGCGTGGGCCGGAGCCTTCCACGCCGATCACACGGGCGATGGCGACGCGCCGGCCCGCGGCTTGCCAGCGGTCGATGTCAGCCATCACTTCCTTCATCGAGCCATCACCTCCGCAACGTGGCGCCCGAGGCTACCTCCACCTCGTCCCGCTCACACCGCAGGCAAGCTCGGCTCAGAACAGTGAGTGCCAGAACTCCAAGGTGCCGATCACGCGGTGCCAAAAACCCGGCTCATGCACCGGCGGTTGTGCGACCCGCGCGCTCGGGCCCAGGATCGCGTCGCTCGGCAGCAGGTCGGAGGACGGGATCGGGTTGTCCGAGAGCGGGTCAGGCGTCGAGGAGGAGGACCTGGCCGCCCCGGGCAGCACCACGACGGAACGCTGGCCGGGCGTGACCAAGCCGTACTCCTCGTGGGCGATCCGGCCCACGGTCGCCGGATCGTGCAGAGCCCTCAACTGGGACGAAAGGGCGCGGTTCTCGGCTTGCAACGCCAGCAATTGGGCAGTGTCGGCCCGGACAGCCGCGCGTCCCTGGACGAGCGCGCCGAGCGGGAAGTTGGCCAGGAGGATGACCAACGCGATCAGCAACGCCACAAAGAAGAACAGGCGGGCTCGCTTGATCACGGCCCGACGCCTCCGTGCGACCCGGAGAAGGCGGCACCGCCGAGGTACTCTGCCGAGCCTGCAAGCTGGTGCTCGATTCGCAGCAGCTGGTTGTACTTCGCCACGCGGTCCGAGCGCGCCGGCGCGCCGGTCTTGATCTGGCCGCAGTTGGTCGCCACCGCGAGGTCAGCGACGAAGGGGTCCTCGGTTTCGCCCGAACGATGCGATATCACCGAGCGGTAAGAGGCCCGTGTCGCTGTCGCCACCGTGGCCAGGGTCTCGGTCAGGGTCCCGACCTGGTTGACCTTCACCAGGATGGCGTTGGCAATCCCGGCCGCGATGCCGCGTTCCAGCCTCTCGGCGCTCGTGACGAAGACGTCGTCGCCGACGATCTGGATGCGGTCTCCGAGAGCGGAGGTGTGCGCCACCCAGCCCTCCCAGTCCTGTTCGGCCATGCCGTCCTCGATGGAGACGATCGGGTAGCAGCCGACGAGGTCGACCCAGTACGCGACGAGCTCGTCGGACGAGAGTGTCCGGCCCTCACCTTCGAGCACATAGGCGCCGTCGCGCCACAGCTCGCTCGAAGCCGGGTCCAGCGCGATGGCGATCTCGTCGCCGGGCACGCGCCCGGCCGCCCCGATCGCGTCCACCAACACCTCGAGCGCCTCCGCGTTGGTCCGCAGGTCTGGCGCGAAACCGCCCTCGTCGCCGACCGAACCGGACAGTCCTCTGCCGCGCAGCACCCGGTGCAGCGCGTGGTAGGTCTCCGCGCCCCAGCGCAGCGCCTCCGAAAACGAAGCCGCACCGACCGGCACGATCATGAACTCCTGAAAATCGACGTTGTTGTCCGAGTGCACGCCACCGTTGAGCACGTTCATCATCGGCACAGGCAGAACGTGCGCGTCGACTCCACCGATGTATCGGTAAAGCGGCGCCTCTGCGTCGAAAGCGGCGGCGCGCACTACCGCGAGGGACGTGCCGACGATGGCGTTCGCGCCCAGGCGCGACTTGTCGGCGGTGCCGTCGAGATCGATCAGTGCCAGGTCGACCGCCCGTTGGTCGTAGGCCTCGAGGCCCAACAACGCGTCGGCAATCTCCCCGTTCACGTGTGACACGGCCTTTAGGACGCCCTTGCCTCCGTAGCGCTCGTCACCGTCTCTGAGCTCGACGGCCTCGAATCGCCCCGTCGACGCACCGGAAGGAACCATCGCAGCGGCCGTCGCACCTGAGTCGAGGCGACACGTCACCTCGATGGTGGGGTTGCCCCGGGAATCGAGGACCTCCCGTGCGGCAAGGTGCACTATCCGGCTCACTGGCCCGTGTCTCCTGTGAAAGGTGTGATCCAAGTTAGCAAAGTGACACGCCTCCACCGTGCCAAGCTTCAGCCCAGGTGGCTTTGAACCTCAGGGCGCGGCGTTTGCCGCCCGCCACAACTCGAGGCGAACGGCGGGGTCCAGCGAGACAAGGTCGGCCCCCAACTCTCTTGCGGCCGCCTCGGCCACGGCCAGGTGTGCTCCCAGGCGATCGAACGCCTGGCGCACGAGCGCCTCAGGGTCCTCGCCCCGGTGGGCGACGAGCCTGGCCTCCTCCAACAGCAACGAGCCAACGGCCGCGGCCGTGTCCGGGTCGATGCTCGTCTCCGCGTCGGTGAGGACCAACATGGCGGCCAACGCCGTGACGAGAGACCTGGCGTCTAAGCCCGTGTCAGGCCAGCCCAGGTCCAGGCTCGCCAGCTTGCGCTCGGCTTTGGCGACCCTTGCCAGAGCCGGCATGGCGGTGGGAATTCCTTCGAACAAGTGTGTGCGCTGCTTCTCGGCCAGTTTGTTGCGCTCCCAGTTCGCCAGCACGGCGCCCGGGGTGGTCGCGGTCACGTCGCCGAACACGTGCGGGTGGCGGGCCACGAGCTTGTCGTGCACGTTCCGCGCGACGTCGGCCAGGTTGAACAAGCCCTCCTCCTCCGCGAGGGTCGCGTGGAACAGCACCTGGCAGAGGAGGTCCCCGAGCTCCTCGCACACGTGGGTGGTCACTGCGGCCGGGGCGCCGGCCGGGTCCTCACCCAGGAGCTCGATCGCCTCCATCGCCTCGTAGGTCTCCTCGAGCAGGTGCCTCACGAGCGAGTGGTGCGTCTGGGCGCGGTCCCAGGGGCACCGCTCGCGAAGCACCCGCAGGAGCTCGGCCAGGCGTGTCAGCTCCTGCGCGATCGGCACCTCCAGGTGCGGCACGTAGAGCGACGTCAGGTGATCTGGCTCGAGAGTCCTGTCGATCTCGGTCCACGGGACCTCGACAACGGCCTCGTCAGCCAGACCCAGGTGGTAGAGGAGGACCGCGGGCCCCGGATCGGCGTCGAAGCAGAGCTTGACAGACGAAAGCACGCTCTTCGACCAGCACTGACCGACGAGGAGAGGCCCTGGGTCACCGGCCGCCTGGACAGCGAAGCTCTCCGCGTCCACGAGTTTGACGCCGCGCTCGATCGGGTCGATCCCGAGCCGGGCCCAGGCGAGCTCGCAGAACGACAGGCCCGGGACGACCTCGAGCTCGACCGAAGGCTCGCCTCGGAGCAGCTCGACTGTGCGCTCCGCAACGGCCGGCGACCCGGGGACGGCGTAGGCGACGGTGCCATGCTCGCCCGCCGCAGCTACCACGACCTCGACGATCGACCGGTACACCTCGTCGAAGGTGGCGCCAGCCTCGTAGCAGTGGTCGAGGCCGATAACGTTCGCGAGCCCGAGCCAGGGTGTGGCGGCCGGATGACGCGAGGTGCGCAGGAACGCCACCGGCGCGCCGGAAAGCGCCTCGGTGGCGGCCCGGGTCGTGTGCTCGGGCCCGGCGGGGCCGAGGCCGACCACCACGACGACCGGGCGCCGCTCCTGGTCAGCGCTCATCGAAGCTGCCGGTCGTCCGAGAGCCGGTGCAGGACGGGCCGCCCGCTACCCGGCGGCTTGCGGTCCGGTGTTGGCGCCCGCGTTGGGCACGATCTTGGCCGGCGGCCCGGCGTTGGCCTCGACCCGGGCCAGGGTTCCCTTCGTGCTCCAGGTGCCGTACTGCGGGTCGACCACGACCTTGGCCGTTCCCAGGAGATGGGGGAAGACCTTGTTCAAGATGCTCAGCTCCTGGGAGACCAGGCTCTGGATCTGTTGCTGGTAGGTCTCCTTCTGGCGCTGGCTCACGAGCAGCAGCAGCCAGTTCGAGCTGAAGGAGATGGGGCTCGAGACGCTCCCGACCTTCAAGTCCGCGAGCACCTTGTTGAGCGGGGGGTTGAAGTCAGCGTCGGGGACGCACCCGATGACGCCTCCGTTCGGTGCGGTCGTCGTGTCGATCGAGTGTGCCCGGGCCACGGACGCGAAGCTCGCGACGCCATGGATCTGGCTGCGCAAGGACAGAGCCGTCGCCTCGGAGCCCGTCTCGATCACCGAGACGCACGCCTGCATCATCGCGGCCTGGTGGTGGGCCACGTAGGCGACGAGCGCGCCCTGGCTGAGCGAGGTGCCTGCCAGGTGGGCGCTCAGCGCGTCCTCGTCCTCCTGGAACCTGAGCAGCACCTGCCTGTACCAGGCGGGAAACGCGGCCAGCACCGAAGCGCCCGATCCGGTGCAACCGCTCGCCGGCGTGGATGCCTGCTCGAGCTGGGCAAGGGCCGCCGCCTCGAGGCTCGACGGCTCTGCGAGCCGCATCTGCGCGACGTCCTCGCGGACGACCTTGTCCTGAATGAGGATCGAGAGCACCTGGGCAGCGAAGGTGGCGTTGTAGGTGCCCTGGCCCGCGCCCAGTATGTGCGCGGTGCCACTGGATTCGATCGAGCACTTGTAGCCGGCGTCGTTCACGACGGCGACGAGCGCATTTCTCAACTGGGACTGGGAGATCACCGAGCCGTTCACGATGGCGGCATAAGGAGAGAACCGGACGTTGCACCCGGACAGCCCGAGCATCAGGGCGCAGAGCGCGGCCAGGGTTGCCAGCGCGGCGGGGAGCTTCTTCACGATCCTCAGATGCTAGGGGCGCGACGAGGGCCGAAGCCAGCCGCCAGCGTCTCGGCTGCGGCGAGGGCTGCCGCATCGGGATCGGGACGGGCACTGTCGCCGGGGTCAGCCGGCACGAGCTCGCGCAACAGCGTGGCGAGCCGGTCGGCGATGTCGGGGCCCGCCGCAAGCGGCACGATGATCTGGTCGACCTCCTCCTTCACTATCGCCCGGGGGTGCAGGCGGCCGAGGCGCACCCGCGCGGAGGCCCGCAGGCGGATCGGTGAAAGGCGCGCCACGGCTTCGCCGGTTCGCCCGGGGCCCCCGCCGCCGGGGCGCGTGACCGACGCCGTCACCTCTGTGACGCCCGTACGGACGCACTCTGCCCTGAGGCGCCCGACGGCCACGAGGGCCTCGGCCTCCGCAGGCAACGGTCCGTAGCGGTCGAGCCATTCCGCGCGCAGGTCCTCCACCGCGGCCAGATCGCGGACCTCCGCCAGCCTGCGGTAGGCCTCGAGGCGGAGATCCTCACGTTCGACGTACTGCGGCGGCAGGAAGGCGTCGACCGGCAGGTCGACGGTGATGTCCACCGGCACGCGGACCGGCTCGCCTTTCAGCTCGGAGACGGCCTCGGCCACGAGCCGGACGTAAAGGTCGTAACCGACCGCCGCGATGTGACCCGACTGGTCCCTGCCCAGCAGGTTCCCGGCGCCGCGGATCTCGAGGTCGCGCATGGCGATCTTGAACCCCGACCCGAGCTCGGTGTGCTCGCCGATGGTCCTGAGACGCTCGTAGGCCTGCTCGGAAAGCACCCGGTCGGGCGGGAACAACAAGTACGCGTAAGCACGCCTGCCGGCACGCCCGACCCTGCCCCGCAACTGATGGAGCTGACCAAGACCGAGACGGTCGGCCCGGTCGACCACGAGGGTGTTCACAGAAGGCATGTCGATGCCCGACTCGATGATCGTCGTGCAGACCAGCACGTCGTAGGCGCCGGCCCAGAAGTCGAGCACGACCTGCTCGAGAGTTCCCTCGTCCATCTGGCCGTGCGCGACGGCGATCCGGGCGTCGGGGACGAGGTTGCGCAGCTCGGCCGCGACCCGCTCGATGTCTTGCACCCGGTTGTGGACGTAGAAGATCTGGCCCTCGCGCAAGAGCTCCCGCCGAATCGCCTCGGCGACGGCGCGTTCGTCGTGTTCGCCCACATAGGTGAGGATCGGCTGGCGTTCCGACGGCGGGGTCGTGATGAGCGAAAGGTCCCGGATACCGGTCAGGCTCATCTCCAAAGTGCGCGGGATCGGGCTCGCCGTCAAGGTGAGAACGTCGACGCCGATGCTCATCTGCTTGATCGCCTCCTTGTGGGAGACCCCGAAGCGCTGCTCCTCGTCGACGACGAGAAGCCCGAGCCTCTTGAAGCGGACGTCGGGCGTGAGGAGGCGGTGCGTCCCGATCACGACGTCGACCGATCCGTCGGCCAGTCCGTCGACGACCTTGTGTGCCTCCGAGACGGTCAGGAAACGCGAGAGCACCTCCACGCGGATCGGATAGGGCGCGTACCTGTCGGAGAACGTCTGGAAATGCTGCTGGGCGAGAAGCGTCGTCGGCACGAGGATGGCGCCCTGGTGGCCGTCCTGCACCGCCTTGAACACCGCGCGCACTGCGACCTCGGTCTTGCCGAAGCCGACATCACCGCACACGAGACGGTCCATGGGCACGGCTCGCTCCATGTCCCCCTTCACGTCGTCGATCGCCTTCAGCTGGTCCGGGGTCT
>Ga0187880_1000645_pt1 | contig 28452 bp, 19 predicted proteins | sample June2016WEW_19_4_FD_132998 | JGI IMG/M metagenome (GOLD analysis project Ga0187880, IMG submission 132998) | Peatland microbial communities from SPRUCE experiment site at the Marcell Experimental Forest, Minnesota, USA - June2016WEW_19_40 | ecosystem: Environmental > Terrestrial > Soil >... | reverse complement strand
GAGCCTCGGGTCCTGGAATTGGTAAACAAGACCAACCAATTCAATCTGAATGGAAGACGGTACAGCGAAGCGGACTGGCGCAACTTGACGTCGCGGCCCGGCGCGGTCGTCTTGTCGGCAAGCTACGAAGACAAATTCGGGCCGCTGGGAACCATCGCCGTGGTCGCCGGAGCGGTCCACGGAAAACGTCTGGCGATCGAAACCTGGGTCATGAGCTGCCGCGCCTTTGCCCGTCGCATCGAACAGCAAACGCTTAAGATGTTGTTTGAGAGCACCGGCGCCGAGGAAGTTGATTTCGACTTTGTGTCCACCGCCAGGAACGGCCCTCTGCAGGAGTTTCTTGCATCCGTCACTGGCGAGCAGCCCACGGCGCAGTTGCGCTTGCGGCGCGCACAATTCGATGGGTCGTGTCCCGCGCTCTATCACGCGGTGCGCGAGTTGAGGAGAGCAGAAGCCCATGGATGATACGGGAAAGCGGCTGGCCGGCTGCTTCCAAGTCGTGTTTCCGAATTTGCGGGAAGGCGAAATTCCGTCAGCGTCGCAGCAGACGGTTGCCGCCTGGGACTCGATTGCCGCCATCACCATGATGAACGTGATCGAGGACGAGTTCGCCCTGCAAATGGATCTGGACGATTTGGCCGACTTGGATTCCTTCGCGAAGATCCACACTCATCTCCAGAAACGGCTGCAGGTGGCCTGACCTTGAACCCCTTGCGCCTGCACCATATCGGCTACGTGGTCGCCAGCATCGATGTCGCCATGCCCGGTTTCGTGCGTTCGCTGGGGGCAAACTGGAATGGACAGGTGTTCCACGATCCCCACCAGAAGGTCAAAGTGGCTTTTCTCACGACCCGGCCAGAAGATGCGCAAGTGGAATTGGTGGAACCGGTGGGCGACGATTCGCCGGTGCTGCGGTTTCTGCGCGAAAAGGGTGGTGGACTCCACCATGCTTGCTACGAGGTGGCGGAGTTGGAAAACCAATTGTTGGAGTTTCGCTCGCGCGGCGCAGTCATCGCAAAGCGGCCCAAGCCGGCAGTGGCCTTCAACGGACGACGCATCGCCTGGATCATGACAGCCGAAGGGGTCTTGATCGAATTACTCGAGCAATCCGTCGGTGCTGTTTCGCCATCCGGTGGAATCCTCCGCAGTTAAGTTCAGTCAGCCCCAAACACGGCGGCCGCTCAGGGTTTAATACGACCCCACGAGCCGGGAACGGCTCCAATGTCGGTGCCGTCGGATCCTGCCCCGCGCAAGCTTACGTTGGTCGGCATCGCTCCTCGACGGAGGTAGTCAACCAGGCTGGAAGGGTTGTAGCGGCTGTCATAGGCGCCTCCAAACCCGCTGCGCTTAGCAAGCTGTTGCACCAAATGGACCACCGTGCCCGGGCCGCCTAGCGAACTATCGAAGCTCTCGGGAGCGAGTTGGGGAGCAAAAAACCCCGGATTGACCGTCAAATCGCCATATAGCGAGTTGGGATGATGTACGGTCCCGTTGTCGAATCCTAGGCTGCCGCCAAAGTTACGAACATACGGTGTGGCGATGTTATAAGTAACGTTGTGGTGAGCACCCGCACCGTTATAACTGTTAGCGGCTGACCATTGATCATTGGGGTTTCCATCAATGATGCCCCACGCACCGCCGGTTACGATGCTGTTCATGATATAGCCATCGTGAATCGCCAGGGCAGTGGTTGTGCCCTCCCCCAGAAAAGCACCCCGGCTATTGCCCAATCCGATAAATGTGTCGTGATTGTAGTGGGCGCACGTCGGGTAAACACCCTCGCCGATGACCAGCGACATGATGTTGGTATTGTCGCTCTCCAAAACATGCACATTGTATACATCAGCTGGACAATTCGCGTATCCATAGATGATCAAGTCTCCTTGACCCGGCGATGCCAATGCGCGTTCCGACATCCAGCCGTAGCTAACCGTGGGACTACCTCCAACGACGTCGATAGGTTGCAAAGCCCCTCGCGCGGCAAAATGATTGATCAGTGTACCCGTATCACTGGGAGCGCTCTGGAACTTTACGCATTGGTCATTCCCCGTGAGAGGAATATTCGGATTGTCGCAATACCAATTCGTCAGCCGATAGGACGATCCGGAGCCACCGCTAAAAAACAATCCGCGCTGGACATTCGTCGAGTAGCCTTCAACCGCCGCGCCATCGATTGTGAGATTGGTTGCACCATTAGGAAACCAGGCGAATTTTCCGGCCACTTGCGGACTAAGTTCCGTAATGTTCTGAATGGTCCAACTATCTGGTATGTTACCCGTCGAAAGCGAGAGCGTGTACTGGAATCTGGCATGCACACTAGTAAAGTTGCCGATATAGTAATTTCCCGATGAGTTAGCGGCGCGATGGATGATTTGCCCCATATGATCGGCCTGGACATTATTGATCGTGAGCATGTTGGGCAAGATAGTTCCGCCGCGCATATCCCAACTTATTCCCTCGAAATGCGCGACGTTTACACCGAGATTGCCGGTGAATTCAACCATGCCTAAATTCAGTTGGGCCCCCAAAATCACCGAATGCCCATTGCATTGGTTGTTCGTGATCGTAGTGCAACCAACATAGTCGTTGGCATCATGCTGAATATACAGGTCACCGATGACCGTCAAAGGATATGGGCTGCCCAGGCTCAGTATGCCTCCTGCTACAAAGAAGCCGTTCAGCGTCGCGTCAAAGCCGGGGTTGTTCCACATACCCGATCCAATGGGATCGGTACCACCCGCCGCAAACGTAAGGGTCATGGGCCCGTTCTGTGCGAGATTGAGCGAGCCACCTTCGATGCGCCAGGTCTTCATGCCGCCGCAATTTGCTCCCGGATCTACGTCGAGCGTCATATGGTTGGTCACCACTGCGAACTGGCAATAGGGAACAGTTCCTCCCCACCAATTGGAAGGAGCGCTGACATTTCCGTCGTGGATGGTATGAGGGACGGTTTGCTGTGACCAAGCATAAAAACTACACAAAAGTAAGAGTGAAAAGACACCGACGAGGCGTCCGCATTTCATGACCTTTTAGTTCCTTCCTCATTTATGAAATTGTGCAAGTCTAAGCCGGAATATATAACCCTTTAAGAGATTCCAGCGCATAATTGCGGGGCCAGGAATCTCTGACGGCAACAGTTCTTCCCAGTCCTCGGCACTGCGCACATTTCTGGGACGCAGCTGCGCCGCGAGACAGTTGCTCTCGCCGTCAAGCAGCCAGTCTGGTGATGGCAGGTGGACTCAGAGTGCCCGTTCCGGGCTGGGTCCAGAGCCTCAGGTTATTCCGCCGAATACCCGGTCAATGCCTGGCCGGCGCTTTCATTAGAATCGCGGCCTCGGCGCCGCGCAGGGCTAAACTGCTTATTCCGGCATCGGTCGTGCCGTCGGGACGCAGTCTGTAATACACGCAAAACGGTGCGCATCTGGTCTCAAAGCTCGATAAATCAATGGGTTTGCTGTACGTCGCCCACTCTTCCGGCGCTGTCGGCAGGGTCCCGCCCATGCGCGTCGTCCGCAGCAGGACGATCGCATTGGTGTAGTCACGCCGGGCCAGGGGCGAGCAGTCCATGTTGGCCGTACCGTGCGGGCTGCTGAATTTTCCCAACGTACTGCAAGCCAGCCCGGACCACAGATGAGCGGAAGTTGCAAAGGCCGCACTGCCTGAGCCCCCGTAGAAAAGATCGGGATCGCCCTTACTACATGGCGTAGTAGGCTGTACAAAAAAGCTGTGATTGACGTTATAGATGCAATTGCCATTTGGCGGCTGCCAGCCATTCCCCGTATCTGGAACACCTATATCTACCCGAAAAGCGGGCGCCAGACTGGCGTACACGTCCATGCTTTTCCACGATGGCATGTTAGCCGGGCGGGTGAGCGCGGCATGACCGTATCGCGCTATCTGTACCTTCTCGGTGCCTACGTAGCTGTTGGCAACGCCCACAAACTGAATAGAATTTTGCGTGATATTGGTTGCCACGTTAACGGTCGTGGGCGCCATTTTTGAGGTAGTGACAAGGAATACATCGCCCTCTTCACAATTTCCCGCGGCAGGACAGATGCGGACGATAGTGTCCCCTGGGAACAAGTTGTCGGTCCCGCAGCCTGGGGGAATGCACGATCCCAGCCCGCCCATGTTGTTTGTCATTTGCACCAGTGGCGTTGTGCTGGTGACCTGAAAAGTAAAGGGACTGGGGTACAGCCCGCTGGCGATAGGGGCGGTGAGAGTCGAACCGGAATCGACAAAGTAATAGTATTGGTCGCCAGCCGAATACGATGTCATGGTGGTGATCGTGTAAGTCAGCGCCGTGCTGCTGTTGCCAAAGATATATTGATGCGCCAGTGTAGTCATGGTCCCGCGCGTCGCCCGGTTCCAAACTACCGGCAAGCACGGTACGGTCTGGATGATGATGTCGCAGAATCCATAAGCGTAAATATGATCGGCTGTCCCGTTGGACACTACGAACCCACTGGCAACGTTGTACTGATTTTCCGCCGTCTGTGAGTAGCTGTTAAAATATCCCGGCGAATAGGCAAGTCCAGATGCTTCTATCCACACCAGGTCAAACGATGGGCCTAACCTGGCTATCGTGCCTGCCGCTGAAAATGGACTACCGTTAAGCTCGCTAGATGTAGGATGGCCGACCTGCACATTGGCGGTTACAAAGAATGGGTTGTAAGCAGCGTGCATACTCGCCGTGGTCTCTGCGAATGCCGTAGCCCAATAGCTTTCAAAGTTCGAGGTCTGGAGTGTGTCCAGACAATTTGGTGCGCAGGACAGGTCGGTTTGATTTCCGGCGTTCCAGGCAGCACCATAACCGTAGTTGGTGGTTGCGGCGTTATCGAACATGGTGCCATTGGCCTGAAGACCGAAGGCCGCTTTGTCCGCCGCCCACAGATAGGGCAGAACTTTGCCCGCCAGGGTTTTTCCATCCGTGTCGAGCGCCGAGGGGTTGAGCCAAATTTCGTTGCCGTAGTCACCGTACAGGCCAGTACGCGCCTGATAGATGAAACGCGCGCTGGATGCCGCCGGCGGAGCAGGATTATATTCGTACGTTCCTGCAACGGTACAAGGAGAGCCGCTGCAGGCCGTGGACGCTGACCACGCCGTTTGCGACCATCCACGTAGCAGGCAGCTATGCCCGGTCTGATATTGAACAACCGTTCCGCACTGAGAAATATTGTTTAAGGCGGACAGCAAATTGTCGCTGCGCAGATTGAAGATGGCGGGCTGCCGGCTAGCTCCTGTCGGCGTAAGTCTTACCCAGAACTTCGCTCTGGTTCCATGCACGATGTCCGTTGCCCAGTCAGTAGGAGGGTAGAAACCAATTCGCGCTGAGGCCAGCCCAGAAGTGAGGCCAGCCGTGCCGTCACTCCAGTGCGGTGCAGTGGTGAGATTTCCCCACGCGCCACCACCCTTGCTGTACTGGTACGTCACGGAGCCGCCAGCCTGCGATGTGGCCAGCCGAACGTTGATCTGATCAAACGGCTCCATCAGGCCGACGTAGAGCGTGTCCCCCGCTGGAATGGCTTGCGCCTTCGCTATGTAACCAGTTTCATTGCTTCCCGTACAGTTCGCTGAGCAGGTCAGGGCAAATGTCATCACCGGAGTGGTAGTACCCGTAGAACTCAGCACGGTCGCAGTTTTGCCGTTCAGGAAGGTGGCCCTGGTGAAGCCGGTGAGAGTAATGATGCTGCCGGCGGTGATATTGGTGAAGTTCTCTTCCGCCAAACCAGTCAGCGTGAAGGTGCCTCCTGAATAGGCGACGGTGGTGATGGCCGCTCCGTAGGCGTAGCCGGTAATGTCGGAGACGAACGACGATCCGTTGTAGAGCAATACGCCGTTGGCCGCTTCGTTGGGAACGTAGTAGTGGAACCCCTCCGTCAGACCGTGGGGCTGCTCGTACCAATCGAACTGACCCACGCCAATCAGAGATGAAGCGTGCAGTCCTCCAGTGTCCTCGGTGTAGTGCAGGATTGAACTCTCGTACTTCGAGGCCCCAACCGCATCCCGAATCCAGTACAGGTTGCTGAGATAGGGGACGCTGGAGAAGTAGAGGATGCACCATGAGCCGGGATAGGCGGTAGTGCAGTCGAACCCTGCCGTAGCGTCATTGATCACATAGACGCTGGAACCCAGCCAGTTAACCAGGCATTGGTTGCCTGTCCTGATCGTCCCGTCGAAGCAAGTATAGCTGCCACTGCCTAGTCCAAGGTCATAGTCGTTCAGGGTGACCTTTAGGTCAGGGTTTTGCTGTGCGAACGCAGCCGAACTGACTAACGCACATGCCAATAAGAATACAAATCGATTCACTGGGGGAAACCTCTCTTTAACTTGTACGAATCGCAATTAGCTTTCTGCTGTAACGATACCGTCCGAGCCGTTGCTGTACCCCGATGCTGCTACCCGACATCGACGTGTGCCTGGGTTGCCGTTCCAAGGTGGATGTAGCGATCTCGCTTGGATATCTTGTGCCGGCGGATGACCGTAGTATGAAGATGAAGAATCCGAAGTACGTAATGGCCATGAAACCAGAGGGCCGAGCGCTACGCCGAGCAGTATAAAGCGCAACCGTGCGGCAAAATCTTCTTTTTTCATTCAATCTCCAAGGAGGGCCTTCGCGTCGCTCCCCGATCGACCCGGTAAGCCAAGACTCGCGTCGTCACGCTCAACCGGCATGATCGTCTCGGGCGCTGACAGCGCTGCCATTTTTCGGAGTAGCTCAACAAAATTACCCCTGTCTGGGTATGAGCGAAAGTGCTAAGAGAGGAACACCAGCACTTTGGTAACCGCTAGTCGAGTTACTGAGGTGGTCTATTGGAGGCCATAAGATGAGTCTCTAAGGTGTTGTGGCTCTTTGGTCGCAAGAGCTCATTTCTGTTTCTTACTGGCGGATAACCTTACGAGGACAAGAGATTGTTTGAGATTGCCACACCATGCTCTGAAAGTGCCGCCTGATGGCCCTTATCGTGCCGGCATGATCACCCGAGCGCAGAGTTGAAGTAGTCAAGGGCGCATTCGTGAGCGCTTGCGGCGAGTTGGCTACGATGTTATCCCGATGTGCTTAGGGATCAATACTTTAGTGAGGCCATGGAGCAGGTGCCAGGAGCCACGATTCTTGATTTATCCGGGTCTGGCAAATCTCGGCAGCCTAGGGCGGATGACGAATCCCAACGGTGGGTTGACGACCGAGTCTGTTGCCTTGGTTAAAACTGACGAGGAGGCGTCGGTTGACTCTCTGACGTTTGATAAATCAGGATGTGCGGGCTGCTTTCTTCGAGACGCAACCAATCCGGATACCGCCCCTCGGCCAAATTCCTGAGGAAAACTGATTGCCGCTGCGCCAGGTCATCTGCAAACTGCGCGTGTGGATAGACGATAAGGTGCGAGGCACGGTAGGTCCGCATCAAATCGCGGACCCTGTTCGGGTCCCAGGCTTCAGCAGTGAATTCAGGGCTGGCCAGTGCGACTGTAGGCCGGCGCAGCAAGTACCCGGTACCCTGGCCTTCGGTGGCAACGATGGCAGTGTCCATTGGAAGGTGACGCTCCACCCATTCACTCACCCTGGTTTCTTGGTTCGTCCGTTCGTCGAAATACAAGGCCAGCTTCACATGGGGCGGCGGGTCCCCGTGTCTTCGTAGTACATTGAGGTTGCAGTACCCATAACCAAGGATGAACACGACCGCGAGAATTCGCACCCAAGAAGTACGCCCTGAGCTGGAGACGGGCCATAGGCTGCTGCACAGCCGTCCAATGATTAGAATAAGAATTGGCAGCAAAGGCAGGAAATATCGAGGCGCCCCCACTTCCACAGGCAGGCGCCACTGGGTATACGCCACGGCTACGCAGTAACTGGCAAACATCAGCACCAGCATTACGAGGGCAGAGTCCGTTGCGAGACCTCGCACCTTATGCCGATCAGCCAGGAGCAAGAGGAAGACAGTAACCGCCGAAGCTAAACACGCCGCTTGGACGACAGCACCGTCTCGAGTTGAAAACACGCCGAACGCCAGGTGATACCAAGCGACTGCAAACTGGTGGAGAACAAAACCGATTGGGCGTTCAATCTTGGGCAGCCTACCGCCCGTCCAAGTGCCTGCGAATACCATATTACGAATCACAATGCCGCCAACTATCACCACGGATCCTGCTAACGATGCCAGCCATACTCGCGTTCGCGGGCCTCTCTGAACCACTCGCACAAGGATGAAAAGGTATGCCGCCAGCACAAAAAATAATCCAGCATAGCGTATGCAGTAAGCAAAGGTAATAAGCAGCATGCCCGCAGGAATGGCATAGTAGTGGTTCGAATGCCGGTTCTCGCCTACCAGAAGCAGCACGATTCCGGCAACTGCGACACAAGCGAACAACAAATCGCTCATGATCGCTGTGCTATAGAAAATTGCGGTTCCGTTAAGGACCCAGGCAGCAACGCTAAGCCGCCGGATTCCCTTCGAACTACCTAAAAACCCGGCACCAAACCATAGCAGTAACGCCACGCCTGTAAACCCGGCCACAGAGAGAAAAAAGGCCACAGTCTCGGGAGCTAGGTGCGCCCAGGAAAGTAGATAGATAGCGATGGAATAGCCAGAAGCCTGCGTGGTTTCGCTAGCAGGGACTCTGGATTGCGAACGCTCGCTGTCGAAGTAGACGATGGAAGTGGCAAGCTGATGGTGCCGTAGGATATTGTCAGCAACACTGAGATACTGGTAGGAGTCATTGAAAAAACGCGGATGCAGTCCTCGGACGGACCCGATGCTGAGGACCAACGCAAGCATCGCCCACAGCCAGGGCTCGATCCCATGGAAGATCGGCAGTTGCCGTGGTACTGCAGTGTCGGACTTGCGTGGTCGACTGAGCGGCATGTGTGTTTCGGGTGATTTTACCAAAGCCACAATGTCGCTGGAAGCGTGAGTACCATTTCTGCGATGAAGTGGGTATGATCGCTGCCATGGAGGGTCGTTGCCCTGACCGCAACAGGACCCCCGGGACCGAGGCGTTGAAGGTGCGAATGCGACTTTGTGTATCGATCCTGTTTCTGCTGGCGAGTTCCGCGGCGTTCGGTTCTATCGGCTCCGATCAGCCAAAACAAGTGCAGTGTGGTGATGTCGTGGGCGGCGCTTGGCAGAACCCGTGCCCCGCGATGGGCTCCACCTCGGTAGTCACCGCGGGCGGCCTGGACACCTCCGGAACATCTGGCGCGTACGTGGATGTCAAGTGGACGACGGAGCATTGCAGTTCTTCCGTGGTCGTCTTAATGCGGGATGGCAATCTGGCCCCAGAGCGTCAGGTCTATGGTGACGGCTTAGGAAGCGACGATTGTGGTGCGGGCTTCGCCAAGAATCATCTGGTCCACGTCGACCATCTCTCTCCCAGCTATCAGGGCACAGCCGCAGCGGGATTCGAGTTTGGCAGCAAGGGCTCCCATTTTTTCTATGTGGCCTCCCAGGACAAAAACTCAGGCAAGTGGTCCACCAGCGGTGGCCCGGCTATCGCCAGCGGGGGCTGCAAGGGAACCTGCAAGCCTTTTGTATTCACCTCTCCCGTGCCCAACCTCTCGGGCCATCCCAACTGGGCCATCTGGACGTATGGACCGCAAACGGCTTATCAGGGGCACGACTTAATGATTGGCCTGCAGCAGGTGCTTACCAGCGGTCCCATATCCAAATCTATGTACATGGCCTGGTCTAGCGTCCAATTCGCTGAGTTGAAAGACGCGGCAGGCAATGCGTGCCAATCTAACTGCATAGACGGGCAGGATGGAACGTTGTTTAACATGGACGTGACACTTCTATGTACCCAGCAATACTTCGACAATCCTGCGACCGAATATGCCAACTATATGGTTGACGGCAGGCATCGCCGTGACTGGTGCCATGGCGGAAATTTCGAGACCATAACGGGCCAGTCCACGATTCGCATCAGGACAAACTGTAACGGTCATGGCCCAGATACGTGCGGCCGCAATACCACTCCTGCCGGCCAGTATCAGGTGTCGGCAACTTTCCAGCCGTTGGACGACAATAATTCCGGGGAGAGCGTCGGCCAGCCGGTTACGGTCAGTTATGTTTTCACGGTGAGGCCGTCCGCAACCTTTGCCGTGACCCATCCATCCTGCCTGACCTCAGGAACCTGTCAAGCAATTCCATGCTACCTGGCGAGCAGCAAGATCTGCCCTTCCGGAAAAGATTACACTTGGGAGAATCGAATTCAGTACTGGGCACCGATTGCTTGCACCGGTGGAGCGCAGACCTTCATGGCACGTCTGGGTGGAGAATACCTGAACAACGCAGGTTATTTCGAGAATGGTGTTTATGGGGGGGCGAGTGCCAATTCGAATTGCTACAATTATGACAACGGCAGAAACTTCCTGGCATTGTCCGACTATGCCGGCCTAAAGGGTTGGTCAACACCCCCAGGTGCGAGTACTCAACCAAACGGCCAGCGATACTCCAGCGCGCAAACTTACTACCAACACTGCGCGCTGGTATGTCAGGAGTCCTACTGGAATTTTTTCGCGGGCGTGGGCGCGGCGGGTACGGTTTGGCCGGGCGGACTGCTGCGGGAATGGAATCTCTTCCCAAATGGGGCAGCAATGTATTACTTCCGCTCCGGGGATGAAGTCGCGAAGCAAGCGGCTATCAACTTCGGAAGTTATCAGCCTCCCGGAGGCGGTAAGGCCGGAGACACGCTCTATCAGTACTACTTTGTGGACGCCTATGGCGGCGCTCGCGTGGGGGCTTACATGCTGGATGCCGCTGTCGCAAAGTGGCAGGTTGTAGGCAGCCAAATACCACAAGACGCTCTACAGACTAAACGCTATGTCGACTCCCTGTTGGGAATTCTGGACCAGAACGTCAATTACGATCCTGCGGGACGCCACTACGACACGCCGGCGCATCCCCAAACCTATCCCATGGGCCCGATCTGGCGCAGTTTCATGCTAGGGCTCGACATGGAGGCATTGATCGAATACTACGATTGGCAGGGTGCAGTAGGGCAGCAACAGGATCAACGAATTCCGATTGCCATAAAATCCACTCTTGACTTCATGTGGTCTACATTATGGGCCGCCAAGAGTTCGGGTTTTAACGCTTTCTACTACAACGGAGTGGACATCCCACATAACAGTGCTAATGGCAATGATAGCTATGCCGAGTTAAATAATTTGGTTTGTGGCGCTTACGCATGGTATTGGAGTATGTCCGGCGACAGTACTTACCTCAATGAGGGCGATACCTGCTTCGACGCTGGTATTTCCCCTGCGGCATCTGTCTATTTCACGGGAAAAGACTTCGGCCAGATCTTCAAGTGGACTTTTGACTATATAGGGTGGCGCACTCAGACAGGATATATCCCTAGCACCTTTCCTGAAAAGAATAGGCCGTCTGGAGCCCAGGCGCCTTTCCCCGACACCGTGCCGCCGGTCCCACGGCCGCAGGCCGGCAACAGCACGACCGTCGATCCCTACACCGGCGTGATCCCTGTGACGGTTAATGGAACGTCGGTTACCATTGTCTGGAGCACTTACGAGCAGTTGTCCTCAGCCGAGGTCCTTTATGGATTCTCGAACTCGTATGGATCGATTGCCAAGGGCGCCAGTAGGCCCTGCAGTAGCGTTTCAGCATGCAACACCGGGTGCGCGAGTACGGTCAACCCAAGGGTTTGCCGGCTCTCTTACGTCAACACAGTTATGGTGACGGGGCTGCGACCCAACGCTACTTACCATTTTGCCACGAAGGGCGTTGACCGTGCCGGCAATGTCGCCCAGACTAACCGTCCGGGTGGCACGGCGCGTGATTGGACATTCACTACCGGATCCCAGTAGGACGTACACTGGGTTGCGATCAGGCCGGTCGCTGGCAGGTTAGAGTAGTATTTGGTGCGGGACGGAGTTTCTGGGGTGGCAGGGCATCTCAGCCATGATCAAGCGATATCTCAAGTTATTCGCGATTGGGGTGGCCATGTTTTTTGCATTTCCCTGGGCCCTGATCGCGGGGTTTGGCCGCTTTGGTGAGATGTTCTCGCTCGCCGCGCAGGCGTGCGCTACGGTCCCCGGTCTTCCGGGCGATTACCTGCGGATTGCGTTTTACAAATTGACCCTGGAGCAATGTTCGCTGGAAAGCCGAATTTCGTTCGGCTCTTTTTTTGCGCATAGCAGCACGATAGTTGGGAAAGCCGTCTATATCGGCTCTTATTGTGTCGTGGGTAACTGCAGAATTGGCGATCGCACGCAGATCGCATCGCACGTTCAGATCCTCAGCGGACGACGCCAGCACCCCAGAGATGCGTCTGGTCAGATAGGCGCGGCTTCCGAAGGCGAGTTTCAAATGATTGATATTGGGGCGGACTGTTGGATTGGCGCATCTGCGATCGTGATGGCTCCGGTCGAGGCGCGCAGCACGATAGGCGCGGGCGCCGTTGTGGTTCGTCCTGTCGAAGGTGGAGTTGTTGCGGTAGGCAATCCAGCGCGCGTTATTAACACCCCTTCGACAGTCTCCGTGAAGTAATTCCCCACCTAGGAGCTTACCGCGGTCGGCGTACCGGGATTGTAAGTCGTAGCCACCCTTTGATTGACCAACTGCTCATAGTACTGTTCCAGCCGGGCAACAAAACCATCCATAGAAAACAGCTCCCGGGCCCGCATCAGAGAATTCGATCCCATCTGGCGCCGGAGATCTTCGTTTTGCAGCAAGCGGATGATCGGCGCGGCAAACGCCTCGGGTGTGCGTTCCCGCACGAGGTAGCCGGTTTGCCCGTCCACAATTGCCTCACCATTGCCTCCAACCGCCGTGGCGATCACGGGGAGACCGCAGGCCATGTATTCCAGAATCGCGTTGGAAAATCCTTCGCTGATGGACGACAGACAAGCAATGGACATGCTGGCGAGATGGTCCCGCACATCTCCTTCGCCGTCGGTGAAGAACACGGAATTGGCGATATTCAACTGGCGCGCCAGGCCCGCGAGTTCCGCTCGCGATTCGCCTTTACCTACGAGGAGAAAGGCCGTGCGAGGAACGTTGTCGGCAACAATCTTTGCGGCGCGAAGAAACAGCGAGAGATCTTTGACTGGCCGATAATTGGCAACTATGCCGACCACCGGCGTGCCTTCCGGAATGCCCAGCCTTGCTGCGGAGCTATGGACCGATGGATTCTCGCCATAGGGAGTGAATCGGCCGGTGTCCACTCCCTGGTACATCACGTCAATCCGCGCCGGGTCGAGCGCCTCCATGCTTGAGGCAACTTGCTTAATGGCTTCGGAATTTGCCATCACGCGGGTGGTTCGAGGATTCAGATAATACCGGAAGAGCTTGATCTTGTAAGGCGTGTACCAGTCCATGCTCATGCGGGTTGTGACCGTCGAGGTGCAGCCGGAGCGATGACCGGCCGCTACCGCCAAGATTGCGGTCCTCACCATGAAAGAATGGGCGATATCAATTTGTTGCGCCCGCAGATAGCGTCGCATGGCCACAATCTGCAGAATTCCGGAAGGTGTGTGGAAGCTTTGGGTCGGGAACAGCTTGGTATGGCAGTAATGGCCCATTTGCCGGAACCGTTCGCTGTCGAACAGGCAGCAAAGATGTACGTCGAAGCGATTCGAATTGATGCGTTTCGCGATCTCCGCCACCAGCCGTTCCGTGCCCGCGTCGATACCGACAGTATCGACCAGCAAAGCGACCCCAATTTTCCCCGACTTCATTTCAGTTGAGCCCCGCTGTGCGTCTCTCAATGTCGCTCATGACCCGTGGGGCGAGCCCTCCGGGATAGTGATGCCACCACGCAGCGAGTGACGACGCCGGAGAGGGGGTGGCTTTGGCAAACTTAACGGAACGGCAGTCAGCCGACCTGGACACTTTGGCGCGCTCGGACAAGCTTGGCCTGCCGAGCCACGGCTAGCTGGAAAGTGCCCGACGCACCAATTAACACCCAGATTAGCCCAGAGTAGCCGAGGGTCAAAAAGAAGGCACAGAGGGTCACGACGATGAGCGCCAGGTGCAGAAATAGTGCCATCCGGCGTGTGAGCAAATCCGGGCCATATTTCCGTATTCGCTGCAGTCCTACCTGAGCGCCAAAGAACGCCACGATGAACAAGATAAATCCTGGGATGCCGGTCTCGCTTGACGTTTCTGTATACGTGTTGTGAGGATACATCCACATAGCTTTCCGGCCTTGCTCGTGCGCGTGTTGAACGGCGGCTTGTATGAACTGGCCCGGGCCGACTCCAAACAACGGATTCTCGAAGGTGTATTGCAAGCTCTCATAAAACAGTTGGCGGCGCGCTAACGCGGAGTCTGCGGCTGCGACATCTTGCCGAGTGGCGCCCTCGCCCGGATGAAAGAGAATCATAAAACGTTCCTTCACACTCTGCGGCAGCATGGGAGGGACCACAACAGCCACCAAGACACAACCAATCGTCAGATAGATCCTTTGCCGCATATTGCCGAAGATAAAGAACATCAGCACGCTCACGGCGAACGCGACCAGCCCCATTCTCGACCCCGACCGAGCCGCCGCGGCCAGGCAAATAGCGATCAGTCCCATGGAAATCAGTCGCTGAAGGCCCTTATGCACGGAAACGCTTAACGACAGGAAACAAATTCCCACAAGAAGATACAGACAGAAGAAGTTAGGGTCGCCCAGACTCGCCGATTCCCCCATTCCCAGGCGTGCCGACGAACCGGCGCGTTTCAAAACCAGTCCCAGGATAGCGACCAACCCCATGGAGAGACCGATGGTATACATGAGACGGAAGCTGTCACGGATGGTCCGAATGAACGCAGCCATCACGACCACAATCAACAGCGCTATAACGTTGCCCCTCAGTATCCGCAGACTGTCCAAATGCCACAAACTGGTCGGGACACACGCCGCTACCCAGACGGTAAAGGCAATCAAGACCTTCCCCGAACGGATGCCGAGTATGGCTTTGGTTCGCCCGCTGAGAAATAATCCAATCAGCAGGACGGGCAGAAGAACAATCGCGAAGCGCATCCCGGAGATCAGTTCATTGATCCGGCTGCAGTAGAAAAACACGTACAGCAGCAATACATACTGAAAGAAGCGAAAACGGTCTCTGGGTTCAGAATACGAACGTGCGCGCGGGAGAGTTGCTTGGGAAGGCGCGGTGACAAGTGTTTCAGAGGGCGCGAAGTCAGGGTCGGTTGCGTACTCCGCCGGGGCCGAGGTCATATCCAGAAAACGGGACATTGCGTTATCATATCAATACTACGTCGGCAGATCGAGTAAAAATCCCGAGAACTATCGTCCCGTCTGATTAGATAGGCGCGATCGCCTGGATCGGTATCCGTGACCGCACCGGTCCCGCATCCTGCTGCGCGTGGTTCCATTACGAATGGGAGGAAACGCTTGAAAATCCTTATCACCGGCGGCGCCGGATTTATCGGTTCCAATTTTGTACGTCTGGCCCTCGCTTCCGGGCATGAGGTCAGCGTCCTCGACGATCTCAGTGTCGGAGATCGTCGCTACCTCGAAAATCTGCCCCTACGATTTGTGCAAGGCGGCATCTTGGACGAAGATTTGGTGCGGAAAGAGGTACGTACGCATGATGCCATCGTCCATCTCGCCGCTCAGACCGGTGTGCCGAAATCGCTGGCAAATCCACGCGGAGATTGCCAGCTCAATGTCCTGGGAACGTTGAATATGCTGGAAGCTTGTCGGGCCGCGCAGCAGGGCTCAGAGGGGCCGCGATTCGTGTTCGCATCCTCCAATGCGCCCCTAGGCCGGCAAGTGCCTCCTGCCACAGAAGACAAAGCTCCCCTACCGGTGTCGCCTTACGGAGCGAGCAAGCTGGCCGGTGAAGCCTATTGCCTGGCCTATCACGGGTCTTGGGGTTTGGGTACGGTAGCTCTACGATTCGGCAACGTCTATGGACCGTTTTCCGCCCACAAGACGAGCGTCGTCGCCAAATTTCTGGATGACATTGAAACCAGCGGCTCGATCGTGATCGACGGGGACGGACTTCAGACCAGAGATTTCATTTACGTCGAAGATCTTGCCCGCGCTTTGTTGGCGGCACTCGAGAGTCCGGTCAAGGGGGAAGTCTTTCAGATTTCGGCGGGCATTGAGACTTCTATTCAAACCCTGAGTGAACTTGTTGAAGCCGTAGTCGGGCAGAAGGTCAACAGCACTCACATCGAGGCCCGTGCCGGAGACGTGCGGCGGAATTACTCCGTCATCGCCAAGGCCACGACGATGCTGGGCTGGAAACCGCAGGTTTCTCTGGAAGACGGCTTGCGACGGACCTATGAATGGCGCGTAGATTGGAAATCCAGGCAGTAAGTTCTTTGACCAGTCAATCCGGAATGTCCGACTCGATATGCCGCTGAAATTCTTGTACGTCTTTCCTGGCCTGATGCCCCCACCCGGGGACCCATCGAACGCCGAAATGTATCACGTGGGGGCGATATAACGGTGGACGTCCTGCTTCCCACCTGGGACGCGAAAGCAGATTCGCTTCGTGCCAGTCTCGGCGAGAACTGCTTTCCCACCTATAAGGTGAATGAGAAGCTGACCTATCATCTTTTCCTGGCCGGCAGATACAAGCTGCTGTCGCTTCGCCAGAAGGCGGCCATTTTCTGGTTTCACGTAAGCCAGGGCCTGCGCGTCGGCCGCGAGAAACGCGTGGATTGCGTCATGGGCTACAGCACTGGCCTGGCGGGGGTGGCGGCGTGGGTCCTGTCGGTCTTATTGCGCGCCAAGTTCATCCTCAGATTGCCCAACGTTCCCGAGAATGCATACCGCTTCAACGCGTTCGGGGGGAATGCCTTTCACTATTCCGCGAGAGTGGACGTTAAGACACGCCTTGCGAGAGTGGTATCGAACCTATTGTTGCGATTCCTGGTGTTACGCTGCGATCGGCTTCACTTGATGTATCCCAACGAACTGCAAAAGTACCCCAGGTTGCAAAAGGTTCCCGCTTGCGTGATTCACAGCTTCACTGCCATGTCCCGGATTCCACACAGCGGCAAGAGTGATGGTTCGGTTCTGCTCATGGGCGCGCCCTGGTTTTTGAAAGGGGCGGACCTTCTCATCCGCGCATTTCGGAAGATCGAATCCGAATTTCCAGACACCAAGGTCCAGCTGCTGGGCCATTTCCCAGATGAACATCTGATCCGGGAGATGATCGGCGACAGTCGGCAAATAGAAATCCTGAAGGCCCGGCCCAACCTTCAAGCCTTGCAAGTCTTGGCCGACTGTTCGATCTACGCCCTGTGCTCGCGGACCGACGCTGCTCCGCGAGTGGTGCTGGAAGCCATGGCTGCCGGCAAGCCGGTCATTGGCTCGCGGGTTGGCGGGGTCCCTTATTACATCCGGGAAGGGGAAACGGGGCTGATTTTCGAAAGCGAAAATGTCGACGAGTTGGCCGGAAAACTCCGGCTACTCCTGAATTCTCCTGAACTGCGAGCACGCTTGGGTCAGAACGGGCAGCGCATCGCCAGAGCTCAATACAGCGAGGCAGAATGGGGCCGGAAAATGAAAGAGCTCATCGAGTTGACTGTTCTTGGCCGGATTAGCGAAGCCGAGAAAAAGCCGAGTGCGAGGGCTACGTCCTAGGCTCCTGCGGATTTCGAAGCCGCTTCCAGCGTGGCCAAATAAAACTCAGTCAGCGACCGGCGGTAGGCCTGAGGTGTGTACTTTGATTCCGCGCATGAGCGGGCCGCCGCCGCCAATCGAGATGCCAGGGCCTTGTCCCGGAGGATGCGCAAGATGGCCTCTGCCATGGCCTGAGGATCGCCTGGTTGCACCAGCAGACCAGTTACACCATCCTCCAGGATCTCGGGAACGCCGCCCGCATCCGTGGCCGCGATTGGAAGGCCGGCAGCCATTGCCTCCAGTACCACGTTCGGCGAGCCTTCGGAGTACGAAGGCAAGGCAAGCAGCGTGCTCAGGCAATAATAGGGTCTTACGTCCGTTTGGAAGCCTGCCATCACGATCCGCTGCCCGATCCCCAAGCGCGCTGTCAGACGCTGGAGGTTCTCCTGCTCGGGCCCGTCGCCTACCAGCACGACTCGGAAATCGGGGGCTTGGTTCATCTTCTCCAGTCGTGCGGCAGCCTGCAGCAGGATGGCGTGCCCTTTTTCAGACGAAAGGCGTCCTACGGCCAGGATCGCAGCTTGGTTCTGCACGCCGAGGCTGCGTCGCAGCCCTTCAACGTCCTCCGCGGGAGCAGGTACGAAGGGCTTCACGAAATTGTGCAGGATGGTGATCTTGCGCCCGTCGACGCCGCGCCTTTCCAATGTTTCTGCAAACGGCCTGCATACGGTTACAACCCGAAAGGCTGCTTGCAGAGACCAGCGGTCTAACTGGCTGTAGGCGCGGTCCAGCCAGTCGCGCTCGGTATACCCGTGGTTCCAGGCAACCCACGGATACTGTCTATGCAACCCGAGCGCTCGCACCAGGAAATGCGACTTGATGTTACGAGATTCGAGGATGTCGGGCCGGTAGTCAGCGATAATTCGGCGCAATTGCGGTATGACCCCGGTGTCCCACCGGCGGCGCTCAAGGATTGTCGCCACCGGCAGTCCGGCAGTCCTGGCTGCCGCTGCAACGGGGCTCTCGCCGGCGCCCCGCCAGTACGTCACCACCATCGTTTCCACGGCGGGCAAACCGGGCTCAGCAACTACTCCGAGCTTGCCGAACTCAATGATGTTGCGCGCGGGTCCGGTTACGGTCGGACTTTCAATCAGTGTGAGCACCCGGATCGTCTGTCGGGTCACCGTCATCTCCTAGGCAAGAACCGGGTTGATCACCATTTCAACCTCTCGATTTCGTCGCGCCGACTCCGACCACATCCGCATCCGGGCGTCTGGCGAGCAGCTCCGTGTAAACACTTAGAAGCCTCTCTCCAATAACTGACCAGTCATACTGCGCCTGGACCAGGCGCAAAGCATTAGCCGCCAACTCGTGCCATGTCGCGGTGTCCCGGTGAAGCGCAGCCGCGGTAGAGATGGTCTCCGCCGGAGTTGCGGCGATGAGAATGTCTTTGCCGGGGGTGATTGCAAGGCCTTCGGCGCCTAAGGGGGTAGAAATGACCGGCACTCCAGCAGCCATTGCTTCCAGCACCTTCAGACGAGTGCCACTGGCAACGCGCACCGGCGCTACTACCATAACAGCATTGCGATAGTGCGGCCGCAGGTCTTCCACCGTTCCAGTAACCGTGATGCCGGGCTGGTTTGCAAGCTCCACAACTTCGGGGGCCGGTCTGGAGCCTACAATCACGAACCGCAGGTCCGGCCTGCGTTCCCGCAAACCGGGCCAGATGGCTTTGGCAAAGAACAAGGCCGCGTCAATGTTGGCGTGATAATCCATGGAGCCGACGAAGACCACGTTCTGCCGTAGTCCCTCGCCGGCGGCGGCCGCGGCAAAGAACGCCGTATCAACGCCGTTGGGAATTTCCGTGATGTTTGCCTGGGGAACCTCCTGCAGAAGCATCTGACGCTCGCGCTCGCTGCAAACCGTGTGCGCATTCGCCAGTTGCAGCACTTCCCGTTCGGCCCTTTTCAGCAACTGCGCCGTTCTGCGAGCATAGAGGCGCCGCGCCGGACTCTCGCTGCTCTGGGCATAACGGCGCTGAACTTCCGACTCAATGTTGTGCCAGTCGCAAATGAGCGGAACATTCGGTGCGATCTGCCGGATGCGCCTGGCGTAAGCCAGTAAATGGACGCCCTCAAATTGAATTATGTCGAAGTGGTCCTCCGCCAGGACGCGTTCGATTTTGTCCATGACTTGCGGGGCGGTGAAATTCAGGATGCTGACCGGCGTGGGACCAAGAATGCCGCGCACCAGGTCGATGCGCCCGTAACCTGCCGGGCGCCTGACACGCACCATTTCCGAATCAGGCAACACTTCCAAGCGCTCTCGCCGGGAACTCCCTACCGGCCCATCCATTTCGCGGTCTAAGCCCAGGTAGGTGAGGGTGTATTTGGCGGCGACTTGTCTCGCTAGGTAGAAATCACGCAAATGCGCACCCGAGATCGTGGGCCAGCAGAATCGAGTTGAGAGATAGAGCGCTCGCATCGCTGTAAGACAGTTTACCGGATCAAGCGTCGCCGGTGCCCAAGGTACACCGAGGTGAATATCTCAAGAGAAGCGCGCTGATGAGTTGTGATTGCGTAGAATCTCGCAGCAACGCCTTGCTGGAAACCAGCTGTGAAGCTAAGCTAACCAAACCAGACCTCTGTCACCTTTTGGTGTGCGAAAGCGGGCTCCGGAGGTCGAATGCGATGTACACGATGCAACGGCTATCGGCTGCAATCCAGGATTTCTTGTCAGACTCGGTGCGAGGAAAGGACGTGCTTGACGTCGGCTGTGTGGACCACACGGCGACGCTCGAGGCCACGGATACCTGGCTGCACAAACATATCGTTCGCAGCGCGAACCGCGTGATCATCCCTTGTGGCTGGTTTCTGGCTTCTCCCGTTCTGATCATCGCTCGTAAATCTGCTTCGTTTTCAAACCTGCCCGTTATGCAGGCAGAGATGAGCGCGTGAGGTGACGGCCACGACTGCGGCATTTCCGGAGACGAAACCACCCCGTCTAGCGATCCAGGCATTCTGGCTAACGGCGTCGAAGTTCATTGGAGTTGTTCTCAACGTCGGGCTCCCGATACTGCTGGTTCGCATCCTGTCCCAGTCCCAGTATGGCCTTTACAAGCAGGCCTTCCTGGTGGTGGCCACGGTGCAGAGCATTGCGAACCTTGGGGTTGGGCTCAGCGCTTTTTACTATTTGCCGCGGCGTCCCGAAAAGGGCGGCCAGATCGCGCTGAACATCCTCATCTACAATTTTTTTGCCGGGCTGATTCCTCTCCTAGTGGCCGCGTTTCATCCCCAGGTACTCGATATCTTCAAATCTCATGAGCTGCAGTCGTTTGCCATACTGCTCGGCATTCTTAGCCTGATCACACTCACTTCGAGCCTGCTAACGCTGATACCGACTGCGCTGCAAGACGTTAAGTATTCGACAATTTTCGTGGTTGGCTCCCAGGTAGTCAAAGTCATCATAACCTCGGTCGCGGCGCTGGTGTATCGCTCCGTCGAGGCGCTGCTGGTGGCCGCGGTCCTCACCCAGGTGCTTTCGACGATTGCCCTCTTCTGGTATCTCTACAAACATTTCGGGCATTTCTGGGGTGATTTCGACTGGAACTTTTTCCGGGAGCAGCTTGCCTATGCCATCCCGATTGGCGCTTACGGATCGCTTTGGGTGGTTCAGAAATACATGGACAACTACTTTGTTGGACATTACTTCGGTCCTTCTGAATTCGCCATCTATTCGGTCGGCTGGGTGGATTTTGCCTTGTTCTCGCTGGTCCTGGAGTCCATTGCGGCGGTGATGGTGGTGCGTGTCAGCGCGCTCCAGCACCAGGACCGCAAAGAGGAAATTCGCCGGTTGAGCGCGGCCGCGGTGAACCGTTTGGCCGCACTCCAATTTCCGACCTGCGCCCTGCTGCTGGTAGCTGGGCACGATCTTATTATCGTGTTTTACACCAGGGCCTACGAACGTAGCGCTCCCATATTCTGTGTGGCCATCCTGCTGCTGGCACTGAACTCGTTCCTGATCGATCCGATCGTCCGGGCCTATATCGGGCTGCGTAAGTTCATCTTGGTTACGCGAATCGCAATCCTGGTGTGTCTCTTTTTCGCGTTAACACCGGTCATTCAACATTTCGGAATGCTCGGAGCTGCTGTGGCCGCCGTCGCCGCTCAGTTTGTCGAGCGCATTGTGATGGGGTGGAAGGTCGCCCGAACCGTAGAGATGACTGCCAAAGATCTGCCCCTGTACAAGGACCTGGCAAAGGTTACCGCGTTGACCGTCGTCGCCGGCCTGGCGGCCTATGCTGTTCGCAACCTCATCAGCCCTCATTTGCTGGTCCCGCGCATCGCCGCTGTATGTGCGTCGGTTGCGGCGATCTACCTCCCCGGGATGTACCTGTTCCGCCTGCCGGGATGGGAGGTGCTTTCCAGGGAGCGGCTATTGGGCTTGATCAGGACGGCCCTGGGAAGAACGAGCAGCGCGAACGCTTGAAACCCGTTCGCACGCGTTGGCACAATTTCAAGAACGAACGTTGCCCATTTTGGGTTCTTGGTTGCAAATAGCTGCAAAGTTGGACATTATCTCGTGGACACCGATCCTCGGAGATTGATATAGTTACCGCGCTCCTTTCGTGTGGCAGACACCCCAGTCTGACCATTCAACCCCACTTTAGTGGGCCCGTAGCCGCACTCGCTATTGCGTCGCAAAACGCAGAGGGCGGTTCAAAGGCGAAGTTCAGTATTGCTCAGCCGAAGACTGGTCCACTGGACGGGGACGAAAGTGCGTTATCGAATTCTGTAAATCTTTCCAAGGAGCTGGAGAAAACTGTATGCGTGTTTTTATCGCAGGGATGGATGGGTATCTGGGTTGGTCGCTGGCGCAATATCTTGCGGCCCGGGGACATCAAGTGGCGGGCGCGGATTTGTTTCTGCGGCGGCAATGGGTCGAAGAGATGGGATCGTGCAGCGCAACACCGATTGTGCCTATGAAGGAGCGGTTGGCCGCTTTGAAGGAGTCGCGCGGGCTCGAGCCGAAGTTTTGGGAAGCCGACCTTCGAGATTATTCGGTGGTGGAACGCATCTTTAAGGAGTTCCACCCGGACGCGGTGGTGCACCTAGGAGAATGCCCTTCAGCTCCTTACTCCATGGTAGATGTGCATCACGCTACGTTCGTGCAGGTCAACAACGTAGTTTCCACCTTCAACCTGATGTTCGCCATTCGCGACCTCCAGCCGGAGGCCCACCTGCTGAAGCTGGGCACTATGGGGGAGTACGGAACGCCGAACGTCGATATTCCGGAGGGCTTCTTCGAGATTGAGTACCGCGGGCGCCGCGACCGGATGCCGTTTCCGCGGCAGCCCGGCAGCTTCTATCACCTCTCCAAGGTGCACGGATCAAATAACATCATGTTCGCCTGCAAGGTCTGGAAGCTTCGCGCCACCGATGTGATGCAGGGGGTTGTGTTTGGCACTCGCATTGACGAGATGGGCAGCGACGAACGGCTGCTGACCCGGCTGGACTTTGACGAGTCGTTTGGCACTGCGATTAACCGCTTCTGTTGTCAGGCGGTGATTGGGCATCCTCTGACTCCCTTCGGCCGGGGACATCAAAAGCGGGGCTTCTTGCCGTTGCGTGACTCCATGCAGTGCCTGACCCTGGCGCTGGAGAATCCGCCCCAAGCTGGTGAATACCGCGTTTTCAACCAGTTCGAAGAGGTTTACGGCCTTACCGAGCTGGCGGAAAAGGTCCTGCGAGTTGCGGGGCAGCTCGGATTGAAGGTCGAGATTCACAACCTGGAGAACCCACGCAAGGAAATGGAAGAGCATTACTACAAGCCCGACCATCAGAATCTACGGGATTTGGGTTACAAGCCGACTCACGATGTCGAAGCTGAGATGAAGATCATGCTTGCCGACCTGATGAAGTACCGGGACCGGATCGAGGGCAAACGGGAAGTCTTGATCCCCAAGATTCGGTGGGACGGAACGAGCCACAAAGTCGAATATTTGAGCGGTCAGGCCGTAGGGGCGTAGAGTCTCTTAACTTTATCGGGCGGCGCTCTTTCCTGAAAGTGGGTTCATTTGCAGCGCCCTAGCGAATGCCAGCGTTCTTGGGGCTGAGCGTCGCCCGAACTTACATCCGCTAAAGATCGGCTTGATCGCCGACCTTGGCCAGGTTCCTTCCGGGCCGACTTTCCAGGACACCGCCGACCTCCCAGACTGGGACGATCGGACATTTCGCCATTTGCATGTGGCCCTGTTGCGCCGTTAGGCGCTGTACCATCAACTGCGGGACCGGATTCTAAGGCTTTTGCACTAGCCATGGCGCTTACTTCAATTCAGGCGATTTGCATCGGGGTGTTTGCGATCGCCGGCGCGACCGTTGTTTACACTCTGTTCGGCTATCCTCTTCTGCTCGGCTGGATGGCCAAGCGCCACGAACAGCCGGTGCACCGGGACGAAGTTCTGCGTTCCGTGTCCTTCGTGATCGCCGTCCACAACGGCGAGACCTTTCTGGAGCGCAAGCTGAGCTCGATTCTGGCGCTGAACTACCCACGAGAACTGGTGGAGATGATCGTGGTCTCCGACGGGTCTGACGATCGCACCGACGAGATTGTACGCAGCTTTGCGCCGCACGGGGTCCGTCTGGTCCAAGTTCCCCGCGGAGGCAAGCCGGCTGCACTCAACGTCGCGGTACCGATGGCAACGGGCGAGATCCTGGCACTCACCGATATTCGCCAGACGCTGCATCCCGATTGCCTGCGCAATGCGATCGCCTGCTTTGGCGACCCCAAAGTTGGCGCGGTTAGCGGCGAGTTGCAGGTCGCCCCGGGCGAGACCCAGGACGAAAACGATTTTGGTGTCTACTGGCGTTACGAGGTCTGGATTCGCACCCAGATGGCGAGGATCGATTCCACCTTCGGTTGCAACGGCCCGTTTTACCTGATGCGCAGGTCCTTGTGGGTGCCAGTCTCCCCGGACACTCTGCTGGATGATGTTTACCTGCCGCTGACCGCCTTCTTCAAAGGCTACCGCCTGCTGCTGGAGCCGACGGCAATTGTCTATGAGCTGCCCATCGCACTGCATTCGGAATTCAAGCGCAAGGTCCGGCTGCAGGCCGGCCTGTATCAAACGCTTCAGATCATGCCTGAGATGCTCACCCGGCGCAACCGCATGCGCTTCCACTTCGTCTCGGGAAAGTATTTTCGCATCCTGCTGCCCTATTGCCTGATCGCCATGGCATTGGCCACGATCGGCTTGCCTCCGCCTTGGCGGACCTTGGCAATTGCGGCACAAGTTGCGTTTTATGGGCTGGCCGCTCTGGACACGATTCTTCCTGCCAGGTTCCCGCTAAAGCGACTGACGTCGCCGATTCGTACCTTTGTGGTGCTGATAAGCGCGACCTTGATCGCGCTACGCGTGTTCTTCGTGCCCCCACAGAGTCTGTGGAAAGAGAAGACGGTGCGTGTCGCCGAAGCCCCGCACCCAAAGTAGAGCAGCTGGACCTAAGACCGATAGCGGCGCTTGATCTAAATAGCTGGTTGCGCCAGCCTGCCCGTACCGGGTGGAACCCTGACTCCCATCGGGACAATGTCGCCGTCCACGAGCTGGTAATCCGGGAGCGATTGCACACCCGCGAGCGTGTCGGTTACGGTCCCGAACCGGTACGTCTTGAGGAGGGTCCGTAGTTTTTCCTCCGTCGAGGCGATATTGACGTAGTATTTGAATCCCTTCAGCCGCGGCAGTTCCAAACGAGGCTGCTGGGGGTCGATTTCGCGCGGATGTATGTACGTCATAACCGGGCGGCCGGCGCGATGATTCTGGCGGAAACCATACTTGATAATTGGCATCGAAAACAGCCGCAGGTAGCCGCCTCCGGAGAAGGGCACACGTCTTCCCAGGGCGCTCAGAACGGATAGGGGAAACACTGTCAGCGCCCCGGCGTCGGTGTGCAGCAGAATCGGATCGCGGGAGAATCCGTCGATACCGCCGTGATCGCGTGGCGCTGGCACGACGGAGACGTCCACGGTAATACCGTTTTCCCGCAGAATAGGATAGGCCCAAAAGCATTCCCGTTTCATGGAAAATCCCGGGGCGCGAAACGATATCACTGTCTGGCCGCTCACCTGACGCAAGACCTCAAGAGAGCGCTTCAGATCCTGCGCGAACTCCTCCGGCGTCAGCGTATACACCAGGCGATGGAAGTGGGTGTGGCAGCCGACCTCATGGCCCGCATCGTTGAGCCGCCGAATCAACTCGGGATGACGCTCGGCCACCCAGCCGACGGTAAGAAAGGTGGCGTGCGCCTTGGCTTCATCCAGCAGCCGCAAAATCACTTCCGTGTCTTTCACGACGTGGCTGGCCGCCGAGTCCCAGGTCTTCGGGTCGTCGTACGGGGTGCTGGCCTCGCAGACGTGAAACCACTCTTCGAGGTCGATACAAAAGGCGTTCAGGATCTGGCCGGTTTTTTCGGAGGACATACTAAGCTTCCTCTGGCGGCTTACGGAAGGTCTTCACCACCTTCGCAGGGTTGCCCGCAACCATAGTGTACGGCGGCACATTGGTTATCACCACCGCTCCGCTTGCGACGACCGCAGCTTTGCCGACCGTCACTCCCGGCATGATGACAGAATTCACGCCGATAAAACAGTGGTCCTCGAGCCGCACGGGCTTCAATACCACCGGCATAATACCCGTCTCACGCAAGTGGTGTGGAGCTTTGATGTGGGTCATGATGATGGCTCGCGCGGTGACCCGAACGTCGTTGCCGATGGTGATGTTTTCCGGATAAGCGGTCTCGATGATGGCATTGGGATCGATGTAGCAATCCTTGCCGATCTTCACTCCGCGAAGCCGATGGAGTGGAAGGATGATGCCACGGGGCGCCCAGCGCACGAGGTTTCCCAGAAACCAATTCCGCCACAGATAATTGAACGCCAAGCCAGCCAGACTGCGGCCTCCTCGTTCAGCGGCCGACACTCGGGCATCGCGCAGAAAGTCGCGCTTCTTCCCAGGGGATGGACCAGCAGCGGGGGGTTGGGGTTTGGTCGCGCCAGGCTCCTCGGCAGGCGCCGGGCCGGATTCCTCCTTGGCGGCGGAAACTTCGATCATGGCCGTTGCCGCGGCATTTCCAGCCTTCTGCCGCTCAAGATAGGCGAGTACATCCGACTCGCGAACCAGTTCGATTCCCCCGAAAGCGCTGGCATCGATAGCGTATTGCTCGATCAATCCCTGCGCTTTCCTGGAGATTCGCAGCCCCGGAGCCCCGGCTGCTGCAGTAGGCGGTGTGCCGTTACCGCGGGAGGCCGGAGTGCCGCTGGAGGCGAGCGCCGCCGGGGCCGAAGCCGTCGTGGCGGAAAGCGGCTGGGCCTGAATGCGCCCGATCAGCGCGCCCACGGGAATCTCTGCGCCCGTAGGATGCAGGATCTCCAGGTAGCCTTCTACTTCGGCCTCGACATCGACGATGGCTTTTGAGGTTTCGATGGAAACCACCACCTGCTGAGGCGCGACCTTCGCGCCGTGCTCCGCCTCCCATGCGGCTATTAGAACCACATCGTCGTTGACGATTTCCCGGGGAATCCTGATCTCAGTGAACGAGTTCACGAACGAATTCACTCGCCTTTCGCACGATCGAGCCGGTATTGGGCAGGCATTGTTCCTCCAGCGGCCGGGAGGAAGGGATAGGACAAGATTCGGCCGTTAGCCGGCGGCAGCGCACGTTGAGGTCGCCAAAGCGCTCCGCTACTTGCGCCAGAATTTCGCTGCTCAGCGACACGAATCCCTGCCCCTCTTCGATCACCAGTAGCTTGCGAGTCATCGCCAGGCTGTCCTCTAAAATCCCGCAATCGAAGGGATACAGTCGCGTTGGCAGGAACAAGTCCACGAGCAACTCCTCTTCATCGAACAACCGCAGCATGGCCTCTTCCGCTTCCACGGACATGCCGCCGATGGCCACCATCGTCAAGTCGGGCGCCAGGTGCGGCTTCAGGCGCGCGGTCGGGAAGGTCTCGCGCGTAAAAAGCAAGGAATATCCCGGCGGAGGCTCGGGGTCGGTAAAGCGCGTGTAGAGAATTTTATTCTCGATCACCAGCGTGGGTGTGGCGATGCTGGCGAAGAGATCGCCATAAAGTTGCGCCGGACTATAGCGGTGATGCAGGCACAAGACGTTGGTTCCGGGCACACCGAGGAAGTGCTTCTCGAGGCTTTGGCTGTGGGTTGGACCGTAACCGCGCTTGCCTCCCATCGGGGTGCGCACGATGGTCGGGACCTGTACCTGCCCGTTGTACATCCAACTGAACTTGGCTGCACCGTTGATCCACTGGTCGGCCGCCAGCGCCAGGAAGTCACCAAACATGATTTCGGCCACCGGGATGAGCTTTGCCAACGCCATGCCGTTGGCAACTCCGACGATGGCTGCCTCGCTGATGGGAGTATTTCGTACGCGGCCGGGAAAGCGCGCGCTCAGTCCCAAGGTGCACTTGAAGGCTCCGCCGTAGGGTGACTCGATGTCTTCACCGATCAGCACCACCTGCTGGCGCTGCGCCAAACCTTCTTCCAGACCGCGGCGAACCGAGTCAACCACCCGCTCCCTGGGAAAGGGTCGCGCTTCCCAGACATTCGCGCCACCCACAGTAGGCACGCCTAGAGCAGTATCGTGGCTGAACGGAGCGGCTTCGGCTTCGGCCACCGCCTCTTCAATCAATTGCTCGACCTCGCGGGCCATCTTCTGGAAGCGCGGGTCCGACGCGTATTGCTCGGCAAGCGTGGCGATGGGATCGCGCTCCCAGTAGGGCGCGACCTCACTCTCCGGCCGGTTGTCGTCGCCCTTGGAGTGGGCCATCAATCGGTAGGTGTCGACCTGGTGAAATCGCGGCTTCGACGTTCTTCTGACCAGGTCCGCGCTGTCG